>Ga0315904_10000754_pt1 | contig 51571 bp, 95 predicted proteins | sample LakEriMetagenome_6_FD_203529 | JGI IMG/M metagenome (GOLD analysis project Ga0315904, IMG submission 203529) | Freshwater fungal communities from buoy surface, Lake Erie, Ohio, United States - Buoy 12 MA120 | ecosystem: Environmental > Aquatic > Freshwater > Lake | place: USA: Lake Erie, Ohio...
GCACCTTTGCTCTTGGAGAGTATATGGAGGTTGATCGTGCTGAAATGGCAGACGGTATTCTTAGCGTCTTTGTGGAAAGAAACATCCCCGAAGAAAAGAAACCAAAAACAATCAAAATAAAATAAATTGAGTTAGGTATTGATACTTAACTCCGTCCTGAGCATGACGACAAACTGCTCACTATTCATTTAAAGTTTGCTTTAATTTAATGTACTTGAAAAAAAGACAAGATACTCTTATAATATGAAACTTAAAGCCTTTATTATTTCTTTAGTGCTTTTATTAGGCACTTTTACTAATTCAGCAGCACAAGCAACAGACTTAAAAGGTGCTGGATCTACCTTCTCTGCAAACTTTATGGATAAGTGCAGAGTAATGTACGGACAACAAACAGGAAAAGTTTTAAACTATACACCAAATGGTTCTGGAGCAGGAAGAAACTTTTTTAATAATAAACTTGTAGATTTTGCTGTATCAGATACACCATATTCAAATCTAGATAGAAAGCCATCTGAAGATTTTGTATATGTTCCATTGGTTGCTGGTCCAATAGCGGTTGTTTATAACTTAAAAGAATATAAAATAACTCTTAAACTAACTAAGGAAGTACTAGCAAAAATATTTGCTGGACAAATTACAATGTGGAATGACCCAGCAATTCAAAAACTAAATGTTGGAAAGTTGCCAAAAACAAAAATAACAGTGTTATATAGAATAGATGGATCTGGAACTTCTGAAGTGTTCACATCTTATTTAAACTCAGTTGCTCCAAACATTTGGACTAAACCAGGTAACAAAACTTTCTCAACAGCATTTCCAGGTAATATAAATAATTATGTTGGAGCGTTTCAGTCTGCAAGCGGATCAACTCAGATTGCATTTTTGCAGTCTACATTAAATGGATCTATTTCATATAATGAGGTTTCTTATGCTAAGGGATTTAAGTCTGCCTCAATTGAAAACGAATCTGGCAGATTTATGAACCCTACCCCCTCTGCAGCATCATCGTTTTTATCTAACTTTAAATTTAATCAAGATGGGTCTGCAGTACTAGATTATAAAAATACTAATAGGTTTGCATATAACATATCAACCTTTGCATATGGTGTTGCTTACACTAATGGTGGATCAAATGCTGCAACAATTAGAGAATTTTTAACATTTGCTATAACAAAATGTAATAAAATAGAGGGCTATGCTCCAGTTACTGGAAACGCACTTAAAGTTGCAAAAGCGCAAATAGCAAAGATAAAGTAGTATAATTATAGTAGTCCTCCGCAGGACCTTGGGATGATTAGTTACCATCTTACTTAACCTGGCCATCGTGCCTGAATTTCCTGCGGGGGATTTATAATTCTCCTGTATAATAATATTATCTATGACTGACAAAGAACTTCATAGGCAAAAGCAGGCTTACAAGCAAAGACTGGTAGAAATAAAAGAGTCCAGTGGGTGTAAAGACTGCGGAGAAAACAATCCAATAGTCTTAGACTTTGATCACCTCAAAGATAAAAAATATAATGTTTCAAGAATGATTCACGATGGTTTTTCCTGGAAGGCTATCAAAAAAGAAATAGATAAGTGCGAAGTAGTTTGTGCTAACTGCCACAGAATAAGAACTTATAATAGACTAGTATCTTAATTACCTAGTCCACCAAGCAAGGCTATACCTTATTGAACCAGAAACATCTTTTACTCCATGTTCGTATTCCTTGTTTCCTGGATGCATGACTAAAGATCTTGCCTTTGGTTTAATTGATATATTTTTTTGTGGATAAAATATTTCTCCGCCAGAGTAATTATCGTTTAGATAAACAACAAAACCATGGGTTATGATTTTTTCATACGGGTTATATTGTGGATGGTTTGGAGATATCTCATCTGTATGTACTCCAAGCCCTGGCCCTTGTCTTCTAGATATGTAGTTTATTGGCAAATAGTCAAAGTCTGATATATTATATTCTTTCATAAAAATAGGTTTAGACCTATCGGATATTTTATCTACTATTGTTTTATAATAAATAAAACTATCTTTTAGGTTCATACGACTAATATGCAATTGGTTTCCATACCATTCTGATAGCCCAGACCCGTCATCTGACATATCCCATAACGATGGATCTTTTGTTGATATTTCTATCAAAATATCTGCTTCTTCCTTTGATAAAAAATCTTCAACCACAACAATATCATTATTAAAAGGTCTTTTTATAAGCATATATAGATTATACCTTATTGATATTGTGATATAATTTAGGTATGCCGTATCATGTAGGTGCTAAAGGGTCTTCTGGTTGTTCTGGATACCCTGCCGTAAAAGACACAGGAGAGGTTATGGGCTGCCATAAGACTCGTCGTGAGGCTGCAGCACAGATCTACGCTATAAACCGTTCTGAGGGCAATATAGGTAAGTCTATGGTCAAAGAGGGCGACATGGTAATGGCCCCACATGAAGAAGAAATGTATGTTGGTCGTGTAGTTCATGTTATGACAGAGGGCATGCTTGGTATGCCAGGATCAGAATATTCCCTTGAGGCATCTGCAGAAGAGCCTGCTATTTTAATTCAATTATTTGAAATGGAAGAAGGCGAACTTGAAGAGACAGAATATTTTGTTGGAGCAATGGCTAAAGATGTAATGGTTTTACCTGAGATGGCAAATGATGAAGAGATGGATAAGTCTATGTCTTCAGGATCTTCTGACGATGAAGAAGATGACGAAGAAGATGAAATAGACAAAGCATATGCAGGATGTGGATGTCCGATGTGCAAGCAATTAGATGTAACCTGCGAACAATGTCCACAATGTCAATCTGGGGAAATGAAATCAGATTGTTGTGCTAATGTAGTTAAGCAAGCACCTTGCTGGGAAGGATATGTACAAAGAGGAATGAAAGAACAAAATGGTAAGATGGTTCCTAATTGTATCCCAGTCGAAAAAGTATTGTTTGAAAATTTTGGTAGAACAATAGCCAAAACAGAAAGAATCAAAGGTTGGTAATATGCCTGGTCATAAATCATCTGGAAAATATAAAACAAAACATCCTTTTAATCCAGTACAAATTAAAGATGGCATGATTGTTCGTTTGAGAAAAGATGGAACAATAAAGGCTGTTCTTGGAAAATATGGCGAATATAATAAAAATAACAAAGATCGACTTGCATAAGTCACTCTTTTGCTATATAATTATTAGGTTGGTCCGTTAGTTCAGTTGGTCAGAACGCTACCCTGTCACGGTAGAGGTCGTCGGTTCAAGTCCGATACGGATCGCAGAGAGGGTAGGAGGAGTGTATGCATAAGGGAAAAGGGAATGTGTGCACTCTTTGTTGCAACCCTACCCTCTCCTGTGGGGCTATTGTCTAATGGTGCAGGACGGCGACCTTCAGATTCGCAGGTGAGAGTTCAATTCTCTCTAGCCCTACTACAAATTATGGCACTATCGTCTATCGGATAGGACATCGCCCTTTCACGGCGGAAAGACGGGTTCGATTCCCGTTAGTGCTACGATTTGATACAATAGAATAACTACTAGTAGAAAGAGTAACTAATGAAAACAATTGGTTATAAATTAGAACCATTTTCAGTTATTGGCGTAAAGCCAGGTGCACTATCTGGAGATGATTCATTTCAAGAAATTACAGAAAAATCCTTTTCAGGAAAATGGAAAGTGATTGTATTTTATCCAAAGGACTTTACTTTTGTATGCCCAACAGAAATTGTGGCATATGACAAGTTAGTTAATGACTTTAATGATCGTGATGCAATTCTTATGACAGGCTCAACAGACAACGAGTTCTGTAAAATTGCATGGCGTAATGCACATGAAGATCTAAAGAAGACAAACTCATGGATGTTTGCAGATCAGATTCGTGATTGGAATTGGGAAAGTGAAGACGATAGAGGTTATACTGGTCTTGCAAACCAACTTGGTATTTTAAACAAAGATGGCGTAGCACTTCGTGCAACATTTATTGTTGATCCAGAAAATGTTATTCAGCATGTAACAGTAAATAACCTTAATGTTGGTCGCAGTCCAGAAGAAACTCTTCGTATTCTTGACGCACTTCAAACTGGTGAACTTTGTGCCTGCAACAGAACAGTTGGCGGAGAAACTTTGTGAGTTGGGTAGATGAAATTAAGGAACTTGTTCCTGAATATGCAAAAGATATTAAACTAAATCTTGATGCAGTTATTAATAGAAGTTCAATCGATTACGATTATGCTTCAGCATTGTCACTTGCAGCAGCACTTGCTACAGGTAATCAAGATATCGTTGCAATGATCTCTTCAGGTGTTTCTGATGATGTAGAAAAAAATGCAGCATTTACTGCAGCAGCATTGATGGCACAAAATAATGTTTGGTATCCATATACCGAGATGGCAGATGATCCTAATCTAACTGGATTACCTGCACAACTTAGAATGAATGCCATCGCATCTCATGGTGGAACAACAAAGGCTAAGTTTGAATCTTATGCTTTGATTGCTTCTATTATTGGTAAATGTCATTTTTGTGTAAAAGCACATTATGAAACATTAAAGCAAGAAGGCTATACTACTGAACAGTTGCGTGATATCGGAAGAATTGCAGCAACAATCAATGCAATTGCAAAGGTTGTAGTAGCGTAGTGGATTGCCTCCTTAACTCAGGGGTAGAGTACCCGCCTTGTAAGCGGGTTGTCGTAGGTTCAAATCCTACAGGAGGCTCAAAGTGGAAAAAGAAAAATTAGAAAACGATATAAGGCAAATATTGTTTGAAATTGGAACAGATATAAAGGTTCACAAACTAGCAGATGGACACCTAATATTAGATATTGATTATGAAAAATATGTAGAAAAAATAATTAAATTATTATATAATCATTAAAGTCTTGTTTGGATATCGCAAATGTCCAAGTCATATACCTGCTGCCACTTAAAATATTATTCACTCCATGTGTTGTATTTTTAGGTAAAATTATTATACTTCCAGGCTTTGGAGTAACAATTAAATCATTGTCAGACAAAGTAAGTTCTCCTCCAACAAAGTCATCATTGAAGTAGCATAATATTGTAAACTCTGGAATAATTTGTACTCCTTTAAATCCATCCTTAAAATAAATATCTGTATGATCACTTATTCCATCAAAAAATCCAGACTGTTCTCTAATTAAAAATCCACTATCAATTAAATAATAATCATTTCTTTTATAGTTTTTTTCATCTAAATATTTTAAAAAACAAATACTTATTGCGCTTTTTATTTTTTTATAAATTTTTTCAAAATTATCAGAGTTTATTGATATTTCTTTGCCAAATAAATCTCCGTTTTGTCTTAAAGATTCATTCCATAAATTATTTTGATTCTTAACTTCATCTATAATTTCTTTTGGGTTATCAAAAACATTTTCCCAAAACCAAATATCTTCTGTTAGTTTTTTAATTTCAAACATATTATGATGGAAGGTTTTCTTGTTTCTTGTATGTTCTTTCATTTTTAAATAAAGGAGCACACCAACTATCAAAATTATTTTTTATCTGATCATTATATTCTTCGGTTCCATAGTTATAAAAAGACCCTGGATTTTTTTCTGACTTCATGCAGAATGTTGAGTATGCATATCTAATGCCAGATAAAACTTCCCTGACTCCATGTTTTTCTCTTGAATGTGCCCCATGAATAACTAAATCACCAGGTTCTGGTTGTATTTCTATTCCAAGTTCGGGATAATAAACTTGACCACCAGTAAAATCACCAAAATATCCAATAATCCCATAATCTAAAACGCAGCATGTACCCCAAGTATCTTCATTGGTTAATTCTTCATGATTCCCTTCTCCAGGACTATCTTCATGAACAAACATGCTTTCACCTGGTTTTAAAACTATCATGTTAAGTTGAGGGTGTATGACATGTGTAGGAGCAATAAACTCAGATATTTTTTGCCATACTTCGAATAATTCAGTGATGCCCATGTGTGCTTTTTCACGATACCAAGGGATCATATTTTCTTGATGTGTTGTAAATTCTTGATCGCTTTGCATTATTTTATTTATTTTTTCTACAAAATCAGCATCAAAAAAATTTTTATATACTGCAATTCTTTCGTCATATTTAATTATATTGGGATGCTCGAACATGATCTAATTATAGCATATTTTAGTGTATACTTTATATATGAAAAAGGCTCTTTTTGTAGGGGATTGTCATTTAGCCAGGGTATATGAGTACCATGATGAAACAAATTGCCCTATTGATATAAAGTTTTGGGGACTTGCTGGACTAAAGGTATTTAATTTAGATTTTTTTGAACTAGAAAAAAATAAAAAAGTATCTTCTGGAACAGAAATAGGAAATAAAGATGCTATTATTTTTGAACCTATAGAAGATGAAACCTTAGTCATTTTATGGATAGGATATGTTGATATCAGGCAGTATCTTCCTAAATATAATAATGCAAAAGAGTTAATAAAAAATTATGTGGACAACGCAATAAAATATTTTAAAAATTGCAAAATTTTATTTATTGAGCCTTTGCCTCAATTTGACAAAATGTATTTAAAGTATGAGGGCATAAGTCCATCTTATACATACGAAGAAAGAGAAACACAAAATAAATTATTTAATAAATACCTTGACGAATATCTAAATGAGTTAGGATTAACTAAGTCAGTTAAGCAAGAAAAACTATTTGATGTTTTAGGTGTTAAACAACTTGATGAAAATGTTTTAAGAAAAATTGCACCGCATCCAGTAGATTCTTTATCAGAAGAATATAATAAAAAACTTTATGATTTTTTTACAGATTTAGCAATTAAAAATTTATAAAGGAACTTTAATTTTAGAATAAGCATATGTCGGTATACATATTCTTACATCAGATTTTAATGGATTTACTCCGTGAGTGCAGTGTTCTTCTGCACTATGAATAACCAAGTCACCAGGATAAGGTTCGTACAATATATTTTGTTTTGAATAAAATAATTCTCCTCCAGAAACTTTATTTAAATAAATTACAATCCCGTACCTTGGCTGATTTATTATTTTATATGGGGTACCCTCTTTGTATGTTTTTGATAGTTCTATTTGATCTAAAACTTTGTTGTCATCTTGATGTTGGCCCATATTGCCACCCATGTGATATTTTTGAAAATAACAGGCATCATCTAATACAATATCTCCAAAAAATTTTTCAGAAAGTTTTTTAATTACAGGCTCAATTTCTTTTATATGTGTGTTACTTGTATAATGGTATGTTCTATTATCCCAAAATGAATCATCCATAGAAATTGCTAAATTAAATAAGTCTAATGCTTGTTTTTCAGAAATAAAATTTTTAAATAAAAATATGTCTTTTCCTAAAAGGATTGAACCATCACTATTAAAAGACATTATTTTCTACCCCACTGAATATAGTTCCAACCACGCTCATGTGCGTAATAGATAAATACTTTAACTACCGTTTCCCAAAATGCAATGGCACCAGAAAGAGTAGCATTTCCTGTTAAAGCATACGCAACAACAAATGATGAAAGCGTTCCCCAAATACGGTAACTTAATGCTTTAGCAAATGATCTTGCCCTTGTTACTGTCATGATGGCCACTCTAATTTATCATTGCCAATTTTATCTATTATTTTATATACCCATTTCTTTACGCTTTTGCGTAGCCGATATAGCATGAATCTCCGCCCCCAAATCTACTTGTTCAATCTTGTATCCTACATCACGACCATAAACAATGTTTGTAATGTTAGGTAATCTTAGTACTAATGCCCCGTCCATAAAATCATCTTTTGCAATATATCCCTTAACCTCGTCAAAAGTTAGTGGATCTTTTTCGCTTGTATTGTAAGTATTGCGGACTCCAAGAAGCACTTGGTCAGTTCTCTTTCCAGCCTCTTTGTAAAGGGCGTGGTGACCTTCATGCCATGGCTGGTATCTTCCAAGCATTAAGGTTGTTGGCGCTGACCAATCATGTAGATTAAATTGTTTAATTATTTCTGTTGCCTTTTCATTTGCATTCCATTCATGACTAATAAATGCCATGTCGAAATCACTTGGTGGTTCAAACATCTTATTAGTATCTTCAAATCTACCTTTTTCAATTGTTTCCATATAAATTAAAATGTCTGGCTTACCAAATGCTGCACGAGTTAGATCTGTGGGACATACAAAGTCTACAATTACTGGGGCAACTCCTTGCTTAGAGATTAATCTTGCCATCTCTCCCATGCGTCTTGCTTGCTCAATCCTATCTTCTGGGGTAAAGCCTAAATCTGAATTAACTGTTGCACGAACCTCATCAGCATTAAGATGAATAGCATTGATGCGTTCTTTTAGGGCTTTTGCTAATTCTGTTTTTCCAGAACCAGGAAGCCCAATAATTTGAATAATCACAAAGTCTCCAATCCTATTCCATTATAGCATTAAACAATTTTGCTGGTCTGGCAGGTCTCGATCCTGCGACATCTCGATTAACAGTCGAGTGTTCTACCAACTGAACTACAGACCAATATTTAATTGTAGCACCCCTGATTGGATTTGAACCAACGACAAACGGATTAGAAGTCCGCTACTCTATCCACTGAGTTACAGGGGTTTAGTGCCCCTGGTTGGATTCGAACCAACGCTTGCACGATTTTAAGTCGTGTGCCTCTGCCACTGGGCTACAAGGGCGTAGAATATTTTGGAATTGAACCAAACTCTAAGATGCTTATAAGACACCTTCTGACCACCAGCCAGCCATATTCCAAAGTAGAGCAGGTAGGACTTGAACCTACGATAGCCGAATTATGAGTTCGGGGCCTTGACCAACTTGGCTACTGCTCCTTAAACCTTATTGAACTACTTCTTCTGTTTTTACACCAACTAGAGAAGGATATTGTGCAGCAAATCTAACAAACTTATTAAACAACCATGTCGGCACCATTATAATTAACCAGGCCCAACCTACCCATTCTGCTACAAATACACTTAGCAAAATCCAAGGAAGTATTACAGAAAAAATTCCAATATTTGGAATATCATCTACAGATGGAAGTTCTGCCCCTGTTTCAGTCATAATAGTTTTTGTTGTTCCTGTAGATTGAGTGGAAGACTTTTTAGATTTACCGCTCAAAGTTTCTGTAGCATAAATACCTGTTCCAGGAATACCAGCACTGCCACGAACTTTGCCATCTGCGCCTAAAGATACTCTTGCACCTTTAACTCCAGTAGATAGTCCAACTCCGCCCTTGCTTAGATTCATACTAAGACCTGGCATGACTTTAATTCTTTTTCTAAATCGTAGCCCCATTATTATGATCTGCACTTTCTATAATATCCAGCAACCTGTGTTCCATCTTTTCTGGTATAACCATTTACATAACATTTACCAGAAGTCTGCTTAGATTGTATTTTTTTTATTTGTGCAGTAATTTCTTTGTATAATTTTGAATTTTTATCTCCCTGTTTTTCAAGCAAAGACTTTGCTGCGCTAAGTTGAATAATATCAGCATCATTAATTCCAGGAATATGATGAGCGTATGAAGATTGCGGAGCAATCAAAGAAACTGCAAAAACAATAGCGATTAACTTTTTCATTCTATATCTTTCTGTTAGGTTGTGTGCTTACAATACTAATTATAGAACAGAGTGGGGGTAGTTGTCAAATACCATTATCTTCAAGTCTTCGTAATATCTCAGCAGTATTAGGGTCATTGATCATTTTAGCAATTGCCTCATTAACTTCCTGTCTGATTGGCGGTATAGAATATTTGCTGTCTTTAGTAATCTTATTTAATATATTCATTACCCTTACACAGTCATCATGCTTCCACCAAGTACCACAATATAAATAATCGTCAATTTCCTCTATATTGGGACATGATCTATAGTCATTAAGGATAAGATCTACAATTAACATCTTCATACCTATACCATTTAATTTACCATTAGGATCCTCTAATCCATTGATAAAATCTAGTATCATCTATTCAACAACTTTCCACTCATTATCACTTGGAATAATGTCTACGATTAACTGATATCTATCGTCATCACTTTCATTTTTGACTGAATGCATTTTTGCATTATTAATTTCATAACACATGCCCTCTTTCATAGATATTGTTGTTTCTCCAACACTAAAATATATTTTTTCATTAGTAACAACTGGTATGTGGTTTCTGTGAACTGTCCAAAGATAAAATCCAGAATCAGAATGCTCTGGAATATTTCTTTGTCCTGGCAAATTTACCAACAAAACTCTACCTCTTTTGCCATCATAAAATTTTTCTAACTCTATAATAATAGGTTCAATACTTTCCACTAATTGCGGATACAAGCATACCGATTCTGCTACTTCTTCCTCTCCAATCCAAGATAATGGAAAGTCATATATTAATTGAGAACTTGTTGCAGAATGAGTGGTGAATTTAAATCTATCGTTATTATTTTTTATTTCACCATCAGTTTCTAATATACTTACTATATCTTTTTGTATTTGAGATATATCAAATTGTACTCTTTCCTTTATTTCAAAGTCTGCATTCTTTTTATCCATTGTCATTCTCCTTAAATATATCAAACTTTTCTTCAACAGAAGCCCAGATTGGAAGTGCAAACCTAATGCCGTCACTCACAATATTTATTCTATGTGAGTATTTAGATGGAAAGAATATTGCACTATATTTGACTGGTTGATACAAAAAATTATTCCTCTCAAACTGTATTGATCCACCATCATAATCTTCATTTAGGTAAATAACAGCACTTCTAAAAAGATGTTCTGCTCCAACATGATTATCAACATGATAAGGCAATCTTGTGTCTTTACCAAGCATTGTCATCCAAAACGCAGAGATATAAAGTTCTTCGTCTCCATATAAATCTTTAAAGGTATTTATAACTTTTTCTGAATATTTTTTTATTAATTCTATTTGAGTCATATGTTGTGATAATGGCACTGTTTCTGGTATGTTTGCTTCATGTCTTAATCTTCCATAATCACGCTCACCTCTAGTCATGGGGAACTTATCTCTGTCAAGATAATTTTCTTTTATATATGACAGAAATAAATCTGCATCTTCTTCAGAAATGTAGTTTTCTAAAATATGTATATTAGAATCCATTTGTGTTGCTGCGTCAGTGTTGTTTGACATATTCGTATACCTCCATGTCCATGCTGTTTGCTTCTAATATTTTATCATATTCTTTGCTAGTAAGCATATCTTTTAATGTTTTTGTTGTTATCATTTTGCCATTTTGACTATTAAATGTAACATTTTTTTTAATGTTTTCATTATGAATAATGTTAATTCCGTAATTATCATTAAACCACTGGTATAGATTGATTGCAAAATCATTAAACTTTTCTATAGTTCCAACTATCTTAAAAGAATTTATTTGTGATTTTGCGTATTCTACACTCGACATATCGTCTGGAACAAACCAATCTCTCATATGCAAATACTGCCCTACCTTATCTCTATTTTCAATAGCAAGATAATCTGATAGATTAAAAATAGATTCATCGCAAGGATTACACAAAAATCTTGTTTGTAAATTTTGGTGTAGTATAAAATTAGGATCTTCTAATAAATAAAACAACATTCTTTCTTTGATCCCATTAAGTTGCTGATACTCTGGCCTTTTAAGTAAAAGTTTATACAGGTAGTTAAAATTGCTTAAGCATCTATCTAAAGGATCTCTTAATACTGTTGCAACATCTATGTCAGGGTTTTGTATAATTGGATAAGTGCCAAAATGTGCAGATATAAAAATCTTGTTAGAAAAATTTACATCATGTGGTGGAATATTATTAATATAAATTGGAACATCTAAATTTTTTGTTTGTTCCAAAACATTTAATGCAATTGTTCTTCCAGCAGTTTTTGGTATATGTAAAAAATATAATTGCTTCATTGAGATTCTTCTGGAAATTTATATAATTTCTTTTTAGTTATCTTTAGCAATAAATCGCCAGTATTTTTGCAAACAGGATGATCTTTCCAGTTTGTACAATATAGTCTTACATCATCTTCTACAACATCTGGACACTTCTTGTATTCTTCTACAATTTGGGTTGCTATACCAATTGTTACTTCACGAACAATACCATGGGTACCATCACAAACTGGATAATTTCTTGAATAACCACAAGCACACGGCATAATTAAAATTCCTCTTCTCTATCTTTTATTTTATAATAAGTTCCCCACTTATTATAAATTTTAAATGTGCAATCAAATATAAAACAATAAAGTTTTGCTTTTTTAAATTGTTTTTTTTCATCAGCAATATGTGCTCTTAATATATAATAAGAACCTATACTGCCAAACAAATTTGCAATCCATCTTAGTGGTGGCTTTGATTGGTTATATTTTTTAAATTCAAAATCAACATCATCTTCAAATGTCATATTATAATTCCTAGCAATATGCCAACTATTAAAGAAAAAAGCCCTACAGACCAATAATATGTTTTTCTTAAATATTCAAGAATGATATCTTTAACTACCTCTGTTGGAACAACAATTTCATAACCCTCGTAATCTGGGTCTGGAAATTTATACTCTCTCATTTATGCTCCTTCATATGCCTATTAAGCGTATTATGTGCAAATATACCAGAACGCACTTCTATTTCTTTTTTGCATATATCACAGATAACAAATTTATTTGACATATATTCATTATACCTTACTTGGCTTTATTAGTCAATCGATCTTCGTGTGTTACCCAATAATATTTACATGTTGGACAGCATGGATTATTGTATATACTATGTTTTGCATATCCAAATTTAGCATAATATAATGGATCTTTGTCAAATAAACTTGCTTTATGTGTTGTAATAACACGCATTAATTTAGCCCTATCATTCCAAAATGAGGGCGGATTGTCTCCCCAATCATCCCAGCACTGATTTTTTAAATTGTTTAGGTTAGATTCATTGTTTTCTGTTTTAATGCCTCTTTTACGAGCCTCATAGATCATGGCCTGAACATAATGCCACAATCCCCGCTCATAGCCTTTCCACATCAAAACTGCTGGATGGTTTCGCCACCCACCGCCTTTGGATTTACCAGATAGAACATTAAGAATTTGATAACACTCAAGGATTTGCTTATTTAATCTTTTACTATCAAGCCATTGAGCGGAGATTATGGGGTTAGAAGAAGGTAGAAATGTTTGCATATATACATATTACACCCTATGGCCTTGTTTGTCAAGTAATGGTATAATGGATTCATGCATATAGGTATAATGGGTTTTGGCAGCGTTGCTAAAGAATTGGTTATTTTATTAAAAGATTCTAATCATAAATTATTTTCTTATCAAAGAAAGGCATCAAGCGATAAGCCAAGAGACGAAAATTTTAAAAAAATTTGGCCAGATGTTGAGCCTATGATTAAATATAATCAAATTGAAATTGTCGTTGATTGTTTGTCGGATGATGATCAAGCAATGTTAGTTGCCAAACCAGCAATAGAAACATCTTTAAAATGTGGTAAAAATGTTATAATTTGCAATAAAAGAATGATGGATATTTATGGAAAAGAACTTTGTGAGTATTCAAAAACTACTTCTGGAAAGTTGTGGATTAATTCTTTAGTAGCATCTTCAGAAGAGTTTGAACCTTATGAAACATATGTATCTGTAGATAATTTTAATGAGATGTATGAAAAAAGAGATCTTTTCATATACCGTGGGGCAGGTCCAAAAGAAACTGCAGAATTTATTTATCAAGAAATATTAAGGATAGTTGATAATCATGAATAGAAAAGAAATATACCCAGGAATTGAGATATGGGAAGACTTTATCACAGAAAAAGAATGCGAATATTTGCTTAATTTTTGCAAATCTTTAACAGAGGATGGCTGGAAAGAACTATTTACAAAAAATGCTCCTATGGCATACGAAAGAGATGGGCACGAGCAAGATAACTTTTGGTCAGATAAAGTAGCAGAGTTAGAGTGGTCAGATCCAAATCTTGAATCTTTAAATGACAGACTAAGGGAAGTCGGGGTTCTTGGTGAAAATGAATGGCATTCAAGATTAATGAGAGTACAAAGACAATACCCAGGAACAGCACTTCCAAATCATTACGATGCTACACAAAGTGAAAGAATTGTTGGAGCGGTTATTGTTTATTTAAATGACGATTATGTTGATGGAGAATTAATATTTGACAAATTGGGTTTAAAATTTAGACCGCCGAAGCGCTCTTTATTGAAGTTTAAAGCAACAGAAGACTATACCCATGAAACTGCTGTTGTAGGAGAGGGTCCAGAAAGGTATGTTATGGCAACATTTACATGGGATAATGAGTTGTCATCTCAGATAGGAAAATAAAATGGCAGACATAAAAGTAATAAAGAACTTTATAAGTGATGATGATTCTAATTTTATTATATCTTATATTGACAATAATTGTGAAGATGTTAATGTTTTTAGATCTCAGCAAGGCGTTGCCTGGAAAGAAGGAACTGCATATAGATCAATATTTCCATTAGAGAAGCCTTATGAGGTTCATAGCAAGGAAATCATAGAAGGCCTTATTGGTATTGCAAATAAAATAATTAATATAGCAAAAGATCACTATAAATATGAAAATGAACTTTATATTGAGGGTTTTTCACTAACAAAGTTGACCCCTGGAATACAGTTAAGAATACATAAAGATGATCATCATCATGATTTTGTAACCAGCAAGGTAAAAAAGGTGCACGGAGAAGATGCAACATGGGAAACTTTATTTAGCGCAATGGTATATTTAAATGACGACTACTCAGATGGAGAAATTATATTTTTAAATGATTGGGAAGAAAAATCTAATTTTGACATATATGAAGATGAAATGAATGGTACAGTTTATAAGCCATCAAAAAATGATTTAGTTCTATTTGAATCAAAAACTTGGCACGGCAGCAGAAAGGTTAATGGAGATTTACCAAGATATGCTGTAGCATTTTGGTTTTCAGATAAAAACTACTGGCCTTACACGCCATCACTTAATTCTTAATTTAGTTTTTAATAAAGAGCCAATTAAACCAGCCCTAGTTCTTTTTCTTAGTTCTTCGCCGTATATAGGATGTGGCAGACCACTCCCTAAATACTCTTCTCCTGTTTCAAGATCAGTAAACTTCCACTTGGCTGGAGCCTTAGTATGTATAATTATATTGATAGGTTCCTCAAATTCTTCAACCTCTGACCCATCTAAAAGCCTTCTTTTACTCATTATTTATACATTATACCAGTAAAACATCGTGTTATAATTGATGTAAATATAGGGGGTTTGTATGTCTATCTATGATATACCTTTAAAGTCTTGGGATGGAAAAGAAAACATTCTTGACAATTACAAGGGTAAGGTTACATTAATTATTAATGTGACAGCAGATTGTGGAAATGCTCCACAGTTTGGAGTAATTGAAACCATTTATGAAAAATATAAAAATTTAGGGTTTGATGTTTTGGCAATACCAACAAATGATTATTGCGGTGATGGCATTACATACGGTGACTACGCATGTGGAATTGCCAGTGCCGAAGAGGCCAGGGAATATGCCCAAGAAACATACGATGTAACTTATGATTTTTCTGAGTTAGTAGTCTCTAAGCCTGGAGAACCAATTGATTCAGAGATGGCAAAGTCTCTATATGGTGGAAGAACAGATGTATTCCCTAGACAATTATCTGAAAATGAAACCACACATGAGGTTTTTGAAAAGTTATGCGATGCTACAAATACAAAGGGAATGTATGGAAACTTCGAAAAATGGCTTCTTAATCGTGATGGCGTAGTTATGAGACGATATACAAATGCCACATTATTAGATTTTGGACATAAAACAGATCCAAATGCTGTAGGAACTGCGGAAGAAGAGTATGAAAGACTATGCAATGATATCGAAGATATTCTTGAAGATAACTACATAGTTCCTGATAAAGCAGATAACTGGCGATCAGATTGGGATAAGTTTTATTCAAACGAATCAAACAAAGAAAGCGTCTGAATATAAATAAAATAAATATACACAGCCTGCACTAAATGTTCGGGCTGTGTTTTTATTTGTTTTTAAGTTCGGCGGAAAATAGAAATGTAAAACCTATTCCTGACCTACAAGGTCAATATGGTTTAATATCTCTTGTTTTTGCCAACCACATATGTTGCAAAAATGTATAACATAATCTATGCTATCTTTTGTGGTTTGATAAGATGTTGTCCTGTGTAGATGCACAGTTATATATTCTACAACCTTTTTAGATAAGTGAAAAGAAAATTGCTGCTGCAAAAATAACAGCAATGGAAAGTATTACCTTTATCTTAGTTTCTTTAGGCCACTCTTCCATACTCATTCCCATGGTTTCTCCTATCCAGCATGCATCCAACTAAAATGCTTTTTACAAACATCAATAATAGCACCAGAGTCCTTGTCTGGTTGGGTAAATTCTGCCTTGCTATCGCAATAATAACATTTCATGATCTATTTATTATAGCATAGATCACATTGTTTGGTTATCTGCGGGGTATCGATAGAAACCTTATACATAGACCCACAGTTATAACATAAGACATTAACCTTTAAAATAGACATAGCCAAACCATTATATCAGCATAGTATAATCTTGTTGTGAACCCTACCATCCTATATATAATCTATCATCCAAACTATAATGCCATAAAGATAGGGATTGGGGATATAACTGGTAAAAGGTTTCGCCAGCATAGGACCAAGGGATGGGAATTGGTTTGTTATTGGTATTTTCAAAATCGGGCGGGAGCCAGAAGAACCGAATCTATAGTACTACAAACCCTAAGAGAGAGATATGGACATTATCTGGATAAGAGGGATATGCCATATGGGGGATATACGGAGACATTTAATGCATCCAAAATAACCAAGAGAAGGTTAATTGGTTTGGTCAATAAGGCTATAAAGGATCTATCGTAATCTCTTTATACCCGCTTTTGTATACCCTGGTTTGATAGATATCCACAGGTTTATCCACAAATAAATCTTACTGAATATATTTATGTGGAGTAAAGTGGAGTATTGTGGAGAGATATGGGTGATGGTGCGCTTTTATAGAGGGCGTCGTAATCTCGACGGGACAAACCATCTATCCCAAACCATCAAACCTTATATCCTTATACCATATATGCCCCATATCTGTCAAACCATCATATAAAGGTTTGGGCATTATACATTCAAAACCATGGTTTGTCAAGTCTTTTATGAATGAATTTGCCCTAAACTTTCTGGGATTTTTTGGAAAATTTCGTAATAAAATCGTAATAAATCCAAATAAGATTTAAAAGGTTTGAAAAAGTTTTAAAACCAGAAAATATGGTTTGTTATTGTTTATTAGTACACTTGTTGCATACACAACATGAAGAGTGTGGTAGTTCTTTCTTTATAGGGGTTTGTTCTGTTGTCATTCTTTATCCCCCGCCTCTTTTGCGCCCTCGTCGCCCGTCCAAATTTTGGCGGGGGATTTAGGAAAGAAAGCCTTAAGACTTATAACACTATATAACATACCACATAGATGATCCATATCTCTATTAAATATTTCTGCATCATATGGTTGATCATGTCTATGTGTTTTTTGTTTGATCATACGAGAAAAGTGATGAACCATATATCAATTATAACATGGTTTGACAATACAAGGGTTTGGAGATATAATGGTTTGGAAAATTCTGGGATTTTTCGTAATGTTTCGTAATAAAAATGGTTAAATGGTTTGGATGGTTTTGTACCATATGTCCAATTTACGTGGCGTTTTTACGGCTCCTGGTTGCGCTTTTTATTATATGCGAAAACCATTATCGACCCTAGATTTTTCTCTGGCAAGAATTCTACTTCTTGTTCCTCTACTTCTAAAACACTTAGAAGCATACTAAATGATTCGTCTATATACTGCTCTCCTAGTGGTGTGAGTTCTTTTACTAAACCCTCAGCCACATAGTACGCCATAGGCAGCCCAATATCGTTGTACTCTACAAATGTTTCAAAATGTTCGTCGTCTCTAAAGTCGATCCAGCATTGTGCCAAAATACCAGTCTTATCTGCGAAGTCCATAGTTTATTCCCCTGCCTCTTTCCTTTTCGTACTCTCCCATAAGTATAGCAGATTCTTCTTGGGCTGAATCAGCCATTACCTCAAATCTATGAAATACAATACGAGGAAGATTTCTAACTAAATAATATCCAACACGCTCTAGGTCTAGAGCCATATCCTGAGTAAGCAACTTAGCAATTTGCTCTGCTGCTCTAGTTTCTTTATTATGTGTAGGCCGTCTAACACTATATCTAGACATGATTCTCCGTTCCTATAGATTATATCAAAAAAATGAGGAGGGCGCAAGTCGCAATGGCAAGATTACTCACGCCCCCCGTAGAGGGGACCCAACCCTCTTTTATGATGTGACCGTCGTCACCAAACCATGGTAATTAATAAATTCATTAATAGAATGGCTGCCAGTGTCATCAGTAATAGTATTATCTGTCATATCAATCAGCACTGGGTGGTCCATGAATCCTAGGTCGTTAGGGTTACACGAGTAAAGGCCAAAGCCAGTCTCATCCAGAATACTATCCTTAATTAAATAACTAATTGCCATACGGGTGTAATAAGAATAATCGTTCATTCTTGGTGCTGCATGCTGTAATGCTGCTGCCAGGTCTTGGTACATAGAGTCTTCGCCCCAGTGGCTGTACAGCGCAATGGCTGTCGACTCAGAGTCTTTAAAAACGAATGTGCACCGTGCTCCCATTAGTCTTGCTCCTCTTCCTCTGCAGAGAATACAACTTCTCCGTCCTCATCAATTAAAATAGATAGTTCTAACATGCCTTGCTCCATTTCTGTAGGGTTTATTTCAATGTTATCATTATTCGTCATCATTGTCAAGTCCCGTCTTAAATGCTACAACTGATAGATCTGAAAGGACCTCATTCCAAACATCGCCTTCCTCAGCGTCAGATTCAACAATAAAGTTCATATAGGTACCAGAAGGCTCGTGAATAACCTCTATATCATATGTTGGCATTTTTATCCCTTTCTGCCTCTGCAAACGATAAGTCATAAGTTAGTTTATAAAGGTGTACTAGTGCGTCCAAGAATCCTTCGGCATAGGTTCGTTCCATAGAGTTTATTGCCTCCCCAGATTCACTCTCAATGCGCTGTGCTTGTTCAAGTTCTAATTCTGCTTCATACATTAGATTCTTTAATTCTCCATGCATGATATCTAAACCAGGCACACGCATATTAACTGCTAACTGTAAATGTTCAGGCAATTCAGTTGTCTGCATTCTCTTCTCCAATCTTTATAAAATGGCGGGTAGCAATAATCTGACCAGATAGCCAGTTATATTCGTAGTCTAATTCTTTACAGTCTTTAGATTCAGGGTCAAGCATTTCCATTTCTTCGGCAATGCCCTCCAAATCCTGCTCTAAACTAATTAGATGTATCTTCATATATTCTAATAAGTAATTAGACATTTACTTCATCCATTCTGTAGTCAGGTACATATTCATTAGTTAAGAATACCTTATGTACCTCGCATTCCGCAACTGCTTCTAGGTCTGCCTCGCCTAAATAGTGACAAGAATCACATATCTCGCCACATTCATTTTCACAGTACTCTAATGTGTTCTCTTCATCACAATCACGACATTTGTTTTCGTAATTAGAATCTTCAATAATAACACCAGCAAGATAATCTGTTTCTCCGCCCCAGCCTGTTTCTTCTTCATAAGATAAACTAATGCTAAGGGTTGGATAATTAAAAGATAGTCTTTGGATAATTGGATGTGGTGGTGACCATGCTGTATTGAACTTATATGCTAAAGAGGTTTCGCTCTCATCATATAACTCAGTATCAGGATACTTATCTTCATCACCTACGCCTACATCCCACTTGGTTCCCCAATTACGAACATTCCAGTCATACCAGCAGTTACCCTTGAACTGTAGTTGCTCTGCCATTGGCAGGGTATGGTCAGGTTGTTGAATATAAACCTCATCAGGCACATTGTCTTGAATATGGTTATAGATGTTATGGAAAGCAAACACAGGATTACTATATGTGTAATCCCTTACTTCCATTTTCTGTGTTTCTGAATTCCATTGGTCGTGCTTCTTGACATATGGTCTGTTTAGTATGCGCTTTACATCTGCAATGAGTGCAGTTTCGCCTGAAATAATTAGGCTGTTATATACCCAGTTGGGCATTGTGGGTCCTTTCTGTTGTTTCGTAATTAAATTTTAGCAAAAATGCAAGGGAATGTCAAACATCCCAATACCGCATGATAGTATTCATAGTATGATGTAGGTCACAGTCACAGTCCCCGCCATTCATGTTTTCCATGAACTCAAAGTGGCCTAGATTATCCTCATAGATCTCTGTAACTAATTCATCTATTGTGTATGGTTTATATTTTAGGGTCATAAATTTATTATCCCAAATTTCGGGAAAAAAGTCAAGTCGTCCGTAATAAAAAATTATAAAAATGTTATGTCCGATATGTCCGAATTTGACGTGGATTTTTTTGCAATTTTTATTTTATGATCTGCAATTGCAAAATAAAAAAGTGAGCAGTTTATACTCTTACTCAGGAGTTGAAATTACTTACGCAGCAATTTCTAGAACATTGCGAACAACATTTAGCAAACGATTTTTTTCTGCTGTAATCGCAGGGTCAAAACCAGAAGCAGCAGCAAGCATTGCCTCAGTATTACCACCACGAGCAGAGCGGTGCCAATCTAAACGCTCAGTTAGAGCATTGAGTGCGCCCCAAGCATTGCCAGCAATCATGCCATTGAATTCACCTGTGTAAATATCGTTGATGGTATCAACTTTATTTGTCCACTTAGTGATAGCAATTTTCTTGCCATCTTCAGGCTTTGGATAAGCAGCGAGAACAATATCATTGAATTGTTGTGCTGTAATTTCCTTAGCAATCATCGCATGAGCCATCTTATCGAATTCGTCCATATAAGAATTAGCCATGCCAAGTGCTGTACGAGCAATTTGAACTTTGCCATTGGCTGTCTGTGTGTGACGAATTTTGAAAGATTGCTTTACACCATCTTTTTTCTTGATACGACCAAGAGCCATATTTAGAGTGTTAGCGCATACAACACGAACAGGTGTGATAGACGCTTGAATAGCAATAGACCCATCGTGTGATGTGTTGATGAGAAGATAAGTTTTGATTTTATCTGCTACACCATTTGGGTCAAGGATAGTTTCACGCTCAAGAGCAAGAGAGCCAAATACAACACGACCTCCACGAATTGAGCCAGCAGTTTCCCAACGACCTCCGCCATCAAGAATATTGTCACCGAATGAGAATAAATCTTCATTCTGTAAAACATGGTAACGCTCACCTACAACACCAAGAATATCGGTCTGTGAGTTATCCGTAGGGTTAGTACGAACAACATATTGGTAAGACTTATCTGATGATAAGTGAGATGGAATATTTACATCTTCTAATCTAACATTCCAATTATTTAGATTAGCAGCAGCCAGCATTTCTGCTGTATTTTTTTCTTCTGTGAAAACTGTGCCTAAGCCATGCCAAGCAGGTTCTCTGAAAGAAGCAAAAGAAGCAACACCATTTTGTGTTTCTAATTCATGAGCCATTTTTTTTCCTTTCTGTGGTCATTTACAAACAATCTTAGCACAACCCACCGACAAAAGCAAATCCTATTAGGGAAATGTCCCGACACGCCGTAAACTTGACAAAATCAAAATTTTGCGGGACGTGCAAAATTTGAGGGAGAGCAGTTTACATGGACATGCTCAGGTCCCTTGCAGATCCCTTTAAGAAAGGATGAAAGAGGAATCATGCATACATTGCAGGGCCTTTCATGAACCCTGCAAATATTTTTAGCATTCGTCTACTGAATTTACATCCCAATCATTAATTTCGACATTGCCATTATATGAATCAATTGAAATAGTCTCATAGACAAATGAATCCAAATCGAAGTCTTCTACTTCATTCATTGGAATTTCAACCACACCGTTAATTGTTACATTTGCAGTGAACTCAATTGTCTTTACTGGGGTGTGGCCAAGGATTTCGCAGAGGTCATTTAAAATTTCTGCAGCCTCTGTATTTGGATTGTACCAAGATTCCTCAGTCATATTATCGATGATTCTACTAATTGTATAATTAAGTTCATCGATTCTTGTTGTCATCTTGCGTTGACGGTCCAACTCCCATTCTAGGTCGTTAACCTTGATAGTTGGAAAAGAGACTACATCATTCTCAATCTTCTTGTAAGTTACAAGTTGATTTGCATTGTAGTGCTCAGGTGCCTGCACCTCATTAGTTGTCTCCATTTGTGATATCCTTTCCCATTTCGTCCATTTCTTTAATAGTATCAACCATAGCATTTAATTCTGATTCTGTCAATAATACATGAGTAACGAGTGTAGTTGTCATAGCAGATAAGGCTGCTGAATACTGGAACATAGCCACAGCGAATTCATCGCTTGACATGCTGTCTTTGTTATGGTAAATAGCAGAAGCCATGCTCATTATCATTTCATCATGAACGGCTTCCTGTGTTGCGTTTTGTAGTTCTAGCATTGTTGCTATCATTCTTTTCCTTTCTTTGGGTCTTATACTAAGTTTAGCAAAAATTAGGGAAAAATACAAATCCTGGCTTAAAGATTCTTCGGCGTGTCGATGTGATAAAGATCACAGGCCCACGTGGGCTTTTTTGAGGTGGAGCAGTTTTACATCATGCTCAGGATGATCTCTCTAGGAATACCCGCAAGGACTTTCGCCACTTCATTTTTTAGCGGGGCTTATCAAGAGAGAAGATTATGGTTTGATGTATGCGTATGTATACGAATACTTAGCACCACTCTTGACACTCTTGTTTGCGTTTTTTACAAGTGCGTGAGCAGCAACAGCATTTCTATCTACAAAAGATAGCATTTCTTTCTTGCCTTTGCTAATAGTTAGTTTATACATTTGTTTTGCCTTTCTGTTGGGTTGTTGGTTGAGCAGTTTTATTTCATGCTCAGGAAAGTAATTTTACAAGTATCGGGCGATAGCGTTGTAAGTAGAAGTAGAAACTACTTCCTCATCTGTCATCTTGAGAATACGAATAGCGTTCTCAAGTTCCTCTTTCATCTCTGTATAAGAGTGGCGATGGATTTGCTCAAACTCTCGTTGTGGTTCAGCAGGAAACTCCTTCTCATCACATTGTAAATCAAAATCTACATTGAGAGTCTTGTTCCAAGAACGATAGTTAGTGCGGAAGTTTTCTGCCTTTGCCACATTAGCAATAGCAAACTTACCAAGTTCCTTTTTCCACTTCTCATAGGACTTTTGATACTTTGCTTCGTTTTCCTCTTGCGTAGCATAGTCTTTTTCTAGTTTTGCTAGACGAGTTTCTAGTGCCTTGATTACCTTAGTTGTTGCGATTTTTACATTTATCGCTTTTCCTCTTGCCATTTGTTTTTTCCTTTCTTATGGGTTTTGGGTTATTTATAGTTTAGCATTTTTAGTGCTAAAAATCAAGTGAGCAGTTTTAGTAGTCATGCTCAGGACTTTTCCTGTTATTTAGGAATTACTTTGCTGTCCAAGTTGTCCAGCGAGGTGTGCCATTTACATCAAGTTTTACACGAACAGAAGTTCCGTCTGTGTTTGGCTTGATTTCTGTAATTGTGCCTGTGACCTTTGACTTCTGTGAAGTGTAGAGGTCGCCTACCTTGTAAGTTGCTGTATTTACTGCCATTTGTTTTTCTCCTTTGTTGTTGGTTATGTTATTATTATGACATTTATTTTTTGGGTTGTCAAGTCCAAAATCTAAAAATCTCATTATTTGAGATTTATAGCCCATTACTGCCTGCTAGGGATAGCAGTACAAGTAATAAACTTATTATTATCCAATAGGTGTCCATTTTGTCCTATTTCTTCTTAGCCGAGAATACTATGTCTGCCTTATTATCTACGCATAGACTACATTTTACACAAGCAGACCCGTCTTTGTCAATTAGTGGAATAGCCTTTTTATTCTCAGGACACTTAGCACCCACTTTGCCTATCATTGCCTTTAGATCTGCCTGCCCAATTGCGAAGGTATCTGCAAGGTATGCTAATCTAATTCCATTATCCTTATTTAGTCTAATAGCGGTTTCAGTGTTATCTTTATCTGTAGAGTAATAGAGGCTAAGATTTTCGATACCCTGCAGAATTTCTGCTGCGCTATCTACACGGGTGTATACCCAAAACTTAATATCAGGATTATCTAGAATAACTGTTTTCCAGGCATTAGTATAAGTATCATTAAAGAAATCGCCATCCCAGTGAATACGAAATAGTTTAGGGGCGTCTTTCTTATCACAATCTTGCTTGAAATCATTTATCATTTCCTGCAATAGGTTTTGCATTGTTTCTAGATCTGCGTCTTTCAACAATTCCCAGTTGTGTAATAGTACAGCCTTTACGCCTTTGTAGATTCTTTCAAGTTTTCCTGCATAGCAAACGCTCTCACAAGTGTTAGTGGCACCAGGACACGAGAAAGCCTTTCCAGCAGGCAATCCAAAGGTGTTGGCAATTGTTGGGGTTTTTCCATTTTTTGAGACAGCATTAGTCACCTTCCTATCCATTGAACGCTTTAGTTTCATTGGGTCCTTTCTTTATTTTTATTGTATCATTTATTTTCAGTGAGGTCAAATTTTTTGTGCTTAATCTTTCGGGAATATTGTTTTTTATTCCTTAATGGGGTGGCAGCATTAGATCTGCGTAGGTCTTGCAATCTACGAATTTCCTCAGCACTTTTCTTAAACATAAATTAATCTTATCATAAAAATATTAAAAATGCAAATGTGGAGTTTCTACTCAAATCGGACATTTCGGACGGGACGTGGGCTTTTTAGCGAATTACAAATAATTTAAAAGTTGCATAGTCATCAAACTCTTGAATATCTTTTTCACCAAATTCATTTTGATAACCTATTGCAAATCCACTTGGCAAAGAAGTGATTGCAATTACTTGCACCACTTCCTCATCAATCTCAATTAAATCATTTTCCATTAACTGATCTATATTGAGTATATCAACAAAAGCATATTCCATGCCTTTTATTGTAGCAGACATTTAGCGAATGCTTACCTCTCCGTTACGATAAAATGTTTTTGTATACATTTTTCCTAGTGGGTCAGATAGGTTATAGGTTGCGTATTCTTTAGCATCTCCAAAGTCCACGCATTTAGTCCAAGCATCTACCGCTTCAAGCATGTCAGATACTCGCAGCGTATTTACCAATTCTCCGTCATACGAAGTAGTTAGAGCATAAGTGTATTCCATTTTAGTATTCCTCTCTTTCAATAATCCACGCATCTAGGTGGTGTTGTTCAATAATAGCCCACGCAGGAGCAGTAGTCAAACCCTTATAGGTCACGCCTTCAGGCATAGGTATTTCTAAATCCCAAAGTCCAGCATCATTAACCGCATCTATGGCTTCAACGCAGGGCTGAACCATAAACTTAGGAACGGGCGGGTAATGATTAGCAGATAGGTGTATCGCTATCTGACTTTCAATATCTAAATTATCAGCAAGAGCCAAATCACTAGCAAAATTACTTCCCATATTAGTTAGCCTCCATACTCATTAGCAATTCAGGCTCGGAGAGTAGCCCATTATCCCAAATTACATCTCCGTCATCATCAAGAATAATATCATAGATATTACACTCGCAACTTTCAATTTCATATTCGTCATCACTAGACCCCCAATATGAGTAGCCTTTACCATTACACAAATCGCAGTTAGCGATTAGTTTTAGAGCAATTTCCAATTTATCCATTTTTCATTTCCTTTCTTTCAATACTGAAATCCTATCAGAGAGGGCTGACAAAATCAAATCTGACACGCCCTGTCCGATATGTCCGTTTTGTCCTACCATGAGGACTGATAGTAGAATGATAGATTTTCAAAGTCAGGTCTATCAATAAGGGGCTGCAATTGATTAATAGTATCCATTAAGTCTTTCCAATACCATTCATCAATATCAGTATTACCAAAGAAAAATCCTTCTCTTGGCGGTAGCAAATTAGGGTCTTTATTAGTAATTGCCAAAGTGCAAGTATTTACTAATTCCTTTATCTTATTATGAGATACATAGTATTCACCGCAGTCATCTTCACCACGCTGAACATTGATAACAAACCAATTGTGTATCTGATTAGACTTACGCCAATAGGCTACATTTACAGATACATCTACACCATAGATACTTTCTACATCTACAAGAGTAGCAACACCAGCAGCATTTACCACATCAGTCCATTGTGAAGCGGTAGCCTCAGAATATCTTGTATCGCTATCACGATCAAGTTTATCCCATTCAATTTTATTAATGTGCTTACGAGCACTTAAATACATATCTAATCCCATTTTATTTATTTTCCTTTCTTATAGGTCTGATACTTTTACAGCAATAGTAGCCCAACGATTTCCATTGAACCGAATTGAATAGGCTTGATAATCTGTACCTACCCATACATCATCACGCTTTTCAGCAAAATTTATTTCTCCGCCCTGATATTTACGAGCAAAAGAAGTCGGTCTGTAATACTGTCCGACAAGTAAATCTTCAATTGAATAACTTCTCATTGAATTTCCTTTCTTTATTTTTAGGCTTCCAGCCTATCATTTTTTATCCGTAAAAACAAATCGACACGCCGTAAAACTAAATAATTGTGTCCTAATTCACATTGTGGATAACCTGTGGATAACGCCACGTGAATTTTTTCCCAGAAAATTTTAGGGAAAAAATTTTTTTGTTACTTAATTATTTTTTGCGCCTCTTAGTATAAAATAAATTGAGAGCAATAAAAATAATTGTGTAAGTATTGTTAGAAATCTGCTCATACAGGGATCAACCCTAACTCATCAACACCGCAAGCCTTTTCAAATTTTGCTTTATCAAATCTTTCGTTATCGCTTGCGAAGTATTGAGCGAATTCCTCCACTAAATCCTCAAAGACTTGGGGATGAATTTCATCCGCAAATCCTTTTAGAATGTTTGAAGTTTGAACATAGTCTTTTCGTGTCATCATTAGAGAGTTCCCCCTAATAGAATAAACGCATGGCTTCCACCTTCATTTATTCTTTCTAGTTCTCTGATTAGTTCATCAGTAGAAAGTTTGGATGGGTCACCAATTATGTCACGCACCGCATCCTCATTTAGTTTTTCAAATACGCCTGCTGGCAAGTTTTGAATTTGTGGTAGAAATTCTGAGTTAGAATAAACTCGTGAAATAAAATTTACACCCTGAGCGGTGAATGGGAAATCTGTGTAAGTTGTTGTAGTCATTAGTTTTTACCTTTCTTAGTTGTTGTTTCTACAATTTTAGCGATTTTCTCTAAGTTTGTCAATTGTTGCGCTTTCTGTTGCGCCTTGATTAGTTCTTGAAATTCGTGTAATTTCATTAGTCATTAGTCCTAACTGCTAGTGTGCGGTAAGCATAACCGCCATTTTGATTTCTAACTTCTACAAGATACGCCTCAGCGTTCTCATACCATACACAAGCAGGGTGTTTTTCTGCTGAGATGATTTCACCTGTTAGAGTTTTTGAGCGATAGGTTTTGCCAATAAGTAGGCTTTCGATAGTGTATAGATTTGCTGACATTAGTTGTCACCTTTCTTTAGTTTCTAATAATTCTATTATTTCATTTTTTGGTCAAAAAGTCAAATTTGACACACGCTTAGGCGGTGTGATTATGCTCACACTTAGCCTCAATTTCGTGTCCGAATTCTTCCACGAGTTCCTCGTAGATTTCGTCCATATAGTCTAAATAGTCCATGAGTTGAACCAACCTTTCTTTAGTAGTTTTAGGGTCTTATTTGCTAGGCTCACCCTTTCGGTTTATTTGCTAGGCTCATACCCTTATTTAATTGTTATAGTAGAATACTAGCAGAAAAATCTCAAAAAGTCAAATCGACACGCTGGACAATTCGGACATTTTAAAGTGATTTACACCACATCTTATGCGACACGCCCGACTGCGGGGGACGTGAAAATTTTGCGGTTTTTATTCCGCAAAAGTTTTTATTTATTCTACAACATCTAGAACATCAAACACATCAAACTTTTTCAAATCGTTTTCTGACAACGCTAGAAAAATTTTGTTTAAATCAAAAACAGCATTTAGATCTGTTTCTGCTTCAGTAACGAAACTGATAAGAACATTTTTCTTAGTCAAAGTAAATACCTCCTTTTACATTTTTATGATTTACACAAACATTACCACGAGGAATAACTACATGGCACTTGAAACAATGCATAGTCACTTGATTAGTGATTATACCTAATTCAATGTCTAGTGTTTCTGAAGTAGTAGCCTCAGATAGTGGTACCCAACCAGCACCATTTTCATCTATACGAAAGATTTCAATACTCATTATTACTACTCCCAACTTCTAGTAGTAGCATACACCTTGCGATTGCTAGGTGTGTAGTTAGGTAGATAGGTAAGTGTTACCTCATCTATTACTTGCTTTTCAGCAACTAAGTCGAGGAAACTATTTGCGTATTCCTCAGAAGGTACTAGTAGAGTAGTGGAACTATTACCACCATTTGTTTTATAGTTTAGTGAAAACATTTTGTTTTCCTTTCTTTTGTTGAGAACCTTTCTCAACCTTTCAATGACTAAAGTCTAACATAGACCACTGACATTTTGAGGGGTATAAATAGGGCAATTCGGACATTGTGAGGTACATCACATGTGACCTACACCACATCGGGACGTGAAATTCGGACATATTGGACATGTGACCAACACCACATGCGACACGCCGTGTTAGGACTTGACTTTTTGAGATTTTTATGTTAGGATACTCCTATAACAATTAAATAAAGGACAAATTGGCTAATGAGCCTAAGCAAATAAATGTGAGATAAATCACAGTGAGCCTTAGCAAATAAGTAGCCAAAATGTCAGACCCCCCTGCTAGACTAAGGGCATAGAAAAAAGAAAGGTAGGTCTAAAATGACTACACTAAATAAAAACGAAATAATTGAATACCTAGTAGAAAATAACTACTGTGTAACAGATAAAATCTGCGTATTCTGCTCATCTCTTACAGACGGGTGGAACGCTATCTGCTACTCATGCCGAGATTACAAGGGTATGATGAGATTACCTGAAGCCGTAGAATACTACGGAATAGATGTTCTACCTAACTAAGAAAGGATAAATAAATGATAAACGCAATAACTAGAATTGAATGTCAAGAGTGTAACGGACATGGCGTTATCTTTTGGGGTAACGATACTGATTATGATGTTGAGCCTTGTGAGTGTGTGTTATGACATACTCACATGAACAACAACTAAGGTTAGCATGGATAACTAAATACGGAAGCCCAGCAGGGTATCACAAAGCAACACAACAAGAGAAAGAGGAATTGCTAAATGAAAATGATTATAACTAGTATGAATGGTAAGACTATGAACATGGACTTGCCTACAAAAGAAAATGTTTATTACTTTATTGACATGTATAAGAAATCACTAAAGAAAAATCAACGAGTAAAAATTACTTGCGATTTACTTGGTATTGACGGATACATACAGGGCACCCTTCCCCTTCACAATTAGAAAAACAAAGGTGGCACGGGTCTCTTCCCCGATCCGTGTTACTTTTATTTTTTATTTTATTATTATGTGCTCACTATTATTTTTTGTTTTATTTTTTTATTTCTTGCATCATACATCTCAGCAAAAAATTCAGATTTTTGGTATAATGAAATCATGAGCAATTATCCACTTCCAAAAGATCCGTATGTAGCACAATACTTGGAATTTCTAAAAGAAAGAAATATTGATCGTGCAAGCAAATGTCAATTTTGCAATAATCCAAGTGCGGGAATAAATTCAGACGGGTACTTAATAATTTTTGTATGTAAGGATCACTACAAAGATGAGTAAGTGCATACATATATACAAAGATATGAAAGAAGATGTATGTTCATTATGTGGCGGGTATACACATGAAACTAATTGGCCTTATCAACATGAACTACATAGAGAATGGATAGCATCAGGTAAAGCCGAACTACAAGGATGGACATCAATATGACAGAATCACAAAAAATTTCAGAAACTGACAATATGGGACGAGAAAAGTTTTGGGAAGATATTGGCAGACCAGAAAACGATGGTTTGGCATTAAAACTTTTTAAAGAACAGTGTTGCGATGATTGTTCTTGTGAAAAGAATTAATCTTCTATTAACTCCCACATACGGATATCAGTAATACCCATACGAATCTTTTCAGATTCTTCTGGTGTTTCTGCATCTACTATAAGTTCTGCTTTAGTGAAATCAACCTGACCAAGTGATTCATAAATATCTCGTTCTGTATTTCGAGTATATTCTGCTTCAACGTTGGAAGGAATTGCACGGTATCTAAATTTAGGCAAGTAAACCCTCCTCCTTCATTCTAGTATAAAGATTAGACATCATATGAGAAAGACTCTGCTGGCTTTGCTGTATCTGCATGTCAATTTGATCAGAAGGCATACCATTGGCTTCACATATTTCACGATTATCTCTATTAATGCTATCTAGCATAAAATCAACAATCTCTTCTTTGTTCATATTTCACCACTTTCCTATTGGACATTTTGCACTTTTTAAGGTTGTCTTAAGTTTCATAAAACAGCCACACTTCTTACATTTTACCATAGTTCTGCTAAACCATTCACAGGTATTGCATATTTCTAGGCGGGACTCAATTAAATCTCTATCACTTCTTGGCTGAGAAGGATCAAACAGATCAGTAAATTTAACATCATCGCTCACCAATCCATTTTATCATAATACGTAACAGAATACTCTCCTCCAAACACTTCAGCATATGAGAAAATATCACACATATATTTCTTCATAGTGGTCAAACCAACTTTATCGGTTTGGTATTTATATCCCCTATTGAGAATATCGTGAGATAACCCCTCTTGGACAAATGCCTCATTAAGGGTTTGTATATACCGCTCCTTGCCATATCTTTTGGACGAAAATGATTGGTTTGGATACTTGATTCGTATACCGTCGTCAATTTGTCTGGCATACTCGGTTTCATAAATAACATACTCAACTGCAGGACATATCATCCTATCAGACCATGTTCGCATGTTATCGCTGTAATTATCCATATTGCGTAGGGTAGAGTCAGCGTAGGCCATGCGTATCATCTCTGTCGCCGATGTTTGAATTCCTGTTGCAAAAGCAATTAAATAAGCGGTTGCGAATGGAAACTTGTCGCTGTACTTAGTTATGCCGAAATGAATATTGGGGTTAAAACTTTTCGACGACATATTATCATTTGCCAAACGCATATGATTGCCAATCGAAACATAATCTGGGTGATTCATATCGCAATCAACGAACAAACAATCCCTGGGACTTACACCTTCCGAAAGACAAAGAATATTTTTGTCATATGTGCCTACGACCTTAGATCCGTTATAGCGATTTAGTAACTGCGCCGAAACGAAACCATCCATATCTGGGGATATTATCAAATTTGTAGAGTACTCCAATGTGCGTAGTATCTCAGTTTTCATTTTTATAAAATTCCCCTTATAATATGTTTTATCATGTCAATTGAATCCTGGGCAGCGCTAATTGTTTCAATATGTACCATTGTAGCATTTGCTGCAGGAAGTATCAAGTGGATGGTAAAACATTATTTAGAAGAATTAAAACCAAATTCTGGATCTTCTATGAAAGATCAAATTACACGTTTAGAACAAACATCAAAAATTGCTGAAGAGGACAGAAAAGAACTTCACAGAAAGATAGATAAGATGTTTGATGTTTTGCTAGATCATATCTCTAAAACCACTAAGTAATATATATAATATATAAGAGTTTATCTTTTAGGGAAAGCCCCCCCTCCCCCCATAGATTTTTATTACATCTATTGGTGGAAGTAAGATTGCATCTCTCAGTGCAAAGCCCCCTACAAACCCTGTAATCACTATACCATATAGAATTTTATAATGCAAACACTTACAATACCAAATGTCCGTTTTATACCTATATGATATACTTTTAATTGCTTGCCCCTTTGGTCTGTCTCTCATACCCACCGACCTTGGGGCAAGTCTATATTCATGGTATAATCTTTCTATTATGGTAAATTCTTGCGGTCCTGAAATATTTGGTGCAGATCCAGCATCGCTTCAATGGAGAGTTGTACGTGGAGATACCGCAACATTAAAAATTGAATTTTTTGAAAATGACGAAGTTACATATTACAATACTGATGGATGGACCTATAAAGCAACAGCATATGACCAATCTGGAGATGTATTAGACGCACTAGAATGTAGCGCATCAGAAGGTTATGTCACAGTTACCGCTCTTCCATCAGTAACAGAAAACTGGGGTACAAAATATACCTCAACAGTTGCAGAATTACCATTTGATTTACAGATTATAATTCCAGATGATATAAACGATATTACTTGGACTCCAGTAATAGGTACTATTTATGTACTTGGAGATGTTTCTCCTGGAGGAAGTTTGTAATGGCGGTAGTTAAGGTAACTGACAAAAAAGACAATGTTCCTTCAATAATAAAAATAAATGGAAAAACCTACAAGGTTAAATAAGGAGTAATTATGGACCACGGATTAACAGTTTTATCAAACACTACACCTACAAGACTTACTCCAAATGGTAAGCATTCTGGAATCGACATTACATTACAAAATGTAAATTCTACTGGTTATATTTATATTGGTGGATCCGACACAGTTTCATCAACAAACTACGGATTTAGAATTATGCCAAATCATTCTTTATCGATTGAACTAAACGGTAATGATGCAATATATGCAGTCGCATCTTCTAATGGTATGTCACTTGCAGTTCTAAAAGCAAGACTGGAGTCTGGTTCGTAATGGCACGTTTTACACATCCTAATATTGGTTCACTTGATGTATCTCCAATTGATGATGGTCTAGTAACTTCTACAATTCATTCATATTCACCAGTATGGTCTGGAACTGGATTAACTTTTACTGGAACTCCAGCAACAGGATCTTATATTAAGATTGGAAATTTAGTAACTGTTCAAATAGATGTTTTATTTACTACCGTTACTAATTTTGGAACTGGACAGTATTCTTTAACAATCCCATTTGCATCAAAGTATCACACAGATGTTTATGGTGGATCAATTCATAATTCAAATAACGGTGCAACAGATCACTATAGCATTAAAGGGCATCTTGCACCATCAAGCACCACTATGACAGTTTGGAATTTAAAGTCTAGTTCTTTAGATGAGCCATTTGATCATAATTCTCCTTTTGTATTAGATCAGGCAGATAAATTTCACATGTCTTTCTCGTATATCTGTGAATAATACTGTGAGATAATGTCACCATGGCTGTTTCTAAATCAATGGACTTCCCTGGTGCAAAAAAATCAAGTTATGCTGCACAAGTTGTAGAAACTCAAAATACCAATACAGATGTTTTAGTTAATTATGTACCAGTTCCTGGCCCGATGGGGCCACAAGGACCACAAGGTGTACCTGGACCCCAGGGGCCAGCAGGAAAAGACGGCAGTCAGGGTCCTAGAGGTGAAAAAGGAGTACCTGGAAGAGATGGCACAAGTTCTTTATCATCTTCTGGCCAACAGTCTGGATGGGCTGCATACTTTAATAAAGATAAAAAAGAAATAAGGTTAGGTGTAAATCAAGGTGATGATGGCTGGGTAAGTGTTTGGGTGGATTCTGAAGGAATAAATACTAACGAGAAATATTTACCAGAGGGATCGGTAAGTCTCTGGAATCCTCATACTAGACAGTTTAGTTTTAAACGACTAAAAGAGGGAGCGCAGGTTTTTATAACATATAATTTTGAACTTACTACATATTCTAACAATACAGAGGTTTGGATTAGGACACTTTTCCCTAAATCTACCACCGAAATTTCTCAATTTGTTGCTTCTTTAAAATATCAGTATGTTTATAATATTTATGTTACACAGCACTTTTTTATTGAAAATGGTGCAATGTTGGAGGGCGGGGCTATTCCTCAAATAAGAGCAGACTATGACTCTTCTGTTTTGATGAATTCTATATACGTCAGCGTGGTATAATTAAGGAGGAGGAATTATGGCATTTCCAGGAACACTAGATATAAACTATTACCGTGGAGACTCACACGAATTTAATGTGTACCCAAAAAGAAGTAATGGCACTGTTTTTTCGTTAAACGGATATACAGCAGAATTTACAATTGCAGAAACAAGGGGTACTGTTGAAACTGGAGAAGGATTAGCGATAGTCTCTGATGATTATACTCACATCAAGTGCGTAATACCATCTGGACTAGGTTCAACTTTAGATCCATTAAAAACATATGTTTATGATATTGAAATAAGAAAAACTGATACACCTTATAATAAGGTTTATACTTTGCTTACTGGAAATATTAATGTTACCGATGAAGTAACTATAAATCCATAAATATAAAATGCCAACATTTGATGAAGTAATATTAGGAACTGAAGATGTGGATGTACTTGGTCCTCCATCAGAAATTAGCGTAGATGTTGATTTTGGTCCAGATGGAGAAAGAGGAAGCAAAATCTTTATTGGTGCAGGAAGTCCAAATACAACAGTACCAAACCCAATAAGTGAAGACCCTCTTGTTTATGATCTTTATATTAATACAAGCACACAAGATCCAGAAAACTATTTGGCAGTTTATCAATATGTAAAATCTCCTACAGAAACATGGGAAAAAAGATTTAAGTTAGTTCCAAATACCCTCATAAAAAATTATGAAGACGAACAATTTGATAGTGGACAGTTAACTTTAAATATACCACTAGTTGATATAGTCTCTTCATCTTCAGTCGAGGATTATGTTTCTTCACAATTTAATGTGCAATGCACAGTTGTTGGAGGAAATTATCCAATATCGCAGGTCATCAGTATATCTTCCATAGTAGAGCAGCCAGGAGGTATATTTGTGTTACCAATATCGATAAAGGCTATAGAATTTGACGGTTCTACCTGGCAAAATGTAGACGGTCAAAGAACAATTCATTTATCTATTAATGTGGTATAATCTAAAGTGGTGATCCCACATGGCTGCTAAAAATATAGATGGTACAAATGACGGTTCTGGTATTTATAACACAAAGATACCTGGATACGAAGATGCTGCTGATATTCAGGATGCTTTAAGGCTTTATCACTATGGATCATCTACAATTCCAGAAACTACAGAACAGATTGCAGAAGATTCAATAGCAGGATATCTAAAGGTAGTAGAGTCTGACATACAAACACTTTTTGATTTAGGATACGGTGCAGCATATCAGCCAGAAGCACCAACAGGCGTTACTAATGGATATATTTGGGTAGATTCCAATTCATCAGCGTTGCCACTAGGATCTTCCTTTTTTCAAGAAGAGGCTCCAATATCAGAAATAACAGTTGGAACCCTATGGGTAGATTCAGATTCATCTCCATTAAAACTTTATGTCTATGATGGAAGTATTTGGAGAGAGATTGGTGCGTAATGGAATCAAAAGAGACACAAATTTTAAAAGAAAGAGCAATAGCAAAATTGGTGTCTTTGGGTTTAACAGAAGCAGAATTAAGAGCGTTGGGGTTGATATCTGATGCCAATTGAGTCTAATGGTAAAACAGCATACATATATTCTAACGGCAACTGGTATCCAATTGCTGGAAGCATAAATACATCACAAAACTATAACTGGACTGGAGAGCATACTTTTGCTTCAGAGGTTACATTTAATGATGTACTTAATGCAAAAGCAGGAATAAACAATTTTCAAAATTTTACAGAAAGAGATTCTGTACTTTCATCACCAACTAACGGAATTGTATGTTTTGTAAGACAAGACAACGATGGCGGATTATATAATCAGTTGCAGTATTACTATAACGGCGTATGGAAAAATGTATACGGATACTCCCTAATATTGCCAAAACTTGGTAGTTATACTGTTACAGAAAAAGATGCAGGTAAAATTATAACCGTTTCAAGTTCTTCATCATCTGTAATTACATTACCAGCAAATTCTACAGAAGCAATATCGTCTGGATATAAAATAGAAGTAGTAAGACTTGGTACTGGAAGTGTTCAGGTTACAGGAGAATCTGGCGTAACCATTAATGCTAAGGGAACGTCTGGTGCTTTAATAGATTCTCAATATGGAAAGATTACAGTTTTAAAAACAGATACAAATACATGGGTTGCCTATGGAGATATATCAGAAGGATCTTCTTCTCCATCACCAGCACCAACACCAGCCCCAGTTTCACCTTCACCAGTTTCCCCTTCACCTGTAGCACCTAGCCCTGTAGCCCCTTCGCCAACTCCAACACCAGTGCCTGCTCCAGTTGCACCTTCACCAGTTTCACCTGTTGCACCAGTAGTGCCAGTTGCTCCATCACCTATTGCACCTTCACCTGCTCCTTCACCTGCTCCCTCACCTGCTCCTTCACCTGCTGCACCAGCACCTATTTCACCAGCACCTGTAGCACCTCAATATACTAATTATTATGGATATTGTGATTTAAGTAATAACCCAGTAGGACCTTTCGGACCATATGATTATAGTTGTGAACAACTTTATGCTACACAAGAAAGCGCAAATGGATATCCACCAATTGGATGGGCTTGCGGACCAACTCCTACTGCTGGAACACCTAGTTGTACAGTAACCCCAGCACCAGTTGCTCCTTCCCCTGCTGCACCATCCCCTGCTGCACCAGCACCAGTCTCTTCATGTAACCCAGCAGACGCATGGTCTTATACACAAGGAATGTGTCAGGCTTGTGGATACTACTGGTCTTCAACATTTGGCGAATGCTCAACTACACCATGGGCACCAGTAACTCCAGCACCAGTAGCACCAAGTCCAGTAGCACCTGCTCCAGCAGCCCCTTCACCAGCATCTTCTTGTAACTCAGCAGACGCATGGTCTTATACACAGTCAATGTGTCAGGCTTGTGGTTATTATTGGTCATCAACATTTGGAGAGTGTTCAACTACACCTTGGGCACCAGTAGCACCATCGCCAGCAGCACCATCGCCAGCAGCACCATCGCCAGCGCCTTCACCTGCTGCCCCATCTCCTACGCCAGTATCTTCATGTAACCCAGCAAATGCCTGGTCCTATAACCAATCAACATGTCAGGCTTGCGGATACTATTGGTCTTCAACATTTGGAGAGTGCTCAACTACACCGTGGACTCCATCACCTTCACCAGTAGCACCTTCACCAGTAGCACCTTCACCAGTAGCGCCTAGCCCTGTAGCGCCTAGCCCAGTTGCTCCGTCACCTGTTGCACCAGTAGCACCTTCACCAGCATCACCTAGCCCAGTAGCCCCTAGCCCAGTAGCGCCTAGCCCTGTAGCGCCTAGCCCTGTAGCCCCTAGCCCAGCAGCGCCTAGCCCAGCAGCGCCTAGCCCTGTAGCGCCTAGCCCAGTTGCTTCATGCGATTGTGAAACACAAGGATGTACAACTACATGCTGTATCCCATGTGGAGGTATGATGAGCGGTGGATCATGCGTCTTCTGTTAATGTTTAATGGTATACTATAAAGAAAAGAGGAGGATAAAAAATGCAAAGAAAATTTATTTTAGTAATTGATGGAGAGTCTGGTCCAGATTTAGTTCTTGATGATCAGGCTACTTCACAAAGTACAGCACTATGTGCAGCATTATCTTCTAACCCAACTATTGTTGAGGTTAGTCCAGATTTGCAAATAGGCATAGGCTGGTCATGGGATGGTTCAAACTTTACTGCTCCACAGGAGTAAGTAATGTCTGAAGAACTAACCCCCTGGCAAAAATATAAACAAAATCTAGGAGATACAAGACCCTGGGATTTGGTAAACCCAAATACAGAATGGGCATCTGAAGATATTTCTAGTAATAGATATTCCATATGTCAGTCTTGTCCAGAATTACTAAGATTAACAAAACAATGTAAAAAATGTGGATGTTTTATGTATGCAAAAACAAAATTACAAGCAGCAACTTGTCCTTTAGGTAAATGGTAATATGGAAAAAATAGAATTAGCACCAGGAATAGTATCTTATAAAAATGTTTTAGATCAGTCTGATTTAAATACATTAACAGATGATATAGAAGAAAGTTTAAAAGCCTTAAACATTGACTGGCAACTTTCAGAAGTTCAGGGTTCACAATATGTCGAGGTAGACACAAATTCTAGAGATACACATATTATAGGAGTTCCGTATTACGATAAAATAGTTGAAGAATTTCATAGTCCATCAGATGCATTCTTTATAAGTTTATCTAATTTATTTTTTTCAGCATTTAATCCAAGAGAAATAGATTATAAAAATATGTATCAATTTGCAACAGACTGGCATGATCAATATGGACTTTTAAAATACGGGGTAGGTCAAAAGTTTACAAACCATATAGATGATCATATAAATCATCATAGAAGAATGTCTACAACATTTTATTTAAATGATAATTATGAGGGTGGCGAAATTTTATTTCCAAGATTTGGAATAGATCACAAACCAGAAAAAAATGAATTATTGGTTTTTCCATCTACATATGTTTATAATCATTCTGTACTTCCAGTAAAAAGTGGAACAAGATATGCTGTTGTGAGTTGGTTAAAATGATTAAAATTAAAGATCCAGAAATAATGTCAAATGTTTTTAATGATATTGATTATTTTACTTTTAAAAAATATTTATTTGAAAAACCAAAATTAGCAAAAGACTATTCTGCTGGATTTGGAAGATATTGTTTTAATGATTCATTAATTAATGAATATTCTGAAAAACTATTGCCAATTGCTAGAAAACATTTTGATAGTGAAACTTTAGTTCCATCATATTCTTTGTTTGCACATTATCAAGGAAATGAAGCATCTTTATATAAACATAGAGATGATAATGCTTGCACATATACAATTGATTATTGTGTATATCAAACAGAACCGTGGGATTTATATGTTGATAATAAAGCATATACACTTAAAGAAAATGAAGCATTAGCATATTTTGGAAACGACCAATTACACTGGAGAGAAAAATTTCCAAACCCAGAATCTGGTCATGTTGCGATGATATTTTTTCATTTTGTTGAACCAGACCATTGGTGGGTACAAAAAGGTCCAGGTTATTTAGAAGTAATTCGTGGAAACATAACGGAGGAACAATGGAATCAAAATCAGCACTAGTACTTGGAGCAGGTGGATTCATCGGAAGCCATCTTGTCAAAAAATTAAAAGAAGAAGGTTTTTGGGTTCGTGGAGTTGATTTAAAATATCCAGAACACTGGAAAACATATGCAGATGATTTTGTTATTGGAGACCTAAGACTTAAAGATGTTGTTGAGGATGTTTTAGATAAAAGATTTGACGAAGTTTACCAATTAGCAGCAGATATGGGTGGTGCAGGATACATAAACTCTGGAGATAACGATGCAGAGGTTATGGGAAATTCAATTTTAATAAATGTAAATGTTTTAAAGCAAGCAGAAAAGGTAGGAATTAAATCAGTATTCTTTTCATCTACCGCTTGTGTATATCCAGAATACAATCAGATGGATCCAGGGTCTATAAATACCAAGGAAGATTCTGTATATCCAGCAGCACCAGATACAGAGTATGGCTGGGAAAAACTTTTTAGTGAAAGACTTTACTTAGCATACAATCGTAATTACGGAATGAAAAATAAAATTGCTCGTTACCATAATGTATACGGACCATATGGAACTTGGGATGGAGGCAAAGAGAAGGCCCCAGCAGCAATTTGTCGCAAGGTAGCAAAAGCAATAGACGAAATAGAAATTTGGGGTAATGGAGAACAACACAGATCATTTTTATATATAGATGAGGCGGTAAAGGCAACTATAGATTTTTATAGAGAAGATAAATATTTTCAGCCAATTAATATAGGATCTGAGAGAAATGTTTCAATCAATGAGTTGGTAGATATAGTTTCTACAATAGCAGATAAAAAATTAACAAAAAGATATGTGGATGGCCCATTAGGAGTACATGCAAGAACATCTCATAATGAACTTATAAAAAATATTTTAGGCTATAGACCAAGCGAAGATTTAGAATACGGATTAAAGCAAACCTATGATTGGATTAAAGGCCAGATAGATAATGTCAGGTAAGATATTTTTTCAATTATACAATCCAACAGGAATGATAAATCAGGTAATGAGTTTAGAACTTGCTGTAGGCCTTGCACATGAAACGAATAAAAATTTAATTGTTCATTATGTTAGTAATAATGGAGATAATCTGTATGACTTTAGACCAGTTCCAATTTATACACCTAGTAGATGGCATAATGCTCAAAGAGAAAGTTTTACAAATCCAGATCAGTTTCCACATTTATTAGACTTGGTTGATTTTAATAAAGATTTAATTTTTATAGATCAAAAGATAGATTTTTTTAAACAACAAGAGTTTTTGGCAGAAGATGTTACATCAAACTATTATTATAGTAAAGAAAGCAATATTTCTGATGATGAATTATTATTTGCTGAAAATAGACAAAGGATACCTCTAGATAAAAATGTTCATTTAAAGAGAACTCTTGGTTGGTACTCAAGATTTTTTTATAATAGAAGTTCGGAATTAGATAACACTTTATCTTCTATAAAATTTAAAAATTGTTATGTTTCTTTGGCAAACAAAATTTCTAATTCTTTAGGATCTTTTCAGGGCATGCACCTAAGATTATCTGATCACATAAAGATGTTTGATACCACACAAGATATGTTTGAGTCATGGTTAAATAAATTTGAAGAAAATAATATTCCAATAGTCGTTTCAACATGTGAACCAAATCATAAAATGGTTCAAGATAATAAGCATAGGTTTATTTTGCTAGACGAATATATTGTAAATAACTTTAGAGAAGATTTTATGGCGTTGCCATTTCAGGATGAGGTTGTTTTTGGATTAATCTGTAATCTAATACTACATGACTCAATTAATTTTGTAGGAACTTCTGGAAGCACATATACTGCATATATTCATAGAATAAGAAATCAAAAAGGAATAGAAACTTGGGATTTTTTTGATAATCCAGAAAAGGCAGAAGGAAAGCCTTACTCATGGAATAATTATAAACTTGACTTAGGAAGAAAGATGTGGTGGAGAGAATGGCCAGAATCCAAATTAAATTTATAAAAAGACTTATACTTAAATATAGAATGTGGAAAAAGTATAGAAAAATTAAAAAGTCTAATCTGATATACTAATATTTATGTTTGAAACACTCTATAATTCAGGATTAATTCCAGCAGGTCCAATAAACTCAAAAACAGATTTTATTGCTGCACATGCTGAAGTACCTAGACCAGAATATAATTACACATGGAATAGTGATGGTTTGAGATCTATTGATTTTGCTACAAAGCCAGAAATTATAGCGTTAGGTTGTTCCTTAACATTAGGACAAGGACTTCCAGTTAACCTAAGATGGACAGATCTATTATCTAAAAAAATAAATAAACCTATAGGAAATATTTCATATAGCGGAGCAGCGATCAACAAACTAGTTTCTAGTTTTTTTGGATTAATTAATAAATATGACTATGTTCCAAAAACAGTTATTTGTAATTTTGCTAATTTTGAAAGATTTTATTTTGTTACACCAAGCGGTGAGTCTATGCAAGATTGGTATATAAATTATTCTCCAAAAGTTACAAAAGCATCAGCACCATGGAATTATGAAGAAATACTACCATACGAATGGGTATATTATCAAAATTTAGAGCACATAAAAATGCTTGAAGTCTTTTGTAAAACTAATAATATTAATTTAATTTGGAGCACATGGTCAAATGCTTTATCTGAAAACAATGAATTATTTTTATCAACAGAATTTAAGAATTATGTTAAAGATATTACCAGAGCAGATTTTCCAAAAGATTTTGAGTTTACCATCAATGGCGTTAAAATAGAAAATTTACTGCCTCACTACAAAATGATTAATTGGGAACATCACGGCTGCCATAAAGATTATTATGAAAACTATAAAGATATATTTGATTATGGATATGATTATCACGCAATACCATACGATTATGGAAGAGTTAAAGGACCAGGATCTCACAGACCACATCCTGGACTACACAGACAATTACACTGGGCAGACTTTTATTATCAAGAATTAACAAAAAGAAATTGGCTATGACAGAAATAGTTAAAGAATTTAAAACAACAGACGGACTTGGTGCTATGCTGTGGAAAAAAATTTATGCAATGTCATATGCAAAACATTATAGAAAGTTATTTCAAGACACCCCAATTGAATGGTTTTTAATTCATGAGTCAGACGGTATAGATGGAGAGTCAGATCCTAAATATTTTGAGTTAATGAATAAATTTAATAACCTTCTTTACAATCCATGGAAAAATATAGATTTTGACAATATACCATATAAAGTATTATGTCCAGATATAGGATTAGGAACAGAGCCTCCAGGTTTTGCAAAAAATAATAATGATAAAGAATTTATAAAAGAAGCCACTGCATTTAATAAATTTTCTGATATTGTGCATAATTCTATAGTAATACATATTAGAAGAGGAAATGCAATACCTGAAAATCCAAGATATACGCCAGATCATTTTTATGAAAATGTTTTGAGGCAAATAGAAAGAATTGTTAATAGATGTCAATTAGAAAATCCAGATGTGTTTATTTGTACTGATTCTACAAATAAAAATTTTGTTCCAAAAGGAATAAAGCAAGAGAGAATGTGGCATCAGCCACACTTACATAAAGATTCTTCTGGTTACTATCCACACACTAGTATAGATTTTGATTTACTTAAAAATGTTTTTCCAAATTTAAAAATAAAAAATGACTTAGATACCTACGATTCTTTTATTTTTATGTTAACTGCAAAAGTCCTTGTAGTTGGAAACTCTGCATTTAGTCAGTCTGCAGGTATGCTATCTACAAACCATGTAATCGGTATGCCAGAAAAAAATGGTCTGGACTCCAGGCACAACCATTTTAAAAATAAAATAGGAGGCCTGGATCCAGCAGGCAATTTATTGTGGGAAGCCCCGCATTAAATGCTTAGTCCTTGGAGTAATGCCTTTCCAGGCAATCCAGTTTTCACCGCCATTTGACATGTGAAATGCAACTTGGGCATTTAATACTGGATTAAATAACTCATAGTTTGACTCTAATTTAAACTTATCTCTACGTTCAGGACCAAGGTCGCCAATCATATTTATTTGAAATAAGCCATAAGAACTATCTCCAGTTCTTTTGCTAAGGTTCAGCGCCATTGGTCTACCGCCAGATTCTTTCTTGGCAATAGCCCAAGCCTCTCTTAGTTTTTGACCTTCAAAACCTACTAAACGTAGTAGATTTTTAAGATCTTTGTCAGATAGATTTACAGCATTTTTGTATTTTTCTAACTGATCTTCTTTAGCCTCAGAAACACTTTTGGCCACTTCCGTGGCCTCAATAGTCTCTTCAAGCACGATATTTTTACTATCGTTTAATCGGTTTTCAGAAGCATTAGCGACATTTGAGTAAACCCCAAAAATAGCCAATATGCTGAGTGTGCCAATGATGTTCCTATTATTATTCATAAAGTTAATCATAGTTTCCTCCTTAGAAACGAATAACACCCTTTTGGGGTGCTATATTACTTCCAAGTATAACATATGTTATTTTTGTTTGTCAACTTTATAAAAATGGTATAATAATAGTATCATGGCAACAATAAATAATACAAATGACGGTGTTTTTAATCTCCCATACCCCTTATCAACAGATCCAGTAGATGTTCATGGAGATATTGAATCTTTAGTTGAAAGACTTTTAGTTGTTTTGCCACCATTAGGATTGTCACAATTTCAGATAGCAGTTAGAAATAATACAGCGTCAAGTTTAGTTGCAGGAACCCCAGTAATAGGCACTGGCTCAATTACAGTTAATGGAAATCCAAAAGTTTATGTAGAGATAGCAACCACAGATACAGATTCACCAATACTTGGATTAATTAAAACAGACATCGATGCTGGAGAAGATGGAATAGCGGTGGTTGCTGGTGTTATGGAAAACATTAATTTATCAGACGGTACTTTTGAAAATGGATCTGCCATTTATGTTAGTTCAAGTGGATGGATTACTGGAACGAGACCAGTAACAGGAAATGCAATAGCAGTCGGAGTAGTGGCACACTCTGGAAGTAATGGGGTTATTGTAGTTCAGGCAAAAGGTAATGGAACATGGGGAGCATTAAAAGACGGATTGTCTTAATATGATATAATCAACATATGGCAACTTATCGTGGATCCGCTTCTTCGTATGATATAGGTGAAAAACCACCAACAGTTATTTGGACTGTAGTTCGTGGAGACACATCTGGTTTTAAGGTTTATGTAGTAGATGATGCGGGGGACCCATTAATTATTCCAGATTGGAATATTAATATGAAAATTAAGCGTCCAAACAATACAGCAGATCTTGGAATTATCACAGATGATGCCACGCTAATTATGGATTTATATCCAGCAGCAGATGCAGATGATCTTGTAGGAGAATTTACAGTTTGGTTAACTTCTTCAGAATCTTTTATTTTACAAACTGGAGACATCTTTGATATTCAGTTATCAGATGCTACAAGAGTATGGACAGTTGCTCAGGGTAGCATGAAGATTCTTGAAGATGTAACAGATTAATGGCAAGAGCAACACTATCAAACCTGCAACATAAAACAAAATATATAAAACCAATTGACTACTCTGTAAAACAAATAAACTTAATTGCTCCAACAGTAACAATAAAGCACGACTTACCATTTAGGGTAAGATTCAAATCTATACAAATTGAAGGATACAGTGCTTCTAATCCACCCCCAATTCCGCTACAAGTGATTGGCTTTAGTAACTGGATTCTCTAAAAATATAAAAAAGGAGTTATAATAAGGTCATGGCAAAAATCTCAGTCCCAACACTAAAAACCAAGTTTCAAACTGGTGATCGTCCTTCACAACAGGATTACGAAGATTTAATTGATTCAACCTCAGCCCGTTCCACAGATCTCGGAACAATGGGTAATAATGAAAATACAATTACTGGTATTGAGAATGCCACAGTGATTGATAATTTTGATGCCACAGAGTGGCGAATGGTTAAGTATATTGTTTCCATTGCTAAGACAACAGCAGGAGATAATAAATTTTATGCAACAGAGTTGACCATCTTGGTAGACGGTACAAATGTAAATGTCTCTGAGTATGGCACGATAGACAATGATGGGAATATTGGCACCATTAGCGTCTCTAGGGTAGGAAATACAGTTTCGTTAACTGTTACTCCAGACCCTGCAATTAAGCCAGTCACAGTTCGTTATGCACGAATTGGACTTAAGGCATAAATAAGGAGATAAAAAATGGCAACAGTAACAAAAGACTTTAAGGTAAAGAATGGTCTTATTGTTGAAGGCACAACAGGTACCATCGACGGTCAAGATATTCTTACAAAGAAAGTAGACGACCAAAACTATATTATTGGTCTTATTGGTGGAACAGCCACCTCAATAAACACACCAAATGCAGTTGTAAAGCGTGATGCTAATGGCAACTTTGCTGCTGGTGAAGTAACAGCAGATCTTGTTGGTGATGTAACTGGTCAAGTATCAGATATTTCAAACCATGATACAGATGATCTTTCAGAAGGTGCATCAAATAAATATTTTACAGATGCAAGAGCAGTAACTGCAAACACTGGTTTGTGGGACACAATTGGTGCAGCAGCAGATGCAGAGGCAGACGCAATTCTTGCAGCACAGCAGTACACAGATGGAGAAATTCAAGATGAAGTAACTGCTCGTGATGCAGCAATTCTTCTTGCTAAGAATGATGCAATTGCAGATGCAGCATCAGATGCTACAACAAAAGCAAATGCAGCAGAACAGAATGCAAAGGATTACACAGATGACGAGATTGCTGCAGAAGTAACTCGTTCAAATAACTATGCAGATGCAGCAGCCACAACAGCAGAAAATAATGCTAAAGCATATGCAGATGGACTTTCATCTGGTCTAAACTGGAAGCAAGCAGTTCATCTTCTATACGATGCAGCGATTCCAGTACTATCTGGTAGCGGAGCATCACAGTTAATTATTGATGGACATGACCCACTAGGAGATGCAGATAGCGGATACAGAGTTCTTGTTACTCAGTCATCAGATGCTGGTATCTATGTTTTCAATAGCACAGGCGGAAACTGGACACTTACTCGTCCAGAAGATGCAGACGCATTTGCTGAACTAGTTGGTGCAGCAGTATTCGTAATGGAAGGAACCAATTATGGTTCTACAGCATGGGTACAGGCTAATCACTATCTAAGTGGTTTTTCTGGACAATCATGGACACAGTTCTCAGGTCAGGGTACATACCTTGCAGGAAATGGTTTAACACTTGATGGCACAACATTTGAAATTGATACAAATGTTACTGCTACAAAGTTGTATGCAGATGGTGTTGCACAAGATGCACAAGATGCAGCAATTGCACATACAGATGCTCGTGAAATTGCAATTACATCTGCTTACGAAGGATATGCCAATGGTGTAGCCCTTACTGCAGAACAAAATGCAAATCTTTACACAGATGGAAAGATTTCTGATGAAGTTGAAGATCGCAATGATGCAATTAACAATGCGATTAATGCTCTTACAACATCTGACATTGAAGAGGGTACAAACCAATACTACACAACCTCTCGTGCTAAGACAGATGCAGCAGCACTTATCACAGGTGCAACAAAGACTAATATTGTTATCACAGGTGATGAGAATGGTCTTACAATTACCGCAGAAAATGGTGTTGCAGATTCAACTACAAATGATCTTGTAGAAGGAACTGGTCCAGGAGCAAATCTATACTTCACAGATGCTCGTGCAGTATCTGCTCTTGAGGCAGTCACACCTGACTTCCCAGCAGTAGACATTGCTTCTGTTGCAAAGCAGGTAGCAGCATCACATAATGTACCAACAGCAAGCACACATACTGCATACGCATGGGCACACGCTTCATACCGTTCTGCAGAATTCCTTGTGAAGATTGCTAATGGTTCACATACAGATGTTTCAAAGGTTATCTTAACACTTGACTCATCAAACAATGTAGCAATTACAGAATATGCAATGGTTGGAACAAATGGCTCATTAGGATCTGTTTCTGCAGATATCGATGGATCAAATGTTCGTCTTCGTGTTGCAACCAACAACAATAACTCAGATGTTCTTGTTGTAGGAACACTTTTAGCATAATAAATAAATAAAAGAGGGAGTGGTAGATCTTGGCAACAGTAGATAAAGATTTTAAGGTCAAGAATGGACTAGTCGTCGCTAACGGCGGTAGTTTTGGAGGATCTGTAGTTGTAGGAGAACCTACACTAAGCACACATGCTGCTACCAAGGCATATGTAGATGCTATGGCTGGTGGAATACCAGTTGATTCTACCCCTCCCTCTTCACCAGAAAATGGTGATTTATGGTTTGATACATTAACAGAAAGAGTACATGTATATTATAATTCTTCTTGGTTGGCTATTGCTACCCTTGAAGATGCTGAAACACTTCAAGATCACATACACGATACATCTATTGACGGAAATGGTTTAATTGTTACCATGTTCGTTTCTGGCGGTACATATAGTGATCCAGGTGTAGTTATAGAAGGTGGCTCATACAACACCTCAAGTTGGTCAGAAACTTGGGATGGTGGAGTTGCTACAGATAATTTCAATTAAAAATTGATGTTATAATACATTTATAAAACGGTAGAAATACCATAAGGAGAGAAAAAACATGGCAACAAGAATGCAACAGCGCAGAGGAACAGCAGCACAATGGACTTCTGCAGATCCAATTTTAGCAGCAGGCGAAATCGGCTTTGAGTCCGATACAATCAAGTTTAAGATAGGTAATGGTGTTGATCACTGGTCAGACCTAAACTACTTCGTTGATGGAGCCACACTTGTTGACGGCGCTCCAGGATTATTAGATACTTTAAATGAACTTGCTGCAGCAATTGGAGACGATCCAGCATTTTTTGCTACAGTAGCAAGTGATGTTAGTGCAGTTCAGTCTACTCTCTCCACACATGAAACTGACTCAACAAATGTTCACGGAATTACAAATACTGCAGATTTAGCAACAAAGTCTTATGCAGATACTGCAGTTTCAACTCATAATTCAGACACAACAAATATTCACGGTATTTCTGATACAGCAGATTTAGTTTATGATGCTGACTTAGATGCACATACAAACTCAACAACAAGCGTACACGGAATTAATAATACGGCAGATCTTGCAACACAAACATATGTAACTAATGCTATTTCTGATCACCACCTAGAAACAGAAAATATTCATGGAATTACAAATACAGCAGATTTAGCAGTACATTCTGATTTGTCTACACTTGAATCAAATCTTGAATCATACACAACTGATGCAATTGCAGATCACGAAGCAGATACCCTGGATGTTCACGGTATTGCAGACACAGCAGCATTGGCTACAAAGATATATGCTGACGGTAAGGCATCAGATGCAGAAACAGCAGCGACAAATGCAGCAGCATCTGCATTATCTTCACATAGTTCAGACACAACAGATGTTCATGGAATCTCTGACACATCTCTATTGGCAAGAACTGACGGAGCAGTATTTACTGGTTATGTAACTGTTCCACAAACACCAGTTTTAAACGGACATGCTGCAAGCAAAAGATACGTAGATCAGGTTGCTGCTGGAATTAACTTCCACCAACCAGTTGTTGCAGCAACAACAGCAGCAATTACTCTTAGCGGAACACAAACAGTCGATGGAGTTTCTTTATCAGTTGGTGATCGTGTTCTTGTAAAGAATCAAGCATCACTACCAGATAACGGTATTTATGTAGTAGCATCAGGCTCATGGACAAGAGCAGAAGATGCAGATGGAAATCCAGAGGGAGAATTAGATACTGGAGACTTTGTTTATGTTTTGAATGGAACCTATAACAAGGGATTTGGATTTGTATTATCATCACCTGGACCAATTGAAGTTGGAACATCAAATGTAAATTATGTTCCGTTTAACTCTACAGTTACAGTAGAACCAGGATATGGTTTAGAAGAGACTGTTCCAGGAGAACTTGCCGTAGATGGATCAGTTATTGCTCCTTTGGCAAATCCAACATTTACTGGTACCGTAACATTGCCTAACTCTACAGTTTCAGAAGCAGTTATTGCAAATGATGCAGTTACAACTTCAAAGATATTAGACTCAGCAGTTACTACAGGCAAGATTAACGATTCTGCAGTTACAACTGGAAAGATTAATGGCGGAGCAGTTACAGAAGATAAAATTGCAAATGGCTCAGTTACAACTGATAAAATTAATAATTTAGCAGTTACAACTGGAAAGATTAATGATTCTGCAGTAACAACTGATAAGGTACATGATTTAGCAATTACAACTGCTAAACTAGATGCATTATCAGTAACAACTGGAAAAATTACTGACTCTGCAGTTACTACAGACAAGATTAACGACTCTGCAGTTACTACTGCTAAGGTAAATGATCTAGCAATTACAACTGCAAAGATAGACGATGGAGCAGTTACATCTGCTAAAATTGCAGATGGAGCAATTGTTGACGCAGACATTAATGCAACAGCAGCAATTGCCCAGTCTAAGATTTCAGGTCTTACAACTGATCTAGGTCTTAAGGCACCAAAGGCAGACCCAACATTTACTGGTACAGCAACAGCAGCCAATTTAACTGCTACTGGTACAGTAACAGTATCATCATCTGGAATAGTATTTACAGATGGAACACAAACAAAAGAAGGCGTTCCATCAAGAACTCCAATTGTGTCAAAAACAGTAAGTTATACATTAAGTGCACTAACAGAAAGAGATTCATTAATTGAAGTTAACTCTTCTTCTGCAACAACAGTAACAATTCCAACAGACGCATCTGTGGCGTTCCCAGTAGGAACTTCCCTAGATATTCTTCAGGTTGGAACTGGACAAGTTACAATTGCAGGTGCATCTGGAGTAACTGTTAATGCAACTCCTGGACTTAAGTTAAGAACACAATGGTCTGGTGCTACATTATTCAAGAGAGCATCAAACACTTGGGTTGTTTACGGCGATCTATCTGCCTGAATAGGTAGTCCTTCACCCGCACCCGCTCCTGTAGCGCCTAGCCCAGTTGCACCTTCACCAGTTGCACCTTCCCCTGTACCATCACCAGTAACACCACCATCATTCCCACCTGCACCAACACCTGCACCAACACCAGCACCTGTAGCACCGTCTCCAGTTGCACCAGCACCTGTAGCACCGTCTCCAGTTGCACCAGCACCTGTAGCACCGTCTCCAGTTGCACCAACACCAACACCAACACCCGCACCTGCGCCAGTGGCACCTTCACCAGTACCAACACCTGCACCTGCGCCAGTGGCACCTTCGCCAGTCTATGTAGCACCTACACCTGTAGCACCTACACCAGTACCAACACCTGCACCTACACCAACCCCTACACCTGCTCCAGTTGCACCTTCACCAGTTCCAACACCAGTCCCAGCACCTGTAGCAGCACCTTCACCAACTCCAGTTGCTGCATCTTGTGACTGTTCTTGGCAAGGATGTAGCGTATCATGTTGCTTACCATGCGGAGGTATAATGAGCGGAGGAGAATGTATAGTTTGTTAATTAATATTAATTAAAAATAGTGTTATAATTAACACATCATATGCCTATAATAAATAGTCATATAAAAGGAGAAGATAATGGCAACAAAGAAAACTGGAAGAAAATCTCAGGCAGCAAATGACTTTTTAGAGCCTAAAGCACCAACTGGAGTATCTGCATCAGATGTAGGTACAAGTAGATCATTTAATGATGGTGCAGCAGTTGTTTCATTTTCTTTGCCAGCAGATTCTCCTGCAGCAACATCTTATACAGTAACTGCTAGTGATGGTAAAACAGCAACAGGTGCTTCTTCTCCAATAACAATTGCTGGACTTACATCAAACACAAATTATACATTTACAGTAACTGCTACAAACAATGCTGGAACATCTTTATCTAGCGCTGCTTCAGCATCAACACTAATTACAACTGTACCAGGACTTCCAACAGGAATTTCTGCTACTTCAACAGTAGCAAATCAAGACACAGTCTCATGGACTGCCCCATCAAATAATGGTGGAAAAACTATAACTGGATACAAGGTAAAGTCTTCAGACGGACCAGTTTATACAGTAGGCAATGTAACATCAACTACAATTTCAGAAACTGGTGGAACAAGCCAGACATATCAGGTTTTAGCAATTAATGGTAATGGAGATGGAGCATACTCTGCAAGTTCTTCTTCAGTTACTACGGTTTCTCCATTCTTCCCGCCATTCTTCCCACCATTCTTCCCACCATCATTCCCGTTCTTCCCACCATTCTTCCCACCTTACTTCCCACCATTCTTCCCACCATCATTCCCGTTCT
>Ga0315904_10000756_pt1 | contig 51554 bp, 44 predicted proteins | sample LakEriMetagenome_6_FD_203529 | JGI IMG/M metagenome (GOLD analysis project Ga0315904, IMG submission 203529) | Freshwater fungal communities from buoy surface, Lake Erie, Ohio, United States - Buoy 12 MA120 | ecosystem: Environmental > Aquatic > Freshwater > Lake | place: USA: Lake Erie, Ohio...
GACGCGTCTTCTTCTTGGCGTAGATCTGCTCGTAGTCCGTGAAGCCCAGCTGGAGGGGGGCAGCCATCCGTTCCAGTCTCATTCTTAGATCTGGTCTGATTTTAGCGGGTTTTTCAGATGTTCCTTAGGTCGATAAAGCCGCGGAAGCCTTCGCTGTCTAGCGAGGTCAGTGAGGTTAAAAAGGAGGAAAGCAGGCCGTAAGCCGGGTTCTGTTGGCCACCGCCCTCTCCCAGCTCAGGGCTGATGGGGCGGTGGTGGTGGATCATCTCTCTCGAGCCGCCGTTGCCGACGACCTCCAGCGGCGCGCGTGGGCGGAGCGGGCAACTTGGCCAACCCTTGCTCCGAGGGCCGAAGCCCTGGCCTTGCTCCCGGCCGGGGTTTACCAAGCCGGCACCTCTCGATGCCGCTGGTGCGCTCTTACCGCACCTTTGCACCCTTACCTGTGCGGAGGGCGTTGCCCCCTGCCATCGGCGGTGTGTTTCTGTGGCACTCTCCTCACGGTTTCCCGCACTGGGCGTTACCCAGCAGGCCTGGCCATTGGGGAGCCCGGACTTTCCTCAACTGGATCCCCCCAGCGCTCGGGCAAGCCCAGGGCAGTGGCGGCCAGTCGCGATCACCTCACCTGCTTTCGCTGTTGAGCCTAAACCTTGTGTTGGGCTCCCTGCCCCGGGATCGAACGCAGCCGCCGCCGCAAACGCCGGCTCGCTCCCCAGGCCGCGCCGGCGCCCAGGAGGGGCAGGGGGCCGGGCACCTGCTCAATGGTGTGCTCCCAAACCGCCACCGGACTGGAGCCCGCGTTCACCTTCAACAAGGCCCGCAGGCTGAGAGCTTGGATGGGAGGGAGAAAAAAAGCATCCGTGCGGGTCACCGGAATACCAAACAAACAGTCGGGACGAGCTGGCAGGGTGTAAGTGACAAATTCGCAAAAAGTGGGGTCCCCGTAGGTCAGGGAGGCTTCCACGTCGCCGGTGGCCACGCTGGACGGGGTGGCGGTGGTGGATAAAAACTGGATCGTGGGCTGGTTGGCCGTCACGTCGTAGTTGAAGGCGTAACTGTTGGCTTGGGTGAAGCCACTGCCCTGGCTGACGGAGAGCGTGTGGCGGACGCCCACCGGCAACGGGGTGAGCTTGATGGCAAACGTGGCGGCGTCTAGAGACGCGTCGGCAAACGAGAAATTCTCGTAAACCTTGTCTCCAGCCTGGCAGCTGAAGCCGCTCATGATGTCCGAGCGCTGAAAGGTGTAGCTCTGGTTGAGAGGATCGAACATACAGGCCCCCGCCCGCGCCGCGGGAGGACTCAGGAGAAAGCCAGCCCCGAGAACCACACCAGCGACGGCGAACTCAAGAGGGAACGGCGCTGAGATCTTGAAGGCCATCATGCCCGGCGAAAATCGGGTGAACCTACCATCGAAAAACGAGGATCCCATCTAGAAGCGCAACCTTGTTTGACTGTCCACGGCCACTGGGCTTGGAGGATCTCGGTCTTTCCTCAAGACTAGAATTTGCAGATTGGGGCTGTAGCTCAGCCGGATAGAGCGACGGTTTCCTAAACCGTAGGTCGTGGGTTCGAGTCCCGCCAGCCCCGCTTGTGACCAGTGGTCCCATGCTGGTCGCCCGCCCCCTCCCCTCCCCTGACCGGGGAGCGGGAAAGGGGCGATCCGGGAGTCTCAGCGTGTTTGTCGGATGCGGCGACGCAGTTTCCGGGAGAAGCCCAGGGCCGCCCCCGCTCCCAGAATTGGCAGAGGGGTTGGGGTCTTTTCAATGGTCATGGTCATGGACGTGAGGTTGCCGCCATTGGCGCGAAAGCTGGTGGTGAGGTTTTGGGAACTGATCGGGAACCCCCCGGGCGTGACGACAGAGTTGATCAAAACGGCGTCGAAAGGTGTGGATGTGGTGTAGGTCTGCGTGGCATCGGCGATCTCGAAAGACGGTGATAACACGTTGACGCCAAAGGTGTAGCCGACGATGGGATTTGTGAGGGAAAGCCCTGTGATTTTGATCGTTTGCGCCGTGGGGCCATCCATGAAAGAGAGCGTGCCGCCGGAGAGGTTGTCGGCCAGGTCCGTGCCGAACGTGTACTCCACCGTGCCGCCAAGTTCGCAGATGTAGGGAGCGTTATTGAAAATCCAATCCACCGTGGTGCTGACGCACGGCGCGGCCTGGGCGGATGGGCCCGCCAAGGTGGCGATGATCGCCAGGCCCCCGGCGGCGAGAACGGCGGCCGGTTGGGTTCGAGCGGAACGCATAAAAAGCGGGCGCGAAGGACGGTTGGAACGGGTTGTGGTGGGAGTCTCAGTCGAGGCTCGTTTTCAACGTAGCCACGATTCCGTGAGTGGCCCACGCTCGGTTGAAAAAACTGTTAAGCGTGGTAACTGCGGGCCACCTCCGCTGATCTTTCGCCGTTGTCCCCCGGGCTTGTGCGCTCCCCTTACCCTGGGGCCAGCCACGGCATGTCCATGGGTCCACTGCACAACCTGCGTCTGCGCTTGCTTGTGCAGCAGGAAACTGAGCACATCGCCCGCACCCAGCCTGAGGATCTGGATTTGGCCCTGGTGCAGGCCCGAGCCCTCTGTTGGCTTGGCTTGCTGGCCGACGCCCATGAGCAACAGGCGGCCGACGCCGAGCGTCGCGGTGATGTGGAGCAGGCGATGGGCTGGTTTGCCGATGCCATGCGGCTTCGGGATGTGATCCAGGTGTTGAGTTCAATCGAGGTGCCCCCCGCCGAGGAGCTGGAGGATGGGCGGCAGCCCGCCTGACAGTGCCGCCGCAAGATGCCATGATGGATGGATGCTCAATTCAAGGGAAGCGGTGCCTGAAGAGCCCTGCCAATGCCCTGACTGCCAGCGGTTTTATCGCGAACATGATCGGCTGATTCGCGAAAATCCCAGCCTGCGCCAGCAGCAGGAGCTCAACTGGGCGGCGTTGCAATCCTTCCGCACCCTGGCCGGTCGGGTGCTGGAAGAGCTGCAAAAACAGGTGGGGGATGGCGAATCTCCTTCGGCCAATCCTCCGGGAGAGGCCCCCTCGGGGGTAACCTCGCCGTCTTCAGGAGGATCCGTGGCCGCTGAGCCGGACGCCCTGCAACAGGCCATGGCGGATCTCGAAAACATCAATGCCCATCTGTTCTCCATTGAGGCCCTGATGGAGCGGGTCTTTGATGTGCGGGTTCCGGAGGACGTGGAGCAAAAATTCCGGGAAGTGGCTGGTGAATTGGCCCCCGATCCCCTCAACGCCGATCGCCTCAGGCTCAACCGCCTTCTGCATCAGACACCCGACCTCCCGGATCGCGACCGCAACTGATCGCCGAGCGGGCCTTTCCCACAGTCGGCGGGGGCGTGGAGCTGGAGTTCACTCCAGCTCACACGTGATCGTGACCGGGAAGGCCTCCGCCCGCCAGATCTCTTTCGCGTACTGCCGGATGGACCGGTCGGAGGAGAAAAATCCCGTGCGCGCGGTGTTCAACAGCGCCATGCGGTTCCAGCGGATCGGGTCGGCCCAGGTGTGGCTCACGTCTTCCTGGGCGCGCAAATACGCGGCGAAGTCGGCCAGCACGAAGAAGGGATCGTGGCCCGTTAGGTTTTGCAGCAGGGGACGGAACAACTCCTGGTCGCCATTGCTGAAATGGCCCTGCTCAATCAGGCGCAGCGCCTCAGAAAGCTCGGGCTGGTCTGGAATCAGCTCCCAAGGGCAGTAGCCGTCCTTGGCCAGGGCGGCGATTTCGGCCGTGGTATGGCCAAAAAGGAAGAAGTTTTCCGCTCCCACCTGCTCGCGAATCTCCACATTCGCTCCATCCAGTGTGCCGATCGTGAGTGCTCCATTCATGGCGAATTTCATGTTGCCCGTGCCGGAGGCCTCCTTGCCCGCGGTGGAGATCTGCTCCGAAAGGTCGGCGGCCGGATACACCCGTTCCCCCAATTTCACGTTGTAATCGGGCAGGAACACCACCCTCAGGAGGCCTTCCATGTCGGGATCAGCATTCACGGTTTCCGCGATGCCGTTGATGAAACGGATGATCAGTTTCGCCATCGCGTAGCCAGGAGCCGCTTTCCCCCCGAAAATCACGGTGCGCGGCACCAGTCCTTCGGTGTGCCCGTTTTTGATGCGCAGGTATTGGGCCACCACTTGCAGGGCGTTGAGGTGTTGGCGTTTGTACTCATGGATGCGCTTCACCTGCACGTCAAAGAGCGACGCCGGATCCACCAACACCCCGGTGTGGCTGTGGATGTAATGGGTGAGTTCCCGTTTGACCGCCAGCTTGGTGGCCCGCCAACGCTCCAGAAACGAGCCGTCTTCCGCGAGGGGTTCCAGCGCCCGCAACTGTGACAAATCCGTCACCCAGCCTTCCCCCACCGCTTCGGTGAGCAAGGACGCCAGCTGGGGGTTGGCCAGGGCCACCCATCTCCGGGGAGTCACCCCATTGGTGACATTGGTGAATTTCTCAGGCCAGATCGCCGCAAATTCTGGAAACAGATCGCTCTTCACCAGCGCGCTGTGCAAAGCCGCCACTCCATTCACATGGTGGGAGGCCACCGTGGCCAAGTGCGCCATGCGCACCGCTTTGCTTCCCTCCTCATCAATGATTGAGACGCGACGCAGGATTTGCTCGTTGCCGGGATACTTCAGACGCACCTGCTGCAGGAAGCGGCGATTGATCTCATAAATCAGTTCCAGGTGCCGGGGTAACAACTGCCCGAACAGATCCAACCCCCACTTCTCCAAAGCCTCGGGGAGCAAGGTGTGATTGGTATAGGAAATGCTTCTGCTGGTGATGTCCCATGACGTTTCCCAATCGAGATGCTTATCATCCAAGAGCAAACGCATCAGCTCGGCGACGGCGATCGCTGGATGGGTGTCGTTCAGCTGGATCGCCCAATGTTCGGGGAACTCCTGGATGGGTAGCCCCCGCATGTCCAGGTTGCGAATCATGTCCTGCAGGGAACAGCTCACAAAAAAGTGCTGCTGTTTCAGCCTCAGTCTGCGCCCCTCATCCGTGCCGTCATTGGGATAAAGAACCTTGGAGAGGGTTTCGCTGGCCACTTTCTCCTCAACAGCGCCGTAATAGTCGCCAATGTTGAAGGCATAGAAGTCAAACGACTCCGTGGCGTCCGCTCGCCACAGCCTCAGCCGGTCGCAGGTGTTCACCCGATAGCCAAGAACGGGCACGTCATGGGGAACGCCGATGGCGTGCTCCGCCGGAATCCACCGCACCCGGTAGGTGCCATGGTCGTCGTGATAGGCCTGAGTGCGGCCGCCGAAACCCACAAAACAGGCTTGGTCGGGTTGGGGAATTTCCCAGGGCCAACCCGCCTTGAGCCACTTATCGGTGATCTCCACCTGCCAGCCGTCGCGGATCAGTTGGTCAAAAATGCCGAATTCGTAGCGGATGCCGTAGCCCGTGGCCGGAATCTCCAGCGTGGCCAGGGATTCCAGAAAGCAAGCCGCCAGCCGTCCCAGCCCGCCGTTGCCCAGCCCGGGCTCCTCCTCCACCTCCAGAATCTCGTCGATGTTGTTGATGCCAAACCGCCGCAGGGCTTGGGCGGCCTCTTGCTGAATGCCCAGCATGAGCAGGTTGTTGCTCAGCTGGGGGCCGATCAAAAATTCCGCGGACAGGTAGGCCACCACGCGCGTGGGTGTGGCGTGAAGGGCCTCGTTACCCGCCAGATAGCGGGTCATCAGCCGATCGCGCACCGCGTAGCTCAGGGCCATGTAGAGATCGTGCCGGCTGGCGCTGGGCGCCAACTTTCCGAGCGTGTAGAAGAGATGCTCGGTCATCCCATCGAACACGTCCTCGGCCAGCAGACCACTGCGGTCGGGGTCGGCGTAGCAGCCGGGAGTGGGAAGACGCAGGTTGCGGGGCTGTTGAATCGTCATATCTGGCGTCTTCTGACGATGGCTCCGGAGTGGGACAGACCGACCGTAGCCGCACCCACCGGATCCTGCTCGAACTTCCCTCCCATGCGCTGGGATCCCCACCTGGCCGTCGGTCGGTTCCCCGCCCGCTTCTCTCGCGTCCCTTGCGGCTTCCCTAGCATCATGCGACGGTTTTGTGGCGTGGATGGGTTCCTTGATGTCCTCCGGTGACACCTCCTGGAGGTTTGAGGGGCATCCCGTGCACGCCCTCAGGCAGGTCCCCCCCAGGCCCGAGGGTCCCGCGCTGCTGCTGGTGCACGGCTTTGGCGCCTCCACCGACCACTGGCGTCACAACGTGCCGGTGTTGGCTGAACGGCATGAGGTGCACGCCATCGACCTGCTCGGCTTCGGCCGCAGCGCCAAACCCCAGGGATTGCCCTACGGCGGTGCCCTCTGGCGCGATCAGCTGGTGGCCTACACGCGCGAACGCATTGGTCGGCCCACCGTGCTCGTGGGCAATTCCCTGGGGGGCTACGCCGCCCTGGCCGCCGGGGCCGCCCTCAGCTCCAGCGCCTCCGACTCCGGCGACCCTCCCCTGGCCGCTGGAGTGGTGCTCCTCAACGCGGCGGGGCCCTTCAGCCAGGAGCAGGTGGAGCCCAGTGGCTGGGGCGCCCTGGCCCGGCGCGCCCTAGGGCGGGCCGTTGTCACCAGCCCGCTGGTGCAGAGGCTGTTGTTTGAAAATCTGCGGCGCCCGGCCACCGTGCGGCGCACCCTGCGGCGGGTGTACGTCGACCAAACCAACGTCGATGACGCCCTGGTGGAGTCGATCCTGCGCCCCTCCCGTGACCCCGGAGCCTTCGGGGTGTTTCGCACCGTGTTCGACATCCCCCGCGGCGAGCCCCTCGACTCCCTCTTCACCCAGCTTGGAGCCCCCCTCCTGCTCCTGTGGGGTTTGCGGGATCCCTGGATGAACGCTGAGGGGCGGCGGGCGAGTTTTGCCCGCCACGCCCCTCCCCACACCACCGAAGTGCTGCTTGAGGCGGGCCATTGCCCCCACGATGAGGTGCCCCAACAGGTGAACACCGCCCTGCTGGAGTGGCTCCATACCCTCACTCCCGCGACCCTCTCCTTGCCATGACCCTCACCCGGGCGGAGGCCCCTTATCCCCACTGGCTGTTCACCCATCCCACTTGCGGCGACAGCCTCCGATTGGTGCCTGAACGGGGCGGGCTGGTGACCGGTTGGCGCGCCGGCGGACGGGAATGGCTGTATCTGGATGAGGCCCGCTTCGCCGATCCAAGCCTCTCGGTCCGGGGCGGCATCCCGGTGCTCTTCCCCATCTGCGGCAATCTGCCGGGGGATCGGCTGCCCTTGCCTCAGGGCGAGTTCACCCTCCGCCAGCACGGCTTCGCCCGCGACCTCCCCTGGACCCTGGAGCCCCTCGCCGATGGCCAGGGGGTGGCCCTCACCCTCATCGACGACGCCACCACCCGCGCCGCCTTCCCCTTTTCCTTCACCTTGCGGCTGGAGACGCGGTTGGCTCCCGGCACCCTCACGTTGGAGGCCCAGGTCAGCCACACCAGTCCACCGGGGGGGGGCGCCATGCCCTTCAGTCTCGGATTCCACCCCTACTTCCTGGTGAGCGACCCGGCGGCCGTGGAGCTGGTGGGCCTGGGGGAACGCTGTTTCGATCACCTCACCCAGAGCGATGGGCCCACGGCCGCCCAGTTGGAGCGCCTCGGGGCGGGAGTCGACCTGCTCAGCCGTCCCACCGCGCCCTCCGTGGCGCTCCGGGATCCCGCCGCCGGCACTTCCCTCACCCTGGAGCTCACCCCACCGCTCGATCGGGTGGTGGTTTGGACCGACCCACCCCGCCCCATGGTGTGCCTGGAACCTTGGACCGGTCCCCGGGGCGCCCTCCTCAGTGGCGATGGCCTCCAGCGCTTGGCGCCCGGCGACCATCTCCACCTGCGTTGCCGTTACCGCGTGGCCGCGGGCTGAATGGGGGCCGCCACTCCGGGCAGCCGGCCCGGAGCCAACTGTCCCTTGGGATCGAATTGCCGCTTCACCGCCTCGATCAAGGCCTTGGCGGGGGCGTCGCGCCAGGCGGCCAGGCCGGTGCCCGGAGGCTGGCGCAGCACGGTGAGGTGCCCCCCCAGCTCCTGGCAACGGCCGCGGAGCCCCTCCACCTTGGCCGCGGCGATCGGTTGATCGGTCCAGGCCATGCCGAGCCCGCCACCGGCGCTCAGCTCAAGCTTCAGCCCCTCCTGTCCGACGGTCTCCAGGAGATGGGCCGCCCCATCGGGATTGACGCCGATCCGCAGGAGCCAGCTCGGCGTCGGCGCGGTGAGGGGGCCGCCGCGGGCTTCCCGCAGCAAGGCCTCCACCTCCGCCGCCACAAGCCGTTGGCTGGGGAGGGCGCTCAAGCCCTCCACCGCGAGGATCTGCTCCTGGAGGCAGGGTCCATCCACGCTGGCCAGGGCGATGAGAAGGGCGGGAGCGGCCGCCAGCCCGGCGGCGCTCGCCAGGGGCACGCTCCACCAGTCGACGCGCTCCGGCGTGAGGGTGGAGCGAAGGAGCGTCCGGCTCAGTTCGGCCAGGGGGGCTAGGGGGCCCTGCACCAGCAGGCCGGCCCGATGGGGGGGAGTGGGCATGGTGCGCAGCGAGAGCTCCGTGATCAGCGCCAGCGATCCCCAGCTCCCCGCCATCAGCCGCATCAGGTCGTAGCCGGCCACATTTTTCACCACGCGCCCTCCCGCCCGGGCCTCCGTGCCGTCTGGGCGGATCAGGGCCACGCCGATGAGTTGGTCGCGAAGGCCCAGGTAGCGCTGGCGGTAGCCCCCCGCCAGGCCCCGAGCCACCAGGCCGCCCACGCTGCCGCTCCCCCTGGGGTCGGCTGGATCCGCCTCCGGGTGGCTGCCCCAGGGGAGATCCACCGCCAACCACTGCCTGTGGACCGCCAAAGCCCGCTGAACCTCCACCAGAGGGGTGCCCGCCTCCACGGTGATGGTGAAATCTCCGGGGTTGTGCTCCAGGATCCGCCCCAGCTCGGCGACGCTCAAGCTCGGGCACGGTTGCCGGGGGGAAGGGCCCCAATCGAGTCGGCTCGCGAGGCCGGCAGGCTGCCAGGGGGTGCCCTCCTGGTGAAGCTGGCGCACCAGATCTGGCAAGGCGTCACGGGAGGGTCGCATCAACCCAGGGCCCGCCGAACATCCCCAAGCCGACTGTGGCCTCTGGCTTGGTGGAGCCGCTTGAGCCCGGGGCGGCGGCACCGGCGATACCCTCCAATGGCCTCCCTGTTCCCCGTGATCGCGTCTTCCATCGGCATCCCTCGCGGCTCCCGCCGCCGGACACCGGCCGACCCTTTGTTCATGGAGAGGGATCTTGGTTGACGGCAGTTTCCCTGACCAGGCCGCCAAACGCCAACCACAACCGGTGGCGGCCGGGACGCGCCTCAAGATCGTGGTGCTGGATGACGACCCCACCGGATCCCAGACGCTCCACGGCTGTCCCCTGCTGTTGCGCTGGGATCCCCCCGCCCTCGCGGCGGGGCTGCGCCAGGCATCCCCCTTCCTGTTTCTTCTGGCCAACACCCGTGCCCTGGCGCCCGACGAGGCCGCCGCCCGGGTGCGCCACATTTGCCGCGCCCTGGCGCCGGCCCTGGCCTCGGCCCGGGCGGAGGGGGTGATCGACGACGCGTTGCTGGTGAGCCGGGGGGATTCCACCCTGAGGGGCCATTTCCCCCTGGAGGTGGAGGCCCTGGCCGAGGAGCTGGGGCCCATCGACGCCACCTTCCTGGTGCCCGCCTTCCTGGAGGGCGGGCGCACCACGGTGGATGGGGTGCATCGGCTCCAGGGCCAACCCGTGCATGAGACCCCCTTTGCCCGGGATGGCCTCTTCGCGTACCACACCAGCGAGCTGCGGCATTGGGTGGAGGAGAAAACCGGCGGTCGCCTTCCCGCCGATCAGGTGGGCCTGGTGAGTTGGAGGGAGTTGGAGGACGCCGCCGCCCACGATTCCGCCCGACGGGCGTTGCGCCAGAGGCTGGCGGCCTTTCGCGGCAACCGCCTGGTGGTGGTGGACGCGGAGCGGCCCGAGCACCTGGAGGTGTTTGGCGCGCTGGCGCGGGAGCTGGGGGCGCCCCGGGCGGCGGAGACGGGGCTCCGGCGGCGCTTTCTCTTTCAATCCGCCGCCAGCCTCCTCAATGGCCTGGCTCCCCTCCCCCCCCAGCCCCTGTCGCCCACTGGATTGGCGGCCCTGCGCCGCCGTGATCCCCTGGGCTGTCCCCTGGGGGGACTGGTGGTGGTGGGATCCCACGTGCCGCTGGCCGATGCCCAGCTGGAGCGGCTCCTGGCCCAGGAGCGCTGCGAGGGCGTGGAGGTGCCGGTGGCCCGGGTGCATCGGGTGCTGGAGGGGCCCTTGCCTGATCGGTTGCTCGCCTCCCTGGAGAGCGACTGGATCGCCCGGGCTCGATCCGCCCTGGCGCGAGGACGCACGCCGGTGCTCCACACCAGCCGGGGGGAGTTGCGTTGTCGCCACGCGGCGGAGCGGCGGGCCCTAGGCCTGGCCCTCGCCGCCGCCATGGCACGGGTGGCCGGGGCCCTCGCCCCTCGGCTGGGCTACGTGATGAGCAAGGGAGGCATCACCACCCACACCCTGCTCGCCGATGGCCTGGGGCTTGATTGGGTGGCGCTGCGGGGCCAGCTGCTCCCGGGCCTGTCCCTCGTGGTCGTGCCCGACGCCCCCGGGCGCCCTGCCGCCGGGCTTGAGGGCCTGCCCGTGCTGACCTTCCCGGGCAACCTGGGCGTGGAGGACACCCTAGAGACCGCCTGGTGGATGATGGAGGCGGGTTAGCCCAGGCCGGCTGAGCGGGCCAGAAGCTCCATCGGATGGGCCACCGGCAGGGGGCGTGGGGTGTCGTCGAAGTGGCGGCGCAGCTGGAGCGTGCAGCCGATGTTGGCGCTCACGGCGATCTCGGCCCCCGTGGCGCTGAGGTCGTCGACCTTCAGCCTTCCCAGGGCCTCGGCTTCCTCGGGTTGCACGAGGTTGTAGATCCCGGCGCTGCCGCAGCACACCCCCGCCTCGCTCGCCTCCAGCAGCCGCACATGGGGAATGCGCCGCAGCAGGGAGCGGGGCTGTTGCCCCAGCCCCTGGCCGTGGAGCATGTGACAGGCGTCGTGGTATGCCAGGTTCAAGGGGCGCTCCGCCGTGGCCTCGCTGCCGTCCGCGTGGCGAAGGGGGCTCAGCTGGCGCTGGAAGTCGGCCGTCAGGCCCACCCGCTCCAGGAACTCCTGAATGTCCGCCACGGCAGCGGCGAAGGGCCCGGCGCGCTCTTCGGCCATCAGCCTGCCGTAGGCCTTGAGGGTGTGGCCGCAGCCGGAGGCCGTCACCAGCACCGCGTCGAGGGGCTCCGGGCCAGCCGCCCCGTCCGGCCCCACCACCGCTTGAAAACTGTCCATCAGGGCACTGGCCAGCTGGCGGGTGCGGGCCTCTTCCCCCTGGTGGTGGGTCACGGCGCCGCAGCAGCCCTGGTCGGGGGGGATCACCACCTCGATGCCGTTGGCGGTCAGCACATCAATGGCCGCCAGGCTCACCGCGGGATCAAACAACCGCTGCACGCACCCCAGAAGCAGGCCCACCCGATAACGCCGTTCCCCCCGCGCCGCCACCACCACGGGCAGGTCGTCTCGGAAAGCTTCCGGTCCCAGGGGCGGCAGCAGCCGCTCCATCGCCGCCACCTGGGGACCGAACAGACCAGGCAGGCCTGAGCGGCGTGCCAGGCCCTGGAGGGGGGTGCCGGCGTAGGCCCGCAGGGGCCGCAGCAGGGCCCGGAGCCGACGGGGATAGGGGAGCAGGGCAAACAGGACCTGGCGGAAGGCCCGCTGGGCGGGGCTCCGCAGCTCAGGGGCGTTGAGCTTCGGCCGGGTGGCTTCAATCAGGGCGTCGTAGCGCACGCCCGAGGGACAGGCCGTGACGCAGGCCAGGCAGCCCAGGCAGCTGTCGAAATGGGAGGCCACGGTGGCGTCGAGTTCGAGCTCGCCAGCCGCCAGGGCCTTGAGGGTGTGGATGCGGCCCCGGGGAGAATCCATCTCGGTGCCCAGCACCCTGTAGCTGGCGCAGGTGGGCAGGCAGAAGCCACAGTGCACGCAGGGATCGGTGACACCCGAGGGGAGGATGGAGGCTGGGGCCGGGGTGGTGCTCATGGCCAATCAGTTTGGAACCCATGCGGGCCGGCTGTGGCTCAAGCGGCCTGGAGGAGGGGGTCGCCGGCCAGGAAGCGGGAGACCAGTTGCAGGTGAATGGTCACACAAGGCACCATGTCGATGTAACGGAACAGCCCGCAGCGACCGATGAAGGTTTTGTTGGCTTCCTGATCGGCCAGCTCCTTGTAGCGCCCGTAGAGCGCGAGGCTGGCATGGTTGCGCACCGGGTAGTAGCACTCGTTGTTGTTGTCGGTCGCGTCACAGGGAATCTCCCGAGTGATCGTGTGCTGGCCATCCTCCCGACGGCCAGAATTCGGAATCAGATCCCACTGGGTGCACCGGGTGTAGATGTTGGTGTCGGTGTAGTTGATCACCGTGGCGCTTTGCTCATTGGACACCTGATCGGATTCGAAGCGGATCGAGCGGTAGGGAAGGCGGCCATAGCGGAAATGGAAATACTCATCGATGGGCAGGCTCAGAAACACATGGTCGGCATGCTGGTCATGCTCGGGGCCGTAGGCCTCTCCCAGGGTGAGTTCGATGCGGGGATGGTCGAAGATTCGGGCAAACAGCGCCGTGAAGCCCTCCTTGGGCATCGCCTGGAAGCTGTCGGTGAAGTAGCGATCGTCGCGGTTGAAGCGCACGGGCAGCCTGGCTCCCACCGCCGCTTCCAGTTGAGTGGGGCACACTCCCCACATCTTGCGGGTGTAAGGACGGAAAAAGAGATCGGCCAAGTGGGCGCCCACGTTGGCCAGAAACACCTCGTCGGTGTTGCTTGGGGTGAGGGGGCTCACCTGGGACGCCAGCAGGGCCCTGGCCTCCTCTTCCCCAGCGAGCTCCACCCCGAACACATCCTCCAGGGTGGTGCGGTTCACCGGCAGGGGGGTGGTGCGTCCATCCGCCAGCAGGGCTCTCACCCGGTGCTCATAGGGCACCCACTCGGTGAAACGGCTCAGCCAGCGAATCGCCACGGAGTCTTTCTCCCCATGGAGCAGATGGGGGCCGTAGAGGTGGATGCGCTCGCCATGGCTGTTCACCGCGTCGTGGGCGTTGCCGCCGATGTGGGGCCGTCGGTCGATCACATGAACGGAATGGCCCGCCTCCGCGCACTCCCGAGCCACCACGGCCCCGGCGAAGCCCGCGCCAACCACGAGCACCCGCAGGTTGGTCACCGGTTTCCCACAAAGTGGTTGAACTTTAAGGGTCCTGAGTCTGGCCTCCCCCCCCTCAGGGTTCCGCTGGGGCGGGTGGCTCCTTGAGCCACCTCGGGAGCACGCCGGCCGGCCGGCGGTGCCAGGGCGATGGGGCGGTCGTGCGGGTGGGGCTCCGCGGTGGGGCGACAGGTGGCTGGCTCAGCCGCCGAAGTGGCGGACCACGGCCTCGGCGAAGCCTGAGCAGCTCACGGGCTCCACCCGGGGTTCCATGAGGCGGGCCAGGTCGTAGGTGACCTCTTGATTGGCGATCGCGGCGCTCAGGCCCGCGGTGATCAGAGCGGCGGCTTCTCCCCAACCCATGTATTCGAGCATCATCACGCCCGAGAGGATCACCGAGCCGGGATTGATGCGATCCAGCCCCGCGTGCTTGGGCGCCGTGCCGTGGGTGGCCTCGAAGATGGCCGCCGTGTCGCCAATGTTGGCCCCCGGGGCCATTCCCAGCCCCCCCACCACGGCCGCGGCGGCATCGCTCACATAATCGCCATTGAGGTTGAGGGTGGCGAGCACGGAATATTCCTGCGGGCGGGTCTGGATTTGCTGGAAGATGCTGTCGGCGATGCGATCGTCCACCATCACCATCCGCTTCCAGCGGCCCTCGCCATGGCTGTGGCCGATGGCGTCCAGCACATCTTTCACCTCATTGCAGATCGTGGCCTGCTTCTCGGGGGTGAGGGCGTCGTAGCCGGGTTCGATCAGGCGGGCGTTGCCCTCCAGGCTGAGGGAGGGGTCGTTGGCCAGGTTGTCGAGGATCCAGCTTTCCCGTTCGGTGACGCACACGTCACGGAATTCACTGGTGGCCAGTTCGTAGCCCCAGTCGCGGAAGGCCCCCTCCGTGAATTTCATGATGTTGCCCTTGTGCACCAGGGTGACGTGTCGTTTGTCACCCTCCAGGCGCATGGCGTGTTGGATCGCCTTGCGGATGTGCCGCTGGCTCCCGAATTTGCTCACCGGCTTGATGCCGATGCCGGACCCTTCCGGAATACGACGCTTGCCGAGCTTGCCATTCGCCGGGATCACCACCTCGTTGAAATGGTGGATCAGCTCCACGCACACCGGATCCTCGGCCGCCCACTCGATGCCCATGTAGATGTCTTCGGTGTTTTCCCGATAGACGATCACGTCGAGATCCTGGGGGCGCTTGTGGGGGCTGGGCGTGCCCTCGTAGTAGCGGCAAGGTCGCACGCAGCAATAGAGGTCGAAGATTTGTCGCAGGGCCACATTGAGGGAGCGGATGCCGCCCCCGATGGGCGTGGTGAGGGGACCCTTGATGGCCACGCCATACGTGCGGATCGCGGTGAGGGTGTCTTCTGGAAGGTATTGATAGGTGCCGTAGAGCTCGCAGGCCTCGTCGCCCGCGTACACCTTGAACCAGACGATTTTGCGGGTGCCGCCGTAGGCCTTGGCGACGGCCGCGTCCAGCACCCGCTGGGTGGCGGGCCAGATGTCGACACCGGTGCCGTCGCCCCGGATGAACGGAATGATGGGGTCGTCTGGAACGATGGGCTGGCCCGACTCAAAGCGAATGGCTGTGCCGCCGACGGGCGGGGTGAGCTTCTCGTATGTGGCCATGCGGCTTGAGGACAGACGCCGTGAGACTAGGCCTGCCGGGGGAAGGGGAAAGGTTTGCTCGGATCAGCGCGGGAGGCACCCCGTGTGCTCCCACTCCGTGGGCGTGCACACATCTTCCGGGCGTAACGGTGGCGAGATCAGCAGGATGGACCTCATGAACGCATCCGAACAGGCGCGGAGTGTGGAACTGGCCAAGGCCATCGCCTCGGTGGTGAGCCTCTTTCGGCGCTCCTTTCCCGATGCCCGCGCCAACCTCACCCCCTGGCGGGACGACCCCCTCACCCGGCACTTCGACGAGCGGGAAACCCTGGATCTTTCCTTCCACTTCCCAGGCTGGAGTCCCCGCCTGGAATGCCGCTCCCTCCTGGTGCAGCTGCGGCTGGAGCACCCTCCCCGGGGTGTCGACAGCGGGCGGCCGCGCTTGCTGGGGGTGCTGCTGCGCGGGTTGACCTATGAGTCCGAACGGTGGCGCCTGGCCACGGTGGGCGACTGGCGGCCTTCGGGAACCCACTTGCCTTCCCAGGCGGTGGTGGCCCACTTAACGGAGTTTTGCCGGGCGTTGTTTGCCCTGTTCGATGGACAGAATCAGGCGGAGGACGACGGGGAGGCGGCGGCCTGAGCCCGTAATCCTTCGCAACCTTCCGGTGATGAAACGGGGGAGGCCACTACGGTAATCAGACTGAATTGCCGCCTTGTTGAACCGATGCCTGTCGCCCTGGCTTCCCAATTGCGTGAGGGAACGAAGAAAGCGCACACCATGGCCGAAAACACAGGGTTTGTGAGCTGCTTCCTCAAAGGTGTGGTGGACAAGGCGAGCTATCGCACCCTCGTGGCTGATCTCTGGCATGTCTATAGCGCCATGGAAGAGGAGATCGGCCGCCTGGGCGCTCATCCCGTGGTGGGACCCATCGCTTTTCCCCAGCTCAACCGGCGGGAGGCCCTTGAACAGGACTTGGCCTACTACTACGGGCCCGACTGGCGCCAGCAGGCCAAGGCCACTCCGGGAGCCCAGGCCTACGTGGCGCGCATCCGCCAGGTGGCCCAGGAGGCGCCAGAGCTGCTCGTGGGCCACCACTACACCCGCTACATCGGTGATCTCTCCGGCGGGCAGGTGCTGAAAACCATCGCCCGCAAGGCGATGAATTTGGGCGAGCATGACGGCTTGCGGTTCTATGAATTCGCCGCCATCGATGATGAGAAGGCCTTCAAGGCCAACTACCGCGAAATCCTTGACCAACTGCCGATCGATCAGGCCACGGCCGATCGGGTCGTGGCTGAGGCCAACCAGGCCTTCCACCACAACATGAAGATGTTCCAGGAGTTGGAGGGCAATCTGGTGGCGGCGATCGGCAAGGTGCTCTTCGGGTTCCTCACCCGACGCCAGCGCACTGGCAGCACCGAAGCGGTGGTGGCCTGAGCTGAGCCCCGCCGTTTCTGGGCCAGACTCAGCCTGTCCACGCCACGCCACCCGGCGTCTTCTCCCCTGAGCGTTCCGCGCCTGAGCCCCGTTCGCTTCCTGGTGCCCGGCACCACCGGCAAGTTCCGCTGCGGCGGCCTGCTGGTGGAACTCCAAACCGCCGGCCTGGTGGCTGCCCTTCGCCCTACCGAGCTCGTCACCTACCGGCAGCGGGAGCCAGACCATCCCTTCCTGGCTGATCTGCTCCGGGCAGAGCCCGCTCCAGGGCAGGCCCTCTGGGTGGTGAGCTGGGGCTTTGATGTGTCCTCCCTGCTGCACCAGCTGCGGGGGCGTCCCGTGGCCTACCACGCCCACAGCAGTGGCTATGGCTTCTCCCTGCCTCCGGGGGTGCCCGTGCTGGCGGTGAGCCACCACACCATGGCCTACTGGGGAGAGAAGGCCTCCCGCCATCCCCTCTTTCTCGTGCCTAACGCCCTCCAGCCGAAATGGCTGGAGCGGGGCGCCCGCCCGCGGTTTGCCGCTCCTGGGGGGGGGGCTCAAGGGCGCCGGCCCATTGATGTGCTCGTGCAGAGGCGCAAGACCAGCCGCTACGTGCTGGAGGAACTCGTGCCCGCCCTGCGCCGCGCCGGCCTCCACGTGAAACTCCAGAGCGGTTGGGTGGACGATCTGGTGGACCTCTTCAACAGCGCCACCGTTGTGCTCTACGACTCCGCCGACTACTGGCGCGGGCGGGGAGTGAGCGAAGGCTTTGGCCTGCCGCCCATCGAAGCCCTGGCGTGCGGCTGCGTGGTGTTTAGCAGCCTCAACCATGCCCTCGCCGACACCCTGGATCCTGGCGTGCTCGGCCACCAGATTGGTTTCGGCACCCTTGCCGCTGATGTGGAGCGCATCACGGCCGCCGTCCGGGATCCCTCCGCCTGGCAAAGCGATCCTCAGCGGTTGGAGGCCTTGCTGGAGCAGTGCTCCGAGCCAACGCTTGTGGAGCGCTGGCGGCCAGCGTTGACGGCGGTCGATGCCCATTGGCACCGCTGCCTTCGCCAGGGAGACCCACCCCTGAGGAGCCTTCCCTCCTGGCGCCTGCGCTGGGGGCAGAGGGTGGGGCGCTTGCAGGGGTGGCTCTCGCGGGGGACAGGGGGCTGAGCGCTCGCATAGCGTGCGGAAACAGGGTGAGCCAGTAGAGCGTTGGCCAGAAGTCTTCCGCGCCTCCCGCGCAGCAAAACCCTGAGCCATTTGAAAAGATTACTCAGCTATTTGCCTCGCGAGCGATTGCGGTCTTTGCTGATTCTCGTCCCCCTGTCGATTGTGCCCGGGCTTGCGGATTTGCTCACGGTTTGGGTGGTAAGCCGCTTGTTTGGTTCCCTGGTGGGCAGCAATCTCAAAGATCATCTCCCTGGCGTCAAGGTGTTTGGGGGCGATTCCTTCAACCAGAGCCTCTGGCTTGTGGGACTCCTGATTGGTTTTGCCTGGTTCGCCTCCCTATCGAAATTGTTGTTGCAATTTTTTCAACAGCGGCTCACCGCACGGATTTGGATTGATATTTCCAACCAAGTTCATTCCCGGGTGCTGGCTCAGGATTATGAATATCATCTTACCAAGAGCACGGCAAAGCTCTCCGCGATGGTGTTGAGCCATGTCAAGAAGACCTCGAATTCCGTGGTCAATCCATTGCTGAGAATGGTGGGGAGTGTTTTTTCTATCGCCATGCTTTCGTTCGGCATCCTATATCTGGGGCGCTGGCTTGCCGCCCTCCTTATTCTCTCGCTGGTGGTCACTTATCTTCTGGCTTCGCTATTCATTACTCCCTATCTTCGACACGCCTCAAGACAAAAAATCAGGTTAGAATCGCGTACAGCTCACATTCTGCTGGAGTCGCTCAGCTCGATTCGCGACATCCGACTCAGTCATTCAGAACGCTATTTTCGCGAAGCTTTTTTGCATGCGGGTGAAGAGTCCAAGCGCTATGCCTGGGCTTCTGAGCTGTTGCCGGTGGTGCCCCGCATGCTCATTGAACCCTTTGGCATCACGATCATTTTCGCCATCGGTGCCGTGCCCGCCCTCATGAGTGGCAACCGGGTCGATGTGCTGCAAATCATCCCGTTTTTGGCCACCCTCGCCGTGGCCGCCCTGCGTCTCACTCCTCCGCTACAGGATTTCTTTTCCGCCCTCACCCAGCTCCGCAGTGGTTTGCCCGTGGTGGAGAGCATCCTGGCCCTTCTCGACCTGCCCAGCTCTCGCCCCACCCTCTCCACCCCGGGGGTGCCAACTCCAGAAGGGATCTTCCCCACCCGCTCCATTCGGCTCCAAAACGTCTGGTATCGCTACCCCAGCGCGGACGAGTGGGTGCTGGAGGATGTCACCCTCTCAATTCCCGTGGGCTCGCGCATCGCCTTGGTGGGCACCACCGGCGGCGGCAAGACCACCACGGCCCATCTCCTGCTCGGATTGCTTGAACCCCAGCGGGGGTCGCTTCAGCTCGACGGCATCCCGGTGAGCGACCTCGATATGCCCGCCTGGCAGGCCAGTTGCGCCCAGGTGCCGCAATTCATCAATCTCCTCGACGCGAGCATCCTTGAAAATGTGGCCTTTGGCCAAGCGGAGGAAGACATCAACCAGGCGGAGGTGTGGGAAGCCCTGGACGCGGCCCAGTTGGATGAATTCGTGAGCGAGCTCCCCTATGGCCTCCACACACCCATCGGGGAGAACGGCCTGCACCTTTCCGGCGGTCAGCGCCAACGCCTGGCCCTCGCCAGGGCCTTCTACCGTCGGGCCCGTTTCCTGCTGCTCGATGAGGCCACCAGCGCCCTCGACAATCGCACCGAGAATGAGGTGATCGAAGCCTTGGAGCTCGTGGGCCGGCGCTGCACGACCCTGGTGATCGCCCATCGCCTCAGCACGGTGAAGCGCTGTGATCGCATCTACGAATTCGAGGACGGTCGCGTCAAGGCCCATGGAACCTTTGAGGAGTTGCGCCAGCTCTCGGACAGTTTTCGCGACCTGGCCTCCCTTGAGGCCCGATCCGTCAGCTGATCTCCACCCTCCGCTTCCCCTTTTCGCCCATGTCCCCCGTCCCGTTCACCCTGATCGCCGGTCCCTGCGTGATCGAAAGCCCGGAGGTGGTGGAGGAGGTGGCTTCTCACCTCAAGGGAATCGGCGAGCGCCTCGGGATTGAGGTGATCTTCAAGGCCAGCTTTGACAAGGCCAACCGCAGCTCCGGCGACTCCTTCCGCGGGCCAGGGATGGAAGAGGGGCTGGAGGTGTTGGCGGAGGTGAAGCGGCGCCATGGCCTGCGCCTGCTAACCGACATCCACGAAAGCCACCAGGCCGCCGCCGTGGCCTCCGTGGTGGATGTGTTGCAGATCCCCGCCTTTCTCTGCCGCCAAACCGATCTTCTTCTGGCCGCCGCCGCCGCGGTGCGCGGTGGCGACAAGGTGATCAACGTGAAGAAAGGCCAGTTTCTCGCCCCCTGGGACATGGCCCAGGTGGTGGCCAAGCTGAGGGGGGCCGGTGTGGAGCGCCTCTGGCTCACGGAGCGGGGCAACTGCTTTGGCTACAACACGCTGGTGGTGGATTTCCGCGGCATTCCCCAGCTGCGTGCCTTGGGCTGTCCGGTGATCTTTGACGCCACCCACTCGGTGCAGCAGCCCGGGGGCCGGGGCACCAGCACCGGCGGTCAGCGGGAGTTTGTGGCTCCCTTGGCCCGGGCCGCTGTCGCCGTGGGCGTGGATGGGCTGTTCATGGAGGTGCATCCCGATCCGGATCGGGCCCTCAGCGATGGCCCCAACATGGTGCCCCTCCATCGCCTGGAACCCCTGTTGGCGCAGCTGCTGGCCATTCGCGCTCCGCTGCTGGAGCAAGCGGAAGCGGTGAGTCACCTCTGAGCCGCGCCATGCTGAGGGGCCTTCACGGGCGCTGGCGCGACCTCCTGGCCAGCGGGGCCTTCGCGGCACGGGCGGACCAGGGGGGGCGAGGCCGCCATGACTGAGGCCTTCACCCGGTTCCGCTCCCAATTGCGTGCCCAGCTGATTCAGGGCCTCAGGGCCGGTCGTTTGGGGCCCCTCGATCGTCTGGCCCTCCTGGATCGGGATCAGTGGCAAGCCCTCGCCGCCTATCGGGGCTTGGTGCATCAGGCCTTTGCCGCCCGACCGCTCGCGCCCCAGGTGTGCGCCGATCTCTGGGATCAGGGAGGGTTTCAGCCGTCGGCCGATCGCGGGCCCTTCTTCAGCCCGGCCCGGCGGGAGCTGGAGAATTCCTCCCATCACTATGGCCATGATGTGCAGCTCAAGCGCCATGCCGGGTTGCCCCTCATCGGCGCTCCCCTGCCCTGGCTCCTCGAACACGGCCTGAAGGTGAGCCCCACCGCCACCTTTGAACGCCCACGCCGGTGGACCCGCGGCTATCTCTGCATGGGTCCCCGTCGGGCTGGATGGCTCCAGGAGCGCTTTGGTGTGCCAGCGGTGCCCATCGGCCCATGGGTCGCCTATGCCCGCCCAGTGCTTCCAGAGCCTGAGATCCAACTCCTCCGACGGCGGCTTGGCCCCACGCTGCTGGTGGTGCTGGCGCACAGCTGGGATCAGGTGGAGCGCTCCCTCAACCCGCGGGCCTCCATCGAGGCCGTGGCCGATGTCGCCAGATCTCGGGGGTATGCCTCCGTGATCTGGCTTCGGCATTGGAAGGACCCACAGCTCGAAGGGTTGCCCCCGGAATGGATCGTGGCCTGCAATGGCCACCGCTCCAACCCCTGGTTTCTCGACGCGATGCGCACGCTCCTTGAGCTGAGCGATGGCTTGGTGAGCAACGCGTTCGGCACCCATCTGGGCTACGGCGCCGCCCTTGGCCTCCACCTCCACTGGATTCCGGTGGAGGTGGAGCAAGACCTCTCCCGCTTGAGCCCGGCCAAAGCGCGGGAGGAGGAGGCGGAGTGGAGCGAGCGCCAGCGGCTCAGCGCCGACCTTCAACGGTGCCTGACCCTGCCCCAACCCGAGGCGGCGGCGGCGGTGAGGGACCTGCTCGACCCCTACTGGGGTTTTGACCACGTGCGGGGGGCGGGCGCCTTGCGCCGCCTCCTCAACCACCCCGGCTCCGGCGGGTGAGCCAGGCCATGCGCGCTTTCCGCAGGCCCCGGTGCAGGAATTCCAGGGGCTTCTTTCGATAGAGGGGGTTGTGGCGCCACAGGGGACCCAGGCTCAACCAGCACACACGAGCTTTGGTGAGCTCCCGCACGCCGACGAGGGCCGAGGTCATGCCACCCACCACGATCGGGCTCCCCGGGCGGGCCTCCTGGCACAGGCGGATCAACACCTCCAGGGGGAGGGTGGAGCGCAGCGGGGGCGCCAGCCAGGGTTCCGTGAGGGGGCCGAAGCTGCCTTCCGGCGGGGCCTTGGGATGGTCGATCACCAGCAGGCGGTCGACACCGGGGGTGAACCCCTGGCGCTGGAGCCCGCGGCACCAGGCGCGCAACACCTCCGGCGGAATCCGCTGGCCAGGAAACTGATGGGCCAGGTTGGGCACCGAACAGAACCACAGCGGGCGCTCGGGGGGGGTGGCCGTGAGGCACCTCTCCACCTCTGGGGCGCCCCGCTCCCGGGACGCCTCCACCAGGGTGGAGAAGAGCCGCCGGCGGTCGGCCTCCGGCACCGGCTCCGGGGGCAAAGGGGGGCGATGCCAGCGGGGCTGCCGCCCGCTGAGCACATAGCGCACCGACCAGTCGGGCTCGGGGATGGGCAGGCCCAGCAGGCTGGGCACGATGGCCCGCAATTCCCGCGGGCAGCGGTAGTACACCCCCAACCCATCGCCGCACACCACCATCCGCCGGATGGCCAAGCGCTCCACCACCTGCCGCTGGCTGGCGAGCCACTGACTGTTGACCAGGGCCCAACCCCAACCCCCTGGCGCCAGCTCGTCCGGGTCGGAGGCCAGATGGAGGGCGCTGAAGCGCTCGGGCTGGCGCCGCCGCAGCACGGCCACCCACCGCTCGATTTCCCCATGCATGGCGGCCAGGGACTCGGGCTGCTTCCGCAGCACGCCGGTGACAAGGATGGTGATTGGCAAGGCATCCGCTTGGCCTGGACGCAGGGTGCTCACCACCGCCAGCTGGTGGACCAAATGGATCAGGCCCCCGGTGAGCACCAGAACCCCGGGTGGTGGGGCTCCGGTGGTCAAGGGGGAGGGGTGGAGAGGGGTTCGATCGGCGCCAGGCGGGGATCGAGGATCTTGGGCCCCATGCCGGGAAACTTCACCGCCAGGGAGATTTTTTCCCCCGATCCAAAGAGGTGGGTGACCGTCCCGATCCCGAAGCTGTTGTGGCTCAGCTGATCTCCCACGGCCCAGCTTCGCGATGGAGCCCGACGCCTCCCCCCGTCGCTTGCGGCCCCGGCCTCCTCCCGATCGACGCGGGTGAGCCGCTCCATGCGCCGCTCCCGCCGCAGGGCCGCGCCCCCGACGCGGGGCAGGTCCCCCCGCAGCAGCTCCTCGGGCAGCTCCGAGAGAAACACCGAGGGCACCGCCGGCTCGCGCATGCCGCCCCAGAGCCGCCGCTCGCAGGCGTGGGAGAGAAAGAGCCGCTCCCGAGCGCGGGTGAGGCCCACATAGCAGAGGCGGCGCTCCTCTTCCAGGGCGGCGGGGTCGTCCAGGGAGCGGTAGCTCGGGAACAGTCCCTGCTCCAGCCCCACCAGGAACACCACCGGAAACTCCAGTCCCTTGCTGGCATGGAGGGTCATCAACACCACCCGCTCCGCGGCGGTGTCCTTGTCATCGGCGTCGCCGGCCAGGGCCGCCGTGGCCAAAAAGCCCTCCAAAGAACCTTCTTCGTTTTCTTCCTGGTACTGCAGGGCGGCGTTCACCAGCTCGTTGAGGTTGCGGCGCCGATCCTCCGCCTCATCGGTGGCCTCCGCGATCAGCTCCGCCAGGTAGCCGCTTTGCTCCATCACCCGCTGCACCAACTCCGCGGGGGGGGCCTGCTCCACACGCCCCCGCAGATCGTTCACCAGTTCGCCAAATCGCAGGAGCCCTTTGGCGGAGCGGCCCGCCAGGGAACGCACGGCTTCCGGGTCGCTCACCACCTCCCAGAGGGGCACCCCCAGCTGGTTGGCCGCGTCGCTGAGGCGCTCGATGGTGGTCTTGCCAATGCCCCGGCGGGGCACGTTGAGCACCCGCAGCAGGCTCACGGAATCCGCCGGGTTCACCAGCAGGCGGAGGTAGGCCAGGATGTCTTTGATTTCCCGGCGGTCGTAGAACCGCAGGCCCCCCACCACCAGGTAAGGGATGCCCCAGCGCACCAGCGCTTCCTCCATGGCCCGCGACTGGGCGTTGGTGCGATAGAGCACGGCCAGGTCTCCCCAGGACAGCTCGGGGTGGGCGGCGTTGAGCATGCGCATGCGATGCACCACGGCCTCGGCCTCGGCGATCTCGTCGTCACAGCGGGTGAGGCTGATGGGTTCCCCCTCCCCTCGGGTGGGCCGCAACACCTTGTCGATGCGTTCGCTGTTGTGGGCGATCAGGGCATTGGCCGCCCGCAGGATCGTGGCGGTGGAGCGGTAGTTCTCTTCCAGCTTCACCATGGTGCGGGTGGCGGTGTCGTCAGCGCCGTCGCCGAAGTCGGCCTGGAATCCCATCAGGATCTTGAAATCGGCGGCGCGGAAGCTGTAGATGCTCTGATCGGCGTCGCCCACCACAAACACCGAGCGATCCCGCCAGTTGTCGATCTCCGAGGGATCTTTGCCATCGGCCACCAGGAGCTTCAGCAGCTCGTACTGGGTGCGGTTGGTGTCTTGATACTCATCCACCAGCACATGGCGAAAGCGCCGGTGCCAGTAATGGCGGATCTCCCCGTTTTGCCGCAGAAGCTCGACCGGCAACAGGAGGAGATCATCAAAGTCGAGGGCATTGTTGGCCGCCAGGGCCCGGCGGTAGCGCCGGTAGGCCTCGGCCACTTTTCGATCCCGCTGGCCCTCGGCGTTGGCCTCCAGCTGGTCGGGAAGCCAGCCCTGGTTTTTGGCGTTGCTGATGGCCCAGCGCACCTTTTTGGGCTCGAAGCGTTTGGGGTCGAGACCCAGCTCCTGGGTGACGATCTCCTTCACCAGGCTCTGGGCGTCGTTCTCGTCGTAGATCGTGAACTGACGGGTCCAACTCAGGCCTTCGGGATCGCGGTACTTATCGATATCGAAGCGCAACAGGCGGGCAAAGAGGGCGTGGAAGGTGCCGATCCAGAGGTCCTTGATCACCTCGCGGTAGATCCGGCCGCGCAGTTGCTTCCGCTCCACCAGCGGCAGGGTGGCCCAGGGCTGGCCGAACTGGCGCTGGGCCAGAGCCTGGGCCAGCAACACCTCCAGCCGCTCCCTCATTTCCCGGGAGGCCTTGTTGGTGAAGGTGACCGCCAGCAACGTGCCCGGATCCACCCCGTGGTGCCCGATCAGGTGGGCGATGCGGTGGGTGAGGGCACGGGTCTTGCCGCTGCCGGCGCCGGCCACCACCAGCAGGGGTCCGCTGGCGTGATCCACGGCCCGCCGCTGGGCATCGTTCAGACCGGCTAGGAAGCTCATCCGTGGATGGTATCCAGGTCACCGCCGCCCTCGCCACCCGGCGGGCTGGCTTGGCGGGCTCGCTGGGTCGGGGGGTGCGGGTCCGTAACCTCGGCCTGCGGGTGTCCTTTTCGGGTGTGAGTTGATGGTCGTCCTCGCGCCCTCCCCCCCTGGCCGTCCCGAGGGGGCCTACAGGGCCGACATCGACGGCTTGCGGGCCGTGGCCGTGCTGGCGGTGATTCTGTTCCACTTCAAGGAATCGCTTCTGCCCAGCGGCTTTCTCGGGGTGGATGTGTTTTTCGTGATCTCGGGCTTCGTGATCACCGGCTCCCTGGCGCGGCACCGGGAGGCTCGCTTGCGTCCGTTTTTGTTGGCCTTCTACGCCCGGCGCGTCAAACGGCTGCTGCCGCTCCTCATCGTGTGCGTGCTGCTCACCTCCCTCGTGGGTGCCCTGGTGATCACTCCAGGCTCGGAGGAGGCCGCGGCCACCTGGCAAACGGGGATCGCCGCCCTGTTTGGCGGGGGCAATCTGGTGTTGCACGCCAGGCAGTTTGATTATTTCGCCCCGGCCACCGCCCTCAACCTCTTCACCCACACCTGGTCGTTGGGGGTGGAGGAGCAGTTTTATCTGCTTTTCCCGTTCCTCGTGTTCGCCAGCGGCTTCGCCCGAGGCGCGCCGGGCGGGGGGCGCCGGCTCGCCTGGCCGTTGCTGGTGCTCAGCGGGGCCTCCCTGGTGGCCTGGCTGACGCTCAACCAGCGGGATCCTGGCTGGGCCTATTACCTGTTTCCCGCGCGCTTCTGGGAAATGGCCGCGGGCGCCCTGGCCTATCTGGCCTGGCGCGCCCGCCCGCTGGCCCCCTGGCTGGCCCCGCCGCTGCCCACCGCTCCCCTGGCCCTGGGACTCCTGGCGCTGCTGGCCCTGCCCAAGGCCTTCTCGTCCCTCGCCACGGTGGGGGTGGTGGTGGTGACGGCCTTGTTGCTCTGGGGCCTCGCGCCGGGGCAGATCACGACGCGTCTGCTCAGCGCGGCGCCGATGCGGCGCATCGGCCTGCTCTCCTATGCCCTCTACCTCTGGCACTGGAGCGTGCTCTCCCTCAGCGCCTGGACCATCGGCATCCATGGCTGGACGGTGCCGATTCAGGTGGCGCTCATCCTGGGGTTGGCGGAGTGGAGCCATCGCGCCATCGAAACCCCCCTGCGCCGAGCCTCCTGGGGCGGGCTGCCCAGGGTCACCTTGCTCTATGGCCTGCTGGCCGTCGCTTCCTCCAGCCTGGTGGTGCACCTGCTGGGCCATCGCCTCCAGGGCCGGCTCTTCACGGGCGATCTGGCCCAAACCCAGATGGTTCCCTGGCAAAGGCGACTGGGATTGGCGGGCACGTCGGTCACCAGCGAGAACTGCCACACGGAACCCTCGGACTCGCCCGGGGAGTTTTCCGCCTACGCCCGCCGCTGCACCACGCCCCCCAGACCCACCGACCGCCTGAGACTCTTTGTGATCGGTGACAGCCATGCCTTGGCCCTGATGCCTTTGCTGGATCGTCTGCATCAGACGTTGCCCCTGCGGATCACGCATTACTCCCGCAATGGCTGCCCCATGCCCCCCTCGGCCGCGGGGCATGCGTCGAGTGGCTGCTGGACCTTTGGCCAGCGGGCCCTCGGCTCCGTGCTGGCTGAGGTGGGGCCAGGGGATGTGGTGCTGGCGCACAACTACTTCCGCTCCCATTTCGGCGAGGGGGAAGACACCCGCTCCATGCAGATCGATGGGCGGGGTCGCCCGATCCAAGGGGAGGCGGACAAGGTGGGGGCTTACGGGCGCGCCCTGGCCTCCCTGGCCGACGCCTTGGCCGTCAAGGGGGCTTCCCTCTTGATCGTGGCCGACGCGCCACGCTTCCTCGCCCTGAAGGTGGACGCCAACCTTTGCGCGAAACAGTGGTTTCGGCCCTGGCCGCCAGCCTCGTGCACCACCCCACTGCTTCAGTCGCGGACGGAACATGACCGCGACCATCGGGCGCTCCACCGCCTGTTCGCCCGCCTGGAGGCGGCGCACTCCAATGTGCGTGTGGTCGATCCGGCGGACGCGCTCTGCCCCCGTGGGGTGTGCCGCAGCCACGATGAGGGGGGGGAACTCCTCTATCGAGATCGCGACCATCTCAACGCCCGGGGCGTGGGGCGATTGGAGGAACCGCTGCGAGCATTGTTCGAACAGCGGGCGCTTGTGGCCCCCTCGGTCCAGCCTGAGGCCACCCCCTAGATTGACTTGGCCCGCGTGAGGCCAGATGTTGGGCGCCTCCCATCCCATCCCGATCTTCATTGGTTACGACCCCCGGGAGCGGGCGGCCACCAATGTGCTCATCGACAGCCTTTATCAACACAGCAGCCGCCCCCTCGCGATCTCCCCGATCGTCACCCCCCAACTGGCCGGGGTGTTTCAGCGGGAGCGGGATCCCAAGCAGAGCACGGCCTTTTCCTTCACCCGTTTCCTGGTGCCCTGGTTGATGGGCTATCAGGGCTGGGCCATCTTCCTGGACTGCGACATGCTCTGCCGGGGAGATGTGGCTGAGCTCTGGGATCTGCGGGACGAGAGCTACGCCGTGCTCTGCGTTCAACATGCCCATGTGCCCAACGAGAACGTGAAGTTTCTCGGGGAAACGCAGAGCGCCTACCCCAAGAAAAACTGGAGTTCGCTGATGCTCCTCAACTGCGCCCGCTGCACGGCCCTCACCCCCGACTACGTGAACACAGCCAGCGGCCTGGAGCTGCATCGTTTCCTTTGGCTGGCCGGGGACCATGAGATCGGCGCCCTTCCCGACCGGTGGAACCATCTGGTGGACGTGCAGCCGGCTCCCCAAGCCGCCGCGGCGGAGGGGGGCCCCACCCTGTTGCACTGGACCCTGGGTGGCCCCTGGTTCCGGGAGCAGCGCACGATGGGCGGCCCCCTGGCGGCGGAATGGTTCAGCGCTCGGGATGACGCCCTGCGCCTGTGGGATTGAGCATTGTCACGGTGTGCATGAACCGGCGGGAGCACCTGCTGGCCACCGCCCCCAAGGTGGCGGCCTGGCCGCACCACCTGGAGCATGTGATCGTGGATTGGAGCAGCGCGGAACCCGTGCGTCGCCAGGAGCTGCCCGACGATCCCCGGGTGCGGCTGCTGCGGGTGGAGGGAGAAGGGCGGTGGAATTTATGCCGGGCCTACAACTTCGCCCTGGGCCAAGCCCGCGGGGGCTGGCTGCTCAAGTTGGACGCCGATGCCTGGCCCACGGAGGTCTTTGATCCATTTTCGCTGGCTTCGCGGTTGACGGACGGGGAGAGGAGTCCATCGGGAAGCCAGATGTGCGCCTTTGGCAGCGGGCCGGATGGGCGCAAGGGGCAGTTTCTGATTGAACGGGCCCTCTTTGAGGCGGTGGGTGGCTTCAATGAACTCTTGGTGGGCTATGGGTTCGACGACAAGGATTTGCTGGGTCGGCTGGCGCAGCACGGCGGCGAGGCGGCGGCCTTCCTGCCGCCGGATTGGATCGGCGTCATCCCCCACACCGACGCGGAGCGGGCGGAGCAGGGGGCCAGCCGTCGGGGCTTGGCGGTGAGCCAGGCGTTGGCCGCGATGCGGGCGACGCGCTTGGCGAACCGCCTCCTGGCGGCCCACTGTCCCTGGGGACCGCGGGCGGGGCGATCGGCCTATCGCCAGGAGGCCCCGGGGGTGTGGCGCCTCGATCCCGGCAGCCTGCCCCGACCCCCGGAGAAGGTGGCCGCGGAGGTGGAGCACGCCCGGCGCATGACCTTCTGGGGCTATTTCCTCGCCATCCCCGAGGTGTTCCTGGAGGTGCTTCCCTACAGCCTGTTTCCCCCCGCCCGGGGGGGGCGCTGGAACGTGCGCTGGTGGCATCGGCTGTGGTGGCACACCGGCCGGCGGGTGCTGGAACTTCCCGTGCGGGCCCTGGTGGGAGGGCGCCGGTGGCTGGCGGGTGAGCGATCCCCAGCCTTGCCACCGCCCCAACCATGAGCGAGCTGAGCATCGTCACGGTGTGCATGAACCGGCGGGAGCACCTGTTGGCCACCGCCCCCAAGGTGGCGGCCTGGCCGCACCACTCGGAGCACGTGATTGTCGATTGGAGCGGCGCGGAGCCCGTCCGTCGCCAGGAGCTGCCTGACGATCCCCGGGTGCGGTTGCTGCGGGTGGAGGGGGAAGCGGGGTGGAATTTGAGCCGGGCGTACAACTTCGCCTTGGCCCAGGCGCGCGGCGCCTGGCTGCTCAAGCTGGATGCCGACTGCTGGCCCACCTCCCACCTCACGCCCCAGGCCCTGATGGCCGCGGGTCGCGCCTGGGTGGGAAGTGGGGGGAAAGGACGTCACGGGCAGTTCCTGATGGAGCGCGCCTGCCTCGACGCCGCGGGCGGCTTCAACGAATATTTGAGCGGTTGGGGATTTGAGGACAAAGACCTGCATGCGCGGCTGGAGGTGCGGGAGGGGATTGGGCTGGGACGTCTGCCCACCGAGACGATCGGGGTGATCGAGCATTCCGATGAGGAGCGCATGGGGCAGCTCCCGGGGGGGCGGGGGGAGGCCTTTCGCCGGGACGTTGGCTTGGCCGCCATGCGCTCCTCCCGGCTGGCCAACCGGCTCCTGGCGGCCCATTACCCCTGGGGCCCCCTCACCACCCGCTCCCGCTATGAGGAATGGGCGCCGGATCGCTGGCGGGTCCTTCCCGGTTCCGTCCCCCGTCCCTCGGGAACGGCCGCCAGCAAGGTTGAGCACGCCCGGCGGCTGGCCTTTTGGAGCTGCTTGTTGGCGATTCCGGAGGTGTTTCTCGCCGATCTCCCCATCAAGCTGGCCCCCTATCCCCACCAGGGGGTCTGGCGGGTGAGGTGGTGGCATCGCCTGTGGTGGCACAGTGGCCGCCGGCTCTCGCGCCTGCCCGTCTTCCTCCTCAGCCGCACCCGGGGCTGGCTGGGCCGACCAACGGAGTCGCCCCCCGGGGCGCCCCGGGACGAACGGTGATCCGGCTCACCCTGGCGTCCAACGCCATCCACCTGGAGGCCGCCCGCCGCCTGCGGGATGGGCTGCTCCCGCCCCTCCCCGGTCTGGACCTCCTGCTGTGGGAACCCGAGCGCTTCTCCCTCACGGCCGCCGACCGGCGCCGCTGGCCCTGGCGGCTTCCCGCCCGGCCCTGGAGTTACCTGCTGCTGGCGCCCTGGGCCCTGCTCGGCCTGGTGCGGGAGCTGCGGCTGGCGCACCAAAGCGGCGCGGGGCTGGGCCTGCGTTGGCTCCTCCGGCGGGCCCGTCGGCTCACCTTGCTGGATGACGGGCTGGATCAATACAGGGCCCAGCCGAAGGCGGTGGACCCCCTCGGTTTCCCAGCCCAGATCGACTGCTGGCTGTTCTCCGACGCTCCCTCCTGGCGCGCTCCCTGGTGCGATCGCTTCCGCTGCCACGACCTGGGACCTCTCTTCCACCGGCTCCCCACCGATGGCGCGGCCGTGGCCCCCGTCCCGCCCCCGTCGGGAACCCTGATCATCGACTCGCCAGGGGTGGAGTCGCTGCACCGCCAGGCTGCCGTCTTAACCCATCCCTGGTGTCTGATGCCCCACCCCGTGGCCGCGAAGCGTTCCTGGCGGTTGCCCCTGGAGGCCGGGGACAGCCGCCGCCTGGGGCCACCGGAGGCGGTTTTGCCGAGCTGGAGGGGGACCGTGGTGGTGGGGGAGAGCTTGATGCTCCTGGCCGCCCTCCGCCTGCGACCCCCAGGCACCAGGCTGGTGCTGGCTCTTCCGGCATCGGTGGATGCCCACCTGCGGCGGTGCGTCGCCCTGGCGGCCGCCCAGGACCCTTGGATCAGCGTCGTCCCCCCATGAGGGGAGCGCGGTGCCCGGTCTTCCCCTCAGGCCACCTCTTTCAGCACGGCGAGCACTTCCGCGGCTGTTTGATCCCACCGAAACCGGGTGGCCCGCTCCGCTCCCGCCCGGGCCAGGGTCTCAGCCAGGCCTCCCTCCCGCTCCACCTGAACCATGGCCGCGGCGATCTCCGCCGGGTCGCGGGGATCCACCAGCAGGGCCGCCTGCCCCACCACCTCCGGCAGGGCCCCGGCCCGGGCGGCGATCACCGGCGCCCCACAGGCCATGGCCTCCAGGGCCGGCAACCCGAAGCCCTCCCAGAAGCTCACCAGCACCAGGGCCCGGCAGCGGTTGAGGAGCTCCAGCCGCTCCTGATCACTCACCCAGGGGAGCCAGTCGCAGCGAGGCCCGATGCCCAGTTCCTCGGCGAGCCGTTGGAGGCGGGGGGTGTAGCGGCGATCGTGGGGGCCCACCAGCTTGAGCCGCAGTTCCCTCTCCGGGTCGGGAACGGTCGCGAAGGCCCGCAACGCCCCCACCAGGTTTTTGTGGGGATCGTGGCGCCCCAGCACCAAAAAAAAGGGCTCCCGCGCCAGCCCCAGGGGCCGCAAACGTCCCGGATCAAAGCCCAGCCGCAGGGGCACGAGGCGCCGTGCGGGCACCCCGAGCCGCCCGTGCACCTCCCGGGCGGTGGCCTCGGAATTGCAGAGCACCCGCACGGCCCGGCGCAACACCAGCGGCACGTAGGCCAGGTGATAGGCCAGCAGGGGGCTGGGCTGGGGGTAGCGCAGGGGCAGCAGATCGTGGGCCAGCACCAGCGAACGCACCCCCCGCAGCAGGGGCGCCTCCGGCAGGGGGGAGAGCAGGAGGGGCGCTCCGCTGGCCTTCAGCAGCCTCGGCACCTGGTTTTGCGTCCACAGCAGCCGAGCCAGGTGCCCTTTGCGCCCGTGCTCGGGCGAGAGGTGGGCGGGGATGGGCACGCTCCCGGGCCGATCGCCTCCGAGGGGATCGAGAAGGGGCACCCGCGCGGGATCCAGGGCGGCCACCAGATCGCGGGCCACCACGCCGATTCCCGTGGGGTGATGGCCCAGATAGCTGCCGTTGAAGAGGGCCCAGGGCGTGCTCATGGCTTCCCCCCGGGCGGGACGTGTCTCGCCCCTCCCCACACCTCCAGGACCCCGGCGAGCACGGCGAGGGCGCGACCGGGCTGGAATGGAAGTCGCAGGGCGGTCACCACCAGCAGCCGCAGCCCCCGCGGGGCCGCCACCCAGGGGGGACAGTGGCGCCGCAAAAACCGCAGGTAGCTCACGGTGGACAGCCGCCAGCGACGGGGGGAGCCGCCGGCGCTCCCCTGGCCCCGGCGGTGGATCACCCGCGGGGTGGGCAGCCAGAGCACGGTGGCGCCCTGGCGAGCCAGCCGCAGGCACAGGTCCATGTCTTCGTAGTACAGGGGAAAGGCGGGATCGAAGCGGGCCGGAGGGTGATGGGCCGTGGGCCACAGGACGAGGCTGCAGCCGCTCAACCAGTCGAGGCGCAGAGGAGCCGCCGGGCTGGATTCGCCGCAGGGGAGCCGGCGTGAACGGAAGCGCGCGCCAGGGGTGAACCAGCCGCCGCTGGCTTCCAGTTTCCCGCCGCCATCGTCCACGGCGGTGCCCACCAGGGTTTGGGGGGCGATCCCGCCCAAGCGACGCTCCAGCTCCTCCACCTCGTCGCCTCGGGGCAGGGCCGTATCCGGGTTGAGGAGCCACACCCACCCCCGCCAGCCCCGCCGCTCCAGCCAGGCCAGGGCCCGATTGCAACCCGCCCCGAAGCCATCGCCCTCCTCGCCGGGCAGGAGCTGGAGGGCCAGGGATCCCCTCGCCCCCCCCTCGCACGGGAGGGTGTCCAGGTTGACGGGGTGGGTGCGGGGGCTGTTGTCCACCACCACCCAGTGGGCGGGCCCCACCCCCTGGCCCGCCAGATCCCCCGCCAGCGTGGGCAGCACGGCACCGCTGCGGTGCGCCACCGTGACGATCGCCAGCGCCGCTCGGCGCGGTGGGGCCTCCCCGGGGGTCCGCGGTGTCGGGACGCGCGTCACGTGGGTGGCCTCCCGAGCCCTCTGGGGTCAGCATCGCCGATCCCCCCCGGCCCATGGCGCCCCTGTGGCCGCTGGGTGGGGCGGGCCAGAGGGCGGCGATAGGCTCCGCCCAGTGCGACGGTGGGCCCATGCGATTTGTGGTGGCGGTGCCGGCCCGCCTCGACTCCGCCCGGTTGCCCGGCAAGGTGATGGCCGACATCGGCGGCCAGCCCATGGCGCGACGGGTGCTGAGGCGCTGCGCCCTGGCCCGCCGACCCGCCGCGGTGGTGCTCTGCGCCGACAGCCCGGCCCTGGTGGAGGCCGCCGAGAGCTGGGGCTTCCCAGCCCTCCTCACCTCGGCGGATTGCGGGTCGGGCAGCGAGCGGCTGGCCTCGGCCCTGGAGCCGCTTGTGGCCCTGGCGGGTGGTGAGGCCGGCTCCGCCCTGGCCGATACGGTGATTTTGAACGTGCAGGGCGACCAGCCGTTCATCGATCCGGCGGTGATCGACGCCATGGCGGCGGAATTCGAGCGGCGCGACCCCATGCCGGAGGTCCTCACCCCCATCTACCGCTTGGGGGCGGACAAGCTTCACAACCCCAACGTGGTGAAGACCCTGGTGGCGGCGGATGGGCGCGCTCTCTATTTCTCCCGTTCCGCCCTGCCCCACGTGCGGGGCGTGGAGCCCGACCAGTGGCATGCCCACGCGCCCTTCTGGGGGCATGTGGGTCTGTACGGCTACCGGGCGGACGTGCTGGCGGGGTGGACCTCCCTGCCACCCTCTCCCCTGGAGCACACGGAAAAGCTGGAGCAACTGAGGCTCTTGGAAGCGGGGATCGGCATTGGCACCTTTGAGGTGGCTGGCGATTTTCTTTCGGTGGACACCCCGGAACAACTGGAACAGGCCAGGGCCCTGGCGGCGGCCGCGGACCCAGACCCCAGCCCTTGACCCATGGGCCCTCCAGGCTTCGGACGCGGGGATCCTGATACGTTGCCTGCCAGGCGTGGGGGGAGGGCATGGCACCAAGAGCGCTGGTGAGCCACATCGACGCCATGGAGATCTGCGCCTCGCCCAAGGCCTCCTGCCGAAGCGTCGCCGATTTCGCCTGGGCGGTGAACCAAGACAAGCGGCTGCGGGTGCCGATGCGGATGCGGCTGATCGTGTTTCGCAATCCGTTGCGCCGGTTGATCAGCGCCTATCTCAACAAGTACGTGGAGCACAGCCGCTACCGAGAAGCCTCTTTGGCCCAATGCCCCCGGGCTCGGCTCGACAGCTTCGCCGAGTTTGTGGAGGAACTGGATCGCCATGGCTTTCGCTGTGTCGACAAGGTGCATTTCAAGCCCCAACGGGCCCGGTATCGCTGGCGATCCTTCGATCGCGTCTTCGACGCCGATGATTTGGAGCCGTTGCGCCGCTTCATCAACACCCTGTGCGGCACCGATCAGTTGATGCCCTTTCGTGTGGCCACCCATCGGCCGCCCACCGCCCGCGACCTGCCAGGCGTGGCGACTCCCCCGGCGGCGGATCCGGCTCGGGCCCCGTGGGCGCTTGAGCGGGAAGCCCTCAGAGAGCTGATGGCGGGCGCCCACTCCCCCCCCTATGCCAGCTTTTACAACCCGTCGCTGGAAGCCATGGCCCGTCGGGTGTACCAGGTGGATTACCGCTTCCTGGAGCGGTCGCTGCGGCGGGGCCTGCTCTCTCCATCCCTGTACGAGACCCTGACACGGCTCTGAGGGCCCGGGGTCAGGCCAGGCCCGCTCGGACCAGATCGTGGAGGCGGAGCAGCCCCACCATGCGGGCCTCCTCCTCCACCACGGGGAGCACGGCGATCGCTTTGCGCCGGTTGCGCTCCATTCTTTCCAGGGCATGGATGGCCAGGAGGTCGCCCTGGATCGTGATCGGGTCGGCTGTCATCAGGTCGCCGGCGGTCAAGCGGTTCCACTCCTGGGGTGGATGGCTCTGCAGGGCCCGGCGCAAATCGCCATCGGTGATCAGCCCCCAGAGGCGTCGCCGGTCGTGGTCCTGGGCCACCCAGCAGGCCCCCACCCCATCGGCCGTGAGGTGACCGATCACCTCGGGCAGGGTGGTGGCGGCGGCGAGAGGGGCCAGCCGGGCCACCGGCACCATCAGATCCGCCGCGGTGAGGGTGAGCTGTTTGCCCAGGGCGCCCGCTGGATGGTTGAGGGCGAAGTCTTGGGGGGAGATCCCCCGCCGCTCCATCCACACGGCCGCGAGGGCGTCGCCAATGGCCATGGCCACCGCCGTGCTGGCGGTGGGGGCCAGGTTGAGCGGGCACACTTCCCGATCCACCGACCCGTCCAGCACCACCTCACACCCCCGGCCCAGGCTGGAGTCGACCCGGCCCACCAGGGCGATGCGGGCGGTGCCGCGCCGGCGCAGGTGGGGAAGGATGTCGAGGAGTTCCTGGGTTTCACCGCTGTTGGAGAGCAGCAGGGTGACATCGTCCTGGGCCACCACCCCCAGATCCCCGTGGAGGGCGTCGAGGGGGTTGAGGTAGATGGCCATCAGGCCAATGGAGGAGAAGGTGGCGGCGATCTTCCGGGCGACGATGCCGCTCTTGCCCACGCCGGTGATCACCAGCTTGGCCCGTCTCTCCGCGCAGCCGTCGAGGAGATTCAGGGCGGCTTCCACCTGGTGGCTGTCGAGTCGGGTGGCGGCGGCGGCGATGGCGGCGGCTTCCTCCAGCAGGCAACGGGTCAGGGCGGACAAAGGGGCGCGGAAGCTGTGCGGGAATTATCGTGGCCTGTCGAGCTTGGCCGCCGCACGTCATCCTCTGGCCCAACGAGGATTGCTGGCCCGCTCGGGGCTCTAGGTTGGCGTTTCTCCGCCGGGTTTTCTGATGTGATGCCCGCCCACCTGTCCCTGGTGTCCTCGCTTCTCAGCGCTTTTCCCACCACCTCCCCCTACCGGGTGGATCAGGTCACGGTGGCGCCTGTCCTGATGGGGGGTCTGGCGATCGCGCAGGTGGTGGTGGCCGCCGGACTGGATCTCAGCGCCCGTCGGGGCTGGCGGCGCGGCTGGTGGATCGGGGTGGGAGTTTTTCTGATGTTGGCGCTGGTTTTTTTCACCCTGGCCACCTGGGGCACCAGTGACACCACCAAACTGAACCATCTGTTCACCGCCGATCGGGCTGGCGGAACCATCGGCGAGCCGTTCTGGTGGCTCATTGGCCCGGTGGTGCTCCACTTGCCGTACCGCATGGCCTTCATCCATGGCCTGGTGGCCAGCGCCTTCGCCGGATCCGTGATTCTTCTCTCTCGGGCCTGGCGGGCGCCGGCCTGGGCCGGCTGGTGGGCCCTGCTGTTGACCTGGAGTCCGCTCTTACGCAGCTTTTTGCAAAACGGGATCACCCGCCAGGCCCTGGCGACCCTCCTGCTGCTTCCCCTTTTTCTCCGGCTGGCTGGTCTGCGACCGGTGGGCAAGCCGGTTGTGGTGGCCAGCACCGTGGCCTCGGCCTTGAGCCACACCACCTTTCCCTTCTCCTTGGCCATGGCCCTCTCGCCCCTGCTGGTGGGTTCTGGCCTCTCCCGTACGCTGGCCCAGCCCCGACCTCGGTGGCTGTGGTGGCTGGCTCCCCCCATCCTGCTGGTGCTGGTGGTGGTGTTTCCTGTCGCCGTACAGAAGCTGGCGCTCTATGCCTCGGTGGGCACGTTTTACAGCAGCTATTCCCTGTTGCCGGAAGTGCGGCGGCTGCAGCTGGCCATGCTGTTCGGGGTGGCGGGGGTTTGTTGGCAGCGCCGTCTGGGGCCCGGGCGACTGCTGGCGTGCACCCTCACCCGTCTGCTGGCGCTGTTCGCGGCGGCCTACGGGCTGCTGCGGCTGGCCGTGGAACACGACTGGCTGGCCTCGATCGCCTTTCGCTTGAGCGATGGGGTGGGCTTTTTCCTGACGATTCTCTTTCTGGCCTGGATGGCTCGCTACCGAGGCCTTCCCTGGCTCTGGCCCGCGCTGATCGTCACCCTGCACTACTGGCTCGTGGTTCGCGTGTTTCCCTCGGCTGAGCTGGCCTGTGGTCGGGATGATGATTTTCTCTGCATTCCCGACCGCTGGCCCTGGCAGGTGCGGTACTGAGCGGTCACCTCGGTCCGCGGCTGAAGGGGAGAGGGTTAGAAAATCGAATAGATGAAAGGCGCCACCACACTGCCGTGGGTGAGCACCAGCAGGGCCCCCATGAGCACGATGGTGAAGATCAAAGGCGCCAGCCAGAATTTCTTGCGCACCCGTAGAAACTCCCAGATGTCTTTGGCGAGATCGAGCAGGGCATCCATGGTGGTTAAACAGGGTGAGCGGGGGTGGCGAAGGGGAGTTAGAAGATCTTGCGCATGTCGACGCTGGGGTGGGCTCTGGTTTCCCGGTAACTCTCGCCGCTCTCCTTGTGGCGTCGCAGGGGATCATGGCCCAGGGCCCGCATCACCGCGGCGATGGGCTGAAGCACCAGAACAAACACGGCGCCCAGGATCAGGTGGCTGTTAATCCACCCCAGGCCGTGCCCCAGGGCCATCCACCCCCGATAGGGCCAGGCCAGGGCTGGGGGCCAGACCAGGGCGAACACCAGGGCGGGGATGCCGATCCAAAGGGTCCATTCCCGAAAGGGGTGGCCGTGCAGGGCGGGGAGCAGCCAGCCCAGGACGACGGGAAACACCCCGCCGATCAGCAGACCGAATTCACGGAGTTGGCGGCGACTGGGTCGGGACGGACTGGGGGAGGCCATGGCGCGGGGGGAGGGTTGGTGGGGAGGGAATGGATCAGTCGAGTTCGAACTCCTCCTTCCAGCGATCGTCGTTGGGGCGCCGGGGCTGCTCCTCTTTCAAGAGCAGGTGATTCTCCAGCACGAGCGCATCCATGTCGGTGCGCATGAAGCAGCGATAGGCATCCTCAGGCGTGCAAACGATCGGTTCGCCACGCACGTTGAACGAGGTGTTCACCACCATGGGGCAGCCCGTGCGGTGCCTGAAGGCGCGAATCAAGTTGTGGAAGCGGGGATTGGTGCGAGCGCTCACGGTTTGCACCCTGGCGGAATAATCCACATGGGTGATGGCTGGTAGGGAGGAGCGGGGCACTTTGAGCTTGTCAATGCCAAACAAATGCTCGTCGTTTTCGCTGACTGGCAAACGAAGCTCCTTCCTCACTGGAGCCACCACCAGCATGTAGGGGCTCTTGCCCTGCAATTCAAACTGGTGGCTCACATCTTCTTCCAACACGGAGGGGGCGAAGGGCCGGAAACTCTCGCGGTATTTGATCTTCAGATTCATCACGCTTTGCATCCGCGGACTGCGCGGATCTCCCAAAATGGAGCGGCCTCCCAAGGCGCGCGGGCCAAATTCCATGGCACCGTTGAACCAACCAATCACCTTGCCCTCGTCGAGCAGTTCCGCCAACCGCTCAAACAACAGCGGATCGTCCATGCTGTGGGAAGGGGCTCCCACGCTTTGGAGATAGGCCCCCACGGCGTCGTTGGAAAAGCGGGGGCCGAGATAGGTGCCCGCCATCGCGTCGTGGGGCTGGGGCGCGCGAGGTTGGTGGAAGTGCTGGTGCCAGGCCACCAGGGCGGCTCCCAGGGCGGAACCCGCGTCCCCGGAGGCGGGCTGGATCCAGATGTGCTCAAAAATGTTTTCCCTCAGCAGCTTGCCATTGGCCACGCAGTTGAGGGCCACCCCCCCAGCCAGGCAAAGGTTGGTGGCGCCCGTTTCCCGCCGCAGCGTCCGGGCCAACCGCAGCACGATCTCCTCGGTGACCACCTGGATGGAGGCCGCCAGATCCATGTGGAACTGGCTCAGTTCCGTTTCCCCCTTGCGGGGAGGGCGTCCGAAGAGCTTGTGAAAGCGGCGGCTGGTCATGCGGAAGCCGCGGTGGAACTTGAAGTAGCGCAAATCGAGGCGGAAGGTGCCATCCGGCTTGATGTCGATCAGATGCTCCCGGATCGTGTCGGCGTGGATGGGCTGGCCGTAGGGCGCCAGCCCCATCAACTTGTATTCACCGGAATTCACCTTGAAGCCGCAGTAGGAGGTGAAGGCTGAATACAGCAGGCCCAGCGAATGGGGGAAACTGATCTCCCACAGCGGCGTGAGCGTGGGCCCATCGCCCATCCAGGCGGAGGTGGTGGCCCATTCCCCCACCCCGTCCATGCAGAGCACGGCCGCCTGTTCAAAGGGGCTTGGGTAGAAGGCCGCTCCCGCGTGGGAGAGATGATGCTCGGAAAACAACACCTCCGGCAGGGCCACTGTTTTGGAAGGGGCTTCGCTCCCCTCAGCGGAGGGTTCGGCCATCTCCGCGGCGAGGTGGAGCAGGGATTTGCGAATCTCGCTTTTGAGGAAGAGCTTTTCCTTCAGCCAAACCTGCATGGCGGCGACGAAGGATCGCCCTCCTCTGGGGGCGGCGCCGATGTAGGTCTCCAGCAACCTTTCAAAGGTGAGGAGTGGTTTTTCGTAGTAAACGACGGCATCCACATCGGCCAGGGAAAGATGCTGGCTCTCCAGGCAGAATCTCGCCGCCGCGGTTGGGAAGCGAGCGTCATGTTTCTTGCGAGTGAAGCGCTCCTCTTGGGCGGCCGCCACCACGGTGCCGTCATCAATCAGAGCGGCCGCGCTGTCGTGGTAGTAAGCCGAGAGGCCAAGGATCTTCATTGAGAGCTGGTCATGCCGAATGGCCTTGGCCCGGGCGATCGCGGGGAGAGCGTGGAGCGACGGAGTCTGTCGGGGGCGGATTCTAAGGGGAGCTGGAGGCCCCCGACCCACCCCCGAAGCCTCCCGGGGGGGGCGGGGCCTCCACCACCCGGATGCCTTCGGGCAGCTGGAGGCGGCAGGCAAACGCCATGGCCGTGGGCAACCCAATCGTGGGGCCCGGGCCCGGCATGGGCCGTCCCTGGCGAAGGCAGGCGTCCGCGGAGGGCAGATCCCGGATGGGGTAGCGCCGCGCGTACGCCAGGCCCTCGCCGCGCCGCGCGCTTTTCAGGGTGGAGTGCAAGGGCTGGGCGAAGTTGAGCAGCAGCGCGATGGAGAGCGGCGCCAACAACCCCATTTGGATCCAGCGCCTCGATCCGTGCCCCCACCACCAGCCCAGGGCCGTGAGGGACGGCAACACCAACAGGGCCAGGTAGTAGCGCAGTTCATGGCTCTGGGGGAAGCCGGCGGCCAGCGAGAGGAAGGGTGCCACGGCCAGCACCGGCCACCCCCGGGCCGACGCCGAGCCTTCCCGGCGCCACCGCCCCAGGGCTTGGCAGAAGGCGATGCCGTAGGCCCCCATGGCGGCGAGGTAGGTGGGCCCGAAGCTGCCGCCGCTGCGCACCAGCCCCGTGAAGGCCCTGGGGTCGATCAGCCCCCCGTATTGGGTTTGGGCCCGGGGCTGGTCGAAGGTGTAGCTGGGCACCACCCCGCGGGCGATCCAGTCGAGTTCACTGGCCGACAGCCAGTGATTGGCGAAGGCCCGCAACGGGCCGAGAGCCCTCGTGTAGTCGGGACTTTCGTTGTCGGCTTTGTGCTCCGGCCCGGGGAAGGGCCCCGCCGCGATGGGGAACACGGGGTTGTGATGGGCGCGAAGGTTGTGCAGCGGATGAAGCCCGCACAGCAGAAGGGTCAGCAACAACACCGGAAGCGGCCCTGCGCCGAAGCGGCGGGCCGGGAGCCGCTGTCGCAAGCCCACCACAAGGGTGGCGCCGGTGGCCAGGACCAGCGCCAGCACCCCCTGGAACAGCCCTTGGTACTTCGTGAGGCAAACCGCCACCACCAGTGGCAGGGCGAGCCAGGCGGCGCGAGCGCCCTGGCCCGATTCCGCCCACTGCCTCAGGGAATGAATCAGCAGCAGCACGGCCGCCGTTGTGAGGGCCCCCACGAAGAAATCCTGATAGGGGGTGCGAAAGCAGGCGAGCACGATCGGGAAGAGGAGGGCCCCGGCCACGCTCACGAACCAGGGGATCCGCAGGGTGACGCTGGCGGCCCGGGCCATGGCCCACAGGGCCAGCAGGTTGGGCAGAGCCAGCAGCCTCGGCAGGCCCAAGCCCAGGCCCGGGGCCACCAGCCAGCGCCACAGGGGGGGGAAGCCCCGGAAGCGATTCAGCAAAAACTCCGACATCGCGAAGTCGCTCAGCCTGGGCAGGTTCGTGGCGATCGCCGAGAACGGCCCGTGATAAGCGAGCACGTCGTAGGGAAAGGCGTCGAAGAACACCACCGCGAGCACCAGGGCCACCAGCACGGCCCAGGCCAGGGGATGGCCAAGGGTCTTGGCGCGAGATCCCTCAAGCGGCATGGCTGGACGGCATCGGCGGCCATCCTGCCGCCCGGGGATCGCCCCCTAAAGTTTGGCGTCTGATTCGAGGGCGGCTCGCCGATGGCCAAGCCCAGCTGGGACCGGACCGTGTTCAGGCTGGTGCTCGGCGGCTATGTGGTCCTGGCGCTCTCCTCGATCCTGGCCGGGCAGATCAGCTGGGATGAGGAAACCGATTACCTCGGGATCCGCGAACAGATCACCCACGGCCTGCGCCTGCTGCGGGGAGACCAGCCCGACTATCACGCCATCCACTCCAACCTGGAGTACTACGGCACGGTGGGCTTGCTGCCGGCCTGGCTGATCTGGTTTGCGCAGCGCGGCGTGTTCACCGGCCGGTTCAGCCTGGATCGGGCCCTCTTCCATCCCGCGGCGGAGCACCAGCTCACCGGTTTCTTCGCGGTGTCGCATTCGGTTTTGCTCGTGGAGATGGTGCTGCTCAGCCTGGTGGTGGTGGCCATCGCCCGGCGGCTGCCGCTTCGGCGGCCCTGGCTGGCGGGGGCGCTGGTGCTCACCACCCCGACGCTGCTGGGCCATTCCTTCGCCAACACCAAAGATGTGCCCTTCGCGCTCTTCTACAGCCTCTACACCCTCGGCCTGATCCTCAGGGCCCGTGTCCCCCCCGACGACCCCTGGCGGGTTCCGCCCGGGCGCCCGATGTGGCTGGCGTTGCTCGGGGCCACCTTGATGATCAATTTGAAGATGGTGTCGCTGGTGCCGGTGGTGATCAGCGAGCTGGCCCTCGCCCTGCCGCGCTGGCGGCGGGCCTCGGGCCTTCTGCCCGTGGTGGCCTTGCCCGCCGCGGCCCTGGCTGGAGCCCTGGCGCTCCAGCCAGCCTCCTGGGGCCAGGCCCCGCGCTTCGTGGCGGAGGCCTTCAGCGCCTTCGCCGTGCACAGCTGGGGGGGGTGCATGTGGTTTGACGGCGCCTGTGTGGGGATCGCGGATCCTTCCTGGTCCGCCGCGGGGTACCTGGCCCGCTGGCTCGGGGCCAAGTTGCCCCTGCTGTTGATCCTCCTGCCCCTCGTCCAGGTGCTCGCCTGGTTGGGTCAGGCTGTGGGGCGCTTGAGGGGGCGGGGTGAGGGCCGCGGCTGGCCCCCGGGCGTCGAGGCCCATGTCTGCCTGCTGTTGGGGCTGCAGGTGATGCTGATCCCTTCTTTGGCCGCGGTGCGCAACTCCAACCTCTACGACGCCGATCGCCACTTGCTGTTTCTGGTGCCTCCCCTGGCCGTGCTGGCGGTGATGGGGTTCGAACGACTCCAAGCCTGGCCCACCTCGGCCCCGGCCTGGCGAGGGCCGCGGGCCTGGGCGCTGGCCCTGGTGGCCCTGCTGGCGATCGGCCAGGTGGTGGATGATCTGCTCCTTCATCCTTATCAGCTGGCCTACTTCAACGAGGTGGCCCGCCATCGTCTCAACCACACCAACACCGCCGTGGAGTACTGGTCGGTGTCCGCCAAGGAGGCGGTGCAGCAGGCCCAGTTGCGGGATCGCCTGCCTTTGAATCCCACCGTGGAGGATTCCCTCCCCTCGGCGCCCCTGTTCATCGGCTTCCGTCAGCTCGGCGGCCGGGTGGCCCCTGGGGCGGACACCCGGCTCTGGTTTCAGGTGCGCAGCCCCCTGGAGTTTTCGCAAGGCCCGCCCTCTTCCTTGGTGTGCGCCAAGCCGGTGGAGGTGAGCCGTCGTCAGCTGCTGGCGCCGAAGCTGGTGATGTCGCGGCTGCTGGTGTGCAGAGCGGCTTGATGCTGGCCCTCCTGGTGGTGACGGCCTGGGTGGCCAGCGCGCTGGTGGTGGTTGGGGTGGACCGGCTTCCGCTGCGCCGCGGCGCGCCCACCCTGGGGGCGGTGGTGGTGGGGATGTATGGGATCACCTACGGCCTGGGTTGGCTGCTGTGGTGGTTCGACCCCAGCAGCCTGTTTGGCTACGCCACCCCTTCCACCCTCGGTGCCCTGCGGGGCATGGGCCTGCTCTTTTCCCTGGGCCTCCTCAGCCTGGCGATGGGCTACGGGATGGTCCGGCTGGTCTGGCCGCTCCGCGCCGTCGGCTCGCCGATTCCCCCTCGATCCATCCTGCTGGAGCGCCATGGCCCGCTGTTGCGGCGCCTGTGCGAGCTGCTCTTGGTGGGTTCGGTGCTGGGCCTGGCGGGGATGGCGAGCCAGGGGGTGTTTCTCCGCGACCCCGAGGCCCAGCGCCAGGCCCTGCAGGCCTCCCCCCTGGCCAAACTGCTGGTGGGGACGAGTCTCCTGCCTCGTCTGGCGCCGGTGGGATTGGTGCTGGTGCCGCTGATTTGGCCGAGCTGGCGGCCCTGGCGACGGGTGGCGGCGGGTGTGCTCCTCCTGGCCTGGTTGGCCCTGGGCCTGGCCTCCAGCAGCCGGGGGCAGCTGTTCAACGTGCCGCTCTATCTCTTTGTTGGAGCCCTGCTCTGGCGCCGACTCTCCTGGCGCCAGGCGGGCGCCCTCGCGTTGGCGGGGCTGGTGGCCGGGGTGGTGGTGGCCGAGGGGGTGCGGGTGCGGCGGGAGGGCAACCTGGCGAATCCCGCCCTGCGGCGCCAGTTCGAAACCTTCCAGATCGGCCGCCAACTGCTCGGCACCAGCCATGAGTTTTACGCCCTGTTGAGGCCGGCGGACTGCGCCGAGGACGTTCGGGAAACCCTGCGCCAGGATCCGCGCCTGGCCGCCCTGCTGGCCGCGCCGGAGGCCTCCCTCACCGTGGCGGAGCGCTACCACGTGGCGCGTCTCTACGACGCCTGCCGCCACCGGCGCCTGCCCAAGGCCGGCTGGAGCGGTTTCGAGCGCCTCCCCGCCGGACTGCTGCCCAGCACCCTGGTGCCCTCGGCCCCCAGCCTCTTTGACGGCCAGGGCAAAGCGGAGGCCCTGTCGGCCTCCCTGCGGCTGCGGCCGGGCGAGATCTCCTACGGCACCCTGAGTCTCTTCGCGGATAGCTGGCTGCGGTTTCGCTGGCTGGGGGTGGCCCTCCTGCCCGCCGGCGTCGGCGCCCTGCTGGCCCTCGCCCAGAACCTGGTGTTGCTGCTGGTGCCGCGCCGGCCGCTCCTGGCCACCCTTTGGCAGCTGCTGGCCCTCACCTTGATCGGCAGCTGGATCAACAACACCCTGCTCACGATGCTCTGGTATTTGGGGTGGGAACTGCCCAAGTCGGCGGTGGAGCTGGCGCTGCTGGCGGCCCTGGCCAGACGCTGGTCGGCGCCCTCCTCGCGAACGCCGGCCTGATCCCCCGATTCCCTCCGTGTTGAGTTCCTTCCAGCGCTTTCGAGAGGTGGTCCTGCCCCGGCGGGCGGAGGTGGAGCGGCTGGCGGCCCTGCCCGGCGTGCGCCTGTGGTCGTTGGAGGAGACCTATCGCCCTCCCGCCCCCTCGTTCGCCCCCCATCCCCCGGCCGGCGCCTTCACCCCCGCCACCGGCTCCCGGCTGGTGCAGCATCTGCTGGAAGTGACAGCGCCGGCGGACTTCAGCGCTCGCCATGGTCTTCTGGCCGCGGGCTCAAGCTGGATGTACGAGGCCAACCCGTCCAACGCCGCCGAACCGGATCGCCTCTCCCTTTCCACCCGGGCGGTGCTCTGGAGGCTCCTGCGTCGCCGCTGGAATCCGGCCGCCGTGCCGCCGGGATGGTGGCGGCCGGCGGGGGAGCCCCGGGTCGCGGCCGGCCCCCTGGTGCTCTTGTCGAGCCATAACAACCCCAACTATCACCATTGGCTCACCCTCCCCGGGATGGCCCCCCTGATGCTGCGGCGGCACTTTGGCCTGGCGGCGGAGCCCGGCACGGCCCTCGGCCTCACGGCACCGCCGGGGCGCCCCCTGCCCCCCTTCCTGGGGCCCCTGTTGGAGCTGGTGGCCCCGGAGTCGCCGGTGCTGGAGGCGCCGGCCCTGACCGCCCCCCGGCTGAGTTTCGCCCTGCAGGAGCACGGCAGCGAGGTGGTGGTGAGCCCCGCCCTGTTGGAGTGGTGGCGCGCCCTCTGGCGAGCCCAGGCGCCGCCGCTGAGGCCCACCAGGCGGCTGTTCATTTCCCGGCGGGGGGCGCGGTCGCGCCGCTGCCTCAACGAGGAGGCCCTCATGGCCCGCCTCGCCCCCTTGGGATTCGAGAGGCTCCAGCTGGAGGAGCTGCCGCCGCGGCGCCAATTGGAGGCCTTCGCCAGCGCGGCCGTGGTGGTGGGCGTCCACGGGGCGGGCCTCACCAACCTGGTGGCCTGCCAGGAGGGGGCCACCCTGGTGGAATTGCTGAGCGGGGACGGACCCTTCAACCACTATTTCCTGATGGCGTCCTGTCTGGGGGTGCGCCACGGCCATCTGATCGGCGCCCGCCCCGACCCCGCCAGCGAGGATTTCGCCGTCGATCCCGACGCGCTCCTCGCCCTGCTGGCGCGACGCGGGATCGGGGCGGAGCGATGAGCGGCCTGATCACCGTGGTGTTGCCCGTGTACGGCCGCTCGGCCCTGGTGGAGGGGGCGATCGCCAGCGTGCGGGCCCAGAGCGCGCCCGATTGGCGGCTGCTGATCGCCGATGACGGCTCGGAACCCGCCACGGAGGCCCTGCTGGGGCGCCTGGCGGCGTCCGATCCCCGCATCCGGCTGGTGCGGCGCCCCCGCAACCTCGGCCTGTTCGCCAACCTCAACGCCACCTTGGCGGAGCTGGCCACCCCTTGGCTGCTGATCCTCTGCAGCGACGACCTGCTGGAGCCGGAGGCCATCGCCGTGCTGGAGGGGGTGATCGCCGCCCATCCCCGCTGTGAGCTGGTGTTGTCCACCTACCGCTCGATCGATGGGGCGGGGGCCTTCCGCTTTGATGTGAACGGCTGGTACACCGATCACTTCGCGCCGGAGACGCGGGAGTTTGCCCCCGGGGAGCTGGTGCCGCACCTGCTGCGTTTCGGCAGCGTCAACGGCAACATCACCGGCATGCTGATTCGCGCGGAGTTGTTCAGCCGCACGGGCCCCTGGCGGTCGGACTGGCGCCAGGCCGCGGATTGGGAGTGGCTGATTCGGGCGGCGGAGCGCGCCACCGTGCTGATCCACCGGCGGCCCATCGCCCGAGTGCGGGTGCATGCCGAGCAGCTTTCAAGCGCCAATCGGATCGACCAGCGGGAGGGGGAGGAGATCGCGGCGGTGCTGCGCCAGTTGCGCCACCATCCCGCCCTGGCGAGCTGGCCCCAGCGCCATCGCTGGGCCGCGTATCACGCCCAGTTTCTGCTCTGGAACGCCCTCAAGGCCTGGCCCCGGGTGGGGTGGCGCGCCACGGCGCGGCAGTTGGGGCTGATTCGCCACAGCGCCGGCTTGGGCCGCACGGCCTTGGCGTTGCTCGCCGTGCTGCCAGGCAGACTGCGCATTCGCGGCACCGACCTGCCCCTGCCGCCCCCCGCCCCTTGATCCCCTGATGCGCGAGGTCGCCAGCCCTTCATCCACCCCCCGCCTGGCCGCGTTCCTGGGCAGGGGGGAGGCCTGGCTGTTTTCGCCCTGGCGTTCCGCCCTGCTCTTCCTGGCCCTGTGGGGGGCCCTGCTGCCGCTGACGCGGGAGCGGTGGGCGATGGCGGGCCTGGCGATGGTGGCGTTCTGGCTGCTGGCGCGGACCGCGCGGCTGGAGGCGCCCTTGCTGGAGCGCGTGCCTTTCCCCCCCCTGACGGTGCTGGTGCTGGGGATGGCGATGCGCTGGGGGGTGGGCCCCCTGCTGATGGCGGTGGCCGGCGATGGCGACGATCCCTTCCTGGCGGTGTGGGTGAACCACGCGGTGGCCTCTCAGCTGCTGTGGCTGGCGGTCACCGCCGCCATCGTGGCGGTGGCCCAGGCGCAGCGCGGAGCGATTGCCCGGGCCGCCGCGGCCCTGCCCCCCGGGCCCCTGGCGGACACGTTTCGCCCGAGGGGTTTGGCCCGTCGGCTCCTGGCTTGGATCGCCCTGCTTCTCGGGGTGTACATGGCGCTGTACGTGGTGTTGTCGGTGCTGGGGGGGGCCTTTGACCGGGATTTCGCCACCTATCTGCGCTGGACCCACACCCTCTGGCGCCTCGACACCCCCGTGGCGGCGTTTTCCCGGCTGCGCGACCTCTGGCTCGTGCTGGTGCCCCTCACCCTGGTGGTGTTTCGGGGGGTGGGGCGCTGGTTGACCGGGGCCTTGGCGCTGGGTTTCGGGTTGGTGGCCCTGCTGAGCGGGTCGCGGGGATTGCTCTTCTACCCGCTGTTGCTGACGCTGGCGGGATTGTGGATGGTGCCCGTGCCCATCAGGGCGCTCCGACGGCTGGTGGTGCTGGCCGCGGCGCTGATGATGGCCCTCTCGCCCCTGATCTTCGTGGTGCGTGACAGCGCCCGATTCCAGGGCACCGGGGCCCTGGATCCGGTGGCCCGGGTCGGGGCGGCGGCCGCGGCCTTGCGGAATCCGGAGCCGCTGTTGGCCAAGGCCCGCTGGATCGGTCGCGACCTTTATGCCTGTCACGATCCCTATCTGTTCACGCCGGCCCACCGCGCCGACGCCCCGGCCGGGGCGGCGGGCCTGGGGAATTTGCTCTGGCTCTGGGTGCCCCGCCATTTGAAACCCGAGCGTCCGGAGATTTTTGATGGGCCGCGGCTGGCCAAGGGGCTGCAGGGCGTGCCCCGGGGCACCTGGGCGGATGTGTGGTTTCCCTGCCTCTCCCTGCCGGCCGATCTCTGGCGCCGGTGGGGGCTGGCCGGCCTGGCGGGCGGGGCTGTTGTGGTGGCCGTGGTGGTGAACGGGCTGTCGGCCCTGTGGTATCGGAGCCTCGCCCTGCCTGGCTCCGCGTTTCAGCTGCTGCTGCTCCTTTACCCGAGCAGCTATCTGCAGTCGTTTCCCTTTGGCACGGTGCAGGAAACCAGCTGGGCCCTGCTGTGGGAACTGCCCAAATACCTGCTCACCCTCTGGCTGTTGGGCGCGGTGGTCGACCGGTTGAGCCCATCCGTCGGCCCACCAACTTGACCCGTCAGGTGCTCTTTCTCACGGAGGATCGGGAGGATTACCTCGCCGACGGCCTCCTGCATGGCCTGATCCAGCACGGCGATCTGGAGGTGGTGGATTTTCCCCGCAAGACGGCGCTCTACCGCGATGGACTCCGCTCCGGACCGATCGGCGTGCGGGGCCATGGGTTCACGTTGTACGGGCTGCTGGAGGAGCGGAACGTGGATCGGGCGTTCGTGCCCCAACGGCTGGAGCGCGGCGCGTTTGACCTGGTGGTGCTCGGCCAGGTGTGGCGGCAGTGGGGCCAGCTGCTGGATCTGGCGCCCTGGCTGCGAACGGTGCCGGTGGCCCTGCTGGACGGGGATGACGACACCCGGCTGTTTTTTCGCTCCGGCACCCGCCTGCGCCGCTACGGCTGGCAGCCCTTCCCGATCCGTTCCCGGCGTTGCCTGTATCTCAAGCGCGAATGGCGGGGCCAGGGGCGGTGGTTGGGCCGCCCTCGGGTGACGGCCACCTCGTTCTCCATTCCCGCCGCCAAGATCCGCCGGGCCGATCCGGAGGCCAAGACCAAGGAGTTCGCCACCCATTGCGTGGATCCGGAGGTGGGGGCGGCGTTGGGGTTGCCCAGCGCCTACGCCTTCGCCAGCGAGGAGGCGTACTACGACGATCTGAGCGCGTCCCGCTTCGCCATCACCACGCGACGGGGGGGGTGGGACTGTTTGCGGCACTATGAGATCGCCGCCGCCGGAGCCGTGCCCTGCTTCCGGAACCTGGAGGCGAAGCCCCCCGCCTGCGCCCCCCATGGGTTGCGGGCCGGGGAGAATTGCCTGAGCTACCGCCACTGGCCGGACTTGCGGGAGCAGGTGGATCGGATCACCCCGGCCACTTACGCGGAGTTGCTGCGGGGCGCCCAGGCGTGGGTGGGCAAGCACACCACGGTCGCGGCGGCGTGGCGGCTGCTGCACCAGGTGGATCAGCTGTGAGGGCGGCCCCGGATGGCTGACCTTCGCCGCGGCTGGCTCCATTTGGCGGGCGGGGCCGGTTTGGGGCGGATTGGTGGCTTCTTGAGCAACCTGGCCCTGTCCAGGCTGCTCGGGCCCGCGGATCTGGGCCTGTTCAATCTGGTGGCCACCACCGTGCAGACCGGCGACACCCTGGTGCGGCTGGGGGGGGATTTCGCGCTCAACTATGAGCTGGGCGGGGAAGCCGGGGCGCTGGGGACGCCCCGGGGCCGGGGGCTCACCGCGGCCTTCAGCCTGCAAACCCTGTTGGTGACCCTGCTGCTGGTGGCGGCCCTGGCCTGGTGGCTGGGTCCTGGCCAGGGCCTGTTCCCCGCCTCCGTCGGGGCGGAGCGGCGGGGGCTGTGGGGGGCGCTGGTGGTGGCGATGGTGGGGCTGGAGGCGATCTGCGCCGTGCCCTGGGAGGTGTTGCTAGTGGGCCGCCAAACCCGGAAGTTGGCCCTGCGGCAGGGGCTGTTTCTGCCGGCCCGGTTGGTGCTGGCCGCGATCGGGGCGGCCCAGGCGGGGATCACGGGGGCGCTGGTGGGATGGAGTGTGGTGGCCCTGCTTCAGTTTCTTTGGTTGGCCTGGACCCTGCGGGGGGTGTGGCCCCCACCGGTTGGGGAGCTGCCGGCCTGGCCGCTGTGGCGGGATCTGCTGCGGAGGGGGCTGCCGTTTTACGGCGCCAATCTGCTCTCTTCCCTGGTGTTCTTCCCGTTGCTGCTCAGCTTGGCCCACCAGGCGGGGCTGGCTGAGGTGGGTTTTTTGCGCATTGGCCAGATCCTGCAGCAGCTGTTTGCCCTCCTGCCGGGCACCCTGGTGCCGGTGTTGTTTTTGCGCCTGCGGGAGGCGGAGAGTTTCGAAGCCAGGACGCGGCAGGTGGAGCGGGTGTTTCGGCTGGTGTGGAGCGTGCTGCTGATGGCGCTTCTGGCCTACGGGCTGTTGGATGCACCGTTGATCCGTCTGTTTTTTGGCGTGAGCTTTCTGCCGTCACTGGGCCCCACGCGGATCATGTTGCTCACCTCGCTGCTGGAGGCCTTGCAACAGATCCTCATCCAACCGTTGATCAGCTCCGGCCATCTGCGCCGCTATGCCCTGCTGGTGAATGGCGGCGTGCTCGGGGCGGCGTTCTGTGGCTGGCTGTTGGTGCCGAAGTTGGGGTTGTTTGGTTTTCTTGTGGCCAAATATCTGGCCGCCCTGCTGCCCGTGATCCCCCTGCTGTGGGTGTCGTTCAAAGCCTTTGCCGAGCCCGGAAGACTGCTGCCGTTGCTGGTGTTGAGCGTGGGATTGAGCGGGTATGTCTTGTGGGCTGGGCCCGTGGCTCGGCCGCTGGCCCATGAGCCCGTGTGGTTTGGAGTGGCCATCGTGGCGCTGGCGTTGTTCTGCCGCCGGGAGGTGGCGAGTTTTCTGCCGCCGCGTCAACGGCCATGAGGCTGCTTCATTTTTTGCCGGTGTACGCCCCCGCCTGGCAATTCGGCGGTCCTGTCTTGAGCGTGTCGCGCCTTTGCGAGGCCCTGGCGGCCGCGGGGGCGGAGGTGGAGGTGATCACCACCAACGCGGGCCTTCCGGATTGGCCGCTGGAGCGGCTTGGCGTGCCGGAGCTGGAGCAAGGGGTGCGGGTGGTGCGTTACCCGGTGGATCAGCCGCGGGGCCCGATTCGCTCCCGCGCCCTGGAGGCCGCCTTGCCCAGCCACTTGGCCCGGGCGGATCTGCTGCATCTGAGCGCGGTCTGGCAACCGCTGGGCTTGCCGGTGCAGCGGGCCGCCCATCGGGCCGGGGTGCCGGTGGTGCACAGCCTGCGCGGGGCCCTGGGGCCCTACGGCCTGGGGCGGGGCTGGTGGAAGAAGTGGCCCTATTTCCTGTCGCGGGAGCGGCCGCCGCTGCAACGGGCCGCCGCCTTGCACTGCACGAGCCACCAGGAGGTGGAGGAGATCCGGTGGCTGGGGTTGCGGAGCCGGCGGTGGATTTTGCCCAATCCCCTGGATTTGGGCGCCCTGCGCCGCGATCCGGCCCTGGGCGGGGCCTGGCGACGCCAGTGGGGTCTGCCGGAAGGGGAGCCCCTGCTGCTGATCGCCGGGCGGCTGCACCACAAGAAGGGGCTGGATCTTCTGCCGGCGGTGCTGGGCGCCCTGGCGGAACGTCCTTGGCGGCTGGTGGTGATCGGCAATGACGATGACGGCAGCGGGCGGAAGCTGCGTCGCGCCCTGGAGCGCCGGGGGCTCGCCAGCCGCTGCCTCTGGCTGCCGGCCCTGCCCGCCGCGGAGCTCCTCGCTCCCTACAACGCCGCCGACATGCTGCTGCTGCCGAGCCGGCACGAGAATTTCGGCAATGTGGTGGTGGAGGCGATGGCGTGTGGTTGCGGCGCCATGGTGAGCTCCCGGGTGGGGGTGGGGGGGGATGGGGCCGAGGTCCCTGGGTTGTGGGTGGTGGAGCGACGGCGTTCCGCTTGGATCCACGCACTGGGCGCCTGGTTGCGGGAGCCTGGACGACCGGGGGCGGCGGCGGCGCTGGCGATGGCGGAGCGGTTTTCCAGCGAGGCGGTCGCGGCCCGGGCGATGGCCGGGTACAGGGCGCTCCTGCGGGGAGCGCCTCCCCCTTGAGAGGTTGCAGAAAAACCAGCTCACAGGCCAGTTTTCCACCGCCATGAGCTGATTTCTGGCTCAAAAAGACGAATTGACGCTGATCAAGCCCGCAAGCAGTCCGATTTCGGCATCGTTGGCTTGTCTGCAAG
>Ga0315904_10000759_pt1 | contig 51441 bp, 32 predicted proteins | sample LakEriMetagenome_6_FD_203529 | JGI IMG/M metagenome (GOLD analysis project Ga0315904, IMG submission 203529) | Freshwater fungal communities from buoy surface, Lake Erie, Ohio, United States - Buoy 12 MA120 | ecosystem: Environmental > Aquatic > Freshwater > Lake | place: USA: Lake Erie, Ohio...
AGGGCACGCCATCCGGAACGCTGGAACGGCCGCAGCACCCGCAACTGGTCCCCGGTGCGCTCCACCACCCTCAACCCAGTCTCCCAGCGCTCCCTCGAACCCATCGCCAAACGCGCCGCGTGATCAAACCGCATGATAAACTGGACAACTACCTTGACATCTATCGACCCGGAGACCTTCCTTTTTCCAGATCCGGTGCACCCGCTTGAGATTCACTTGCCAGCCTTCACGTGCGAGGTGACGCCGCACGCTGCGGCAACCGGCGCGGGGTTCCCGTGCAGCAATCCGCCGGATCGCGGCGGTCAGGCGCGCGTCGTCATCCCGGGGACTCGCCTGATAGCGCTGACTGCTGCGTGGCTGTCCAAGCGTCCTGCAGGCCCGGCGCTCGCTCACTTCCAGACGCTGGCACACAGTGGCCACCGCCTCTCGCTTGCGGGCCGGGCCTACCATTTTCCCTCCGCAACCTCCTTAAGAATGGCCATGTCGAGTGCCTGGTCGGCCACCAGCTTCTTCAGGCGGATATTCTCCTTCTCAAGTTCCCTGAGCAGCTTGAGCGCGTCTTTCTTCACGCCGGAGTACTGACTCTTCCAGCGCTGGTACGTCGCCACGCTCACGGCAATGACGCGGCAGGCTTCCTCCACGGTCCTGCCGCCGGCCATGGCCTCTTCGGCAGTCCGAAGCTTTCTGATGATCTCTTCCGGGGTATGTCGTTTTCTTTTCATGGGAGTCAGTGGCGCTCACGCGCCGGGACTCTCATAACTCATGGATCAGTTTTTGGGGAGCATTCCACAGTGCTTCGCCACCACCTTCCCGATCCATTGGTCCATGACATGGTGAAGATAAATGTTGGCCAGAATCGGGGAGATCACCCCGCCCTGCGGCGTACCCGACGCCGGGTGCGCCACTTGACCTTCGTCCATCACGCCAGCCTTGAGCCATTTCACGATCAAGCGGATCAGCGGACGGTCCGCGATGCGTTCTTCTAACATCCTCACCAGCCAGTCGTGATCGACGTGATCGAAGAAGCTCCGGATGTCTGCCTCCACGACCCAGCGGTAGCCGCCGCCCTGGAGCGCCTCGCGCAGCTCCTGCGAGCCTTGCCGGGCACCCCTTCCGGGACGGTAGCCGATGCTTTCGTCGTGGAAGTCTTCCTCCCAGATCGCTTCCAATATCCGCCGCACGGCGTGCTGCACGATCTTGTCCTCCAACACGGGGATTCCCAGCGGACGCAACTTGCCGCCGCTCTTCGGGATCCACCGCCGCTTGACTGGAGTGGCGCGGTAACGCCCCTCGGCCAAGCGCTTTTCCAAGTCCGCGAGATTCGCCTCGAGGTCCTCCGCATACGCCGCATGGGTCACGCCGTCGATTCCCGGCGCGGCCTTGCGTTTGAGCGCGTGAAAGGACTCCCGCAGCATCCCGCGGTCCAACAGGCGCGAGAGCGACCGGAAGCGATGCCCCGGTGAACTCCGCGCCTTTGCACCCAGTGCGGACAGGGAGCGTGACACGCTTTGATCGGGAGCATTCCTTTCCCTCGCGTGGTTGCTTTGTCCGCGTTGTCCATCCGCCCGCCCCGTCGCCGTGTGAACGGTGCTACCGTCTCGGACTACCATGGGCGGGTCTGACTCCCGGCATCCCCAAACGACTCCTTCGTTTCGTTGGAAATCGTTGATCCGCTGGAGAAAGATCGTCTCCTGCGGAAAGGAGGCCGGGCCTCCCGAGTTCAAGGTGCCGCCCTCCTCAGGACGGTCATCCATACGCTTCTCTGCCTGTGTGCCACGGTCTAGGGTCGACCCCGGTGGAGTCCCGGAACCCTCGCCAAGGCGGGCACCGGGATGCTGGATTCCCTCTACTGTTACCAGGTCTCCCTCCACGTCTCTATATTTACGGGGCTATATCAACCTTCAGGCGGGTGCGTTCCGCCCTGTGGCCCGCAGGCTTCCCTGTGTACGCTTCGGTCGTGCCGTTTCCCCATCCGCCGGCCTCGGAGACCGCCGGGTTCATGTTGTTAACGCGGTGCCTCCCGCGACTTTCCCATGGGTTAGCTGACACGTCCGCAACACTCGGTAATGATTGCTGGCTAGGCTTTATCATAACTGGACTTTCACCAGATCAGAAGCGCCTTGCTTTGCTCGGCGCACAACGATAGAGTGGATGCACCGGCGGTGGCGAGCCCGAATTCAAAGAAGGACGTTGTCGCCGGTTGCATCCCACGGCTTGTTGTGCCTCTTGTTTGTCAGTTGCAGTATACGATGTAAAGGCGATCATCGAGCCAGGTAAATCTCCAGAAATCGGAGTTCTTCTCATAATAGCGAGACTCAGCTGCGTCAATCCTCGTGGTGTCCCACCAGCCGGGAGCTGTCGATGGGCCAAGATAGTTGCCACTACTGAAAAAGGTGAGCTGGATCGGATCTTTACCAGTTGCCTTCTCTATTGCGGCTCTCAGGCCGTGTGCATTGCCCGTGACAACGAATAGGTGCGTGTGATCTTGGAATCCGTTCACCCATGCCTTCTGCAGCCACGGGTGCTCAAATCCGCTATAACCAAGGTCTTCCTCAAGCTGCGCCTGCAGATAGGATGCGTAGTCCTTAGTTTTGACCTCGTAGCCCGTCTTCATGCGATGCCAGCCAAACCAATTCGCCACGAAACATCCGCCCACAAGCGTAGACAGGACGATTACGACGATCTTCAGAACCTTCATATTTGGCACAACGTCGAGGTGTGGCACCGGCTACCGGGAGCGCCACTCCGCAACAGGGTTAAGGGTTGTAGTCACGAAGGTCATTTCGACTCGGGGCGGGTAGCCGGTTGCCCACCACCGTCTTGTTCTGTCTTTTTATTGCCCCATAGAATCAGTAAGAATATCGAGGTGGCTAAAGCTATTCCCCACCAGGCCATCGGGTATTCATACAGTGATACCGGGTTCCAGGAACTTCCGCCTTCCGATCGGCTGTAATTCGTCTTCAATTCTATACTTAAAATGGGAATGCCCACAAGAATGGGGACAAAGACCGAAGCGATAATCTTTCGTGCAGTGTTCATTGATGGATATTTTGTGTTACAGATTGAGGTAGGGACGCCGGTTGCCCGGCGCCCCCCTCGCAGATCCCGGCGTGCGGAACTACCGCACCGGGCTCCTCGGTGGACGCGCAGCCAGTGCGACGCCGGTCCTCGGTTTGTTGTTGGTCTTGATCATGCATTTCCGGTGTTTTGACGCAACACGGGAGTCAACGGCGGTTCCACCACGCGGGGTGGCGGTAGGTCCCAGCCGGGTAGGCGGCGGCCGAACTGCGTCCACGTCATCGATCGCCGCTGGCTGCGGCGGTTCAACCACTTGTAGAGCAGACGGTTCACCTCCCGCTGGTACTTCGCGGTCATCGACGAGTTGCCGATCACCCCGTAGTAGTTCCAGTAGCCGCGGAGTTTTCTCCGCAGCACCGCCAGCAGGTCGGCCAGCTTCCCACAGCGCACCTTGCGGAGCCATTCCTTCATCGCCCGAAGGCTTGAGCGGAACTTCTCCTTGTTGGTTCGCCGCTTCACGAACACGCACCCGCGGTTGGCCCGTGCCCTCGCCCAGTAGAACTCGAAGCCGAGGAAGGTAAACCTCCCGCTTTGCTCCGGGTCATTCCGGTCGAAACGCACCAGCGCGCTTTTCTCCGCGGCGAGGCTCAGGCCGAACTTCTCCAGCCGTTTTGGCAACACCCGCAGGTAGGCCCGCGCGTCGTCCTCCCGTTCGAAACACACCACGCTGTCGTCGGCGTAGCGCCGGAAGAGCACGCGGCCCTTGCAGTGCTTCGCCACCACCTTCCCGATCCATTGGTCCATGACATGGTGAAGATAAATGTTGGCCAGAATCGGGGAGATCACCCCGCCCTGCGGCGTACCCGACGCCGGGTGCGCCACTTGACCTTCGTCCATCACGCCAGCCTTGAGCCATTTCACGATCAAGCGGATCAGCGGACGGTCCGCGATGCGTTCTTCTAACATCCTCACCAGCCAGTCGTGATCGACGTGATCGAAGAAGCTCCGGATGTCTGCCTCCACGACCCAGCGGTAGCCGCCGCCCTGGAGCGCCTCGCGCAGCTCCTGCGAGCCTTGCCGGGCACCCCTTCCGGGACGGTAGCCGATGCTTTCGTCGTGGAAGTCTTCCTCCCAGATCGCTTCCAATATCCGCCGCACGGCGTGCTGCACGATCTTGTCCTCCAACACGGGGATTCCCAGCGGACGCAACTTGCCGCCGCTCTTCGGGATCCACCGCCGCTTGACTGGAGTGGCGCGGTAACGCCCCTCGGCCAAGCGCTTTTCCAAGTCCGCGAGATTCGCCTCGAGGTCCTCCGCATACGCCGCATGGGTCACGCCGTCGATTCCCGGCGCGGCCTTGCGTTTGAGCGCGTGAAAGGACTCCCGCAGCATCCCGCGGTCCAACAGGCGCGAGAGCGACCGGAAGCGATGCCCCGGTGAACTCCGCGCCTTTGCACCCAGTGCGGACAGGGAGCGTGACACGCTTTGATCGGGAGCATTCCTTTCCCTCGCGTGGTTGCTTTGTCCGCGTTGTCCATCCGCCCGCCCCGTCGCCGTGTGAACGGTGCTACCGTCTCGGACTACCATGGGCGGGTCTGACTCCCGGCATCCCCAAACGACTCCTTCGTTTCGTTGGAAATCGTTGATCCGCTGGAGAAAGATCGTCTCCTGCGGAAAGGAGGCCGGGCCTCCCGAGTTCAAGGTGCCGCCCTCCTCAGGACGGTCATCCATACGCTTCTCTGCCTGTGTGCCACGGTCTAGGGTCGACCCCGGTGGAGTCCCGGAACCCTCGCCAAGGCGGGCACCGGGATGCTGGATTCCCTCTACTGTTACCAGGTCTCCCTCCACGTCTCTATATTTACGGGGCTATATCAACCTTCAGGCGGGTGCGTTCCGCCCTGTGGCCCGCAGGCTTCCCTGTGTACGCTTCGGTCGTGCCGTTTCCCCATCCGCCGGCCTCGGAGACCGCCGGGTTCATGTTGTTAACGCGGTGCCTCCCGCGACTTTCCCATGGGTTAGCTGACACGTCCGCAACACTCGGTAATGATTGCTGGCTAGGCTTTATCATAACTGGACTTTCACCAGATCAGAAGCGCCTTGCTTTGCTCGGCGCACAACAGTCTTTATTCGTAGCAGGTCAGGGAGCGATATCCACTCCCCACTTTTTGCGATGATTCGCCGCGGATCGTTGATTTGGCAAGGAATTTTTGGTGGCGGGTGCGTCTATCGGGCGGCTTTCGGAGGGCAGGAAGCGGGCAATTTCCTGGGCTGATATCAGGGGGAGGGAACGGGGAAATCGGGAAATCAGGCGACCCTGAAAATAAAGAAACCCGTAACGCCATCCCCTCCTTTCAGTGCGGCGCAGAGACTCGGAAGTGTTCTTAAGAACACTTTTTGAGTTGACCTGAGTTTTCGGGCCTGATTGGGTGCCGACGATGAGTGCATCCAAGACGCGCTGGTGTTGGAGGAAGGATCTGGCGGAATTCCGCGGTCTCTCGGAGCGGGAGCGGACGGGATTCCTACTGGTGCTTGAGTGGTTCGAGAACTTTCGGCTCCGGCACGAGATGGAAGCCGGCCGGGATGCGGCGAAGGCGTTTTGGAGGGCCGAGGTGCAAAGGGACGACCGGAAGCGGGAGTCTTGGCAGCTCGACCAGTGGTCGGATGCCATTCAATGGTATCTGGCGTGGCTGAAGGCCTGCGCGGAGGCCGGCGCGGATCACCGGAGCCTGGCCGAGCGGTTGCGGGCGGGTGCATTCGGCGGGGTCGCGGCGGGGCTTGGCGCTGCGGACGAAGCAGTGCTACGGGGCTTGGGCCGCGCGGTATGCCGTGTTCGCCGGCGACGAGCGCGAGGTGATGCGGGTCGAAACGGCGTCGCGGTTCCTGGGGTCGGTGGTGAATGACGAGGACTGCGCGTACTCGACCCAGGGACGACAACGGGACAGACCATTTCGCAGGGGCCTTGCATGGGTTCACCGTGAACCGCTGGGCCGACAAAAGGTCTGTCCCATAGTCGCTGACCCCAACTGTCGGCAGTCCAACTGTCGGCAGGCGCGGCGGAGCAACCCGTCCGTACAACAACACCACCCGATCTAGGAACAGTTCTAATTTTCGTTCCAAGCAAGAGGTCTGTCCGATTGTCGGAATGGCCGATTATCGGTAGGCGGGCGCTTGGGGTGGGTCCGGCTGGGGGTGCGGAGTTGCGGACGTTCTTGTCCTGCGGGGGGATGCGGCGTTGCAGCAGGGTTTGCGGACGACGTCAGAGTTTGCGCCATCGTTTTGGTGGCGAATGGGGATGGTGGGCCCGGTGGGGGGGGGAATTTACTGCGATTGGAAGCGGAAGCGGCCGAAGAGGCGGGAGCCTTGGGAGATGGGGTTGGGGGCGCGCCAGATTTCGGTACGGGAGCCGTCGCGGTTATCGGTGACGGAGACGAGGGTCCCGGCGAAGGGCCATGTGTCGGTGGATGGGGAGAACTGGGCGGTGTGGCGGAAGTCTTCGCGACCGTTGAGGAGGCGGAGGGAGAGGGTCATGTAGTCCGCTGTCTGGCCATTGACGGTGAGGGAGGCGATGCTGGTGGCGGGGGAGTTGGCGGCGTTGGGTCCGAGCATGTATTCGAGGGCGTTGGGGATGCCGTTGCCATTGGCGTCGGGTTCTGAGCCACCGGCGAGCCAGTCGCTGTAGCGGGTGCGGTCGTCGCTGCCAGGGTTGGGGGCGAGGCTGGCGCGCCAGTTGTGGCCGAGGCTGGGGTCGAGGGAGGCGTCTTCTGGCCGGATGCGGACGATGCTGGAGCCTTCGCCATCGGCGGAGGCTGGCCAGTCCGGGAGTCGGTCGTCGCTGTAGGCGAATGAAAAGACCGGTGGGAGGAGGGAACCGAACTGGAGGGTGAGGGTTTCGCCGCTGTTGTTGAGGCGGTCATTGGGGTCCCATGAACCGGCGATGGGTTTTCCGGGGCCGTAGCGCGCGTTGAAGGCGTCGGGGTTGGCGACGATGAGGATACTGGCTCCTGGGGCAACTGCCGTTCCCTGTGGGAATACGAAGTCGACGCCTGAGGTGAGCTGGAATCCGGCGAGGTCGATGGTGGTGGTGGAGATGTTGCGCAGTTCGAGGTAATCGAAGCTGTCGTCGTTCCACGACTGTGGGGGGTTGAGGGCGGCGGCGGCGGCGGATTCTGCCGGGGAGGGATCCGGAGCGTGGTACATGATTTCGCTGATCACGAGTTGGGACGAGAAGAGCGAGGGGTCGAAGGGGCCGGCGGTGAATTCCGCGGGATTGCTCCAGAGGCTCCAGCGGCCGGTGGCGTCCTTCATGCGGACGCGGGCGCGGTAGCGTTTGCCTGGGAGGCAGGAAGCGGTGGGGAAGCGGTATTCGCCCGAGAAGGAAGTGATTTCACCGCTGTCGTGGCTGGCATTGATTTCGAGGAGGCGTTTTTCGCCGGGGGTGAAGGTGGGGGAGGCATTGACTTCGGCGACGCGCCACTGGAGGGCGGCGAAGGCATCGCCATTGGGGTCTGAGAAGGCGGATGTGGTGAAGCGGAGGTCGCCTGGCGGGTATCCGGCGGGGCCTGTGTAGGTGATGGTGGGGACGGCGGGGTATTTCGTGGCATTTTCGCCGAGGTTGCTGCCGAGGGAATCGAGGAAGGCGGCGCGGCCGCCGACACCGACATTGCCGCCTGGCCATGTACTGCCGCCGCCATTGGCATCGAAGGCGAAGTCCTTCATGCCGGCGATGTAGTTATCGAGGGCGGTTTCGCCATTGGCATTGAGGGTTGTGTTGCCTGGGCCGGAGAGGCCGCCGTAGTTGCCGGTGGCGGCGGGGGCTCCGTTGGTGGGGTGCCAGCGGATGAATTCCGCTTTGGCGAGTGGTCGGATGACGGCGGCGAACTCGTCGATGAGGGGGTTGAGCTGATCTGGCTGCCAGAGGAGCCGGCGGATTTCGCGGACCTGATTGAAGTAGCGGGGCCAGAGGGTGGGGTTGGTGGAGGCATCGCCGCCGGTGCTGGCGCTGTCATTGAAGAGGGCGTTATGGACGATGTCGTGTCCATTGTTCCATGTGGGGCCCCATGTGGCGTCGAGGTCATTGGGGAGGTACCACATCTGGCCCTTGCTGCCGTTGGCGGCATTGTAGAGCGGGTAGAAGTACCATGCGCCGTTGTTGTCGCCGCTCGGCCAGTAGTCGTAGTGGCGGATGGCTTCGCAGAATGCGTGGTAGCGGCACCAGAGGTCGAGATTGACGCGGGCCTGGATGAACGCCGGGGTACTGGTGCCGCGGAGCTGATTGTGGATCTGGTCGTGGTCGCTGCCGTCCGATGGGCCGAAGGCTGACTGGTAGCGGAACTGGAGGAGGCCGGCTACGCCATCGCGGGTGAGCTTGTAGAGATTGCCCTTCTTGAGTCCGTGGGCGCTGAGGAAGCGGCGGTCGTAGTCCTCGTGGACCCACATGAGGCCCCAGAAGTCGCCTGCCCATTTGGTGGCCTGTTCTGCCGGAGTGAGGATGGTGCGGAAGTGCGACCAGTGGCCGCGGGGGCCCGGGACGCCGAGTTCGTTGAGCAGGTGGAAGCTCACCATTTCATTGACCGAGAACGTGAAGCTCGCGCGGTTTTCCCAGAGGTTTTCCGTGATCATGGTCGACCATTTTTCCGGGTAGGGCTGGCCGGACTGGTCGATGGCATCGAATTCGTAGCCCTTGTGGAAGTAGAACTTGAAGGCGCGTTTGCCGTTGCCGACGCCGCCGGTGCCGCTGGCGGTGTAGCGACCGTTGGCACCCTTGAGGCGGTAGGGAATGTGATCGTACACCACGCCATTGCAGACGAAGCAGGCTTCCCAGTTTTCGAAGTTCCAGCTGGGTCCGGCGGTGAGGCGCTGCGAGGCATTGAGGTCGTAGGCGACGCACTGATCGAAGTCTGACTTGCGGGTGAGGAAGTGGTAGACGGGGACCTTCTGGAGGTCGGCGCTGCTGGTGCCTTCGTAGGCAGGGACGCCGTCGTAGACGAAGCAGGCGAAGTTCAGCGAGGGGTCGCCGGGGTAGGGAACGCGGGCCGAGGCCCCGTGGTTGTCGGCCGCGGTGATCCGGTAGCGGACGAGAGTGCGGTGCGGCTGCGGGGGAATCGTGGCGCTCCAGATGCCATCGCCGCCGAGGGCATCGCCGCCTGTGCCATCGTCCTTCATGGCGACCGTGGTCCAGTTGGCGGAGTCTTCGAAGGCCGGGTTGGGAGCCAGCGGGGTGGTGACGTTGACGAAGTTGCCGCCTGAGACTGCCTTGGGGAGGGTGGATGGGATGAAGTTTCCGGGAGCGACCAGTTGGTAGGCGAGGGAAGCCGAGGCGACGCCCTGAGGGTCGGTGATGCGGGCGGTGATGACGATGGGATCCGACGACGAGGGAGTGGACGGAGCGTGGTCTGCCTTGCGGATGGCGGGTGGGGCGGATTCAGCGAATTTGAAATTGCGGGCACCGGGGGAAGCCGTGTCGCCGGCGACGACGCCCTGGCGGACTTCGGCATCGATGGAGAAGTCGCTGCTGCCCGGGGTGGTGTTGAGGGCGTGGATGGCGATGGTGTTTTCGCCTTCGCGGAGGTTCACGGCGGCGGCGCTGATGGCCGGCATGGCTTCCGTGACGACTGGGTCTGGAGCATTGACGCCCGTGCTGTTGTAGAAGTGGTGGCCCGTTCCGATGTTCGCGTTCGGGCGGACGGCACCGGCGTAGCGGCCGTTGATCCAGACGATGCAGCCGTCGTCGCAGCGGACGTGGACCTGGATGGCTGAGGGGAGTTGTCCGGCGGGGATGGTGAAGGTGCGGCGCAGGTAGACCGTGAAGTAGAGCGTTCCATTGGTCATATCGGCGAGGTTCGTCGCGTTTTCGGCGGTGCCGTTGGCGCCATTGCCGTCGTTATCGCCGAAGCCGAGCGGAGTCGGGGCGGATTCCCACTGGGCATTGGGGGAAGGTTCCGCTGGTTCCGTGAATGATGGTTCGCGCCATGCGGTGAAGGGGGTTCCCGGTTCGCCTGTGTCTGCCTGGACGCCGCGGCGCCAGCGCCATGTGCTGCCGAACGGGAGGTAGGTGGCGAGGGTGGTGGGGGCGCTCGATTTGGCGGCGCGCCAGTTGCTGCCGTGGCTGGGGTCGAGGCCTGGGTGGATGAGTTCGATGGAAGAACCCTCGCCATTGCCTTCCCATGGCCATGGCGAGCGGTTGCCGTAGTCGACTTCCGCGGTGATATCGCCGGACGGGTTGCGGAGTCTGATGGTATCGCCGTCGTTCGAGAGCCCTGTGACTTCCTGTGATCCATCCGGGTAGATGACGATGGCATTGTCCCATGGGCCGAGGGCATCGGCACCGAAGTAGCTTTTCATGGTGGCGGGGTCTTCGGCCACGACGAGGAAGGCGCCGGGAGCCATGGTGGTGCCCTGTGGGAAGCGGTAGTCGATGCCGCCGCTGAGGCGCCAGTCGGAGAGGTCAGCGGTGGTGATTCCGTCGTTGTAGAGTTCGACGAACGAATTGCGGACTTTGTTGTCGGCGCTGTTGTAATGGATTTCGTTGATGACGACGCCGCGGGGTTTTGGCTGGACGCGGAGGACGAACTGGCCTTCCACCGAGAGGCCCGCGCTGTCGGTGCTGCGGATGCGGAGGCGCTGCGGCTGGCCGGTGAGGGAGGCAAAGGCTGTGGCGGCGCGGAGCTGGTGACCACTGATGCTGAAGTTGGCATTTTCCTCGCTGCCTGCGCCCGGAACGAGGGTGAACACGTGGGCATCTCCGGCATTCGGATCCGGGCTGGAGATGAGGGAAAGGAAATCGCCCGGGACATTCTCCGGACGGATCGTGAGGTCGTCGAGGACGACCGCGGTCGGGGGCAGCGCCGGCGTGGCGACCGTGAGGCGCACCGTGGCCGGGGCCGATTCGTATTTTCCGTCGCTGACGCGGAACGTGAACTGATCTGGACCGTAGAGGCCCGCGGTGGGTGTGTAGGTCCGCTGTGGTCCGGTGCCCCCGCTGAGGGTGCCGCGTCCCGGCGGGGAAACGATCTGGTAGGTGAGCGGGCCGCTGTTCGGATCCGATCCCGTCAGCGTCAGGCTGAGCGTCTGGCCTGGCTGGGCGGTGAGGCCGGCCTGACTCAGGGCGGTGGGGAAGCCCGGGTCGGCGGCCACGCTGGCGGTTGCTGCGTTCGTGACATTATTGCCGCCCGACTCGATGGCGCGCAGGGTCCATGTGACTGGCTGGGCGGTTCCGGCGAGATCGGGTACGGTGGTGGTGATGGAACCCGAGGCTTCCGATCCTGAGCCGACGACAGTCGTTCCTGCGGCGATTTCGTACCGGAATGCCCCGGTGACATTGGCTGTATTGATGGTCCATGCGAGGGTGATGGAGTCGCCTTCGAAGGCGGTGGCCGGGGTGGCAGTGAATGAAGTGATGAGCGGTCCGGCGAGGGGAGATCCGCCCGAGGCGAGCGACTGGATTTCCGTGGCGGTGAGGCCGTGATTGTAGATGGCGACGTCGTCGATGGAGCCGACGAAGAATTCGCCATTATTGGTGGATCCGATGCGGAAATTCGCGGCGGTGGCCCCGTTGGCTCCGGGGGTATCCTGGGCCACCTGGGTTCCGTTGAGGTAGATGCGGCGGGTGGTGCCGTCGTAGGTGGTGGCCACGTGGTGCCACTGGCTGTTGTTGAGGGCGGTGGTGAGGCCGGTGGCGTCGAGGTCGGCTCCCCACCAGTAGTGGCGGAAGCCATTGCCCTGATCGATGATGCGGAAGGCATTGACCTGGCGGGCGGCGCCGTAGGTTCCCCAGCCCACGATGCCGCGGGCTCCCAGCTGGGTTGGCTTGATCCATGCGGACTGGGTGTACGGGCTGTTGCCGGTGGGCAGGTTATTGACGGAGCCGGCGAGGAACTGGGACGCTCCGCTCAGCTGGAGGGCACCTCCGAATTTCCCGCTGGCCGTGTGGGCGGCACCGCCACTGGCGGTGAGCAGGCTGCCGCCGGCAGCGTCGCGTCCGAGGGTAGCGGTATCGTTGAAGGGCCAGTAGGCCACGAGGCCCGCGGGAGCGGATTGGGAAAGCAGGCAGAGCGAGGCGGCGGCGAGGGTAAGGAAGCGCGGGATCATGGCGTGCGGGGACCCGCAAGCGTATCAGGCGGCGCTCCGCCGTGGCAATTCCAATCCGTTCCCCATGCGCGGGGCGCTGGGTTGATCGGTCAATTCAGTCCGAAGCGGTCCGGTGGTTCCGGCGGGAGGGTTGAGAAGTCGATTTCCTCCGCGTCTTCATCGGAGATTTCCTCCTCATCGGCGAGCGATTGTTCTGCTTCGGATGCGGAGAGGTTGCCGAGGGCGAACTGGATGAGGGCGCGGGCCTGCTGATTGCAGATGAAGGTGGCGATGGCGATGGTGGCTCCGATGAGGAGTTTCGGTTCGCCTTCTTCCGGGACGAGCTGGAAGAGCCGGAGGTTGAGTTCGCCATCGGTTTCGTCGAGCGACCATGAACCGAAGCGGGTGCCGCGGTTGAGGCGGTTGACGAGGCGGAGGCCTTCGCTGCGCCGGAGTGGTGGGACCATGATGGGGAGGCCGCAGAGGACCGTGAGGGCGTGGGGGTTTTCCTCTACTGCGGTGAAAACCTGGTAATTGATTTCTTCGTGGCTGATTCCGAAGTGATAGCATTGGCCTGGGCGTTCTTCGGAGAAGCGGATATCATGTTCATTGAAAAACTGCACGAGGGATTCTGATAGAGAAGCATTCATGGAGTGCACGGCAGGGGAGGTGGTGCTTGATTTCCGGGCGGGCTTTCCCCTTTTGCCTTGCGCGGCCGGATGAGATAACCGGATGGGATAAGGAAGACGCGGTTTGCGTTTCCGACGACGAGCAAGTAATACTACAGAACATCACCGAAGTCAAGTGATTTCCGTATTTTGTGGGAGAACCTTCGGAATGTTAGGCACCGGGAGCGGGATAGCCCGCTGTGCTTATGGGGTGAAGCGCTGGATGACGCGGTAGAAGCGCTGGCTGGTGCGTGGCGCGGGATCGGTCCACGAGGTGGTGGTGTCGTAGGCACGGATGGGTGAGGCCATGGGCGACCATGAGGTGAGGTCGGTGGACGACTCGATGGAGTACCATGCGCCGCGGAGGGCATTCCATGTGATGGAGAGGCCTGCTGGGGAGAGGGAAGCGGTGGCGGTGGGGATGGTGGAGGTGATGGCACCGGTCCAGTACTGCTGGGCGAGGGTGAAGGAAGAGGAACCGGTGGAGGAGCCGATGAGGCGTCCGTGGTGGTCGTCCTCGGGGATATGAATACCGCCCCAGCGGCGGGAGATGCCCGCCTGATCGGCGGCATCGGTATAGCGGGCCCACTGGAGGGGGATATCAGTGGAGGGGCCGAGGTCCATGCGGAGGGATCGGGCCGGAACGGTATGGGTATGGAGTCCGGAGGGGAACCATGGGGAGCCGGTGAAGGAGGCGAGGGCGGCGGCGGCGGCGTGGGAGAAGCAGCTGTGACCCGAGACGTAGCCTGGGAAGGCAGGGGTATTGAAGGCCTTGCGCTGAAAGGGGAGCCAATCTGTGGCGAGCATCCACTGGACTGGGGAGGCGTGGGTGGCGGCGGCGGGGAATGGAGGGTTTTCCGGGTGTTCACCTGGCCATGAGCGGACCACGACGCGTCCGGTGAAGAGCGAGCCCGGGGCCGGCATGCCGTAGGTGAGTTCCCAGATGGTTTCGTGCCGGCCGCCAGGTGCAGCGGAGGCTTCCGTGACCACTTCGGCCACGCCCGGTTCGAGCGGGAGTCCGAGGGGGTGGTAGGAAGGGAGGGCGGGATCCGATGACTGGCCGTGGCTGGCGAGGTAGCGGATCATGGTGATGGGACGTGGGCCTGAGTAGTAGCGTTTGAGCGACCATGCGGCGCAGGCGGCGTCGTGGAGACTGGCGGCGAGGGCGAAGTAGAGTTTGGTGTCCCATTCGAGGGCATCGGCGACGGGAGTGGTTCCCCCGATGAGGCGTGGGAGGTCGGGACGGTCCGAGATTTCGTTGGCGAGGACGTGCCAGTGACCTGGCGGGGTTTCCGAGTCCGGGCCGTCGGCCCAGTATTCTGCGAGGACGCGCCCGAAGTCGCCGCGCGGGACGAATTGCTGGCGGTAGGGATGGCCGGTGGCGGGGTTCCGGGTGTATCCGTGGCTTTCGTCCGAGCCGATCGGGCAGTTTCCGAGGGAAGCCGGGGAGATATCGATGAGGGTGGGGTCATTGAGTGCAGCGCTGAAGCGGAGCACATCCATGACGCCGGCGCGGTACTTGGCATCCGATGGGGAAGGCTGGCCGGGCAGGCTGAGTTTTGATGGGCCTCCGAACGGGTCGGTCCATGGTTTCGAGGGATTGCTGCGGGTCAGGCTGAACGGGGTAATGGCGAGGCCCTGGACGCCGACGAAGGGCTGGACGCCGCCGGGTTGGGGGATGCCGTTCTGGGTGATGCCGATGGAGAATTCGAGAGGCTGCCAGAAGTTCGGATGGGTGGCCTGCGGGATGCCGAGTCCGAGGGGCATGTCCGGCTGGAAGGCACCGTTCATGCCGAGGACCGGCATGGGGGTGAGGACATTGGGATTGACGTTGGAGCGGTAGGGTTCCGGGAAATCCGTGAGGCTGAATCCGTCGTCGCGTGCCCATGAGAGGACCGAGGCGGCGCAGCGTTTACCGAGTTCTGCGGGGGTGGCGGCGGAGGTGGGCGGGGCGAGGGCGGTCGATGGCGAGTAGCCCAGCGAGGAGAGGAGGGCGTCGAGGCGCGGGAGGGTTTCCGTGGAACCGGGTCCGCTGCGGAAGCGGTCGCGGATGATGAGGTAGGCGCTGTAGCTGACTGCTTCGTGCCGGGCCGCGGGTTTGGCGTTATCCGGGAGTGGAAGTTTTTCGTGATGGAGGTAGCCGACGGCGATGGGGTCGAAGGCGGCCCATGCGCTGTACATGGCGGCGGCGGAGTGGAAGAGGGTCCGGGCGTGCGCTGGCGGGTTGGGGACATTGCGCCGGATGGCTCCGAGCAATTCCTCGTTCCAGATGCGCGCGGCGGATTTTTCTGCGGCGGCGGCGGGCAGCAGGGCGGAGAGGACTGCAGCCGTGCCGAGGCCAAGGCCGAGGAACGAGCCTGGGCTGTGGCGTGGGTTCATGGGGAGGGGTTCAGCCGCAGGCGGAGGTAGGTCCGGGGATTTGCTTCGAGGGTGGAGGCAGCGCGGAAGAGGAAAGCTCCTGGGGTGGTTGACGGAAGGGCGACCGTGGCGGTGGGGGAAGCGTCCCACTGCTGGAGGTCCGGCGAGATTTCCGGGGACAGGGCGAGCGCTGCGCGGGGGTCGCAGGTGAAGCGGAGCGAGAGGTGGCGGCCGCTGGCCGAGGCCGCGATGCCTGATTCCGAGCTGAGCTGGGGGAGGCTGGTGGCGAGCAGGGGCCAGGACATGCCGGCGTATTCCGAGATATTGGCAATTCCATCGCCGTCCGGGTCGGCGGCTGGACCGCTGACCGCGGGGTTCGCGAGCTGGGTGGTAGAGAAGTGGAGTTTCTGCCAATCCGTCCAGCGGAGGATGGGTGGGGAATGGTTCCCGGCATTTTCCGTGCGGTAGAAGAACTGTGGAGTGCCTTGGTTGGCGACCGATCCTGCGGCGGTGATGACGTTGCTGTTGGCCGTCCAGAAGATGGGTGGCCCGCCGAGGGGGCTGCCGGTGGGCCAGTTCCATGTGGAGCGGCGCAGGAGGATCCATTCGGAACCGGCGATACCCCAGACCCATGCGGGGTTACCCGAGGTGAAGGGGATGGGGTTGCTGGTGAAGTTGACTTCTCCGCTGAAGTAGCGGGTGGCCGGGTCCCAGCGGGCAATGGAAGCTGTGTGCCAGCGCTGGGCCCATTCCGAGCGGTTGGCTGCGGTCGGGGTGAATTCCCGGTCGAAGACACCGAGGAGGAAGATGGTGGTAGCCGGGAGGGGTTGGCCGGCTGACGTGGCGTGCGGGCGGTCGATGAGGGTGTCCCAGATGATCTGGGTGGCAGTGCCACGGGTTGAGCCCATGAGGAAGGCTGCGGTGGCGAGGACCGGAAGCCGGAAAGGGGCCGGGCACAGAGAGATCATTGGAAGGCTTAGTGAAATCGGAAGGAAGGGAGGCTCTGCAGGTGTTTTCCGAAACGCCCACGCGGGAGGGGAGTTCTGTGGAACTCGCCCTCCCGCGGGGGATTTGCCGTAACGGAATGCTGTGCCTTACGGAGTCCAGGGCACTGGCATCACGTAGTCGCTGTGGTTGCTCTTCATGTTGAGGTACTGGCTGCGGAGCGGGCGGAAGATCAGTTCATCATTGGCATTGATGAGGCTGCTGCTTCCGGCCTGCGTGTAGTAGTTGAGAGCCCCTGACTTCAGATAGAAGCGGGCGTCGTAGCTGAACTGGCCCGGCGTGGTATCCGCTCTCCAGAGCATGACCTGATCCGCGAGTCCCATGCTGGCGGCTCCGTTGAACGGTGTGGCCGAAGCCGCTGATGGGTTCACGAGGGCGCGGTCGGCGACACTGGCGGCGACAGGCCATGGATTCGGGATGAACGAGTAGCCGGTGGCCAGCGGGCGGGCGAACTTGGCTTCGCGGACCGAGCCGGCCTGCGTCTGGGTCAGCGTGCTCACGTGGCGGTGGACGAACATGCCGGCGCCCGGGTCGAGGATATGGTCGCCGCGGTCGGCCGTACCTGTGTCAGTATTGACCCATGTCGGGGTGCCGGAGACGTCGAGCAGGTAGTAGGTTTCCCAGCTGCCGTTCTCGAAGATGAGGACGTAGTCTGGATCGGTGCTGCCGTCACTCACGCTGTAATCGGCGGGCGGGAACTGTTCCGCGAGCGTCTTGTAGGCACGGACGGCGATGCTGGCTCCTGCGATGTCCGGGAGAGCTGCCAGCGTGTTCCGCGGGCTGGCTTTGGTCACGAGCGTGGCCGAGGTGCTGGCGGCGGTATCGATCTCGATGCGGTGGCCTTCGTATGGGCCGCTGAGGATATCGAGGTAGTACGACTTGCCAGCTTCCCAGAGGGTAGCGAGCGGAGCATTGCCGATGGCGGTGGCGACGTTGACATTGCTGCCGGAGACCGCACCTGCGGCACCGGTGAAGACCGGGCAGGAATCGAAGGGCAGGCAGATGCTTTCGCAGTTCACGAGGAGCGTCTGGTCCATCCAGCCTTCCACATTGCTGCGGACGACCACATCGGGAGTGCCCGGATCGTTGTCGGTATCCACTGCGACCACCGAGCGGACGAAGCCCTTGCCGCCGGACAGAGCGACGATGCTTTCGAGGTCCTCGAAGCAGGCCATCTGCGAGCCGTCTGGAGCCGTGATGTAGGTTGGGGTGATGCCCGAGTCCGTCCAGCCGGCGCCAGCGGGGCCGCTGCTGTTGAGGTCGGCGATGTATTCGAGGCTGTAGGTGACACCGGTGATGCCGGTCACGGTGTGGACGCAGGCGTCGATGGTGCCGTCCGGGTTGAAGACGAGTCGGATGGCGCATTCGTCGACACCGCTGGACGGATCGAAGCAGTAGACGAACTCCTGGAGGTTCGACCAGCGGTCGCCATCCGGATTGGCCGTTGCGCCATTGCTGCCGCCGAGCGGGTTGAGCGCCTGCCATTCCGCCCATGAGGTCGGGCATTCCGTCCGGATGAGGAAGTCGTTGCCGGTATCCACCTCGGCATCGCCGATGGTGACGGGGATGCGGTTGTCGGTGGTATCCGTGTTCGCGACCGTGTCCGTGTCGGGGGTGGAGTCACCATCCTTCACGAGGACGTAGCCGGTCGGCAGTGTCTGGACGACCACGTAATCGCCTGCCGGCAGCGATGTGAAGCTGTAGGAACCATCTGCTGCGGTCGTGGTGGTGGCGAGGAGGGTGCCGGGCACGCCGCCGCCAGCATCGGTGTACAGTTTAATGGTGACGCCGGCGCGGGGTTCGTCCGCGACGCCATCGCCCGTGGTGTCGACCTCGACCTTGCCTGAGATGCCGCCGGGGACATAGAAGCCGTCGTGCACGTCCGACACTTCGGAACCGGCCACTGCGGTGATCGGGGTGGTGTCATCGCCCTGCGTGCGGTCCGCCCCGTCCGGGAGATCCGGATCGGCAGGGTCTACCGCGGCAAGAGTGGAGCCGGGAGGCACGGCGGCTGACCAGTTGCCATTGGAATCGGTGGTGACTCGGTGCACGAGCCCATTGGCATCCGTGACGAGGACGTCCACGTTGGCGAGGCCTTCTTCGCCTGGGTCCTGGACGCCATTGCCGTTGGTATCGAGGTAGAGGCGTCCTTTTACGGTGGCGGTGCCACGGTAGCCGAAGTCGGCCGTCGCGAGGTCGGTGGCCTCGGGCAAGGTGACCGTAGCGACATCGGCGGAGGCGATGCTGTCGAGGTCATAGGTTGGCGTCAGGGCCGCTGGCAGCGAGCTAGTGCTGACCCGGACCGCATAGGTTCCCGGCATGAGACCCTCGAAGAGGTAGAGGCCGGAGCCATCGGTGACGTCTGATGGTTCATTGGCATCCTTGTCCCCGTCATTGTTGTAGTCGAGGAAGACGGTGACGCCGGAGAGTCGGTTTTCGTCCGGATCGACGGTGCCATCTCCGTCCATGTCGTACCAGACAGTGTCTCCGATGCTGGAGTTCCCCTGGAAGCCGAAGTCTGCGTCACTGGTGGAAGGCGTGGTGTCGTCGAGCGTGACGGTGTACTGTCCATCCATGATGGCATCCGGTTCCGTGACGAGGCTGCTGCCGTCTGGGTACGTGGTGGGGTCGATGGCCACGGTATAGGTACCGTGGAGCAGGTTGCCGAGGGAGTAGGCACCGTTGCTGTCGCTGATGGCGCTTGGTTCCGTGGCGGAATCCCAATTGCCGTCACCATCGAGGTCGAGGTAGACGCGGACACCGCTGATGGGGAGTTCGGTGGCATCCTGGACACCGTCGCCATTGGCGTCGTTCCAGATGTAGTCGCCGATGCTGCCCGTGCCGCGGTAGCCGAAGTCCATATCTGTGACGATGTCACCTCCGGCCACGGTCTGCACGATCTTGTGGTTGGGAGTGACGAGTCCGCCATCCTTGTCGAAGGTCTGGGTGGAACCGCCGGGGAGGGTGGCTTGATCCACGGAAACCGTGTAGGTTCCCGGGGTGAGGCCGCCGAAGCTGTATTCGCCGTCGGCATTGGTTGTCGTGCGGACGTCAACTCCGGCATCGAACACGCCGTCTCCATCGATATCGAGGAAGACATCGACGCCGACGAGGAAGGGCTCGCCTGGGTCGAGGACACCATTGCCATTGCGATCTTCCCAGAGGTGCCCGCCGATCGTGGCGGTGCCGGATGGCTGATAGAGGCCGAAGTCGACAGTATTGATGGACGCGGTGGTCAGGGTGACTTCCGTGGTGCCATCTTTAGTGGCATCGGGATCACCTGTGATGGTGACGCCGGCTGGGATGGTGAGCGGGTCGAGAGTGACCTGGTAGGTACCCGGGAGCAGACCAGTGATGGCGTAGGCACCGCTGGCGTCGGTCTGAGCGAATGGTTCGTGGGTGTCGCGGGTGCCGTCACCATCAGTATCGATGAAGACGTAGAGCGACGAGATACCTGTTTCGCCAACGTCCTGGACGCCATCGCCGTTGGTGTCGTTCCAGACGAAGTCGCCGATGCTGAGTGATCCCTGGTAACCGAAGTCCGCGGTGGTGTGGGTGTCGGCGGTTGCGAGGGTGACGGATGTCTTGTTGTCCTTGGTGCTGTCCGGGTCGCCGGTGGAGGTGGCCGATGCGATGGCACCGTCCTTGACGACTGTGACCGTGTAGGTACCCGGGGGCAGATTGCCGATGGAGTATGCGCCGGCGGCGTCGGTGACATCCGACGGTTCGTTGGCGTCCTTCACGCCGTCGTTATCGAGGTCGAGGAAGACTGTGATGCCGGAGATGGGGAGTTCACTGGTGTCCTGGATGCCATCGCCGTTGGCGTCGTTCCAGACGTAGTCGCCAATGGAGGAATTCCCCGTGTAGCCGAAGTCAGCGGTGAGGAGATTCTGGCCTGGCGTCAGTGAGATCGAGGCCACGTTGGCGGTGGTGGTGCCGTCGAGATCGAAGCTTGGGGTGGCTCCGGCTGGGAGGTCAGTGATGCGGACCTTGTAGTTGCCGGGGAGGACGCCTTCGATGAGGTAGGCACCGGCCAAGTCCGTTACGTCCGAAGGTTCGCCGACGTCGAAGGTGCCGTCGTCATCGAGGTCGAGGTAGACCCTTGCGCCGGAGATGGGGAATTCCGAGGCATCCTGGATGCCGTCGCCAGTCACATCCCACCAGACGTAATCGCCGACCGAAGCGAGCTGCACATTGACGAAGTTGTTGCCGGTGTCGCTTTCGCCGGGGGTCAGGGTGACCGGGATGCGATTGTCCGTGGTGCTGGCATTGGCGAGGTCGTCGGCTGGGTCGGTGGTGTCACCGTCCGCGACGAGCTGGTAGCCGTCGGGTGGTGTCTGCACGACCACGTAGTTTCCGGACGGGAGGCCCGTGAAGGAGTAGTTGCCATCTGCGTCCGTAGTGGTGGTTGCGAGGAGGGTGCCGGGCACGCCGCTGCCTGCATCCGTGTAGAGCGTGATGGTGACCCCGGCGAGCGGGGCATCGCCGGTGCCATCGTTGTTCGAATCGGCAAGGACAGTTCCCGAGATGTCCCCGCTGTTGCGGCTGATGTAGTAGTCCTCGACTTCCCCGTCGATGGCTTCGCCGCTGTAGGAAAGCAGGGCGACAGGTGGCTGGCTCGTGAAGAGGCGAGCGCGGCTGTACCACGACTGGGCGTCATTGGTGATGGTATTGGGGGGGATGCTGAATCCGAGGTTCTGGCTATCGCCGTCAGCGACTGGCTGGCTGATGACCATTTCGCCGCTGTCGAGGAAGTCGCCGTCGTTGTTCCAGTCGATCCATACGACCAGCCATCCGCTGCCCGTAATGGTGGCGGAGAGGGAACCGGCACCGGGGTCCGTGACCGTGGCTCCGGCCGTCCATGCGTTGGCATTGAACAGTATGCCGTTTTCGTCGGCACCGTCACCGGTGGCGTAGAGGGATTCCGCTCCATTCACTTCGGTATCCGGCGGGGAGTTGCCGAGGAAGGTGGTGAATCCTCCGGATGGTTCAGCGTGACGGGCACCGTTGTCCTCGATGCTGGTGAGGTTGTAAGAGGCAGGGAGGTCACCGAAATCGAAGAGTCCGGCAGAGAAGGCAAAGTCGACGTTGGAGACATTGACTCCTGCGATGGCGACGGTCTGCACGACAGCGAAGGTGGATTCGGTGACGCTTGAGACTGCCGCGTTATTGGCAGCGGTGGTATTGAGGGTTGCTCCTGAAAGTGCCGGGGTATCCTTGTTGATGAGGACCCGGTAGGTGTCGTTCACGAGGCCGTCGAAGCTGTAGTTTCCGAAGGCATCGGTCTGCGTGGTGCCGAGCAGCTTGTTGTTGCCGTCGTAAAGGTAGACAGTGAAGCCTGCGAGTTCGATCTCGGTCGCCGGGGTATCGGCGGTTCCGAGAGTGCCTCCGTCATTGGTGACGATGGTGCCGCTCAGGGAGTAGTCGCCGCCGAGAGCGAAGCCGAAGTCGATGTCGTCATTGAGGCCGGCGGCTCCGGTGTCGGCATTGCCAACAAGCGTCTGGACGATACCACCCGAGACGGTGAAGGTGGCGGAGGTGGTTGGCGAGGTGATGCCGCCATCGGGATCGAAGGTCGGCACAAGTTGGTGCAGCGCTCCACCTGCTGTGAAGTTAGCGGCGTCCACGGTGATGGTCCACGATCCATCCGGGATATTGGCGAGGCTCCATTTGCCATCGAAGTCGGTGGTGACCTGATAGTTTGTGCTGCCGTTGGAGATGGTGAGCGAGACATTGGCGATGCCGGATTCGCCTGCGTCTTCAAAGCCATCGGCATCGAGGTCGAACCAGACGGTATCTCCGATGACGACCGAGGGCTGGTAACCGAAGTCGGCTCCGGTGTAGGTGAGGCCGGGAGTCAGGGTGATCCCGGTGTCTGCATCATCCGATGGCGGGAGCGAAGCAAAGGCTGGATCGGTCGAGGGGTAAGGGACGCCGTCGCGGTCCGGGTCGGCGGTCTGGACCAGGCCGCTGAGGACCGTGCTGAGGCCGCTGTCGCGTCGAACCACGACCACGTACTGGCCTTCGGGCAGGCCGCTGAAGAGGTAGAAGCCTACGGGTTTCGAGGGGTCGGAGGAATTGGTGACGGTCGACGCGACCTCTGGTTCACCGGGATCGAAGATGCCATCGCCATCGGTATCCCGGTAGAGGGAGACGTTGACTCCGCCGATGCCTGGTTCGTTCCAGTCCTGCGTGCCGTTGCCGTTGTTGTCGTAGAATACCATGTCGCCCACGGAGGCCGACGGAGCGAATCCGAAATCGGCGAGCAGGTAGGTCTGGGCAGCGGCAAGGGACACGCTGTGCGGATCCGCGCTGGTGCTGAGGTAGTCGGCCGGCATGTCGGGATCGGCGGCATCGACGTCGACGAGGTAGTTGGCAGGCGGGAGACCGGAGAACAGGTAGTTGCCGTCGGCGTCGGTCGATGTCTCCGCGACGAGGACGTCATTGGCGTCGAGGATGCCATCGCCGGTGGAATCGTAGTAGAGTCGGACGGTGATGGAAGGGATGCCGACTTCATAGGCATCGTGGATGCCGTCGGCGCTGGTATCGACGAACACCTTGTTGCCGATGCTGCCGGTGCCGTCGGTGACGTATCCGAAGTCGACGGTGCTGATGGAAGCCGTGGTGATTTCCACCTTCGCGGAGTTATCGGCGACGCCGTCGTAGTCCTGCGTCTGTTCCGCGTTGGCCGGGAGGTCTGCCGGATCGACGAGGACGAGGTACTTGGCGGCGGGGAGGTTCGGGAAACCGTAGACTCCGGAGGCATCGGTTACGTCCGTTGCAATGAGGGCATCGGTGGTGGGATCGATGAGTCCGTCGCCGTTTTCATCCTCGTAGAGGGAGACAGTGACTCCGGAGATTCCGGGTTCGCCGGCGTCCTGGGTGCTGTCGCCGTCGACATCGAGGTAGACCGTGTCGCCCAGAGAGAAGGTTCCCTGCGGCTGGTAGGCGAAGTCGCGGTTGGGGTAGAGCGTGGACGTTCCCGAGGCGTTGACGAAGAGAGAACTGTCGAGGGTGCCGTCATTGCCGTATTCGAAGGTCTGGACAGTGCCTCCCGGTGGGATCACTTCGACGCGGTAGTTGAGGGAGCTTAGGCCCGGGAAGAGGTAGTAGCCGTTGGCGTCGGTGGTGGTAGTGGCCACAAGGACGGGGCCGTTGTACAGGTTGACCGTCAGTCCGCTGATGTAGTTCTCGCCGGGGTCCTGGTTACCGTCGCCGTTGTTATCCATGAAGATGGAGCCTGAGATGGCGTTCTGGGTCGATCGGTATCCGAAGTCCTGATCAAGGTTGCTCTGGATCTGACCGCTGACGGTGGCGAGCGTCACGGAACTCGTGGAATCTCCACCGCCGTTGGGGTCCTGGAAGTTGGTGAAGGTGCTGAAGGGCAGAGTCGACTCATCGACGGTGACGGTGTAGGTACCGGCGCTGAGGCCTTCGAAGAGGTAGTAGCCGTTGGCATCGGTGTAGGCCTGGGCCCCGGTGTCGAGGAAGACGAGGACATTGGCAAGGCCCTCGCCGGCGTCGTACACGCCATTGCTGTTCATGTCCCAGTAGACGAGGTCGCCGATGCGGGCCCGCTGGAGGATGGTGACGTCCTGAATGTCCTGAGCGCTGTTGGCGCGGCGGCCGTCGGCGTAGTAGGCATTGGCCGTGCTGGCTGTGTTGGAGAAGACTTCCGACGCGAGGGTTCCTGATGGTCCCTTGGCGCGCAGGGTGATGGAGACGGTGCGGCGGGTTCCGGGATTCACGGGGCCCACGTCGTCCCAGGTGACGGTACCGGTTCCGGTGACCACATTGGAGGGAACGGGAGTTGCGGAGACGTAGTCGAACTGGGCTGGGTTGTAGACATCCTTGAGGGGAACCGGGTCGAGGGTGTTGGCACCGTAAGTTCCGGTGGAGGGAGCCGGTGCGTCTGTGGTGACGCGGATGCCGATGGCGTCCGTCCAGAAGACGGCGTTGTCGTTGTTGATGGCGACGACCTTGGCCACGCGGAGGCGGATCTTGGCTGCCTCGAGCTGTGCCCAGCTGAAAGTGCTGCCGTTGTTCAGATTGGTCATGTTGATGACCAGTTCCTTGGAGGAACCCTGCATCGCGATGAGTTGAGCGGCGGAGATGAGGGCGTCTGGCGTGGGACTGCCGGTGTCGGCATTATCGATGTGGACCTGAATGGTATCGTCGAAGGTGGATGCGGTGAGGGGCAGCTTGGAGGCGAGCAGCGACTGCACGTATCCTTTGATGACGAGTTCCACCTTGACGATGTTGGAGAGCTGGTCCGGGAAGGTCCATGTCCACGCGGGCGGCTTGGGATTCGGCCAGATTGCGCTTGAGGGGTCGGCCACGAGTTGGTCCGAGGACGAGGAGAAGTCGATGCGGGCGAAGTTGGCGTCGGGGGAGCCCTGGGCAAGTGTTCCATTCTGCGCGGTGCGGGCTCCATACACACTGGTGGCGTAGGCCGTCTGGACCGGGAAGCGGAGATCCGGGACGGATTCCGTGTGGTTCTCGACGTCGATGAAGTAGGTGACGAGATCGCCTTGCTCGTAGGTGGTGGGGTCTGTCCGTTTATTGATCAGGAGGGCTTCGATGAACGGCCAGTCGGCATCGAGGTAGGCGACGCCGGTGCTGCCGCTGGCGTTGGTCACGTCGAGGGCGACGGTTTTGGATGGTGCCGTGTTTCCAGCGAGGACGTAGCCCTGAGGGAGCTGGGGATCGAGGTGATCGACGACCACGATGTAGTTGCCGTCGGGAAGGCTGGTGAATCCGTAGATGCCCGAGGCATCTGTTTCGGTGGTGGCGTAGACGGGTTCATCGGCATCGATGATGCCGTTGCCATTGGCGTCGTAGTAGAGAGAGACGCCGATGTTTGCGAGCCCTGTTTCGCCGGTGGGCAGGCCGTTGCGGTCGGCATCGAACCAGACGAGGTCGCCGATGCTATTGGGTCCGGTGAGGAGGGAGACGGTGCTATCGGAAGCGAGTACACCGACGCCATTGTAGCGGGCGATGGCGGTGTTGTTGAGGGTGCGGCTGGAGTATCCTGCGGGGACATTCACCTGGAAGCCGACGGCGAAGCTTTCCGTGGCCTTGAGACCGGCGGTGGTGAGGGTCCAGCGGACTGCTTTGACGGTGGTGGCATCGGCAGGTTCCGTGGTGCTCCATGTGTAGGGAGATCCCGTGGCGTAGGAAATGGTGACGGTGTTGCCGGTTGGGACCGTCGTGGCCGCGGCCGAGCCTGCTTGGTACGTTACGCCGGCGGGAATGTCATCTTCGATGGCGAAGGGCACGCCGTAATTGGGATCGCCGATGGTTGAGGCTCCGGTATTGGTGGCAGTGATGCTGAAGGGAACCGTGGAGTTTGGCGAGACCGACACCGGAGCCGTCTTGTCGAGGGTGAGGGCCGGTGCGGCTGCGGTCATGTAGGTCCCGCCGGCACCGTAGTCTGCATTGAACTTCTCATTATCGTAGCCGGACGCCACTTCCTGGTAGGGGGAGGTGCTCACGGCGGACCCCGTCGTGAGCGGCATGAATTCGTAGTACACGAGTCCGATGGCCCCGGTGTTGTTGGGGGGAAGGTTCTCGAAGTAGAGCCGGTCCTCGAAGGGCATGAGTCGCTCCGTGCCGTCGTTGAGCTTGACCACCACGATGCCGTAGCACTTGACGAGGCGGAAGTTGAGAGGGCTGTACTGGCCGGGGTCGCCGACGGGCTGCATCCATGCGTTTCTGTCCGGAAGGAGGTCGCCGTTGTTGTCGAATCCGGCTCCGACGGTGCCGAGGTCGTACCAGATCCCTTCGGTGACACTGGCTCCGGGGATGCGGGACGAGCCTGAGGCTGGGCGCCAGCCGAGGCTGGCCTCGATGGCGGCGAGGTAGGCCGGGGGGACTTTCGAGGTAGTGTTCGGGTTGATCTTGTTCGCCATGGCGGCGATTTCGTTCCGCATGGTCACCTTGGCGGTCACGTTGGTGCTGTGGGTACCGGCACCGGACTGTGCGGAGGCCCAGGCGTCGTAATTGAGCCAGAGGTCATCGGTGACGACGGGCGCCTGGCCGGTGACGGCGCGGCCGAGCGAATCCTTCTGGGGATACGTCACGAAGAAGTACTGGACCGAGGAAGCGCCTGGTGGCAGGGAGGCGATGCTGCGGACGGCGTCGATGGCACCGCCCGGCATGACGAGCTGGAAGGTTCCCGCGTAGCCGCCGGAGCCGGAAAGGCTGACGGTGCGGGAGGGAAAGATGCCGGGGGATCCGGTCGAGGTGCCTGCGTCGTAATCGCCGAGGTTGACGACTACGTTGGAGAGGGGGGTGGCACCGGTATTGGTGATGCGCACCGCGAGGTGGGCGGCGGCTGGTCCTTTGGTGGAGGGACTTTCCACGTTGGAGTCGACCACGAAGTTGTAGGCCGTGATGATCTCCATCTTGAGCGGACCATCGGAGACGGACTGAGCCGATGCGGCCGGAATGGAAGCGGCCGCGAGCGTGGCGAGGGCGAGGTTGCGCAGGGAGCGCCACCGTTTGGGCAGGGAGAAGCAGAGATTCGGGAAGTTCATGCCGTGGGAAGTGGGATTGGGAAATGCGTGGGGTGGATCGTCAGGCCGAGTGGGTCCGGGTGGTGCGGCGGCGGCGGGTGGCGGTGGAGATGGCGAAGGCCGTGGGGAGGGCGAGGGCGAGGGTGCCCGAGGGTTCGGGGACGCTGTGGGTCTGGTAGCCGTAGGTGCCGCCGGCGACGGGCGTCCATTCGCCACCCTGAGCATCGGTTTCGTCGCCGATGCCGCCGAAGGGGACGTCGTGGAAATTGGGGATGCTGACGAGGTCCCAGAAGAGCGGTGCGGTGGTCTGATCCGATCCCGTGGTGTCGGGGAAGAGCCATGTCTCGTTGGTGGCGAGGAGCCATTCCGTGGCGGCGCCGATGGTGGTGGCATTGCGGACCCACATGTAGGCGGCCTCTCCGGCGGGGACGGTGAGGTTGTTGGTGAGGACGACGGTGCCGGAGAAGTAGGTCGTGGGGGAAACCGTCCAGCTGGCGAGGTCGACGGGTTTCCATGCAGCGGCCCAGAGGTCGAGATTGGTGCTGGTGGGCTGGAATCCGCCGTCGAACCATCCGAGTTCGACGATGTAGCTGGAGTCCCAGAGGCTGACGCCGTCGCTGGCGTAGCCCGAGGCTCCGGCTTCCCCTCCCCAGAAGATGGAGATGTCGCCGTAGGTGGTGGTGCAGCTGGCGAGGGCCAGCAGGAAGGTCGCGGAGTGGAGCGACAGGGCGCGTTTCGGGATCATGGCTGTAGTTGAGGAAGTTGGTTGGTGCTGAGGGAATCGCGGGGCCTGAGCCATGGTTGTGGGGATGAGAAATCATCCGCAGAACCCGGTTCAGGCGTTATGGCATTTGTTGAGAGTGCCGACCTTTTGCGTTGGGAGCGCTGGAATAACAAATTTCTTTTGCTGTCTTTTTAAAAAAAACAGCAGTTCTTAAATGTTTTAGTTATCCCCTGGGTACGAGGGGGTATGGTGTGCTGTGCAGGCTGGAACGCGGCACGCAGCCTGGTTTGGGGCGCGGGCATTCGGCTGCTTCCGTCGGCTGCTGCGGAGCTACCGTCGTGTCTGTGTCCTTTTTAGAGACAGATGGTGGGAAATGCTTATGTTAGAATTCTGATAATTAGTGATTTACCATCTATTAGGGATCCTAGTTGGAAGGGGATTCATCTTAGCTTATTTCACCGTTTGCGGGGACTTGCGTGGCTGGCGGTGGAGGCTGAGTAGTTTTGGATGAACAAAGATGGGAGTCGCAGAGAGGCCGTGGCACGGTCGGTGGGGGCGGTGTCGCTGCCGCGGAAGAGCCGGGCGGATGTGGCGGAGGAAGCGTTGCGGAAGCTGATTGTGGACGGGCGGTTTCCGGATGTGCTGCCGGGGGTGCGGTTTCTGGCGGAGGCGCTGGGGGTGGGGGTACCGACGGTGTCGGAGGCGCTGCAGCGGCTGCGGGCGGACGGGTGGATTGAGAGCCGGGGGCAGCGGACGCGGTTTGTGGTGCGGGGGGAGGTGGTTGCGCGTGGGGTGGCGGCGGAGGCTGCTGGGGATGAGGGGACGCGGCATCTGGTGGTTTTCACGCCGCGGGATCTGGCGGCGAGTCCGCATGAACCCTTCTGGAAACTGCTGACGAGACTTGCCGAGAGGCTGACGCAGCATGGCTGGACGCTGCGGGTGCAGTCTGTGGATTACGGGCATGACAAGCGGAACCGGGCGCCGTGGGATGCGGTGCTGCAGGTGGAGCGTCCGCAGGCCCTGATTGTGGCGCGGGGGACGCCGTGGCTGGCGGACTGGTCGCGCAACTGCGGGGTGCCGACGTTTTTCTTCAGCGGGAACGAGGGTGGTTTTCCGGTTCCGCTGGTGGGTTATGATGGGGGGGAAATCATGCAGAGGGCGATCCGGGAGCTGATTCTGCTGGGGCATCGCTCTGTGGCGATGCCGATGCTGGGGAGGCCGCAGTCCTTTGTGCGTGGTTTCCGGCGGGATGCGGAAGCGGTGTGCCGGGAGATGGGGGTGCGGATCAGCCTGCAGACGCCGCTGGGCGGTCCGTTTTCGCGGGAGGCGATGCTGGCCTGTCTGGAGAAGCTATGGCAGCGCCCTGCACCGACGGCGCTGATTCTGATTTCGTGGTACGAGTATCTGGCAGCGAGCGGGTGGCTGGCGACCCGGAAGATCAGAGTGCCTCAGGATGTGTCACTGGTGTCGCTGGTGTCCGATCCCACGTCGTCGTGGATGGTTCCGGAGCCGGCGAGATTTGAGCATAGCGAGGACGAGTTGTCGGGAGTCCTTGCTGGCTGGGTGCTGAAGCCGCCGGTGCTTGTGGGTGGAAAGGCTCCTAAGGTCATGCTGCCCGGCCGGTGGGTGCCGGGGGAATCGGTGGGGCCGGCGGTCAGGCTCGGGATGGGTGCGGGCGGTTCACCATGAATCCGTGCGGAAGGGGGAGGCGGGGAGGCCGGCGCGGTTGTAGAGGTTGGCACCGGCTGGGTTGCTGGAGAAGGCGTAGCGGACGGCCACGGGTGCCGGCACTTGCGGGGACGAGACGGTGACGGTGTGGCCGTCGATGGTGGCGTCGGCCCAGTGCCACTGGCGGTCATTTCCGGCGATGGCGAAGCGTTCCAGTCTGGCTCCCTTGGTTTCGGTGGCGGGCAGGCGGCCGGATTTAGTGGCGGTGATGAGGCCTGTGTCGGTGTGGTCGAAGTGGATGCGGGCGGTCTGGCCTTCGATGGTGAGTTGGCGGAAGAGGGGGCCGCTGACGGTGAGGTCCGTTTTCCCGTAGTTCCTGGCGAGGGCCCAGAGGGCGAGGCGTTCGCCGACATCGGCCTTGTTGGCTGGGTGGATGTCTTCGGCGTCGCCGATGTCGATGGCGCAGGCCATTCCTGTGTGGGGGATCTGGAGGCACTGGCGCTGCGCGTCGCGGATGGGGCCCCATTCACCGCCGGCCGGGTCCGGGTTGGGTTTCTGCCATGCGGCGAGCTGGACGAAGTAGAAGGGCATTTCCGGATTCTGGAACCACGAGCGCCATGCGGTGATCATGGCGGTTTTCTTTTCGAGGTAGAGGCTGGCGTCGGCATTGTTTTCGCCCTGGTACCAGAGGACGCCGCGGAGGCTCATGGGAATGAGCGGGGCCACGTGGCCATTGTGGAGGGTGGTGCAGCGTGGGCGGTGGGCTTTTTCGCCGAAGGGGAATTCCGGGAAGGAAGGCGGCAGCGGGATGGGGGTGGCGGCCGACTGGGCGGCGCGGGCCTGATCGATCCACGACTGCATGGGGGCGAGGGCGGCGGCGAGGTCGCGCTGGTGCTGGGCGAGCGAATCGCGCATGGTGCGCGCGTAGGGTTCGAGCGATGGAGTATTGAGGAGGGTTTCCTGGGACATCCAGAGTTCGATGTTGGTGCCGCCGACGGCATTGGTGATGAGGCCGATGGGGACGCCGGTGGCGGACTGGATGCGGCGGGCGAAGTAGAATCCGGCGGCGCTGAAGCTGTGGGCGGTGGTGGGTGAACAGGTTTGCCATTGGCCGCGGACGTCGTGCTGCGGGGTGCTGGCGAAGTGGTATTCCGTGCGGAAGTGGCGGATGGTCGGGAAGTTGGCGCTGGCGGCGTCTTCCGGTGCCTTGCAGGCTCCGAGGGACCAGTCCATGTTTGACTGTCCGCTGCAGAGCCAGACATCTCCGAGGAGGATGTCCGTGCGGGAGAGGGTTTCCGTGGGTGAGCTGATGGTGAGGGTGAGGGGCTTGGTGGAGAGCGGCTGGGGTGCGAGCGTGGCGATCCAGCGTCCGTCCGGACCTGCGGTGGCGGTGGACGTTTCGGATCCGAGGGAAACCCGGATGGTTTCGCCTTGAGAGGACCATCCCCAGATGCGGAGCGGTTGGTCGCGCTGGAGGACTGCGTGGTCCGTGAAGAAGCTGGGCAGGCGGAGATCGGCGTGGGTGGTTCCGAGGGTGGCGGCGAGGGCGATGGCGGCGGAGAGGGGACGCTTCATGCCTGGGAGCATGCGGCAGATGAGGAGTATTCCGCAACTTCCGTCCCGCCATGAAATGCGGTGCGGGCGCCTATGCATTTACGCTGGGGGCGGGTTTCTGCTTCCGGTGGTGCGTAGTGGACGATGGACCGTGATGTGCGGAAAGTGACCACATGCCTGCAACCCGGCTGATGAAGATTTCATGGATGATGTCGGCGGCATGGCTGGCTGGGGCTGGCTGGGGCCGGGCGCAGATTTTCGGGTACGATGGATTTGAGGAATACGCGGCCGGCGCGCAGCTTGAGAGTGGCTCCAATGGTTCGGCTGGTACGGGTTTGGCGGGAGGGTTCGGCTGGTCAGGTGGCTACGATGTGAACAATGCGGTCAAGTCGCGCGTGAAGGCCGAGAATCGGTCCAGCAGCCCTGTGGTTTATGAGAACGTGGGGGTGCGGATCCATGGCGGGGTGCGGGCGCTGCGGTTGTGGGACAATGCGAATGGGACGCCGGTGCTGCTGCGGAGGCTGGGTCGCGAACTACCGGCGGTGGCCGGTGTCAGTGTGTGGTTCAGCTTTCTGTTCCGGACGAACAATGCCGATCCGCTGGTGGATCAGGACATTCTGCAGGTGGGTTTTGACGGGGAAGCGATGCCGGTGCCCGGCAATCCCCGGCTCAGCGTGGGAATGAGCACCATCGGCACGACAGCTCCTCGTCCGTTCCGGTTTTTCGCGGCTGCCGATACTGGGGCGGCGGTATCTGATGGTTCAGCAGGGGTGGCAGCGGTGACGACGTACCTGGTGGTGGGGTGCATCCGGAACAATGGGCAATTTCATCAGCGGATGGAACTGTATGTGAATCCGTCGTCGCTGCTGGAGCCGCGTGTGCCTTCCGCGGTTTCCGAAGCCGCCAGTGGACCTGCTGTCCTGAGTCGACTGCTGCTGCGGGCGGCAGATCTTGACGCCAACGATGTTTATGTGCTCGACGAGCTGCGGGTGGGGTTCAGCTACGAGAGTGTCGTCATGGCGGAGGTGCCGGCGCTGCGGCTGGCGTGGGATGCCGCAGAGGCTGGGGCGGATCTGGTGGGCATGCTGCGCTGGCCGTCGCAGCGGTTTGCGGTGCTGGAAGCAGCGGCGGCTCCTGGTGGACCGTGGGAACCGGTTGGGGTGGAGGGGCGCGGCCTGTCCGGGGGCGACTGGCTTTTGCCGGTGGCGGTCCGGGGTGATGAACCGCGGCGGTTTTTCCGGCTCCGCGAATGAGGGATGCAATTCCCTTGGCGGTGGGCGGGTTGCAGCTAGTATTTTCCCGTTAGGAATCTGTGATTTTCTGACAAACCCGTCATGTCACCCGCCTTGGATTTTCCCGATACGATCTGGACGTGGATTGAGCAGGACAGCCGTTCGCCGGAGTGCTGCGAATGGTTCTGCGAGACGTATCGTCCGGCGGTACTGAGCTACCTGCGGCGGCGGCTCCCGGAGCAGGATGCGGAGGATGCCTGTCAGGATTTCTTTGCCACTGCGGTGATCGGTCGTGGATTTCTGGCGCAGGTAGACCGGACGAAGGGCCGTCTGCGCAGCTATCTGGGGTCGGCCCTGGATCATTTTCTGGTTTCGCGGCACCGGGCGGTGACAGCGGGCAAGCGCGGTGGCGGGGTGCGGCATGTACCGCTTGATGGGGTGGATGAGGCCGATGAGGTGGATGGATCCGTGGTGCTGACCGATCCTGCGGCGGGGCCGGATGCGGCTTTTGACCGCGAATGGGCGGTGCATCTGATGAAGCTTGCGGTGGAGGCAGCCCGGCGTGATTTCATCCGCAAGGAGCGCGAGGCCTTGTTTGAGGCGCTGCTGCCGCTGGTTCCCGAGAAGGGTCCCCGGCAGGAAGACGTGGCCGCGGTTCTGGGAATCAGTGCTCCGAGCCTGCGGGTGGCTCTCAAAAGGCTCCGCGGCAGGATCAGCAAGCGTCTCGAAGACGAAGTGCTGCGGACGCTGCGCCATCCGGCCATGTTCGATGAAGAGATCGCGGCCGTGAAGCAGGCCCTGGGGAGCTGGGAGCCTGTTGAAAAACCGGGCCCGGCAGCAGATCCGGAGTCCATGGTCGTTGGATGAGCGGCTGGGCCCTGGTGCCTCACCGCAACAATCCGTTCATTTTTTCTTGAACATTCCAAAGATTCTGGTTTTCTGCGTTCTTCATGTCATCCGCAGTGATCAGAGATCGAGAGCCTGGAATGGGTCGGCGCAATGGGCTGACGTCCATTGAGATGGATGTGATTGGGGTTTTTGTGAATGCGGTGAAGCTTTTGGGGATGCCGCGTTCGGTGGGGGAGATTTATGGGTTACTGTTCATCACGCCGGAGCCGTTGCCGCTTGATGCGCTGGTGGTGCGGCTGGGGATCAGCAAGGGGTCGGCGAGTCAGGGATTGAAGGTACTGCGGGGGCTTGGGGCGGTGAAGCAGGTGTATGTGGGGGGGGACCGGCGGGATCACTATGCGGCGGAGACGGAGCTGAAGAAGCTGGTGGCTGGTTTTATCCGGGAGGAGGTGAGTCCCCGGCTGGAGGATGGGGGTGAGCGGCTGGAGCAGCTGCGGGCGGCGGCGGATGGGGCGGAGGACGGGCTGGTGGACTTTTACCGGGCGAGAGTGGGCAAGTTGGGTCAGTGGCATGCGCGGGGCCAGGCGGTCCTGCCGCTGCTGACTGGGCTGCTGGACTGAGGGAGGAGCGCTGAGGATTTTACCCGAACCCATGGCAACACAAATCCAAACAGACGACCTTCGGTGGCGCTGCATCCGCGGCAAGCCGAAGGGGGAGCATCTGGCGGCGCAGCATCTGGCGGCCGCCGGGTACGAGGCATTCTGTCCGCGGCTGCGGCATCAGAAGAAGACCGTGCGTGGGAAGGTGTGGTATGTGGAGGCATTGTTTCCGGGGTATTTGTTTGCGCGGTTCCGGCCTGAAGCGGTGCGGCATGTGCAGGCGACGCCCTTTGTTTCGCAGGTGCTGACATTCATGGAGGATTTCGGGGCGGTCGCTGATGCGGTGATCCGGGATCTGCGTGGAGCGGTGGATGAGAAGGACAGCATCACGGTGCCGCTGACGATTGAGGCTGGGGAGGTGGTGGAAGTGGTGGAGGGACCGCTGCGCGGGCAGGAGGCGAAGGTGACGCGGGTGCTGCCGGGAGCGCAGCGGGTGCGGGTGCTGCTGGAGTTTCTTGGGAACCAGCATGAGGTTGAGCTGTCGATTCTTTCTGTACTGAACGAGCGCAATCCGCGTGAGGCCGTTTTCTGACGGGCCATGAGCGGAGTCATAGGAACGGCTGTCCCTCAGGGGATGGTGGTTCCGCCCTTTCGAGCAAACTGCGACGGTGATTCTGTGTCTCTGTTGTTTCTTTTCTTTTTTTCTGCCGTGCGGCTGGAGTGGATGATTCCACCTCTGGCCGGGGGCGGCAGCATGTTTTCAAGGCAGTGAAGCAGCAGGTTGATGTACTGATTGCCGGCGCTGGCTTTTCCGGGCTGGTGCTGGCCGAGCGTTTTGCGGCGCACGGGCTGCGGGTGGCTGTGGTGGAGAGGCGCGGGCACATCGGGGGAAATGCGTGGGACCGGACCGATGCCAATGGGGTGCTGTATCATGTGTATGGCCCGCACTATTTCCGGACGAACAGCCGGAGGGTGAGGGAATATCTGAGCCGGTTCACGGAATGGCAGCGGGTGACGTACCGGATACAGAGCTGGACGCATGGGCGGTACTGGAGTTTTCCGGTGAATCTGGCGACATGGGAGCAGCTGCGGGGGCAGGCGGGGACGGAAGCGGAGTTTGCGGCGTGGCTCGACGCGGTGCGCATTCCGTGCGACGCACCGGCGAACAGCGAAGAGTTCATCCTATCAGTGGCTGGGCCGGAGCTGTACGAACGTTTTTTCCGCGGGTACACGCGGAAGCAGTGGGGCCGGGAGCCGCGGGATCTCGATGCATCGGTTTGTGCGCGCATTCCGATCCGGACGGCGCGGGACGACCGCTACCTGCGGGAGGAATTTCAGGCGCTGCCCTCGGAGGGATACACGCGGATGTTCGAGCGGATGATTGACGCATCGCCCGGGCTGGAGGTGCATCTCGACACCGATTTTCTGGAGGCCCGGCGGCATTTCGAGGCGCGGCACACCATCTACACTGGACCGGTGGACGCGTATTTCGGCTATTCGCATGGGCGGCTTCCGTGGCGGTCGCTACGGTTTGAAGCGGAATCATTCACTGGCGGGGAACTGGTGCGGGCTGGACGGGAAGCTGTGTCCGGACGGCCTGGTTTCTGGCAGCCGGCCCTGCAGGTGAACTATCCGAACGATCATGAGTTCACGCGGATTGTGGAGATCAAGCATGCGACAGGTCAGGCGACGCCGCACACGAACATTGTGAGGGAGTATCCGCTGGCCGATGCGCCGGGCCGGGAACCGTACTATCCGGTCCCTGCGCCTGATGCCCGGGCGCTTTATGCGCGCTACAAGGCCCTCGCGCAGGGCGAGAGCGGGGTGACTTTCTGCGGACGGCTGGCGACCTATCAGTACTACAACATGGATCAGGTCACCGGGATGGCGCTGCATGAATTTGACCGGCTGACTTCCGAGGGCGGGCCGTTTGCGGGGCTGCGGGAGCGGACGGCCGGCTAGCAAATTTCATTATTATACGATCCTCAACCCATAATTTACCTTTATGACACCCAAAGAGAAACTGTCGGCCGGCACTGCGGTGATCGGCGTTCTTGGACTTGGCTATGTAGGGCTGCCGCTGGTGCTGGGATTTGCGGAGAAGGGGATCCGGGTCATTGGATTCGATGTGGACCAGCGGAAGGTGGACGCGCTCAATGCGGGGACGAGCTACATTCAGCACATCAGTGCCGGGCGGGTGGAAGCCTCGGTGCAGGCGGGGCTGCTGAGTGCGACCTCTGATTTCGCGCGGATACCGGAAGTGGATGTGATCATCATCTGTGTGCCGACGCCGCTGAACCGTCATCATGAGCCGGACCTGAGCTATGTGCGGGCCACGCGTGACACCATTCTGCCGCATCTGCGGGCGGGGCAGCTGGTGTGTCTGGAGAGCACGACGTATCCGGGGACGACCGAGGAGGAATTTCTTGGGCAGATCGAGGGCCGGGGCTTCACGCTGGGGAAGGACTACTTCCTTGTGTTCTCGCCGGAGCGTGAGGATCCGGGCAATCCGGAGTTTCACGGGACTGGGATTCCGAAGGTGGTGGGCGGGCATACGGCAGCCTGTCTCGAGCAGGGGGTGGCGGTGTATGGGGCGATTTACGGAAAGGTGGTGCCGGTGACTTCGACGAGGGTGGCTGAGATGGTGAAGCTGCTGGAGAACATTTTCCGGGCGGTGAACATTGGTCTTGTGAACGAGATGAAGACCGTGGCCGACGCCATGGGCATTGACATCTGGGAAGTGATCGACGCCGCGAAGACCAAGCCGTTTGGGTTTACGGCCTTCTATCCCGGGCCGGGGCTGGGCGGGCACTGCATTCCGATTGATCCCTTCTATCTCACATGGAAGGCGCGGGAATTCGGGATTCACACACGGTTCATTGAACTGGCTGGGGAGATCAATGAAGGGATGCCTGGGTACGTGGTGCGGAGGGTAGCGGAGCGGCTCAACCGCGACCGCAAGGCCCTCAACGGGAGCCGGATTCTGGTGATGGGGCTCGCGTACAAGGCGAATGTCGATGACATGCGGGAGAGTCCGACCTTCCATCTCTTTGATCTGCTCAGGGCGCAGGGTGCGGAGATTGCGTATCACGATCCGCACATTCCTGTGGTCACGCCGACGCGGGAGCATGCTGAGTACACTGGAATGAAGAGCATTGCGTGGGACCGGGAGACGGTGGGTTCGTTTGATCTGGTGCTGATTTCCACGCATCATGCGGCGGTTGATCTTGAGGAACTGGCGGCGTGGGCTCCGTGCATTGTGGACACGCGCAATGCCATGGCGAAGGTGCGCACGGCACCTGGACAGGTGACCAAAGCCTGACACCGTTGTACGGTCATGAAACCCCGGGACTCTGTCGCCTCGATCTATCTGGATGGCACCTATGCGGCGAAGAATTCGTCGTTTGGTGACGACAATGCGGCATGGAAGGCTGCCAGTGTGCGCCGGATGCTGGCGGCGCAGGGTTGGTCTGCCGCGCGGGTCTGCGAGATTGGCTGCGGTGGGGGTGGCATCCTTGTGGAACTATCGAAGCATCTGCCGGACACGCAGTTCACCGGGTATGAACCGATGCCTGAGGCATATGCGGTTTGCCGGACGCGTGCCGGGGGCCGTCTGGAGTTTCTGCATGAATCGCCAGCGGGCAAGGTCCTCGAGAAGCCGTTTGATGTGGCGCTCTGTCTGGATGTCTTCGAGCATGTGGAGGACTACATGGGATTTCTGCGGAGTCTGCGCGGGCTGGCGCGGCATTTCATTTTCCATATTCCGCTGGATATGAATGCGCAGATGGTTTTCCGGCTCGAGCCGATCGTGCGGGTGCGGCGCGAGGTGGGTCACCTTCATTATTTCTGCAGGGAGACGGCGCTCGCGACGCTGCGTGATACTGGGTATGCGGTGGACCGGTGGTTCTACACGGACAGCAGCACGAGTTCGTATGCGAACTGGAAGTTCCGTCTCATGAAGCTGCCGCGGAAGGCGTTGTTTGCGCTGGCTCCGGACTTCACGGTCCGGGTTCTGGGCGGCTACCCACTCATGGTGGCCGCTACACCCGAGGTGTGATTGGTTTTCCCTGCAGCCCCCTGTAATCCGTGAAGAAGACCGCTGTAATCGGAGCCGGCCCGTGGGGTCGCAATATTGTCAAGACCCTGCATGGCATGGGAGCCCTTCATTCCGTGGTGGAAGCGGACCCGGGGGTCCGCGGGATGCTTGCCGGGGATTTTCCGGGCGTCACGGTATTTGCTGACTACGGGGAACTGCTGGGTGATGGCACGGTGGGGAGTGTGGCCGTGGCGACGCCGGCTCCGACGCATCACCGGGTGGCGAAGACCTGTCTGCTGGCTGGCAAGGATGTCTTTGTGGAGAAGCCGATCACGCTGACTGCGGTGGAAGCGGAGGATCTTGTGGAAGCGGCGGAGCGCGGCGGGAGGATTCTCATGACCGGGCATCTGCTGCTGTACAAGCCAGCCGTGATTTTTCTGAAGGAGTACCTCGCCTCGAGGCAGCTCGGCCGGGTCTTCACGTTTCATCAGGAACGGATGAAGCATGGCAAGGCGAGGGCGGTGGAGAATGCGCTGTGGAGTCTGGGGGTTCATGATGTGGCGGCCCTGCTGCATCTGGCGGGGTCGGCGGTGACGGGCGTGAGTTTCAGTGGTCACTGTGGATTGCAGGCTGGGATCGAGGACGACACGTATCTGCATCTGAGCTTTGCGGATGGTGCGGTGGCGCATCTGCATAATTCGTGGCTGTGGCCGGAGGACCGGAGGGGGCTGCGGATCATCGGGGAGCGCGGGATGCTTTGTTATGATGAGAAGAGCGAGAGCGTGACGCTGGTGCGGAAGACGGTCGACCGGACCCTGGCGAATGTGGATGGCGGCACGGAAGTGCTCTTTACGGCCCCGGCTGGGCATCAGGCCCTCGAGGCGGAACTGAGGCATTTTCTGGAATGTGTGGAGACCCGGTCCGTGCCGCGGTCGTGCGGGAGGAACGGGCTGGAAGTGGTACGGATTCTTGAGCGGGCGGGCGGGGGCCGATGAATCCCGCACCGCGGAGGCCGGTGCTGCGGAGTCTTGAGGCGCTGCGGGGGATGGCGGCGCTGGGAGTGGTCATTCATCATGCCTTTGGGATGGCTGGTCTGCCGTGGCATTATGGTCGGACGTTTCTGGGCAATGCGTCACTGGCTGGGCAGCTGGGGGTGGATGTGTTCTTTGTGCTGAGTGGGTTTCTGATGGCGTGGACCAATCCGCGGGAGGGGTGCGGCGGCGGGAACATCTGGAAGTATGCGGTGCGGCGCTTCTGCCGGATCTATCCTTTTTACTGGGTGGTCTGTGCGCTGTATTTTCCGGCGCATTATCTGCTGAGGAAAGCGAATGGGATGGAAGGATTTGGCTGGGGGGAGGCGGTGAGCAGTCTGCTGCTGCTGCCGTGGGAGCGGGATCCGCTGCTTGGGGTGGCGTGGACGCTGCGATTTGAAGTGATGTTCTATCTTCTGTTCATTCCGTTTCTGGTGCAGCGGAGGCTGGGCTGGGCCGTGTGGAGCGTGCTGGGGGTGCTGGCGATCGGGTCGGCATGGAGTGGAGCGGTGCTGCGGTCGCCATGGCTGCAGCAGATGCTGTCGCTGCGTTCGCTGGAATTTCTGGCTGGGGTGGGTGTGGCGGTCCTTGTGGAGAGGGGATGGTTTCGTGGCCGTGCGCGCTGGGTTCTGGCGGGTGGGATGCTGCTGCTGGCGGCGGGAGGCTGGCTGGAGGTCCGGCACGGGGCGGCGGCGGGTTCGTGGCGCTGGCTGCTTCATGGATTGGCGGCGGCACTGGTGGTGGCTGGGCTGGTGGGGTGGGAGCAGCAGGGTCTGGCGGTGCCGGGATGGCTGGGGTTGCTGGGGTCGTGTTCGTATGGGGTATATCTGGTGCACATGCCTGTGCAGGAATGGCTGTTCATGAATGCGGGGCACTGGCCGGGGCGGGCGGCGGAGTGGGCGCTGCCGGTGACGGTGGTGGTGGGTTTGCTTTCGCTGGCTGCCGGGGTGGTGGCGAGTCTGCTGGTGGAGAAGCCCCTGCTCCGGTGGTGCCGGCGGGTGATGGAGTCGGCGTCATGAAGTCACTGCCGCCATGGATCCTGCTGGCCGCGGTTGCCGTGTTGAGTGCCGTGGTTTTCGCCCGGTTTCCGCGGAATGAGATCGATGTCGAATTCTATCCCTGCTTTGCGGAGTCGGTGGCTGGTGGCTGGCGCTGTCTGATTTCCATGGATCGTCTGCAGCATCCTGATGCGGTGATGGCGTACGGCAGCTGGCCGCCGGGATATGCCTTCGGGCTGGGGCTGCTGGGGAAGGCCGGGCTTTCCTATGCGCTGGCGGTGCAGTTCTGGAATGCGTTGATTCTGCTCGCGGGCGGATGGTTCATGCATGGTCTCTGCCGGCGGCTGGGCTGGGGACACGGCTGGCCGGCCGTTGGTTTTGTGCTGCTGAGTCCGGCTTCGTGGCTGACGGGGACGATGGCCTTTCCTCACATTTTCACGGTGGCTGTGATGACGGGAATGCTGTGGTCGGCATCCTGTGTGCTGAGCGGGCCGTGGACCCGTCGGGCGGCGCTCGGCTGGGGACTGGGTGCTGGGCTGGCGGGGGCGTGGTGTCACTGGGTGGCATTCTTCGTGATGCCGGCGCTGCTGATTTCGTGGGGTCTCGTGGGTGGCTGGCGTGGACCGTGGCCGCTGGGGCTGCGCTGGTGGCTGGCCGGCTGTGCGGCGGGCCTTGCGGCCGGCTTGCTGGTGCTGCTGGGGCTGCAGCTCTGGGTACTGCGGGATCCGGCGGTCCTGACGGTGCCTGGTGCGGGGTTAGTGGACCGGATCCGGCTGCGGGTGCTGCCCGGGATCCGGGGAATGGCGGGTTCCCTGTTCTTCGGGGTTGTGCGGTTTCTGGTGGCGGGCGGGCTGGTGGTGGTCCCGCTGGCGTGGTGGCTGCGCGGGAGAGTGCGGGAGAGGATGTCGCGCGGGCAGGCCGTGGCTCTGCTGTCGCTGCTGCTGGCGGCCGTGGGGTTCTCGGTGGGGCTCAGTGGGGAGACCGGGGTGCCGACGCATATTTTCCACGGGAGGCTCTTTGTGCCATTTCTCGCGCTGGCTTTTCTGGCCGTGTGGATGGCGGGCGGAAGGGTTCTGCGGATTGGCATGGCGTCGGGTGTGGCCATGCTGACCGGGCTGGCTGTGGCCGGGGAAGATCTGCTGCCTGACCGCATGGTGACGAGTCCCCTGCTCGACCGTCTTGAGCCTGGGTTTCAGGGTCCGGTGGAGCAAGTGGCGGCGTTGCCGGTGACGAGTGAGGTGTCCGGATCCTCGCTGGCGAGGACCGTGGTCAAGCAGGCCGTCGCGCTGTCTCTTCCGGAACTGGCGGCACGGGGCATTGAGAACCGGGGGAGGACGCATGCGTGGCTGCAGGATCACCGGGATTTTCTGCAGTCGGCGACCACTTCCGGGGACATTCTGGTGGGTTGGCATGCCATGAGTGTGACGGCACCGTGGGAACTGGACCGGTGTGTCACCGGGGCGGCTGATTCCGGGCAGTTGAGGCCGCTGGTGGCTGGGCTGCGGGACCGGTTGCCGGCCGGCCGGGTGGTCGTGGCGGTGCCGGCAGGGTTTCCTGCGGCCACGGTGGCCTTGCATCTTGGCTTGCCTGCCGACGCCCTTGCGGAGGCCGGGTCCACCCCGGATCTGCGGTTGTTTCGAATCATCGGACCCTGAATTTTTCCCTGCCATGCCGTACTATGCCCATCCGACTGCCGTCATCGATGCTCCGGTCACCATTGGCGAGGGGACGAAGATCTGGCATTTTGCGCACATCTGTCCTGGAGCCCGCATCGGGGAGAACTGCATCTTTGGTCAGAACACGATGGTGGCGAACGACGTCGTGATTGGTTCCAATGTGAAGGTGCAGAACAATGTGGCCATCTACACCGGGACCGTGGTGGAGGACGATGTCTTCCTCGGGCCCTCTTGTGTGCTTACCAATGTCACCAACCCGCGGAGTCAGGTGAAGCGGCACAGTCTTTATGAACGGACCCTGATCCGGCGGGGGACGACCGTGGGGGCGAATGCTACCATCGTGTGCGGGATCACGCTGGGGCGGTACAGTTTTGTGGCGGCCGGGGCGGTGGTGGCGAAGGACGTACCCGACTACGGTTTTGTGATGGGAGTGCCGGGGCGGCTGAGCGGATGGATGAGTCGGCATGGGCACCGGCTGCAGTTCGGGTCGGACGGGCAGGCCCGCTGTCCGGAATCGGGATTTGTCTATGAACTGCGGGACGGGGTGGTGCGGTGTCTTACCCATGGGGAAGACGATCCCCTGCCCCCCGAGCTTGCGGCCGGAACACTTTCATACGACGAATTCAAGTCGCCGGCGCGCTGACTGGCGTTTTCCTCTCTGTGATTCACCCCTGACACCTCCTACTGCCGTGAATGTACCGCTTCTTGATGTCAATGCTCAGAACCTTCCGCTCGAGGCCGAGCTGACGGCAGCCTTCACTGGTGTGCTGCGGAGCGGTCAGTTCATCATGGGACCCGAGGTTGAGGCCCTGGAGCGGGAATGTGCGGCCATGGTGGAGGCGAAGCATGGGATTGGCTGTTCCTCCGGGACGGATGCGATTCTGCTGGCGCTCATGGCGCTGGGGATTGGACCGGGCGACGAGGTTCTGGTGCCGACGTTTACGTTCTTTGCGACGGCTGGCTGTGTTTCGCGGGTGGGGGCGACACCGGTTTTTGTGGATGCCTGTCCGGTGTGCTTCAATGTCGACGTGGCGAGTGCGGCGGGAAAGGTAACGGAAAGGACCAAAGCGATCATTCCGGTGCATCTGTTCGGTCAGTCAGCCGACATGGATGCGGTCATGGGGCTGGCGAAGTCGCATGGTCTGGCGGTCATTGAGGATGGGGCGCAGGCGATTGGAGCGAAGTACCGAGGGCGTCCGGTGGGATCGATCGGAGACTTCGGGACGTACAGTTTTTTCCCCTCGAAGAATCTTGGTGGTTTTGGGGATGGCGGGCTGCTGGTGTGTCAGGATGACGGCTTGGCGGAGCGGGCGCGGCTGCTGCGGACGCATGGATCGAAGCCGAAGTACTATCACAAGTTTGTGGGCGGGAATTTCCGGCTGGACCATCTGCAGGCGGCCCTGCTGCGGGTGAAGCTGGCGCGGTATGGGGATTACACGGTGAAGCGGCAGGCCAATGCGGCGCATTACAGTGCGGCTCTTGCGGAATTGCCCGGGGTGGTGACGGCTGATCCATCGCACTGCAAGTGCCGCGAAGCTCAGGATGCGTGGCTGCGGGAGACCGGTGCGAAGATCGTGCTGCCGGTGGCGTATGCGCACAACGAGCACATCTGGAATCAGTATACCCTGCGGATCATCGGGGAAGGCCGGCGCGACGCCTTCCGCGAGCATCTCACGAAGAGCGGGATCGGCTGTGAGATCTACTATCCGGTGACCATGGATCAGCAGGAATGCTTTGCGTACACGAGTGATTTTGCGCGGTCGGGCTGTGCTACCGCGCACCGGCTGGCCTCCGAAGTCATCAGCATTCCGATTTTCCCCGAGCTGACGGTTGCGCAGCGCGAAGCGGTCATTGCGGCGATTGCAGCGTGGCAGTGAGGCAAGGCAGACCGCGGCAGGGCTGCGGGGAGGGATAGAATGGGATGATGGCTGGCTGTTACGATGCTTTTCAATTCCGTCGAGTTTGCCGTTTTTCTGGCGGTGGTACTGGGGCTTTACTGGCTGCCGCCGGTGGCCCGGGTGCTGGGAGCGTGGCAGTGGGGCGTGCTCGCCGTGGCGAGTTTTGTATTCTATGCGTGGGATGATCCGAAGCTGCTGATTCTGCTGTGCGGGAGTATTCTTTTCAATTTCGGGGTAGGTCGGGCCATGGCGCGGAAGCTGGCGGGGGGTGGGTCTGTTCCGCGGGGCCTGCTGGCGTTCGGGGTCGCGGCGAATCTGGTGCTGCTGGCGGCCTTCAAGTATGCGGGCCTGTTAGGCGAGCTGCTGTTTCCCGGGGAGGGGCGGGCGGAGTTGAGGGCATCGCTTCATGCCATTCCGCTGCCCGTGGGAATCTCCTTCTATACGTTTCACGCGATCTCGTTTCTGGTGGATCTGTCTCGGGCGGGAGGAGCCGAGCCGAAGCTGGTGCCGTTTGCGGAAGAGCTGGCGGGCCGGGGGCTGCTTCGTCCGCTGGGCAAGCTGGCCTTGTACATCAACTTCTTTCCGCAGCTGGTGGCGGGACCGATCATGAAGGCGCGGGAGTTTCTTCCGCAGATCGGGCCGCGGGAGTTGCGGGACATTCCGTGGCGGGTGGCGCTGCGTTATCTGATCACGGGATTTTTTCTGAAGATGGTGGTGGCCGACAATCTGCGGGAGCATACCGATCTCATTGGGACGACGAATGTGCTGTGGATGAAGAAGCTGGATCTGGTGGGGATGCTTTATGGGTATTCCTTCCGGATCTTCGCGGATTTCGCGGGGTATTCGCTGATTGCGCTCGGGTTGGCGGCCCTGTGTGGGTACCGGCTGCCGGTGAACTTCAATTATCCGTATGTGTCGGCCTCGGTGACCGAATTCTGGCGGCGGTGGCACATATCGCTGAGCAACTGGCTGCGTGACTATCTGTATTTTCCGCTGGGTGGGAACCGGAAGGGATCAGGCCGGACCTATTTCAATCTGTTTCTGGTGATGCTGCTGGGTGGTCTGTGGCATGGGGCGGCGTGGCGGTTTGCGCTGTGGGGCGCTGCGCATGGTGTGCTGCTGGCGGTGGAGCGGCTCCTTGGGGTGCAGGCCGGGGAGAGTTCCGCGGCGCAGCGGTCGTGGCGGCAATTCGGGAGGATCATCCTGACCTTTCATCTGGTGTCCCTTGTGTGGCTGTTGTTTGCGATGCCTGATCTGGAATCGCTCCGGAGGTATCTGGGGGCGCTGTGGGATGCGCCCATGGGCATGCGGGGTCGGGCGACTTTCCTTGTGGTGGTGTATGGCCTGCCGGTCGTGCTCTATCATCTGTGGGGATATTTCCGTCCGGTGGTGGCGGGCGGGGCGCGGTGGCGGCGTGTGGCTGAACCGGTGGTGTTCGGGCTGATGCTGTATCTGACGCTGGTGAATGCCGGGGTGGGTGGATCCTTCATTTATTTTCAGTTCTGAGCTGATGAGGATACCTGGTGAACTGATGGTGACGGCGGGGCTGCTGGCGGTGCATGCCGTGGGGATCACTGTGCCTGGGCGGAAGGTGGAGCTTTCGACTTCCAACATCATCACGAACTGCATCCGGATTGGGGATCTGCGGGCCGAGACGAGGCCGAGTCATGTGCTGGCGGGGTCGAGCATGACTGGGCGGCTTGATGCCGGGGCGGCGGCCGGAGTGGCGGGCGTACCGTTTGTGAATCTGGGATTGGATGGCTGTGGACCGGTGGAGGCTCTGGACTTTCTGCTGGAGTCTGGACTGCGGCCGCTCACGGTCTTTGTGGAGGTGAATGCGGCGGGGTCGGTTGCGCCGGAGAATGCGCGTGCGGTCGCCGAGGCGGCTGGGGGAATGGGGTATTGGGTCCGGGAGGCCGTTCCCTTTCTGCGGTATCGGGAGCGGCCTGTGGATCTGGTTTATTCGCGGCTGCATAGCCGGGTGAAGTCCGGCGAGGATGGGGGAGGCGCCGTGGAGTTGCCGGCCATGGAGGTCGCGGTGGCGGATGGCGGGCATGATCCCATTGCGGCGGCTCTGCTGGAGCGGGTGGTGCGGATCCGGATGCTGGGAGCGCGGGTAATTCTGGTGATGCTGCCCGATCAGGGGCGCGAGCGGGAGCGGGAGTACCGCATCGCGCGGCAGGTCAGTGCCTCGGCGGGGATTCCGCTGCTGGATCTGAAGCCGGCGCTGGATCGGCAGCTGGTGTATACGGATTCGGTGCATCTCGCCGCTGGTTCCGGGGCGCGGCTGGCGGCGGCGCTGGGAACGTTGGTTCGGAAAAAGGAGCAGCCATGAAGCATCTGATCATCATCGGAGGGGGAATCGTTGGGCTGGCCACGGCCGTGCGTGCGGCTGAGGCGGGGCTGGCGGAACGGATCACGGTTCTGGAGAAAGAGTCTGCGGCCGGCCGGCATCAGAGCAGTCACAATTCCGGGGTGCTGCACTGTGGTTTGTACTATCAGCCGGGGTCGCTCAAGGCGCGGCTGGCGGTTGAGGGGATCCGGGAGATGACTGCCTTCTGTGCGGAGGAGCAGGTTCCGTATGAAATCTGCGGGAAGATTGTGCTGGCTGTGGATGAGGCCGAGGCCGTGAGGCTGCGGGCCCTGCTCGAGCGCGGGACGGCCAATGGGCTGCGTGGGCTGCGGTGGCTGGATCGGGAACAGCTCCGCGAGATTGAGCCGCATGCGCGAGGGGTGGCTGCGCTGCAGGTTCCCGAGGAAGGCATTGTCGATTATCCGGCGGTGATGCGGGCGATGGTGCGGAGACTGGAAACTGCGGGCCATGAGGTACGGACGGGGGCCGCGGTAAGCGGAGTCACGGCTGAGGGTGGTGGGCAGTTGGTGCACAGTACGGCTGGTGATTTCCGTGGAGACTATGTGGTGAACTGTGCGGGGCTGCAGTGCGACCGGGTGGCGCGCAGTGCGGGCTTGCGGCCTGACTGCCGGATTGTGCCCTTCCGCGGGGATTACTGGAAGCTGTCTGCGCGGGGTGAGCGGCTGGTGCGGCACCTGATTTATCCGGTGCCTGATCCGACCCTGCCGTTTCTGGGTGTGCATTTCACGAGGATGATTGGTGGTGGGATCGAGGCGGGGCCGAATGCGGTGCTGGCATTCCGGCGCGAAGGGTATCGCCGGACCGACTTTTCGCTGCGCGACACGTGGGAGAGCCTGACCTTTCCGGGGCTCTACCGGTTTGTGAAGAAGTATCCGGGGACGACGTGGGCCGAGCTGCGGAATTCCTTCAGCCGGGAGGTCTTTCTGCGCAATCTGCAGCGGCTTGTTCCGGAGATCACAATGGACGATCTGGCACCGGAGGGAGGCAGCGGAGTACGGGCGCAGGCCATTCACCGAGATGGTTCTCTGCTCATGGATTTCACGATCAGTCAGGTTCCCGGGCAGCTGCATCTTCTCAATGCACCGTCGCCGGGAGCCACTGCTTCGCTCGCGATTGGCAGATATCTGGTTTCGCTCATCAGCGGGCAGACGGGCTGACGCGGCTGTTCCCGGTTTCCTTCCCTGACCGAATTATCCTGACAAAACTCAACCAAATTCTACATTATGGATCTCAATGGAAAACGCATACTGGTGATTGGCGGTGCCGGCCTGATTGGTTCGCATGTGGTCGATCAGCTTCTGAAGGAACCGGTGAAGGAGGTTCTGATTTACGACAATTTCACGCGTGGTCGGGAGGACAACCTGCGGGAGGCGCTCAAGGATCCCCGGTGCCGGGTCTTTGAGATTGGGGGAGACATCACGCAGCGGGACATTCTGGAGAAGGCGATGGAAGGGATTGACGGGGTGTTTCATCTGGCGGCGCTGTGGCTGCTGCATTGTCATGAATTCCCGGAGAGTGCGTTCCGTGTGAATGTGGAAGGGACGTTCAACGTGATCATGGCGGCTATCCGGAGCAAAGTGCAGCGGGTGGTGTATTCGTCGTCGGCGTCAGTGTATGGGAATGCCGTGGAGATTCCGATGACGGAGGAGCATCCGTACAACAACGACACCTTCTATGGGGCGACGAAGATTGCGGGCGAGCACATGTTTCTGTCGCTGGGGAAGCGGTATCAGCTTCCGTGGGTGGGGCTGCGGTACATGAATGTCTATGGTCCGCGGCAGGATTACAAAGGGGCGTACATTGCTGTGATGCACAAGATACTGGACCGTCTGGAGTCGGGCGGGCGGCCGCAGGTTTACGGGGATGGTTCGCAGCAGTATGATTTTGTGGCAGTGGAGGATGTGGCGCGGGCCAACATCTGTGCGATGAAGTCCGAGGCGACCGGCAAGAACTACAATGTGGGCCGGGGCATCGGGACGAGCATCAGGGAACTGACCGAGTTGCTGATCCGGCTGTCCGGGAAGGAAGCGGAGATCGAGTATCTTCCTGCGGGGCTGACCTTTGTGACCAACCGGATTGGTTCGACCGAGGCGGCCGAGCGTGATCTGGGGTTCCAGTGGACGATTGGGCTGGAGGATGGGATGCAGCGGCTCATTGACTGGCGGCGGAGCTACATTGCCGAGCTGGAGGCGCGCAAGCAGCGGAGCTGACTGGTCTGGAGCGATCGAGCGAAGTCCCCTTCCCTGTTGAGATCATGAGAATTCTTGTTGCTGGCGGCACTGGTTTCATTGGGTCGCATCTGGTGCCTGCGCTGGTGTCGGCGGGGCATGAGGTGGCGGTGCTGGTGCGGCCGGGTGGGGAGGGCCGGGTGGCGGTGGGGGCTGCTGCCGTGGCGGCGGATCTCGGGAATCTGTCGGCGGACGGTCTTCCGGCGGCGGACGTGCTCATTCATCTGGCGCAGGCGAATCTTGGTTTTCCGGAGCATGCCGGGGAGCTGCTGGCGGTGAACTGCGGCAGTGCGGTGGCCATGGCGGTGCATGGGGTGCGCTGCGGGGCCCGGCGGATGATTTATGCTTCCTCCGGGTCCGTGTATGGATTTGCGCGGGACGTGATTACCGAGTCGCACGCACTGGCGGGGACTGGTTACTATGCGCAGACGAAGCTGACGGCGGAGGCCCTGCTGGGTGAGTTCCGAGGCAGGCTGGCGGTCGATCTGCTGCGCATCTTCAGTCCGTATGGGTTGGGGCAGCAGGGATTCCGGCTGATTCCGGACATTGTGTCGCGGGTGCGGGAGGGTCGGCCGGTCCTTGTGCGGGCGAATGGGATGCCGGGTCTGAGTCCGGTACTGGTGGGGGATGTGGTGCGGGTGGTGCTGGCGCGTCTTGGTGCGGAGGGATCCGAGACGTTCAATGTCTGCGGGCCTGAGGCGACGGGGATCCGGGAGATTGCGGAGGTGGCGGGGAGGCTGCTTGGGCGCGAGCCTGTTTTCGGGGAACACGAGGTACCGATGGAAGGCGGGATTGCGGCGAGCGGTGCGAAGATGACTGCTCTGACCGGGGTGGTTCCGGTGTCTGTGCAGGAAGGTCTCGTGACCATGTGTGCCGGGAACTGAGCGGCCGGCAAATTCAGCGAATCAATCATCATGTGCGGCATTGCAGGAATCCTTCATCATGATGGCGCGCCCGCATCCCGGGACGCCTTGCGGGGTATGACCGATGCGATTGCGCATCGTGGTCCGGATGGGGAGGGACAGTGGGTGAGCGGGCCGGTGGGATTGGGGCACCGGCGGCTGGCGATCATTGATCTGACGGAGGCGGGCAGTCAGCCGATGGCGACCGAGGATGGTCAGGTGGTGCTATCGTACAATGGGGAGATCTACAATTTCCGGGAACTGCGGGACGAACTGGAGCGCTGTGGTCATGTGTTCCGGTCGCGGAGTGATACGGAGGTGCTGCTGCGTGGGTATGTGGAGTGGGGGGAGGCGGTGGTGGGTCGGCTCAATGGGATGTTTGGCTTTGCGGTATGGGATGGGCGGAAAGGGACGCTGCTGCTGGCGAGGGACCGCTATGGGGTGAAGCCGTTGTATTATGGGGAATGGGGTGGGGTGTTTCTGTTCGGGAGCGAGGTCAAGGCGGTGCTGGCGCATCCTGCGGCGCGGGCGGTTCTTGATGAGGAAGGGCTGCTGGAGTATTTCACCTTTCAGAATTTCTTTACGGACCGGACCATGTTCCGCGGGGTGAAGCTGCTGCCGGCCGGCTGTCTGCTGACGGTGCGGGCGGGGTCGGCTCCGGTGCTGCGGAGGTTCTGGGATTTTCAGTTTACGGAAGACCCGTCGCTGAGCGGGCCTGAGGCCATTGAGGAACTCGACCGGCTTTTCCGTCAGGCGGTTTCGCGTCAGATGGTGAGTGATGTGGACATTGGTTCCTATCTGAGCGGGGGGATGGATTCGGGGTCGATCAGTGCGCTGGCGGCGCAGCAGGTGCCTTTGCTGCGGACGTTCACGTGCGGGTTTGATCTGCGGTCGGCGTCGGGGATCGAGTTGAGTTTTGATGAACGGGCGCGGGCCGAGCACATGTCGTATCTGTTCCGGACGGAGCATTACGAGATGGTGCTGAAGAGCGGGGACATGGAGCGGATCATGCCGCGGTTTGCGTGGCATCTGGAAGAGCCGCGGGTGGGGCAGAGTTATCCGAACTTCTATGCTGCGTATCTGGCGAGCCGCTTTGTGAAGGTGTGTCTTTCCGGTGCTGGCGGGGATGAATTGTTCGGTGGGTATCCGTGGCGGTATTACCGGGCGGCGGTGAATACGGGATTCGAGGATTACATCGACAAGTACTACAGCTACTGGCAGCGGCTCATTCCGTCGCATCTGACGGCGTCATTCTTTGGACCGGTGTGGGAGAAGGTTCGCGGGGTGAGCACGCGGGATATTTTCCGCGGGGTGTTTGCGACGCATGCGAGTGAGCTGCGGAGGCCGGAGGATTACATCAATCACTCGCTGTATTTTGAAGCGAAGACCTTTCTGCATGGTTTGCTGGTGGTGGAGGACAAGCTGAGCATGGCGCACAGTCTGGAGACGCGGGTACCGTTTCTGGACAATGATCTGGTGGATTTTGCGCAGCGGCTGCCGGTGGCGATGAAGCTGCGGAATCTTGGCGAGGTGACGAGGGTCAACGAGAACGAGACCGGGGCCAAGGCGGTGCGGTATTTTCAGCGGACGAGCGATGGGAAGCTGGCGCTGCGCGAGATCATGAAGCGGTATGTGCCCGATGAGATTTCGGGTGGGGAGAAGCAGGGTTTTTCGGCTCCGGATGCGGCGTGGTTCAAGGGCGAGAGCATTGACTATGTGAGGAAGGAGCTGATGGGTGGGGATGCGCGCATCTGGCAGGTGCTGGACCGCGGAACGGCTCTGTCGCTGGTGCAGGAGCATCTGGACGGTCGGGAGAACCGGCGGCTGCTGATCTGGTCGCTGCTTAATGTCGAGTGGATGATGCGGCGGTTCGGGCTGTAGGGTGGGTTGGATGGTGGGCTTTGGAGATCGACACAGATCATGCGTGTACTGCATTGTCCGACGGCGGTGGGAGGTCATCCGCAGGCGCTTGCGAAGATGGAGCGTGCGGCGGGCTTGGACAGCCGGAGTGTGGTTTTCGGGGATCCGGCGTTTGGGTATGTGGCGGACGAGGTGGTGCGTCGCGGGGGCTGGCGGTTTCTGGTGGCCGAGTGGCGGAGATGGTCGCTGCTGCGCGAGGCGTGCCGGGACTATGACGTGGTGCATTTCAATTTCGGGTCCTCGCTGACGCCGCATCCGGACCGGCTGCTTTTTCAGAAGCGGAGTGCCCTGCTGCGGGGATTGAAGCAGGTCTACAATCTGTATGCGGCGCGGGTGGAGCTGCGGGATCTGCCGGTGCTGCGGAAGGCTGGCAGGGTGATTGCGGTGACGTGGCAGGGGGATGATGCGCGGCAGTGGGATTACTGCCGGGAGCATTTCCGTTTCACGCATGCGACCGAGGTTGAGCCTGAGTACCGCCGGAGGGAGCAGGACGAAGGCATCCGGAAGAGAATTGCGGTGTGGGATCGCTATGCGGACATCATTTATGCATTGAATCCGGATCTGATGCATGTGCTGCCGGCGCGGACCCGGTTTTTTCCGTATGCGCAGCCGGATATCAGGGAATGGTCATTTGTGGGAGTGGAGACCGGGACGGACCGGCCGCTGAGGATTGTGCATGCGCCGAGCAATGCGCTGGTGAAGGGGACACGGTATATTGAAGCGGCGCTGGAGGTGCTGCGCGGAGAAGGTTTTTCGTTTTCCTACACGAGGGTCGAGGGGATGCCGCAGCGGGAGGCGCGGAAGATTTATGAATCGGCGGATCTGCTGATTGATCAGCTGCTGTGTGGCTGGTACGGGGGTTTATCGGCCGAGCTGATGGCGCTGGGGAAGCCGGTTGTCTGTTATCTGCGGGATGAGGATCTGGGGTATCTTCCCGGGGGGATGTCTGGTGACGTTCCGGTGATCCGGGCTGATCCGGAGTCGGTGACGGCCGTGCTGCGGGAAGTGCTGGGGCGGAGCCGGGAATGGCTGGCCGAGCGGGGGCGTCGGGGACGGGCCTATGTGGAGCGGTGGCACGCGCCTGAATTGATTGTGGGGACGGTGAAAGCGGATTACGAGG
>Ga0315904_10000761_pt1 | contig 51396 bp, 43 predicted proteins | sample LakEriMetagenome_6_FD_203529 | JGI IMG/M metagenome (GOLD analysis project Ga0315904, IMG submission 203529) | Freshwater fungal communities from buoy surface, Lake Erie, Ohio, United States - Buoy 12 MA120 | ecosystem: Environmental > Aquatic > Freshwater > Lake | place: USA: Lake Erie, Ohio...
CTTGCTACCTATATACTGGCCCGCTGGGCCACAAACCGTCAAAGCTAAACATCGCGCTAACAAACCCAATCAATCCACGCAAGCCTGAGCGCCGATAATTCCTTACTAGGCCGCTGTACGCTTACCCGGAACCGGCAACCTGGACCTTTTTCTTGGTTGTTGGGGGGCTGATGTCGCGATTACGTTGCAAGCGATTGTTTTGCCTCCCTAGAAAGTGGAACTCCCTCTGATTAGGCGAACACAACTTGTTTCCTGGAGGATTCCGATGACCAAAACAGTGTTTGGTGTCCATTGAAGTTGGCAGTTTGAAGATAGCAGTATTCAGGTAGACCATATGGATTTCACCAACGGCACGGATTGTAAGAAGCCTTAATCACGGGAACTGCGTTCCACCGCACAGGGAAATGATGCGATTGACAAAGGATTTCAATTCAGAACAAGCATTGATTGATACCAGTAAATCCTCAACCTTGAGAATTCGTGGGGTGTTTTGGTTCACCGGCAAGTGGAATCTACCGCCTCATAGCTAACGAAGTTTGAGTGCATCCTGCATGGGGATTTCTCCGCGTCGTGCGGCGAAGGTTTATCGCATAGTGCCAAAGTCGGAATGGAAGGGAGCAGATCCTCTTAAAGGACCGCTTCGCATACCGACTTCGGACTTCACGACGCTCAGGTTGCACCTATGCAGAGCCTTATCCTTCGTGAAGATACCTGCGTTGTAATCGCTTCGAAGCCACTAGGCAACTTGTTTCGATGCAGCTCGTTTCTCTCCGTCAACTGAGGGCTAGGCATCCATGCAGTCAAAATTGCAAGAATGGCAATCGAGCAAGGATTCCAAGTGCTATTGCCATGTTTCTTAAAATCCTTGAAGATAGGCTCGCAGACGACCCGTTGAATTGCCTTCTTAAGCAATTCACCTTGATCGATCGAATTGTGTGAACTCGAGCCCAACGGCGAAGACTTTTTGCCGCCTCGATTCTTTGAAGCCATAAGCAAGATTCCTTTCAATCTTATGCGTATCGGATTGATGATGGGGGAATCTGGCTTTTCTCATTGATGCACTCTTATGAAAACCCCAGTTTTTGCTGTAAAAAAATCCGCTACGGCGTTGCCCCCCGGGGCCGGCGCATCTTCGTGGGGGGCATCGCTTGCTACCGATATATTGGCCCGCTGGGCCACAAACCGTCAAAGCTAAACATCGCGCTAACAAACCCAATCAATCCACGCAATCCTGAGCGCCGATAATTCCTTACTAGGCCGCTGTAGGATTACTTTTGACGGCATTGACTGCGTTGACTGCATTGACAAGTCGCTTGTTACCGATGTGCCGACTCAGGTCGAATTGAATCGATTCATGCGTTTTCGAGTACGAGAAAGCCGAGCCGCTACCCACGAAAATACCCGACGGACCAAATCATCTGGCCATAACAATCGTCGCTGGTGTGAGATTTACATCCTCTCGACCACACCAATGCCCAGTAGCTCCAAACCTACCCGAAGAGTCTTTGCAACCACCGAGGAAAGCTTTAGCCGTGAGGTGACCTCGTTAGCATTCGAAGCACTGAGCACACTGCACTGGTCGTAAAAACTGCTAAAAAGCTTTGCCAACTCGTACAAATACTCGGTGATCAAATTCGGAGTGTACTCCTGCATCGATTGATGCAACATCTCCTCGAACCGAACTAAATGCAACGCAAGTGCCAGCTCCGTAGGCTCGGTCAATTGCAACGAGGAATCTGCCCACCCGGATGGATCGTAGCCCTTCTCCTGGGCCTTGCGCAAAATGCTCCTGATGCGTGCATAGGAGTACTGAATGTACGCCGAGGTGTTCCCCTCGAGCCGCACCATCTTGTCCATGTCAAACACATAATCGCTGGTCCGATTGTGAGCTAAATCAGCATACTTGATCGCCCCTAATCCGACCACCTGCGCTATTTGCTCTTTCTCCTGATCCTCCATCTGGATCCCGACCCCAGTAAGCCGCTCTGGATTGCACACGACTTCCATGGCCCGCGCGACGGCTTCATCAAGCATCGACTCGAGCCCCACGGTGCTCCCCGATCGAGTCTTAAACGGTTTGCCATCGGTTCCCATAACCGTCCCGAAACTGATGTGCCGAAAATCGGTATGTCCAAGCCCTATTTTTTCAAGTACCGCAAAGAGCTTCTTGAAGTGATCGCTCTGTCGATGATCGACTACATACAAGCTAATATCTGGCGAAAATTCGCGCTCTCGAAACATCGCTGTGGCGATGTCGGTCGTAGCGTACAAATAAGCCCCATCCTGCTTGCGTACGATCATCGGCGAATCGAACCCATCGAGAAACACACACAAAGCACCATCGCTTTGAACCGCAAGATTCTTGGCAAAGAGATCTTCGACCACCGCACCTAACATCTCGTGATAAAAACTCTCTCCGTACCAGTGATCGAACTGGACGTTTAATCGGCGGTAGATCGTGTCGATCTCTTGGCGGCAATTCGGAAGGAACTCGTTCCAAAGCTTCAGGTTCCCGACATCCCCATGATGAAGCGCGGCGGTCTCGGCCAAAACCTTCTCGTAAATTGCCGGATGGGCATCGGACTCAGCCATGAGTAAGGCGTCTTTTTTGGACTCCTCAATCTTCTTGTGATTGCTCTGCAACTCTTCGATAGCTGTTGTCACCTGGCGCTCGGCAGTTGCCAATTCCTTCGCGATCTTCTTATCGGCCGGAGCAGCAGCGAGCTTGGTTTGCACCTGCTCGACTCGCTTCCTGGCAAACTCGACAGCTTGCTCGAGTTTCGGAGTTTGAGCAAGTGATTCTTGATAACCACTGATGGCCTGTACCTTTCGGTAGATTCGACTCAATTCTGCAACCGGATGCTTTTTGTAAGCTTCTTGATCGCAAAAGTTTTTGTAACCGTAGATGATCATCCCAAACTGAGTGCCCCAATCACCAAGGTGATTGTCGGTGATGACCTTGTGCCCCAAAAATCGAAGCACATGAGCGATCGCCGCCCCGATGACCGTCGAACGGATGTGACCGACGTGCATCGGTTTGGCTACGTTCGGTGACGAATAATCGATGACAATCGTCTTGGGTGCTTCGACCTTGGTCACCGCCAAATGTTCATCGCGATAAGCTGCTTCAAGCTGCGCTGCCAGCCAACTCGGTGAAAGCCTTAGGTTGATGTATCCGGCTCCGGCAACGCTCACCGATTGACAGATATCGGAAAGATCAAGCCCACTGACGACGCTCTGAGCGATCTCAAGGGGCGGTTTGCCCAAGACCTTCTGGAGCGGCATGGCGATATTGGCTTGGTAATCGGCAAGCGATGGATCGCGGGATGGGACAATTCGCTCGAGTGAAGACTCGACCAAAGCTGGATCGTCGAGGAGTTTTTCCAAGACAGTGCGGAATCGTTGGCGGATGGGTTTGAGGATCTGCATCGCTTGTGTTTATCTAGAACCGTAAGTTATTTGCCTTGGTCTGTTTTCTTTTTTGACTGGCCGATCGGGACGGGCATCGGCCCTGCATAGGCATCGAAGATCACCAGCAAGTTCAATAGTCCAGCTATGGCCGTGTAGAGCGAACCAAGATCGAAACTTGCCGAGTCCTCGTTGTTCCACTTCGAGAGCCAAGGGTAGCTGTCTTGGGCGCTGTAGGGTTTTCCGTCGTCGGGAATCCCTGTCGGTGGTGGGGCCATGAATCCCCACAAGAACTGCTGATCGACAGGCTTGGGCCCAATCCTCGATTGCAGGATCATCGGTATGGCCGGGATACCCACCAAAGCTTGCGCATAAGCATGGATCCGAAAATCCTGCGTGCTATCCTTGGCGATCTCCGCGCGACCTTTTTTGGATAAAAGTCGAAACAAGTTGGTTACTTTGAAGGTGTTCGGATACGCGTAAACGACGCGTCCTTTACCGATGATAAAGCCTACGACAAACAGACTCAGGATGCAGGTGGCAAACAGGATCGCCTTTTGTTTGCGCCCCTGGTAGTAGTGGCCTGCACCTGGCAACAAGTAGGCCAAAAACGCGGCCATCGCCCGGTTCTTAAGATCGACTTCGACGCCGTCGAAGACTCTCTTTGTCGATTTGTCTTTTTGACTCATTGTCTCTTAAGCCCTTTGCTCTTTCGTTAGGCTCATGTCGGAGATTTCACCACGAGGCGCTAAGTTTGCTAGATCGATTCCAGGGCCGCTTCGATGATCTGGCAAGCCATATCGATATGTTCGTTGGTCGTAACACCTGGAGGTGGGAGGAAACGCAAGCGTGTCGGATTGCTACCGGCAAGGAATCCCATGAGTCCAAGTTCGTAGAGTTTCCCAAGCATCTTCGATGCCGTAGCGTTGCTACCATCCCCAGGGGTAAATGCGATCATCATCCCTTCCCCATAAGGGCCATTGAGCTTGCCTGGGTGTTTCTTCGAAAGCGCTTCGAGCTTGGATCGGAAGTAACGATGCCTTTGCATGTTCCAACCATCGTCTCCAAAGCAATTGGATTTTTCGAGGTGATCCAAGACCGACAAACCTGCTCGGATAGAAGCGGTGGCTGCTGTGAAGGTTTGCGACAACAATGGCCCCTTGGGCTTGAGCGACTCGCCATAAAGTGTCGCACAGACTTGGGTGATCTTTCCAAGTGTCACGATGTCAGCGAAACGATCCAATCCAAAATGCTGAAAGGCAAATGGACGACTGAGTCGAGAAAAGGTTTGGACTTCGTCGAAGATCACCAGGATCTTATGGTCGTGGCAAATTTGACACAGGGTCTCAAAGTATTCCTTGGTTCCCGGATAGTAACCACCTTCGCCAGCGACAAGTTCCAGCCACAAGCAAGCATGCTGGCCGGGGTAGCGTTCAATCAAGTGCTTGAGGGTGCGAATCGCTCCTTGCGTGGTTCCTTGAGGATCCGCCGGATGGTACATCGGTAGATAATCGACATCCAATGCCTTGGGAACTCCGGTGCGATACGCGGGCCGATCGGTCAGTGCTGCCAGTGCGATCGAGCGGCCTGCAAAGCAGTTGTCGATGCAAATGACGCGCGATGCCGGAGCGCGATTGTGAAAGGCGATTTTCAGTGAGTTCTCGTTGGCCATCGCACCGCTGGTGCTGAGCAAACAATGATCGAGCTTGGCTCCCTGCTCTTGTGACAAAGCGATCAGTCGCTCGCACATCCAAAGCGAGGCAGAGTCATGCTGCAGGTTCCCTTGCATGACGGTGTCTTCCAGCGCCGCATCGATCGTGGCGCTGAGCATCCGTGGATCCGAGTGCCCCATTCCATGCACTCCGATCCCAACAATGAAATCGAGCTTGACGCTGCCGTCCCCAAGTTCGATCAGAGGGCCATTTCCAAGCCCGCTTGAGATGTAGGGGAAGTAGGTCGCCGCCCCTCGGGCCTTCGTCAAGCGATCGAGCTCAGCTTGGTAGGCAGGCACTAGATCCGGATTCGGGGGGCGGACTTGCGTGATCTTGCTACGGTGGGATTCGAGGGCCTCGAGAAGCAGCTGCCGGGCTTTCTCAACCCGAGGATCTCGGACCAATTCCGAGTAGTGGAGGGCTTTTGGATCGTGGCTCAACAAGGCACCTGTCAGCAAATGATCAAGGAAACGATGATAGGGATATGTCCATGAAAGACGCAGATTCTAACATCAAACAGAGAATCCAACCATCGCGAAAGGTTCGCAAGAAAGCAGGGAATCCTCGGTCGTTTCGCGCTGTATTGACCGCTCCGGCGAACTACACTCAAGGAATCGATGTCTTTATTTCACTGCCATTTCGCCCCTTGTTGCCCCTAAACTCTGCAGGAGTCGCAGCATGCCTACAAGCCACAGTTTTAGTCCCCACTGGTCTCGTCCTTGGTTTTTTACAGCCATCGTGTGCCTATGCGCAGCAGGATCAACTTCCCAAGGACTGCTGGCCCAAGATCCCAAAGCGGCCTTAGAGCCGACGCGCAAGTTGACTTGGGCCAAAGTCCCAGCCGGTCGATTCATGATGGGCTCCCAAGTTCCCATCGAGCAAATTCTTAAGGACTACGCCCAGTACCGTCCTAAAAAGGAAGTCTTCCAAGACGAATATCCTCGGCACACGGTCGAAATCACCAAGCCGTTTTTGATGTCAACAACCGAGGTGACCGTCGGACAATTCAAAGCCTTCGTCCAAGAGACTCGCTACAAAACGCGAGCAGAAGCCGATGGAACCGGTGGGTGGGGGTTTGATGAAAAGACCAATATGTGCCGCCAGCGCGACCCAAGGTTCTCGTGGCTCGATACTGGCTACGCTCAGACCGATAACCATCCTGTGGTCAACGTGACTTGGGAGGATTGCCAAGCCTACTGCCGTTGGCTCTCTGCGAAGGAGAAGCGAATCGTTCGCTTGCCCACCGAAGCCGAGTGGGAATATTCCAATCGAGCAAACTCGACGGAGTATTACACCATGGGCAACACGCCAGAGAGTGTTTTGTCTCAAGCACGCACCTTAGCACCGAAGCCTGAGACGATACGCCAAGCGATCCAAAATTTGGTGATCGATCCGCAGGATCCACCCTTTCCAGTCCCCGTGGCTTCCTATCCCCCCAATGCCTTTGGCCTCTATGACATGCATGGGAATGTATGGGAGTGGACCAACGATTGGCACGACGAAAATTATTACAGCTATTCGCCTTCGAAGGATCCGACCGGACCTCGGCAGGGAACCGTCAAGGTTCGCCGAGGCGGAGGATGGAATTCCTTTCCCTTGTGGGCTCGATCCAGCTTTCGAAACTGGCATGACATCGACACCCGCTGTGCGAATCTGGGTTTTCGTGTCGTCGCCGAGTTGACTGAAATCGAACTTCGCGAGTATGAAAAGACTCAACCGATTCGGATCTTGTTTGTCGGCGATATTATGCTCGATAATGGGCCTGGGCATGCGATCGGAAATGGGATCGATCCCTTCGAGCATTGTTCGAAACTCTTGCTCGATGCCGATGTGACCGTTGGAAATCTTGAATGCGTCTTGGGGACCGGTGGCAAGCAAGTCAACAAGCCTTATGTGTTCCGAGGTGCCAGCGATTCGGTGCGCTACTTGAAAAAGTACTTTAGCGCCTTGAGCGTTGCCAATAATCACACGCTCGATTTTGGGCCAGAGGGACTCTTGGATTGCTTGGATGTCCTCAAGAAAGCCGATATCGGTTACTTCGGTGCAGGAGCCAATATCGAAGCCTCTCGGGCAGGCCTGATCCTCGATGTCAAAGGGCGCAGGATCGTTCTTTTGGGTTACAACGATTTTTATAAAGAGGATTATGAAGCGACCGATAAGCGTGCTGGCAATACTCCACTGCATTCGGATTGGGTCATCGAAGACATCCGGTTTGCCAAGAAAGCTTGCAACGCCGATATCGTCATCCCCTTTATCCATTGGGGCAGGGAAATGAGTCTGATGCCCAAGGATCATCAACGCAGCGAGGCTAGGCGTTGGATCGATGCGGGTGCAACGGCAGTCATCGGAAGCCATCCGCATGTGACTCAGACGATCGATAGCTATCGTGGCAGCCCGATCGTTTACAGCCTAGGGAATTTCGTTTTCGATTACTATAGCGTCGATCCGCCAGTCTGGCATGGTTGGGCCATTCGGCTATCGATCCCACCGAAAACAGGGGATCAACAAGGCCCGATCGACTGGGAGACGATCACGGTTGAATTGGATCCAGCCGGGTTGCCCCATCCTGTCGATCCGGGAGAGTGATCGTTACTCAGTTGGCAGTCGCTAATTTGTAGCAAACAGCTTCCTCGGCGTTTCGTAGATACAATCGATCGCCGACGACCACAGGATGATTCCAAGTCTTGTCCTTCAAGGCATCAATTTTGCCAAGCTCCTGATGCTTTTCCGGGGTTGCTCGAAGCAGCACGAGCTCGCCTTTTTCGCTAACAACCAAGATCAGTCCCGAGTCAGCAAGCAGCAATGCTTGGCCCTTGGCGTATCGCCCACCTTTCCACTTTCGCTTGCCATCTTCAAGACCGATGCAAGCAAAAATCGAATTGTCGAACCCATAGATGTTGCCCTCGTGGACGAGAATGTCATTGTAATCGGGCTTCATGTCGATCGATGTCCAAAGCTCCTTGGCATCCAATCCATTGCTCCCCGAACTGAATTCGACAAGCCGCGTTCCGGTACCCATTCCGGCGGGGATCAGCAATTTATTGCCTTCGATCACCTGAGCTTGGCAAGCTCGGTACCCTTGATGCTTGAACTCGTAATCGAACACACTTTTTCCTGTGCTCGGATCCCAAAGATGTGCACCGGTATTGGAGAGCAAGCACAGGTAGGATTGATCCAGTAGCTTGATCTTTTGAACCGAGCTATAAGACATTTCGCCGGCTGGAGCTGTCCAAGCCACTTGGCCATCTTCGACGTTAAAGGCGATGATGCCTTTGTCTCCTTTGCCACCTGCATGGACGATGACAAAGCCGCTTTCGACGCATGGGGAGCAGGAAAAGCCCCACATGGGTGGCTCGGTGCGTCCAGAGGCCTCTTTCAAATCGGCCTTCCAAACCAACTTGCCATCGACGGCATTGAGTCGCACGAGGATGCCTTCGGCTCCAAGTGCATAGATCGAACCATCGGCCAGGGTCGGAGTGGCTCGAGGCCCAAGTCCTCCGAGGGATTCAAAGAAACGTGACGGCGTTTCGAACGACCAAATTGGATCTCCAGTTTTGGAATCGTAGCAAGCCACGGCTTCGTCTTGTTCGCGTTGTTCCTGAGTAAATAGCCGATCGGCACCGACGACGAACGAACTCCACGCAGGTCCGATCCTCTTGCGCCAGATCTCTTGGGGTGGATTGGCGTTCCAATCGTCGCTCAGTCGAGTACCGCTTTGAGCGCTATTGCCTTGCGGCCCTCTAAAAATAGGCCAAGGAGCAGATCGCAATGATTCGAGGATTGCGTCGGCCTGAGCGTCTTCTTGTGTAGCGACCTTTTCAGCTTGGCGAATTTCGCGAATCGCTAGTTGCTCTGCGGTCGGCTTCCATCGCCAATCGAAACCAAAGGAGAAATCGCCCCAAACACCGTCGGTTCGAACCAATGCAGAAAAGCCGGCCCCCAGAGCCGCCAGTCCGATCGCCAGAAGCGTCCTTTGGATGGAAAGCTTTCTGCCAAAAAGAATCCCGCCGATTGCTAGGCCTGCGATGGCCATCGGAATGGTCATGACAATCAGCAAAGGACCTCGCATCGAGTGATGACAAAAGGTTTGCTCGAGTCCCACGGCACCGACCAAGCCGACCACTCCGAGGATGCGTTCGTACCAACGAGCCCGGCTTGCAAAAAGCCACCAGAGCATTACCAGCAATCCGATGAGAAAGGGCCCAAAGGCACTTGCCATCCAGATCATCGACGGCCCGTTAGGAATCAGATCCGGAACGAATCGCATGAAAGCCATCAGAGGCAACAGCAGGATAGGGATCCAGATCCGCAGTGGATGCCAAGCGTTCCTTTGCGGTAGCGTGTTTGGTTGTTCCATGCTCATTTCGCGATTCCTTAGGTGTCGAATTTGACGTTGCGATAGATTTCGGCAAGAGGGATTGAAATACCGACAGGTTCGAGAATCAATGAATCGCTCAGAGAGCGGAATTCCGTTAGCAACCAACCTCCGGTTGCTTGTCGCGTCAAGCACTCGACATGCGGGTGGTCTTGGGCAATGAGCACTAACGCCTTCAACGATGGAATACTGCGATAGAAAGCCGATTTGTCCCCGCGATCATAAGCCTCTGTAGACTCCGAGAGGACTTCGACAAGCACCGACGGGTTTTTGACCGTGTTGGGTGTCTCGGGATCTATTTCAAGTTCCCCGCAGATGATCGATGCGTCGGGGTACGTGTAGAGTCCGTCAGGGTCGACCATAATCCTAAGGTCACCGTTGTAGGGTACACATGGCTTGCCGGCTAATCGCTGGCGAGCTTCACCGGTAAAGTTCGTCGCGATGAGCGAATGCCGAGGAGTACCTCCGACCATTGCGAAGATTTCGCCTCGGTAGTACTCGTGCTTCTCCCCAGTCCTGAGCTCATGCTCGAGGTACTGCGTGAGGGTGAAACCTTTTAAAACCGCAGACATCGATCGGACTCCAAAATTTGGATGGAACAGAGACTAAACACGCTTAGCCGGGACGAATCTAAACTGATTGTAGTCTAGAATGCATGAGCCAGACGGGCAAGACTGAGCCTGTCTTCTTTCCATCGATCCCCAGACCAAGCGAATTATGGATCAAGAAATGACCAACGATCCCTATGAATGCTTAGACGAAGATCGCGTTGACGCCTATGGAATCGCTTCAGAGTCGATGCCAAGATGGTCAAGCTCGAGGATGCGATGGGGCACTTTTCTAGCCGTGTCGTCGATCGCTGGCAATACGACGATACCATGGTTGATGGACGATTTAATCCCTGCCCTAAATCGCGCCCTAAGTCGGTCGTACGGACTGATTTGGTCATACGACTATTTTTTTGTTCTTTACGGATTCGGGGCTGGACTTGTAATCGCACAATGCGTTGCCGTTTGGTTGGTATGCAACGCTTATCTTCCAAGTCGATCTGGTCGTTTGTTGATTGGATCCTTCGTCAATATACTTGTCATCACTTCGTGGATCATCGGCATGACGAGCTCCGTGGGCAGAAAACCTCCCGTCGGTACTGCCATTCTCTTGCTAGGAGGAGGGACGATGATCTATCTCCTAGTTGGCTGGGTTCTAGGTACGCTACTGAATCAAACTCGCAGTGGTTGGAGACAAACCGCGTCGGGATCCAACAATCAATTTTCTCTTCGAACACTACTGGGAGCGATGATTGCAGTGGCGGTGATCGCAATGATTGGCAAGTGGATTCCAGACAATCAAAGTGGACTTACATGGCTTCCACTTGGGGAACTCACGAGCATCATCCTCTTCTTGGGATGTTTCGCGTTGGCGCTCTCTTGCCTAGTATGGTTGCAGTACAAAGCGCTGCGAGGAGAGAGGAAAACTTCTTCGTGGGTTTGGTTTTTGTCCTACCTAGCCTTGGGCCCTATCGCTTTTTTAGTCGCTAGTTGTGTGGTCATCGATTGGGGTAAATCCTGGCGCGTTATCTTTGATTATGAATTTGTTTCGCTTTCATACGGCATTCATCTGGGTATCGTCATGGGGAGTGGATTGGTGATACCTGTTTTGCCGAGATCTGTCCAATCGGACGGATCGGACGGATCGGACAGATCGGACAGATCGGACAGATCGGACAGATCGGACAGATCAGACGGATCAGACAGATCAGACGGATCAGACAGATCAGACAGATCAGACAGATCATCTCGGTCGTGGTTGTAGCGGATTGAAATCGCGAGCCGAAGGCAACGTAGGCGATGCCCCCTGCGGTCCAGGTATTGGACCTGCTCCATTTCGAACGCCTGGAGTCTGTGGTCCAGGCGGTTGCATGTTCATGGGCAATGCACCTTCGATCTTGCGAATTTGCGCGTTGATTTGACCGGTTCTCAGACGCATCGAAGCCGAACTGACTTGGATGCTTTGGCCTGCATCGGAGTTATTGTCTCCCCCGATTCGGCGGATCGTCGCAGGTCGCTGAACCGTGCCTTCGATGCGCACCGCATCGTCGATGGCCGCATACCCAATCCGACTCGCATCGACGACCACGTCGCCAGATTCTGTTCGGCTCGTCAACTGCGATGCACCCAAGGCATCGAGTTCCCACCCCCCCTTGGATGCTGAAGGGGTTCCTCGGTTGTAGCTCAAGTTCGATGCATCGAAGAGGTTCAATTGGTCGCAGATCAGGCGCGATTGATGGGTGGCTAAGCGTTCGGAGTTGCGCACATCGAGCTGATCTTCCCAGTTGGCAATCGGCCCGAGCAACGCAGCGACCTTGTCATAGAACGAAACGATGCGTTGCGGCACCGAGCCTTCCATCCTCCCTGAAAAAGTCAAATGCAAACACTGAAGCGTTTCTTGTCCAGCGTTAGCACCTGCACCATTGCCACCGAAAGGAGTTCCGTTTTGGGACAAGGGAGCCAAGCCTGGCGCTTGGGTTGCTAAGGAACTTGTGTTGGCGAACCTGCGACTCCACAATTGGCCAGGTCCATAGCCTATGAATGTCCTGGCGGGAACTTGGAACTCCAATCTTGGGAGCACAAAGTTTTCGGCAGATTTGCGCACACCTGCCAAATCGGTTTGAACCGCTTTGATATCGACCTCACCATCGAGCCTGACGACCTGAACTTCCGGCTTATTCATCGGGCGTTGGCCCTTGGATGCTCCCGTGGGCAACTGGAAGGGAATCCGCTGCGACATGTCTAATGTCAAGGTTCTCGCGTTGGCCAGCAAGTGCCAGAGGGTTGTCGCATCGCTTTGAAGCCGGCAATCCAACACCACACCTCCGCCAAATCTCGCGTTGCGTCCGTCGAAAGTCATTCGCTCGCCCCACTGAATCCTCGGTGGGGATCTCCAGGCCCAAGTTCCATCGTTGGGCTCTTGCGACAGTGCTTCTTGAGGTAAAACCAATTCGCCAGGATGGTTGATCCAAAAGAGTTGATCGTTCTGCGAGAGTTGCAACTCGTTGGCAACTACCCAGCCCGATCCGACGGCAATCTTGGCTGGCTGTCCAACGAGATAAACATTCGAGCGATCGCTCGACTCGCTCTGAATCACCAGTTTGTCACCGGTGGCTGACAGGGGCCAAGGTGATTCGGCGGATAAGAATTCTCGCTGGAGTGTAAAGTTGCCTTCGAGCGATAGATTCTCAACCACGCTTTCGGTACCGATGCGAACGATGTCGGCTTCGAGCGTCTTTCCGGTAATGCTCATCGGGGAGTTAGACGTTTGGGTTCGAGGCGATGGAGCCTTGGTTGTCGTCGGCGCTGGGGAAAGACTCGGTGCGGCGAGCGCAGGAGGGGAAACTGGAGCTGCCAATTCACCTTGAGAGGCCTTGGCCGGTTTGCTTTTCAAGTTCGACTCCGAGACGTTATAGCCTGCCCGCATGGCTTCCTGGGGATCCAGATGTCGGAATCGTACGGCCATCGACTCGACCTGAGCACTCAGCTCGGGTGTTTTGACAATGACTTGCCCATCGGCAGAAATCGAATCTGGGATAAAGGTGGGCAATTGGCCATCGGGGTAGTAGGGAGCAAGTTTCGGTGCCAGCAGTGCGTCGACGGGCAAGACCCATAGGTTGAGTCTTTCGGCCACGAAGCGGCCACGAAGCGAGCTGCTGATATTGGCCCCACCATCGATGGAAATCAAATCGCGCTGCTCGTGTGGCCGAATCGATAATCGCTTGCTCCAGTGCAAGTTCCAAATCTCACCCTCTTCGGATTCAACCTGGGCTTGACCGATCCCATCGGCGATGACCCAACCTAGACGCGTGAACTTCGACTGCTGACCATTGCCGAGTACTTCTGGGTTTTGATACTGGATGCTTGGTGATGTGATCTGGATATTCCCGCGTTTGAGAAACACTCTCGATGAATTCTTGGGCGCAGCGCCAGGCAAAACGTTGCTCAAACTGACCATGCCATGGACCAAGTCCATGACCAAGTGCTGGCCATTGGCTTGGGCTTGCATCCCGGGTGCATTGAGCCGAATCCATCGGCTCTGATCGTTCGGATCGCGACCAGGCAAGCCAATGGCTTCGAGCCGATCGAGTTTCCATGACGATTGGTCTTGGGATTGATTCCAACCCACATTGAATTTCAGTTCGTTGCAATCGAACGTATCGATCGGTTTGCCTTCGACGACATGCTCGAGATGAACACCGTCCATAAAGCTTGCTTGAGATTGGTGAAACTGAAACTGAAATCGGCCACGGCAATCGAGTTTCGCATAAGCTTTCCTGGCTCGATCCGTTCCTTGGGGATCAGTCGGCCATAAGCCGCCGTTTTGTAGTTCCAACTGGACTTGGTCGACGTAGAACAGTTGTAGGTAGTCCAAGCCTGCAAAGGGGCTGTCGTTTTTCACAGGAGCACTGGCGCTGGATTCCGACAGGAGGTCTTGATCCATGAAGATCGATAGGTACCGTCCTTGGAGGCTCGATCCACCGAGTTTCATGCTGATCTGTTTGTCGGTCCAAATCTGACGTTTATCGATCCGAACATCCTCGGTCTCGATACGGAGTTCCCCTTGATTGGTCTTTGGATCCGGTGGCGAGTAAAAGGTGATGCGGCCACTGAGTTGGCCTTGGGAGATCGCCGGTGGATGCCCGAGCGTCCAGTCAAAGGCCGACTTGAATTGAATCTCTGCACCCTTAGGGCTATCGATAAAGATGGCTCGCTGCTCTTGGCTTTGGCTCTTTTGATTGATGATGATCGTCAACGGGCTGAAACGCCATCGCGTGTCGCTTAGCTGCTCTCGTTTTTGATAGAGCAAGATAAACTGATCTTGCTGGATCATCAGGGGATGTTGGCGCTGCCAAGAGCCATCGGGGAAATAAGCATCCCACCATTGATTTTGTTCGAAAGAAGTGTTGGTTTCGTGCGACCAGCGAGACTCTTTGTGCGTTTTTATAGGCCGAATGCTCGGCGGCACCAGCAACTCATAGCCGGCAAAGCCGACCAAGAGCGGAATGAGGATTTGCAAATAGTGTTTCAGGAACGTCATCGCAATCGGCTAGGGACCAAGTCTTCCCATCTCCCTTTGGCTTGCAAAATCCGTTCAATCAATTCACGCACCGCACCGCGACCACCTGGATTGTTCATCACCCAATGCGCCAAGTCCTTAACTTCTTGCGCCGCATCGGCCACGGTAACTGCCAAGCCGACGTTGGCCATGACGGTCATGTCGGGCAGATCGTCTCCGATGTAGCAGACTTCATGAGGTTCAACGCCGATCGCTTGCATCATCTCGCGAGCTGCAGGCAGTTTGTCCGCGAATCCTTGACGAACCCATTGGATGCCAAGTTCTTGGGCCCTGAGCTTGACGACCTGCGAATTGCGAGCCGTCAAAAGCCCGAATTCAAAGCCGGCTTTTTTCCATAGTTTGATCCCATGCCCATCCCGTACGTAAAAAGACTTGCTCTCGACCCCTGCGTTGTCGATGGTGATCATCCCATCGGTAAGCACACCGTCAACATCCGAGAGAATCAATCGAATCGGCTTGGCTACTTCGTCATCTCTATCAACCAACGCTCGTACCCTTTGGCAACATGATTAAAGTGTCGAACCGAAAATGCGCAGTGATGCTGGTAAGGTCACCGGTGGGCTCAACCCGACGGCAGGTTCAAGTCCGATCAAATCGGTGATGTCGATGAGTCCCACGGCTTGATCGAAATGATTGACCACGGGCAGTTCACTGATCTTGCGATTCGAAAGGATCTCGATGGCTTCGCTCAACTTCGCTCCGCTGCAAATCGCTGAAAAGTTCCGAGTCATGACCTCCGACAACGGACTATCCAAATCGCTAGCAGCATGCTTGCCTAAGAACCTTGTCAAATCGCTATCGGTAAAAATTCCCACAAGTGTATGTTCGTCGTTCTCGATCATCACTGCACCGGTGCGACGACCAGGCCTTGCAGTCTCGACAAGCATCTGTCGGATGCTCGTGTCCTGGTTGCATACACGGCATTCATCCAAGGGACGCATCAACTCATCGACCGATGCCAACCGACGCCCAAGTGCTCCACCGGGATGCAACTGGGCAAAGTCCTCTTGGCCAAAATCCTTGTTCTCACTGACGAGCATCGCCAAGGCATCCCCAAGTGCCAGCATCCCAAGGGTGCTGGTCGTGGGTGCCAAGTTCATTCGACACGCCTCGGGACAGTTCGGCAACAACAGAGTGATGTCGGCCGCTTGGGCCACCGGACTGTTGATCTTGCTGGTAATTGCAATGACGCTCGACGCTCGACGCGCTAGGTGAGGAAGCAGATCGACGACTTCCTGAGAATTTCCACTATTGGACAATACCAGGACGATGTCGTTTGGCCCCACGCAACCGAGATCTCCGTGCAACGCTTCCGAAGGGTGCAAGAAATGAGCACGAGTTCCAGTCGAAGAAAAAGTCGCAGCGATCTTGCGCCCGATCAATCCTGCTTTTCCAATCCCGCAAACGATCAAGCATCCTCGCATCGAAGCGATCTTGTCGGCAGCCAGCACGAACTCTTCATCCATCATGTGGGCTAGCTGCATCAGGGCGCTGATACCGTGCTGGACGACCGACACACCCCGAGCCAATTGCTCCTGGCGATCCTTGGCCTGCCTTAACCCTCTGCGTCTTGGAGATTCCATCCCAGAAGCACCATCTGTATTTGCTAGTCTGTATTGTTTGCTAAACAAGAACCCCTGGCAGGCTATCTTGGGCGCTGCCTGCTAGGGTTTCACCGGTCCAGAGAGTAGCAGTTTTGGCCGTTTGAGCCAACGTCGATGTTTGTAAGCTAGCAAGCTTAGAAATGCTAGCTTTCTACTGATCCATCCAGCTTTATCGTGGCTGGCAATTCATACCACTGGTTCTTTTCGTACTCGTACTCGTACTCAGTGAAACGGTACTCGTACTCGAAGGGACGTATTGGGAAGTCGTTCACATACGAGCCAAATACTGGGGTTCGAGTTTCCCTGAAATGGTGATCGACTTGAATCGATTCAGGCGTTTTCGAGTACGAGTACGAGTACGAGTACCGCGACGCTGAGTACGAGAAAGGCGAGCTTCTACCCACTGAAATACCTGAAGGACCCGTTTTACTTGTTTCGGCCTCTTGCCGAGCGACCAGGTCCTCGCTTTGGGCCGCCACTTTTAGGGCCACCACCTTTAGGCCCACCGCGCTTGGGCCCGCCACTTTTCGGCCCACCTCGCTTAGGGCCGCCGCGTTTGGGGCCGCCGCTGGTCGGTCCGCCACTCTTCGGTCCACCGCGATTAGGACCGCCTCGCTTGGGGCCATCTGATTTGGGACCACCGCTGTTAGGCCCACTGCGTTTTGCGCCAGAGCCTTTAGTACCTCGATGGGCTTTGACACCGAATCGTTTTTGCCCACCATTCTTTTGCTCGGCTGGTTCGCGTTCAGTTTCTTGCTGCCTAGGCTCTCGGTTCGGGTTTGATTTCCGGTCGAACCTCAAAGGTTGATCTGCCAGGGCCTCAGAGTCATCGTCTTGTCCAATGATGCTACCGGCGGGTTTGCGAGGCATGAAAAGGTACTCCTCGTCTGAGTCGTCCATCGAGGAGCCCAGTGGTCCATGATCTCGAACGAGGATCATTTCATCGTCTTGGTCTTCGAGCGATGGATCATCGAGATCTTCCTCGGTGGCGTAGGGGTTCTGGGCTAGTCCTGGGAGTTTCTCCCAAGGCTTATCGGCCTTCTTCTTAGGTTTACCGATCGACTGAGGCTTTGATTTTGGTTCCTTTTCCGTTTCGCTCGTGGGTTCCTCTTGGCTAGCCAAGAGTTTTTTGCGAGCTTTGCGAGCGGCTTTTCGCTCGCGGCGTATGTCATCGACAGCTTGGTAGAGACCTTGGACCTCGTGGCTTGATAGGGGGCGATAAGCACCTTCGGGGAGATCGGCGAGTTTCAGCGGACCGATCGCGATGCGTTTGAGCGAGACAACTTTATGACCGAGCCGAGCAAGTACCCGTCGGATTTCGCGGTTCTTGCCTTCGGAGAGTGTGATTTCTATTTCCGTACTGCTTTTACGCACCTTCTTGAGTTTGGCCTGATCGACTTGGGCTTTACCTTCTGCAAGATAGATACCTCGCTCGAGTCGCTTGAGGGCATCGAGTTCGACTTGCCCTACAACGACGACTGCATAGCGTTTGGGGATTTCGTGCTTAGGATGGGCCAGTTGCTGAGCTAGTTCGCCGTCGTTGGTAAGCAGGATCAGGCCTGTACTCGAAGCATCGAGTCGTCCGACAGGAAAGAGTCGATGTTGGTTGGGTACAAAATCGATCACGCGAGGACGGCCTTGAGGATCTCGATTGGTACACAATACGCCTTCGGGTTTGTGCAGTGCAAAGTATACGGGTCGGTGCTGTTTGAGTTCTTCTCCATCGACAACGATGGTTGCATTGGCAAGGTCGACTTTGACCCCAACTTGAGTGACGACTTGGCCGTCGATCTCAACGCGGCCTTGTTCGATCAGTTCATCGACTTGACGACGTGAGCCGAGTCCTGCAGCAGCCAGGACTTTATTGATGCGTTGCAATGCCGGTTGTGACTCCGATGAGTCGGAATCTTTTTTGGGTGATTGGGGTTTTGCTTGTTGTGGTTTTGAAGGGCGGGCTTTTCGCGGTGACATATCAGTGTGTTCCTTGGATGTGCGTAGTCTTGGCGTTAGGACGCGGGGCTTGGGACGGGCTCGAGCATAAATTCGCGAACTTCGCCTTCAGGGGTCGATTGCCATACACGCTGAGTTTCAAGTTCCAAAGCGGTCAGCCACTTACCGCCATAGCAATAGGTGTCGATGCAGGTCAAATGAGGCAGTTGGACGATCTGTCCTTCGGGATGATGCGTGTGCCCCATCACCGCATGCTTGCCCGAGAAATGCGGCTTGGGCATCTGATGGGAAATTTTAACCCAACGCAACAGATCCGCCGATTGGTTCTCCAACCGCATTTGCGAATCGTAATTCGCATGGACGATGATGTGCGTGGGGGATTCGTAATAGGGGAGTAGGGATTCGAGAAACTCTCGATGCGAAACTGGGATCACCGATAGGTCACCTGCAAAGCCATAGCTTTCCATCGTGTTGTGTCCGCCATGGTTGAGCCATCCAAAAGGCTCCCGACGGCGATCCAATACCGAGAGCATCATCTCTTCGTGGTTACCCATCAAAGGGAAGAGCTGCGTTTTTTCCCTGAGCTCCATCAATCGCTCGATGACCCCCTTGGAGTCCGGGCCACGGTCGATGTAATCGCCGACCGGAACGAGGATGTCACTTTTCTTTGGCTCGATGGCAGCCAATAGCGCATCGAGCGCCGTTAGGCATCCGTGGATATCACCGATTGCGATCGTTCGTGTCATGGGAAAAACAAGGGACAGGTAGGGAGTTTCTCTGGCAATTGTCCTAGCCAGGATGCATCAAGATAGGTTCAATCGGATCGATCGACTACGCCAATTCCACGGACTTAGCGTACTGACAAGAGTCGTCGGAGCATAAAAACGAGCTAAAATCCAGCCGTTGGCGTCTCGTTTCCTGATAGGATCCTTTTCGATGCACCCGAGTCAATTACCTTTGGACAAGCTGCTGGCCCAGTGCCGATGGGGCTTCTCCAGGGCCAGCGGACCTGGAGGTCAGCACCGAAACAAAGTCGAAACTGCAGCGACCATCGAGCATCTTCCAAGCGGTATTCGGGCTTGTGCTACCGAGGAACGCTCGCAACAAAGAAACCGACAAGTCGCCTTGCATAGGCTTCGACTGGCACTGGCCGTCGGGTACCAAGAGCCTCAAGCCCCCAAGGCATTCGATGAGAGTCCAAGCCCGCTCGGGGCATCGGAGACTTGGCGACTCTATTGCCGCTCTGGAAAAGTTCGAATCTCGCCCGAGAACGAACACTTTCCTAGTCTTTTGGCAGAAGCCCATCAATGGCTGATCGCCATGGACTATCACTTGCCCAAAACCGCCGAGTTCCTAGGAACCTCCGCAACGCAGTTGGTCAAATTCCTTGCGATGTACCCACCGGCTCTCGTAGGCCTCAACAAGAACCTAGTCGCCCGAGGTCTCTCGCCGCGATCTTGCTAGCAACCCGCGATCTTACTACGAACCCAGGTCGACGCGTCGACGACCGAGTTGTTCTTGAAGACGTTGAACGATGCTCGTGTGCATCTGACTTACACGGCTCTCGCTCAGATCGAGCGTCGCGCCGATTTCTTTCATTGTCATCTCTTCGTAGTAGTAGAGAATGATGATCAGCCGTTCATTGCGATTCAGACCCTTGGTCACCAATCGCATCAGATCGCTCTTGGAGATTCGGCGAGTGGGATCCTCGCTCCGCTTGTCTTCAAGAACATCGATCTCGCGGATGTCTTTGTAACTGTCGGTCTCGTACCACTTCTTGTTGAGCGACACGAGCCCAACGGCCGATGCGTCGACTTTCATCTTCTCGAGTTCGTCGATCGAGATTCCCATGTATTCCGATAGTTCATGGTTGCTCGGAGCTCGTCCGTATTTTGCCTCCAAGAGTTTGGTGGCTTCATTAAGTTTGCTGGCTTTGCTTCGTACCAAGCGTGGAACCCAGTCCATGGTACGGAGTTCATCGAGCATGGCGCCTCGGATTCGCGGGACGCAGTAGGTTTCGAATTTGACACCCCGTTCCATATCGAAGGCATCGATTGCGTCCATCAGGCCGAAGATTCCTGCGCTGATAAGGTCATCGAGTTCGACTCCTTCAGGGAGTTTCGAGCGGAGTCGCTCTCCGTTGTAGCGAACCAGCGGAGTGTACCGCTCGATGAGTTGATTTCGCAGTTGAACGTTGGTTGGATCGGCCTTGAATTTAACCCAGACCTCGGTCATATCAGCATTTTGGAATGCGGTCGATGCCATCCGAACCTCCGTGATGTGTTGGCTTTTTGTTCAATAACCCGCGAGCTTGCAGCCTTGCATGCTTGTTTCGAAGCGACTCGAAACGGCGAGTAGACCCGGGACTCTAACGAGTTGAGCGCAGCAATTCCACATCAGTTAATCAAAGATTCAGAAATCCGGTTTGACTGTTTTTCCCAGATTGCCGAGTCGGCGTTAACGCGAAGTAGAAGTGGGGCTCGGATCGCTTCCGAGGTGCCAATCGCATGCAAGGGTACCGGCGGTCCACCCGACGAGCGATGCGACAAGCATGGCGATGAAACCTCGGACGAGCACGCTTTCGGTATCCCAACCAGCAATCCAGCCAAGCATAAGCTCGACGATCAGGCCAGAGTATCCAAAAGTTGCTGCGATCCTGCGGGCCATCACTGTCCTCGCGAGTGTGATTTACAATTCCCTAGTAGCGAACAAGTGAAGTTTTGTTTAGAAAACGAAACTCCACTTTGTCCGCCGAGTTTCTATCGGCGTAGAATGTGCAGACTCTGCAGCCAATACGAAAATTTTTAACGACTCCTAACCGTTACAAACGGAACAGATTCCCCAATGTCCAAACAACACTCTCCCGGTTTCCTAAAGATTGTCGAGCAAGCTCGCGCCGAGATTGCCGAGTGCAACGTTGCACAGCTCAAGCAAAAACTCGAAGAACCCAATCCACCCGCACTGATCGACGTCCGCGAAGAAAGCGAATATGCCGCAGGACACGTCCCGGGTTCCGTCCACCTGAGCAAAGGGGTCATCGAAAGGGATATCGAGTCGATGTTCCCGGATCCCAATACCGAGTTGTATCTACTGTGCGGGGGTGGATTCCGCTCGGCTCTTGCTGCCGACAACCTGCGCAAGATGGGCTATTTGAATGTCACCAGCGTCGATGGTGGCTGGAAAGCTTGGACTGCCGCAGGGTATCCCACTCTCAAGCCAAACCCATGAGGATCGATCGAGCCACAAGACCACAGACAGGCCAAGCAGGTTGGAGGATCACCACTCCGGCCAAGATCAACCTGTTCTTGGAGGTGCTAGGGAAACGGCCCGACGGCTACCACGATCTAGATACGGTCATGCTCGCGATCGACTTGACCGACACCTTGGAAATCTATCCCGCCGAGTCCGATCAACTCTCGCTCGAAGTCGATCTTTCGGATGCTCAAGTAGTAACCAACCAGGAGCTTGCACGAGAGGATAAGGCATGGGAAATACCCTTGCACGGATCTGGTTCGCAAGGGAATCTTGTGCTTAGGGCTTTAGAGTCCCTTCGCCAACACTTGGACTCTTGTGCAGATGCATCGCCACGGGCTCAAATGCGCGGGGCGCATGTGATCTTGAAAAAAAGAATTCCGTCCCAAGCGGGCTTAGGGGGTGGCAGTAGCGACGCGGCTGCTGCGTTGGTTCTCGGATCGCTCCTATGGCAAGATCGCTATGAGCCGCAGGTTCTCGGTGGACTTGCAAGCCGACTTGGTAGCGATATCAATTTTTTTCTCGAAGGGCACAATGGGCTCAACTGGACCGCTCGATGCACGCAACGCGGTCAGATCGTCCAGCCGATCGAGAACAACCTTGCGATCCATGGACTGATCGTTCATCCACCTATGGGTTGCTCGACGGCCCAAGTCTTCTCGCTGGTGCGTCAGTCGATCGCCGATCGCAAGCAAGCCCAGTCCCCAGAGGCGCTTCTTGAATGCCTAATCAACTTGCCAGGGGATCCTCACAGCACAGCACGACTCTCGAGACTGTTGTATAATCGACTCGGCGAAGCCGCAGTGCAAACCACCGAGTGGGTCCATAGGACTGCTCAGCGGATCGATCGATACAAACCCTATGGTCAATGCCTTAGCGGTAGCGGATCGGCTCGATTTTGTTTGTTACCCGATCGGGCTCAAGCCGAGACCATCGCAGCACAACTGCAGCGGGAAGGGGACTTTAGGGCTTATCCATTTACCGCATGGACCAGCCCATCGATCCTCGATCAGACGATTCAACGGACTGAGTGAAACATCAAGATGGACATTACCGAGGTAAGAATCAAGCTCATGGAAGACTCGGAGGACCGACTCCGAGCCTTCTGCTCGATCACTTTTGACCATGCTTTTGTGGTCAGGGATCTGAAAATCATCGAAGGGACCAACGGTCCATTCGTGGCCATGCCTAGCCGCAAAATGACGGCCCGTTGCGGCCGCTGTGGCTCGAAGAACCACATGCGCAGCAACTACTGCAATCAATGCGGAAAAAGGCTCCGTGGTGCCCAAGATTTGCAGGATATCGAAGGGGCCTCGAATAAGCTTTACGCGGATATCGCCCACCCGATCAATCAAGTTTGTCGCGATCAGATCCAGCAAGCCGTCATCGGCGAGTACCATTTGGAACTCGAACGAGCCAAGCAGCCCGGATATGTTTCGAGGTACGACGAAGAGTACGTCGAATTCATCCCGCATGCATCCGAGACACCGACAGTGCCGGCGAGCGATCCGTTGTCCCATCGTTCCTCTGGGGTGCCGATCAAACGTCCACACATGCTCGATAGACAACCCGAGTCCGACTCGGTCAACGAGTCTGGCTCCCCGGAAACACCATTCGGGGATGGAATTTTCTAAGCTCGAATCACGCATCGATCATGCGAAGCTATCGGCCGTGTACTGACGCTGCCTCCCTCACGGTTCGGGTTACTGGCGAAGCCACGGGGCCGCAGGCCCAGGTACCCGAAGTGTCAACGAGGAAGCACTCGAGTGATCGTCATGTGCATGGAGCGAGCGGTCAGTCTCGATCGCTATTGCTTGTGCGAGAATTCGCCGGACAAGACTCTTTGTTCGATGGCAAGGATTTTGTCCAATCGCCGTTGGTGTCGAGGTTGCGGGGCGTATTTGGCACCCAGGAAGGCCTTGATGATCTCAAAGGCTAGTTCAGGTCCGATGACTCTGGCTCCAATGCAAAGCACATTCATGTCATCGTGCTCAACGCCTTGGCGTGCCGAATAAGTGTCGTGACAGAGGCTGGCGCGAATGCCAGGGAACTTATTGGCCGCCACGCTCACTCCGACCCCAGAGCCACAGACCAAGATGCCACGGTCGATTTGTCCCTTGAGGATCCGCGTGGCAACGGCTTCGGCAAAATCAGGAAAATCGCAGGATTCGCTTGAATGGGTGCCGCAATCGATCGCCTCGACCCCGAGGCCAGCCAAGTACTTAACAACCTCGTTTTTCATAGAAAAACCGGCATGATCACCGGCAATTGCGTAACGAATAGATTGGCTCATCGAAGTCTCCCGGATTTGCAAAAATGCGCCGTTGCCGTCTTGGTGCTTCGCGGTTACACTTCTTCCCCTTAGGTTTGTAGGGATTTTGGGCAAACTTCGGCGTCTGCCCCCCGCGATCCGCTCCTCGTTTTCTGACTGGTCGTTCGGCGCCAATTCCCTTTGTTTTATCGCTAATAAGGAGCCCAGACAATCGATTTAAGCGTTGTTTGACCGGATTCCTGGTTGCGATGGAGGGATTTTCAGGAGCGTCGCTCAGGCCGGCTCATTAGGTTTTGCTCCCATGGTCAACCGCTCTTTAGTCCGCTCTCTGGACGATGATACCCTTGAAAATGAACTCGCCGGTATGTTCGGCGACTCTGCAGAAGAACTCCTGCTAGATTCCCTCGAAGACGCCAACAAACAGTTTGACGTCAACCAAATCGTCGAAGGAAAAATCGTTGAAATCAATGAAGAATTCGTCGTCGTCGACGTCGGATTCAAGAGCGAAGGGGCCATCCCCAAGAACGAATGGGAAGAAGGCGAAGAGCCCCCGCAAGTCGGGCAGATGATCAAGGTCTTGATCGAAGAAGTCGAAGACCAAAACTTGCTCGAAGAAGCTCGCAACATGATCGTGCTGAGCAAGCGCAAGGCAGAGAAGATCATCCAGTGGGAAAAGATGATGGCTTCGGTCCAAGAAGGCCAAGTTGTCACCGGTACTGTCACCCGCAAGATCAAAGGTGGTTTGCTGGTCGATATCGGCGTGAACGTCTTCTTGCCAGCTAGCCAAGTCGACATCCGTCGACCCAACGATATCGGCGATTACATCGGTCGAGTCGTTCAGTGCGAAGTTCTCAAGATTGACGAAGCGCGTCGCAACATTGTCGTAAGCCGTCGATCGCTGATCGAAAAGCAGCGAGAAGAAGACCGCGAGCATCTGATGGCCGAACTGGAAATCGGTCAAATCCGCAAAGGTGTCGTCAAGAATATCGCCGACTTCGGTGCCTTCGTCGACCTCGGTGGTATCGATGGTCTGCTCCACATTACCGACATGAGTTGGGAACGCATCGGCCACCCAAGCGAGATGGTCGCAATCGATCAAGAGATCGAAGTCAAGATCCTTCAGATCGACCGCGAAAAGCAAAAGATCGCTCTGGGGCTCAAGCAAAAGCAAAACAACCCATGGACCAACATCGCCGAGAAATATCCGGTGGGTGCAACGGTTCCTGGCGAAGTCGTCAATGTCATGAGCTACGGTGCCTTCGTCAAACTCGAACCGGGCATCGAAGGCCTCGTGCACATCAGCGAAATGTCTTGGACCCGACGTATCAACCATCCAAGCGAAATGGTTCAAATCGGCGACAAGATCGACGTGAGGATCTTGGGCGTCGATGCCCAAGGCCAACAACTCTCGCTGGGGATCAAGCAAACGCAAGCCAACCCATGGGACGATATCCTTGGGCGTTACCCAGAGAACTCCGAAGTGGCTGGCAAGGTTCGCAACCTTACCAACTACGGTGCCTTCATCGAACTCGAAGAAGGTATCGATGGTTTGCTCCACGTTTCGGATATGTCCTGGACTCGCAAGATCAGCCATCCAAGCGAAGTCTTGCAAAAGGGCCAACAGGTCAAGTGCCGTGTCTTGAGCGTCGATCAAAATCGCCGACGCATCGCCTTGGGTATGAAGCAACTCGACGACGATCCATGGAATACATCAATTCCAGAGAAGTACAAGCCAGGTCAGCTTGTACGAGGCAAAGTTACCAAGATTACCAACTTCGGTGTTTTTGTGGGCTTGGAAGACAACCTCGAAGGATTGCTTCACATCTCGGAACTCTCGGACAACAAAGTCGAGAATCCAGAGGAACTCGTCAAAGTTGGCGACGAAATCGAGATCAAGGTTTTGCGAGTCGACAGCGACGAACGCAAGATCGGACTCTCTCGACGGCGAGTTGACTGGACCGAAGAACAGATTCGCAATGAAGCTGAAAAGGAACAGCAACAACAGCAAGTCAAGGAAGAGAAGAAGACCGAGCTTAAGGGCGGACTTGGTTCTGAAGGTCCACTGATCCCGACAGGCGAATAATCCCGTCGAGTAAACTATAGCTATTGCAAAAACGTCGCGGATCTCCGCGACGTTTTTTTATTCACTTGAAAGTGGTTAGCCACCCGCCTCGGGCAGTGCTCGTACTGGGCGCACCGATGAAGAACTTGTGATAGACTTGTTGCGATAACCAAAGATCCATTCAACATGGGGAACATTGCAATGAGATTGAATCTCAGATTCTCGTTCTTCGCTCTCCTACAACTTTTGTGGGTGAGCCTCGCACCATGCTATTGTGAGGTACTTGCTCAAGACACCAAGCCCAACATCATCGTGATTTTTTGCGATGATTTAGGCTGGGGGGACTTGGGGTGTTTCGGCAACCCAGTCATTCGAACACCCAATATCGATCGGATGGCAAGTGAAGGGCAAAAGTGGACACAGTTCTATGTGGCCGCTCCGGTCTGCACTCCCAGCCGCGCTGCACTCATGACCGGACGCTATCCGATCCGCAACGGCATGACCAGCGCCAAACGTGCGGTACTCTTCCCTGATTCCGGTGGTGGGCTTCCTCCCGAGGAGATCACCCTTGCCGAGATGCTCAAGGATGTTGGCTATGCCACTGGGATCGTGGGCAAGTGGCATCTGGGGCACTTGCCAGAGTATCTGCCCACTGCCCAAGGCTTCGACAGCTATTTCGGAATCCCTTATTCGAACGACATGGATAAGACTGGCGGACCGGGGTATATGGCAGAGGTTCGAAAAGACACCTCGTATTATCCACAATTCGAGCATTACAACGTGCCGTTGATGCGAAACACCGAGATCATCGAAAGGCCCGCCGACCAAAACACGCTTACCAAGCGTTACACCGAGGAGGCCATTCGATTCATCGAAGACAACGCAAAGCAACCGTTCTTTTTGTACTTGCCCCATTCGATGCCCCATATCCCTCTTTTTGCTTCAGCGAATTTTCGCGGACGCTCCCCCAGAGGGCTCTATGGAGATGTCGTCGAGGAACTCGATGAGAGCGTTGGAGCAATTCTCGATACGCTTAGCGACCTCAAGCTCGATAGCAAGACGCTGGTTGTCTTTTCCTCAGACAATGGACCTTGGCTGTCCTTCGAGACCCATGGAGGATCTGCCGGTCCACTCCGGGCAGGCAAAGGAACGACATTCGAAGGTGGCATGCGCGTGCCGACGATTTTCTGGTGGCCGGGAAAGATTCCCCCAAGCACGAAACAAGATTTGGGATCGACGCTGGACTTTATGGCAACCTTTTGCGCTATTGCCGGTGGGGAACTGCCCGAGAACCGAAAACTTGATAGCTACGATTTATCCGATGTTTTATTCCGGGATCTAGAAAGCCCCAGACAAGAGATGTTCTATTGGACCAACGCCCAATTGCATGCCGTGCGCAGAGGGCCTTGGAAATTGCACCTGAAGATGCGTGAGGCGGTCAACTATGGCAAAGAGGTCGAGTTAGCCAAACCGGAGTTGTACAATCTCGAACACGACATCTCCGAGAAATACAACCTTGCCGACAAACTGCCAGAGAGTGTTGAACTAATGCTCAAGCTTGTCGACGAGCATCTCTTGGATATCGATCCCCACGAAGACATGCTCGCCATCCCGCTGCGCAAGTAATGGTTCTTCAGGTGTTTCTGTGGGTGAACATTCATCCTTTTCTTGCTCGTGCTCGTGCTCCTGCTCGTACTCGGATGATCGGAATTGCTCTTCGGAATGGAGTTGACCTTCCTCAGCACCCGCATGATTGCGCCTGCTAAACTACTTTCGAGTACGAGCACCGTTTCACTGAGCACGAGCACGGTCGAGCAACAGCCGCAAGCAATCACAGAGGTGGTCCGAGCGAGTATACCAATTTACATGAAAACTCTATGTTAGGCTCACATTCCCAACTCGCGAATTGGCTCACCGTGGTCTACGATGTTTCTTGGTCTACCGCTAGCGTCTGTGTACTGCGTCTCCAAGGGCACTCCAAAAAATCGATAGATCGTTGCAGCGATATCTCCTGGTTTGACAACGCGCTCTCGCACATAAGCCCCCTCCTTATCGCTCTGGCCGATGACCTGCCCGTGCTTAAGTCCTCCGCCGGCCAAAGCCATCGACATGAGATTTGGCCAATGGTCTCGACCATCGGTGCTTTCCTGGGTGCCCATCATCGGGGTTCGTCCAAACTCACCCATGGCGATGACCAAGACATCGTCGAGTTTGCCTCTTTCCTCCAAATCGCTCACGAGCGTCGTAAGCAAATGATCAAACAGAGGGAGCAGTGGTTTGAGTCCCTTGGAGATACCTCCATAAGGGGGTATGTTATCGCCGTGGTTGTCCCAGGTGCCACTGGCGGTATGGTAACTCAAATCGAGCGTCACAAAAGCCGAACCGGCTTCCACCAATCGCCTTGCCAAGAGCGCTTGCTGAGACCACAAATGCGATCCGTATCTCTCTTTGGTTTTGTCGGTCTCCTGAGCCAAATCAAACGCCTGGCGTGTCTCTTTGCCCAAGAGCAACTCATAAGCTTGCTGGTGATGGGAGTCCATCGCGCTCATCGTCTCGGTCTGATCGATGTCGCGACGCATCTGATCCAGATCCTTCAATAGCTGGCGTCGATTTTGAATCCTTTCGAAACTTAAGCCCTTAGCAAGTTGAAACATCTCACCATCAGACTTTTTACCCGTGTCGCTTCCCACCAAATCATAAACAGGCAGCTTGGCAGCTAGATTGCCCGGGAACGGGTCGTATTGCTGACCTAAATATCCGCCAAACGCGATATGGCTACGAGAGCGATAGAAGCCGACGTAAGGTGGGAGTCCCGCACGATTCGCCCCGTGATGCTTCGCTACGATCGATCCGATCGATGGGAATCGCGGTGCCTCTGGGTTTGTCCTTGGCTCGGCGTCCAAATTCCCCGTTTGCAAAACCATATTCGGTTCGTGATTGCTGAACTTGGCATCCACAGATCGAATCAGGGTAAATCGATCGAGCATCGCAGCTTGTTTGGGCAAATGCTCGCAGATAAAGACTCCCGGCAATGCCGTAGAAGTGACTCCAAAGGGACCTCGATTCTGGATCGGTCGATCGGGCTTGGGGTCCCAAGTATCGATCTGACTCGGGCCACCAGTCATCCATAGCAAGATAACGCTCTTGCCCTTGGGAGCACCCAAGCCACCTTGGCTGATCGGTTCGCGTGCCTGGAGCAACCTCGGAAGAGATAACCCGGCAATGCCCCCAAGGCTCGCCTTGAGAACATTCCGCCTGCTGGCAACCACCAGTCCCTCACGCACAAGTGCATTAAACGATCCAAAGGCATGAGCATGGGAATGTGACCAGCGGTTCATCGATGGATACCAAGGTTCATACGGAAGTGAGAAACCAACCAGAAGCCTTTATGTTAATCCTCCCAAGTCCAAGCCGCACCCGCTTACCCCCCAGGTAATCGCGGAAAATTCTACGCAGTCCCTTTTTTCATCAAGTCCGTGACCTGACGTGTCAAACTCGTTTCGTATTATGCTAGCACACACGAGAAAAACCTGTTGTCCGCCAGTTTCTGACGATCATGCACCGACTCTACGCTTTCCAAATCTCTCCCAGAAGAACCCTTAGTCACTTTCCGCAGGCCCACGGAGGATCTGTCGAAGCCTCTGACGAATTGCTCAAGCTCTTTGAAGAGCTTATCCCGTCTTCCAAAATCGAATCGCAGTCCCTGGTTCACCTACGCTCGGAGGATCCCGAATCAGAACCCTTCCGAAACCAAATCCGCGATCACTTCCTAGCAATTTGCTACGGCACTGAGGATCAAGCATTAAGCAGCGCCCGTGAGATCGCCGCCAAACTCAGTCTTTCGATGGATCAGCGATCCTCGAAACACTCTCTATTGGTGATCGATGCCCACGAGCATTCTAAAACGCGCCGCATCGTCCTTTGGCTCTTCCCCAAAGACGATGTCTTTCGACTTCAAACCTCTAGCACTGGCAACCAACTGTCGGTTCTCGAAGATGTCTTCAGCAAATCGTCCACATGGCGCAAAGCAGCGATCTTCTACGGGCCAAACAATCTTCATGGATTTCGAACCGGCAGAGTTATCGATATCCAATCGAGAAAGACCGACGAGCGTGCGGCGGATTTCTGGCTGCATTTGTTCCTAAATGCCATCTATGCCATGGACTCAAGGAACTCGACTTCCCAACTAGTCAGCACGCTCAAAGATGCCTTTGAATCTTCGACAGGAACCCTACGCGATCAACTCTTTGCGGCCATGGTTTCCCTCCCGAAGTCTCCGAACAAAAACTGGAGCTATGCCCAAATCGCACAGCAGTACCTTGATCCTGCTTACCAAAACTCCTTCCTCAACCTGATTCCCGACATGGTTCGCGAAAGCTCCTTTGAGCTCGATCCGGAGCTCTTTCAAACAAAGCTCAAATTCCGAGTCTTCGAGACCAATGATGGGGTCTGGGTTTCGTGCCCTCCGAGTCAAATCGGTAAAACCGTTCATATCGATGCTCCACGATCGAGTATCTCAGTTGCAGGAACGATCAAACAGGAATCGATGAGGGCTCGCCATGTCCAATGACTTTTCGAATGATCCAGGGATCGAAAAAAGCCTACTCCAGCAAACCGCGCTCGCACTGCAAAACCAATTTCGCGACGTCGTTTTCGAACAAGACCGACGGGTCCATCACATTCGCTTCGAAATCCGTGAATCACCCGCTAGTTCCGAAACATCGCATGGAGCCCCATCGCTGGAAATCCTCGGACGCTTGGAATTCGAAGGTGACCTTGAGGATGCACTCGAGACGATTCGACGAAGCTACCCTTTGGAGATCCTCAAGATAAGTTCATCGGCTAGCGAACCGAACATCATCCAAGCCAACATTTCGCCACTTGCCCAAGGCCCCGGTTGGAACGCGCTCCGGAATATGCCGGCTGTATTCAAACTCGAAATCCTACTGCTCGAACCCTCGGTAACCATTCAGTTTCCCGCAGCGGATCTGGCCCCTGGCGATGCTCAGTCGCGTAGCGAGGTGATCTTTCTGATCCATGGCATTCGAGACCGAGCGCGATGGCAGTCTCTGGTCAAGCGAATCATGGAAGAGATCGATGGTGTGGAGGTCATCCCTATCCGATATGGCTATTTCGATGTTTTTCGTTTCTGGCTGCCGGTATGCACTCGAAGTAAACCCATTCGCTATACACAAAAGCAAATACAAATCGGAAAAAACAATTATCGGGTCAATAAGTACTCGGTCATCGCGCACAGTTTTGGAACCTATGCCATCTCCAAGGTTCTTGACGACACCCAAGACCTTGCACTGGAGCGATTGGTGCTATGCGGTTGTATCATCCCTAAAAGTTATCCTTGGGAACATCTAAAAGGTCGCATCAAGCATAAAGTCATCAACGATTATGGCACTCGAGATATCTGGCCCTTCTGGGCTCGAAAACTCAGTTGGGGGTACGGTGAAACCGGACGCTATGGCTTTGGTCGATCGGATGTCGAAGACCGAGCCCACAACCATGGCCACAGCGATTACTTTGACGAGTCCTTTATCCGCGCCTACTGGAAACCACTGTTCGAAAGTGGCCAAGTCGTCAAATCCACTTGGGAAGAGAAAGCTCCTAAGCCTTCAAGGATCCTCGAAATCATCTCGATGCTTCCGGTAAAAAGCTTGCTCGCGGTTTTTTCAACCGCCTTGGCCATCGCGGTATACCAACTTGTTCAATGGCTCGTATCGAGCGCCAATTAGAGGCTTATAATTCGCAAGCTCGAATCGTTGAAGTGACAAATGCGTCGACCTCAGACTCGGTATTGTAGAAATAGAAAGAAGCCCGAGCACTAACCCCTATCCCAAACCGCTCGTGCAAGGGCATCGCACAGTGATGGCCGACTCGAATCGCAACCCCTGCAGCGTTCAAATACTGCCCGATCTGATCGGAATGTATCCCTTGCACCACAAAGGAAACGATCCCTGTTTTACTGCCGATCGATGGACCCAAGACCCGCAAACCCGGTATCGCCGACAGCCCATCGATAGCTCGCTTGGCCAACTTTCTCTCGTGCTCCAAAATAGCTTGGCTACCTACCCTTGTAAGGTACTCCAATGCCGGCTTGAGTGCGATCGCTTCGACAATCGGTCCCGTCCCCGCCTCAAAACGATGGGGTAAGTCGGCGGACGTAAAGCCTGCTTTGCTAACGGATTTGATCATGTTCCCACCACCCAAAAACGGGGGCATCGATTCGAGCAACTCGCGTTTTCCGTAGAGAACTCCAATGCCAGTTGGCCCAAGCATCTTGTGGCCGCTAAAGACCACCCAATCGGCATCCCACAGCGTCGGTGAAACGCTCCCGTGAGGCACACTCTGAGCAGCGTCGACAAGAACTTTCGCTCCCACACGATGGGCCGCATCGACAATGCCTCGAACGGGATTGATTGTCCCGAGCACGTTCGAGACAGCCGTGACCGATACCAGTTTGGTACTAGGCCCTAAGACCCTATCTAGCGATTCGATATCCAGTTGATAATCGTCTCTGACAGCCAGCCACCGGATCACTGCACCCGTGCGCTCGGCTAGTTGCTGCCACGGAACAATATTCGAATGATGCTCCATCTCGGTCAGGACGATCTCGTCTCCAGGCTTGAGGTTCGCATCACCCCAACTGCGAGCAACAAGATTGATTGACGCGGTGGTTCCAGAGGTAAAGATAATCTGTGAAGACGATTCGGCTTGCAACCAGCTAGCCAGAGCCTCTCGCGACTCCTCCATCGCAGCGGTTGTCTCTGCAGCGAGTTGATGGCCGCTGCGATGCACATTGGCATAATGCTTGCGATACACGCGACTCATGCAGTCGATCACCGATGTCGGTCTTTGCGACGATGCGGCATTGTCCAGATAGGCCCATGGCTTGCCGCAAGGAAGTTTCTCGGAGAGGATCGGGAAATCATCCCGACAGGTCTCGATCCGAATCGCAGGAAGTGTAACACGATAGCCTGTAACCAATTTGGGCATCGACTCAATCGTCGCATTGGCCAGCGAGGCACCTTTGGCGATCGCCAAAATTCTCTGCACCATCGAGTGCAGACCGTTGCTTCGCATCGGAGTCAAGAACGATTTGAGTTTGATCTCATCGAAGAATGAATCGACGGAAAACGCGAGAATGTCGGAAGCTTTTCGTCCGGAATAAGCCGCCAGCAGAATTGCGACCAAGCCGCGTACCATCGGTGCATCGCTCGATCCACGAAAGTCAATTTTGTCCCCATTGAGGCTGGGAACCAACCAAACCATGCTCTGGCAACCCAGAACTCGATACTCCTCTGTCTGATACTCCTTGGGCAGATCAGGCACGGTTTGTCCAAGTTCAATCAGATAGGCGATACGCTCTTCGGGCGATTCAAGATCCGCCACCTCTTCGCGGATCTCGTCGATGCTGATCCGCGTACTCGTTGGGCTCATCGTTAAAATATCCCAAGTTGATCTCGGGCATCCTCGGTCATCTTCTCGGGTGTCCACGGTGGATCCATCACCACCTTGATATCGACTGCTCCAACGCCAGGCATCTCTTCGATCACTTGTCGACTATTGGCTACAAGCTGTGGCCCTGCCGGGCACATCGGACTGGTCATGGTCATCTCGACGTTGACATCCAGTTTGCCCTCTTGGCCCGGGACAATATCGACGACATAGATCAATCCAAGATCTACGATATTGACGAAGAGTTCAGGGTCAATCACCCGTTTGAGTTCCTCGCGTACTTTGTCCTCGGTGATCGCAAGAGTCGGATCTACCTGGGTAGGTTCAGTTCCTGTGGGTTCTGTGTTCTCGGACATACTTATGCTCTTTCGTACTAATCTAATCTAGCGAACATTACTCGCTCAGAGCCACGTAGATCTTTCCCGATTCGATCTTCACACGATGGCTCGGTGTGTCTTCGGTTGCTGGCATGCACATGGCTTTGCCCGTCCTGACATCGAACTTGGCCCCATGCCTTGGGCAAACCAAGCAATTGCCGTCGAGTTGACCATCACCCAGGGTGCCTCCATCGTGGGTGCACATGTCCTCGACGCAATGGACTTGGTCGTCGATTTCCACAAGCACCACGAATCGATCATCGACTTCGAAGGATTGCGGTTGGTTCGGGCGGATCTGGTCTCTGGGGCAAACGTAATGGAACTGGGACATTGTGGATGTTTCTTTCACTCGTACTTGCGAACTTGGCGTGCGATCGCTGCTCCGAGTGCATCGCGGACACTCTCGATGGTAATGCGGTCGAAGATTTGCTGGAAGAAACCAGTGACGATCATTCGAATCGCTTCTGACCGCGTGAAACCTCGGGATTGTGCGTAGAAGATCAATTCTTCATCGACTCGCCCGCTGGTGCTGCCGTGAGTGCAACGCACATCGTCGGCGTTGATCTCTAAGCCAGGAATCGAGTCGGCTCGGGCCGCATCGCTGAGCATGAGGTTATCGTTGCGCTGATAACCATCGGTCTTTTGAGCGCCCTGGCTGACCTTGATCATGCCACGCCAAACCGTACGCGATCGGTCCTGCAAAACGCTCTTGTACAAAAAGTCGCTCGTGCAGTGGGGCGCTTTGTGGTGCTGCAAGGTGTTGTAGACCAAATGCTGGCGGTCTTGGGTGAACATTACACCGTTGACTTGACTTCTTGCACCTGGCTCAACGAGCTCGACGCGCTGATCGACCTGCGCGAACCTTGCACCCACCGCAGCGACGGTCCATTGCAATTGGGCATCCCGACCTACCGAAGCTCTTTGGTGGGCAAAGTGCCAGCTACCCTTGCCCCAGTCTTGCAAGTTCACATACCGAAGATGGCTGTTGCCATGCTGGATCAGTTCGACACCTCCGCAGTGCAATCCGCGAGCATCGGCCGTGGGACTCGACGACTCAAATAGAACCGTTGCCTCTGCACCTTCCTCGAGAACAATCAGCGTATGCGATAAATCGACTTGGCCATCCCCCATCGCTGCGTGGAGATGGATCGGTCGCTCGACCCGGACATTGCGAGGAACATAGACAAAGTAGCCATCGCTCCACATGGCTGTTTGCAATGCAGCGAAGCGATCGCTTTTGGGACAGATCAGACTGTGCAGGTATTTTTCGACCAATGCCGAATGGTCTCGAGCGCACCTGGATAAAGATCCGACAACCACACCCCGAGCAGCGAGCCCCTCATCGAGCGACTCTGAAACAACCAAGCCGTTGACGCTTCGGCAGCTTGCCGAAACATCGACCCCATCGAGCAAGCGAACAGGGGATCCAGTTGCAATCTGGGCGCTTTCTTCGATATTCGGTGCAAACTTGCTGAGCTTAAGCCCTCGGATATCCGATCGCATCCAATTCTCATCGCGAGGATTGGGCCAATCGAGCCCTTGAAAAATCTCCCAAGCCTCTTTGCGTTTGGCCGTTAACCACAGTGGGTCGATGCGTTTTTCGAGTAAGCGATCGAAGGCGTTCTGGCCAAAAGTTTCGGCGGAATCCAATCGATCGGTAAGTGTTGATGTTGTCATGTCGATTAACCCACCGAACCTTCCATTTGGAGTTGGATCAAGCGGTTCATTTCGACCGCGTATTCCATGGGAAGTTCCTTGACCAGTGGCTCGATAAATCCGTTGACGATCATCGTGCTGGCCTCGGCTTCGGAAAGACCACGGCTCATCAGATAAAAGAGTTGTTCCTCACCGATACGAGACACACTTGCCTCGTGACCGATGCTCACATCCTGATCGAGGATTTCGATGTAGGGGTAGGTGTCGCTTTGGCTCTTGGAGTCCAGAATCAGCGCGTCGCAAACGACGTTCGACTTGGACTTGCGAGCATCCTTTTCCACGCGTACCAACCCACGGTAACTGGCTCGACCCCCATTTTTGGAAATCGATTTGCTGATGATTTGACCCGTGGTGTGGGGTGCCGCATGCACGAGCTTGGCCCCGGCATCTTGATGCTGACCGGCCGAAGCAAAAGCGATCGATAGAATCTCTCCGCGCGCTCCGGGTTCGAGCATGTAAACCGCAGGATACTTCATCGTCAGTTTGCTACCCAGGTTTCCATCGACCCACTCCATGGTCGCATCGGCATAGGCAACGGCTCGCTTGGTCACCAAGTTATAGATGTTGTTGGCCCAGTTTTGGATCGTCGTATAACGACAACGGCTACCCCGCTTGCAGATGATCTCGACGACCGCAGAGTGAAGCGATTCCGAAGAGTACATCGGTGCTGTACAGCCTTCGACGTAGTGAATACTTGCACCCTCATCGACGATGATCAGCGTCCGCTCGAACTGCCCCATGTTCTCGGCGTTGATACGAAAATAAGCTTGGAGAGGGAAGTCGATCTTGACCCCTTTGGGTACGTAGATGAACGATCCGCCCGACCATACCGCAGAGTTCAGGGCTGCGAACTTGTTGTCATTCGGTGGAATGATGGTTCCAAAGTACTCTCGCAAAAGGTCTGGGTGTTCTCTGACAGCCGTGTCGGTGTCGGTAAAGATCACACCCTGTTGAACGAGGTCTTCTTTGAGCGAACCGTAGACGACTTCGCTCTCGAATTGGGCTTTGACCCCAGCTAGGAACTTCTTTTCGGCTTCAGGGATACCGAGTTTGTCAAAGGTGTCTTTGATTTCCTGTGGGACATCTTCCCAAGTTCGACCTTGTTTGTCCGTCGGCTTGAGATAGTAGAAGATGTCTTGGAAGTCTACATCGATGCTACCGCCCCATTTAGGCATCGGCTTGGAATGGAAAATCTCGAGCGACTTGAGGCGAAACTCGCGCATCCAAGCCGGCTCGTTTTTCATTTCCGAGATTTGCTCGACAATCTGAGCATCGAGACCTTTGCGGGCCTTGAAGACAGCTTTGCTTTCGGTGCGAAAATCGTATTTGTTGATCTCGCCGATGGTTTCGTTGGTCGATGTATCTGTAGACATGAGTTGGTGTTTCTGGAAGGTTTGAGTTTGGGCTACTAGACTGCCAAAGGCTCTTCTTTGGCAAGCATCTGTTGGTTGGCCGCCTCGGCATCCGGATAGGCTTTGCGAATACGATCGTATCCATGGTCATGCAACTGGCGAGCCAGATCGGCACCGCCGGTCTCGACAATCCGTCCGCCGAGCATCACGTGGGTAAACTGCGGCGGATTGTGCTCCAAAAGCTTGTCGTGGTGAGTGATAATCAATAGACCCATCTTATCGCGACCGATCTCGGCAATCGAAGCGCTCGCCAGACGAACCGCATCGGCATCCAAACCGCTATCGGTCTCATCGAGAATCGAGAACTTGGGCGAAAGCATCGCCATCGTTAGAATCTCCGCACGCTTCATCTCTCCACCAGAGAATCCGTCATTGACATAACGACGAGCAAATTCTGGATCCATCTTAAGCTGCTCCATTTTGCCCTTGAGCTCCTTTCGGAATTCACGCATGGCAATCAAATCCTCCCCCTCTTTGCGATCAGGACGGCGGACATTGGTAGCCGCATGTCGCAAGAAGTCAGCCATCTTGACTCCAGGGATTGCTACCGGACGCTGAAAGGCCATGAAAATCCCAGCGCGAGATCGCTCGTCGGCCTCGAGCTCTGTCAAGTTCACATCGTCGAGCCAAATCGATCCTTCGGTGATCTGATAATTCGGATGGCCAGCGATCGCTAGGCCAAGGGTACTCTTGCCCGAGCCGTTGGGGCCCATCAACGCGTGAGTCTCGCCGAATTTAATCACCAAATTCACACCGCGCAAAATCGGTTTATCATTGACCGACACATGCAAATTTTCGATCCGAAGTATATGGCTCATTCCAGTTGCTTCTAAGTTTCTTAAAGGTTTGAGGTTTGGGGGATTTGTTTTTGAGTTGGCTTGAATTGGCAAGACCCATGGCCGTCGAGTTTGCAACAACTCAACTCTAGCGGCTGGCCAATGGCTTCGCTGAGAACCTGCTGCTCCAAATGGCACAAGCTTCGATCGACATCGCGGCTGGTCAGATCCGGATAGGGACACGCATGCACCGAGAGGACCGGTAAGCCTTCGATGCTCACGAAGGAGGCCGGAATCCGCCTAGCGGCCATCAAACCCGCAAGCGACTTCATCCGATCCTCAAGGCTCCCGTCGGGCAATAAATCCCGAAAAGCTCTTCCCATCCGTTTGGAGACTTTGTCAATGAGCTTGGCCTTCGTCCCACCCTCTTCGAACTCCATGATCTCGCTCCAGAGGGCTACAGCCAGATCCGTGTAGGTCACTCCGACTTGCCTCCAACCTAAATCGGTCAAGAAATAGGAGAAGGTCGGTCTGCCACGACCCACCGTATTCTTACGACGCTCGACGTAACCAGCGTTTTCGAGCCGATCGAGCCGCTGGCGAACCGCCGTAGCAGTAACCTCCAACTTTTCCGTCAGATCAACAACCGTTAGCCCTTCTTGGCGGCGCAGCAGATCCAAGACCAACTGGTCGACCGGGCGGGTGGGGATCTGGTTGTTTGAAGGTGCTAAGTCCATGATTTTAATGACCTTACGGCAATCAAAGGCGCCTGCAGATGGTTCTACGACGCACTGGAGTATAGGGAATTTGGCAATTTAGACAAGCTTCATTGCGAAAAACAACAAGACCACTGGCTCGACTCGATTGGTTCTGGAAATCGGGCAAACTTGCGAAAAATGCACAAGCCTGGAAAGAGCCAGCAGATCGGTCTTGATGCGACTAAGGTTTTTTTCGTACCGTCGACGGCCAAACGAACCATCAATGAGTGATCCCAGCGCAATCAAGGAAGATGCAATGGTCGATTTGAATCGAAAACTTCAAGCCCACCAACCATTTCTATCCTATCGCCTTGCCATAGCGATGGCTTTGGTAAGTTTTCAATCAGCCAGCATGGGACTGGCCCAGGAGCCACGTAAGCCATCGTGGATGCCTTTTCCCATGGGGCGAGCTTCGAGCAATTTCACCCCCAGCAATCCCACTCCGCCTAGCTCTACAAATGCAAACAACACCCAGTCGAATCCTCCCAGCGATCCGAGTCGACCGCAGCCATGGTTGATGTGGGCCGATCCCTTGGCACCGAATTCTCAGCAACCTGGCGATTGTTATTTTCGTCGCACGATGGAATTGCCTGAAATCGAAAAGTGTTTTGTCGACATCGATTGTCAAACGAAAACAGATGTCTATTTCAACGGTCAGCGAGTAAGGCCTGCCAAGCCTGGTGCTGGCAAGCAACGGATCGAACTGCAGTCCGCAGTGCGCCCAGGACAGAATGTTCTTGCGATGGCCGTTCAAGCAACGGCAACCAGCACTCCTGGAGTTCGAGTCGAGTTCTATTTCAAACCCAAGCAAGGCAACTGGCGATTGGTGGTCTCCGATGCGGATTGGAAAGCATCCAAGGGGGCTCCTCGCAACTGGCAGACTCTTGGCTTTAACGATGGCTCGTGGTCTGAAGCAGTGGATTTGAATCAAGCCTCCAGCGCCCTAGCGAGCTCACCGACTTTTGCCCAAGGAAGTCAACCCAACGAGGATGCCGCACGGAGTGTCCCAGAGCCTGGAGCATTGCCGCTGGTTGCACAGCAGGTAGGTAATCGAAAGAACCCTCTAGAAGAACGCTTCACGATCGTGCCTGGCTTTGCGATCGAAGAGGTTGCGGATGCAAAAATCGGATCTCTCATCGGTATGACCTTCAACGAATTTGGACATATTATCGCTTCGGTCGAAGGGGGCGGTTTGATCCTTATGTACGACACCAACAAGGATGGTGTTCCAGATACGTCCAAGCCCTACTGCGATTTGGTTGAAAATGTGCAAGGTATCTTGGCACTCAACGGAGATGTGTATGTCACCGGCGAAGGCCCCGATGGATCGGGCTTCTATCGATTGATCGATGCGGACCGCAACGGTGAGTTGGAAAAGTGTGAGACGTTAGCTAAGTTCAAGGGTACTCCTGGAGAGCATGGTGCGCATCAAATCGCCTTCGGACCCGATGGTTGCTTGTATCTATCGATCGGAAACCATGCCGGCTTAGCGGAAACCCCAGCAGGCTACCAACCGTTGATGAATCCTTACGAAGGAGATTTGATTCGACCTCGCTTTGAAGATCCAGGTGGGCATGCGATGGGGATCAAAGCACCGGGTGGAACGGTCGTTCGATACGATCTGAGTCAACGAACCATGAGTGTTGTGGCCGGCGGTCTTAGGAATGCCTACGATCTGTCGTTCCATCCCAACGGATCGATGTTCCTGCATGATAGCGACATGGAAGCCGATATCGGATCGGCTTGGCACCGCGCCACGGGGCTTTTCAAAGTCATCGAGGGTGGTGAGTTCGGATGGCGAAGCGGTTGGGCAAACTGGCCCGAGTACTATCCGGATCGCCTTGGATCCTTGGCCAATACCGGACGTGGATCGCCCACGGGTATCACGGTTTACAATCACTTTGCATTCCCAGCCCGCTACCACCGCGCGATCTTTACAGCCGACTGGTCCGAAGGTCGAATCGTGGCCGTGCAAGTCGACATGCTCGATGGTGGAAAAGTTCGGGCCGAGGATTTTGTCGTCGGTACACCGATGAATGTGACGGATGTCGAAGTCGGCCCAGATGGAGCTTTGTATTTTTGCTGCGGAGGAAGAGGTACCGAAGGTGGTATCTACCGAGTCCGTTGGCAAGGAAAGATTCCCGATGCGGTACGGAATCTAGGTGACGGAATTGCTAAAGCCATCCGCCAGCCTCAACTCTATTCGGCCTATGCCCGCCAAGCCGTCGCGATCACCAAACGCGAGATCGGTCAGGCTTGGGACGAACAAGTCCTAGGGGTCGCCTTCAGCGAAGAAAACCCAGCCCGCTATCGCACCCAAGCCCTCGATTTGATGCAACTGCTGGGCCCAGTTCCTACGCCAGAGATCTTGGTGGAGTTGTCCAAGACCCCCAACGATCAGGTGCGTTCGAAAACGGCTCGATTGATGGGCCTGTGCGCAAGCGACACGTCCGTTTTGGCCCGCCTTCGCGAACTGCTTGCCGACGAATCTCCCGAAGTCAGACTCGCTTGTTGCGAGGCATTGATTCGCAGCGGTCAACCTTGTGAGCCGACCGAAATCCGGCCTCTGCTGCTGAGCGAATCCCGCGAAGAACGATTCCTGGCTCGCCGTTTGCTGATGAATATCCCAACGAACCAATGGCGGAAATTTCTGACCGACAGCAATAGCAAAGTCGTCATTCAGACGGCTCTGGCACTGGTGCATCGCGACCGGGATCCAACCACCTGCGCTCAGGTCATGGATCACCTTATGCGAGTCTCCAAAGGCTTCGTCAGCGACGCAGACTTTCTCGACCTGTTGAGAACCATGCAAGTGGCCCTGCATGTCAGCGGAGCCAAGGGGGCAGACTACCCAGACGTAGGTGCGTTTGTTACCCATGAGTTCCCAACCGGGAACTCGACGATTAACGGCGAACTGATTCGCTTGGCCACATTTGCTCAAGTCGATTTGGTTTCCGAAGCGGTTGCTTATCTGAAAACCGATGCGACGATGGCCGATCGAATGCTCATCGCCATGCACTTGCCGATGATGCCCCACGAATGGACTTCGTCCGAACGCATGGCCACGTTGCAGTTTCTCGAAGGGACATTAGGTGACCAGACCGGTGGATCCTACGCACTGTATGTGATGAAAACCTCCGAGTCGCTTTCGAAGTATCTTACCGAGCGTGAAGCCCTGCAAATTCTCGACCTCGGCGAGCGCTACCCCAATGCTGCGATGGCAGCGCTGTATAAACTCCCGGAACAACTGAACACCGATCAAATCGAAAAACTCAAGAAACTCGACACCGCGATCGATCAAGGCGGACTTGAGAGCGACGTGTACAAGCGGCTCAAGACGGGTATTACTGCGATCCTATCGATACAAAACGACGAATCGGCCATCGAACATTTGCGCGAAAGATGGCGCAAGAGCCCCGATCGCCGCGCGACGATCGCGCTTGCAATGTCCCAAAAACCCAACGATGCGAATTGGGATTATCTGGTTCGCTCGATGGGTGTGCTCGATCTGTTCGCCGTCGGTGATGTTTGCAACTGCTTGCTCCAAATCGATGCAGCCACCGAGGATGCCGAAGCGGTTCGACAAACAATCCTTCAAGGATGCAAATTGGTCGAATCAGGCCAAGATCCCGCGCCAGTAATCAAACTCCTGGAGTATTGGACCGCCACTAGCACAGCGAGTTTGATCGAAGAACCCGTTACCGATTCTCAAGATCCTGAGCAGGGTCTAAGCATTGGAGAGACCGTTACCGAAGCATCCAAGGAAACCCTCACGCCCATCGCCGCTTGGCAACGCTGGTACGCCACCAAATACCCCGATGCACCACCAGCAGTCCTGGCGAGCGAAACGGCCGATCCCCGCTGGTCGCTTGCGTTTATCGAGCAGTTCTTAAACGGTGAACAAGGCCGCCAAGGATCCCAGGATCGAGGCCAACAGGTGTACGCGAAAGCCCGCTGCAATGCTTGCCACAAAATGAATGGCCTAGGCGGTGGTTATGGACCGGACCTCACTAGCGTCAACAAACGCTTCACCCGTATCGAAACCCTCGAATCCATCCTCTTTCCGTCGCACGTGATCAGCGATCAGTATGCGACCAAGAAAGTGCTCACCAACGACGGTGAAGTCTACACAGGGATTCTGGTCAAGACGTCCAAGGGACTGGCCGTACGAGTCAACGAGAACAAGGAGTTCATGATCGCCGAGGATCAGGTTCAGGAAGTCCAAAGCAGCAAAACTTCGGTGATGCCTGCGGGACTTCTAGACAACCTTACCCCCTCAGAGATTCGAGATCTGCTGGTTTATCTCGGCTACGTCCCGGCTGAGAAGATGGCTCAAGAAAAACCAACCGCCCTACGGCGCTGATGGATCATCGCCCAAGGGCTTTCGAAATTGGTTTCATAACGGCAACCCTAAGTGCAAACTAGGCAGCAGCCTCCCACACGGTCCGAATCAATGGATTGTACTTGCAGGGGTCGTTTTCCAGCGGCTAGCTAGTTGAGACTTCCATTGACTGTAAGCTTCAGCGAGCGATTCGGTCGGATCAAGCCTGTCTCGTTTTTGGAGCTGATCGGCTTTATGCAATAATTCGCTAGACGTGATTGGTTGGCAATTCTCATCCCACCAGCGATCCAGTGAACGAACCGACATCAATGCACACGCATTGCCGATCAGAAATACGCAGCAGATGCGGTAAAGCTTATCCATAATCTCGGTACCGGCTTGGCGGCGGAGCACCTCCGAGACGACTCTCGCACGAAGAGTGTCTGAGGGGACTACCAAGCTCCCAGAGCGACGGATTCTGTTCTCAAGATCGAAGAGTTTCTCAGAGTCCATGGTAAACCTCCGGATCGAGTTGACTGGTCACTTGACTTCCAAGCAAATCAGAAAGCTTAGCCAACGCGTAGCGGTAACGGCTAGCTGCCGTTGCGGGGGGAATTGCCAAGGTTTGGGCTATCTGGTGGAAAGTGAATTCCTCCCAAATCTTCAGCACCAGGACTTCGGCCTGTTCGGTGGGCAACTGCCTGATGGCTTTCCAGATCTCCTGCATCGATTCGTGAGTCTCGATGGCATCCACCTTTTGGGGAGCCCGGATCAAATCGCTCAAGCACTCGGTTAGCTTGCTAGTAGCAAAAAGCCAGCGTTTTTTGCGTCTGAGGATCAGCAATGCATCATTGCGAACCATCTGCAGCAGGAATGCCCATGGGTTTTTTGCTTGGATAAGCACATCGACATCCGAAACCACTTTCAGCAGAGCGCAAGCGACTGCGTCCTCGGCATCATGCTGATTCCTGGTGATTGTCGCAGCAAATCGAACCAAACGGACACTAGTCAGCTCGTAGAGCCCGGCAACCGAGCCGAGCCCATGCTCGGCGATCGTTTCGACTTGCCTGCGAACGTCTTCGTTAAACTCTGGGAATTTAGACATGATTCCATAAGGATGCGCGATCCAAGGGGATTTATCTACTTGAGTTTGAAAAAATAGAGCTAATTCACCCCCACTTGCAGGCTAGCCCTAAGCCTCTGATAATCCGGGAGTAGTTTTTCTTAAGAATAATGGATTGCAAGCAAGTGTGGTGCCAGGATGAGCATTCCCGATGGACAGATGTACTCGGAGCTAAAATCGATCGCTCAATCGATTCTCAAGCGTGAGAGACGAGCCGAATCGATGAGCCCTGGGGATCTCTTCCACGAAGCTTATTGCCGACTTAAAGAGTATCTGTCGAACCCTTCAAATGACGTCCAGGACGTAAAAGCCCTTTTTGCTCAGACCATGCGTCGGGTCATCATCGACCATGCTCGAAAACGCTCTCGACGCGAGCGAAGACTCTCAAGAATCGACTTGAACCTCGATCAACAACCGGATCACAAGGAGTTGGCAGACAACTCAGACCGTGCCGAGACTCTCCTGCTTTTGGATCAAGCTTTGACCAAACTCGCGATGGACTACCCGGCTCATGCAAAGGTCGTCGAGCTGAAGTATTTCGGAGGACTGACTATCCCGCAGTGTGCTCAGCAACTGAGAGTCTCTGAGCCAACGATCGAAAGACACTGGGCCTTTGCAAGAAAATGGCTGGCCCGCGAAGTTCAATATATCGCGGGCCAGTAGGTTTTTTGTGCTCGTACTCGAAACGCTTGAATCGATTCAAGTCGATCTACTGAGCAGGAACTCTAGCAAGCCTCACTGCGACGCTTGGAAGTCGCACGCTTGGCCAAGAATGCCAACCCAGAGAGTCCAAAGATCGCCATCGAGGTCGGCTCGGGCACGACACCACCTCCGCCTCCGCCACTATTGAAGATTCCAAACTCACCGACAGCAAAGCCAAATGCACCTGCGGTGGTGTTTTCGGAGGTCACTTTAATGCTCACCAAATCCTCACCTGCATCGGTGTGCAAGCCAATAAAGGTCGCCCCGGCAGTTCCACTAATGGATAATGGTGGCAGTGGTGGAAGCCCGGGTACCGCCAATTCGAACGAAACGGTTGAATTGTCGACAGGCTGAAGATAGAAGTAAAACGCCTTGGTAAGCGTTGGAAAAAGCAAGGTCAGAGATCTTGCATTGCCAGAGTCGCTCGTGTGCCATACGTTGCCTGTGTACCCGTGCGACCATGTACCAAAGTAAGGCGGTGGGAGAGCGCCATCGGCCATGGTTTCAAAAACACTTTGGCTAAAAGTCACACTTGGAGATCCCGCAGTCGAAGTAACCTGCGCGAATCGCGCGCCACCTTGTGCCAAAGGCGTCATGTTAAAGCCGCCCAAAGAGGACAGCGGCGTCCCAGTGTCACCTATTGTCACAATGACCGCAGCCTCAAGCCGCGAGGAGCCACTTACAAGAACCGCATAGGCTAGGGCAAGCCACCCAAAAGCCTTCTTTGCATTGGCAAAAACCTTCATAATCCGCCTCCAAATCCATTTTCGAGCGAGATAATTGCGAGCGAATCCATTCCGGGAACCCGTTCCTCGCTAAACTTGGCGATGGTACCGAGTAAATCCCCTCAGTAAAAATCGCGACTTGAGTGTTTTTTCTTCCTGTTTTCCCCAGTCAGCTCTAATCCAACAAATTGCAAAGGCCCTAAACCGTACAAATCTTCACCGCTTGCGACAAACTCTCAAGTGTATCGCCTGTGGGAAGAAACTCATGGGCTACATAGCCATCAAAACCACTCTCGGCAATCGCCTTGGCAATCGGAGGATAGTAGATCTCCTGCGTATGGTCGATCTCGTGACGACCAGGATTGCCCCCGGTGTGGTAGTGACCAAAGTACTTATGATTGCTTTGAATCGATCGGATGATGTCTCCCTCCATAATCTGCATGTGGTAGATGTCATAAAGCAACTTGAAATGGTCGCTTGCAACCTGCTTGCACAGTTCGATCCCCCAAGCCGACAAGTCGCACATGTAGTCGGCATGGTCGACTCGGCTATTGAGGAGCTCCATATTCAAGATCACCTTCTTCTTTTCTGCCACCGAAACGATCTTGCGAAGCGCCTCGGCACAGTTCTTCATCCCGGTCTTGCGATCGATACCCCTAGCGTTGCCAGAAAAACAGATGACATTCCGAAATCCCGCACTCGAAGCTGCCTCGATCGATTCATTGATGATCCTAAGGGCCTCGTCCCAATACTTTGGATCGCACAACCCATCGGTCAGTTTGTGCGAGGTGACCATCGTGCAGACCAAACCATGCTTCTTAAGGGTCTCAAAGTCCTTTGGGCCTAGAAGATCGATCCCCACAAGCCCCATCTTCTTGGCATGAACACAGAGTTCCTCAAGCGATAGGTTCTTGTCGTAACACCATTTGCAAAGCGATTGATTCAGCCGCCCAGCCTTGGCATCCGCAGGCTTCTCGTCGGCGCCCACCTGCAAAGCACCAGATGCGGCCCCACTACCCAAAGTTGCCGTACCCAAAGCTCCTGTAGCCAGGGCCCCGAGCCCTAGGGCAGACTTGCCGAAACTCCGCCGCGATAACGAATCGAATTGGTCACTATCTTTCATGACTTGGTCTCCTGCAATTCCTATTTCAAAGGGACACGGACTATCTGCTCATCGTTGCGAACGTAAATCGAACCGTTGGCAAACGCCGGTGCACACCAAACAACTTCACGACCAAAGGCATTGTTCGTAGGCTTAATAATGTTCGTTCGTGCCAACTCCTGATATCCCTCGGGTGAAATCTTGGCAATGATCAGTTCACCGGATTCATTGAACAAAAAGAATCGATCGCCGCTTTTTACCATAAACGCCGTGCCGCTGCCTTGAGGCCGATCGCTGATAGGCTTGCTGGTCTCCCAAAGCCGGTTCCCTGAGGCAATCTCAAATGCCATAAGCTCCCCGCTTTGATCGCACCCATAGACGATATCCCCGATGACCATCGGTTGTACGTTCACCGGCGACATCCCTTTCTTGGCTTGGTTTCTCCAAAGCTCCTTAGCCTTCGGCTCGTTGCTTGCGAGTTCAATAAGCAGATTTCGATTCGAATAGCCACCAATGAACAGGTGCTTACCCGAATGAACCGGACTCATGATGATCGAGCCGTTGTCGGCAGTATACGGAATCGACCAATAGAGCTTACCATTCTCGGGATTGACCGAATTGACCGCTTGTGGATTGGCCAAAATCAATTGGCGAACTCCCCCCGCTTGGATGATCGTCGGAGGCGAGTATCCGGTTTCCTTGGCCGCTCCAAAACGCCATACCTCCTGACCGGTCTTTTTGTTAAGTGCCACCGCTTGGGAGCCTTCTCCACCTGCAAGTGTGATCAAGTTATCGCCATCGATCAGTGGATGGGCAGCATAGCCCCAAAGCGGCGAGTCGGTCTTGTACACGGATTTGAGTTTTTGGGACCAAATCACTTTGCCGCTGGCAGCCTCAAAACAAAACAGATCCCCTTCAGCACCAAGCGTATAGAGCCTATCGCCATCGACAATCGGTGTGCATCGCGGTCCGGCAGGATAGGAGATGGCATAAGTCACCGGATACTCATGGGTCCAGAGCACCTTGCCACTCTCATCGTCGATACAATGAACCCGCTCGTTGCCGTCAAAAGCTTTGCGGCCAAAGTTATCCACCTTGGCGTCGGCCTGGGTAACCATATCGGTCACATAGACCCGATTCCCAACGACTGCAGGCCCAGAATAGCCACCGGCGATCTTGGTGCTCCAAAGAGCCTTGAGCCCCCCCTCGGGAAAAGAACTCGGAACCGTTTGCGGTTTCCATTGGTTATCGCGACTTGGTCCCATCCAACCAGGCCAATCCTCCCCCCGAGCAAGGCTCGATCCGACGCACGTAAGTATCAGATTGGCAATCAGTAGCGACTTTCGCATGGCTTTGTCCGAGTGGTTGTAAGGGACTGGTTCAATGTTGGGAATTCCGGCTGATTATAACCAGTTTTGGAGTTTCTCTTGAATTCACCGTTGGATCGGGACGTTAAATCCTCGTAGAATTTGGGGAAGTCTTTTGGAGTTTTGCACCTGTGCGAAGGATCTAGCGATGAAACGTTTAAGAGCCAACGGCCAGTCCTTTCGAAACCTTGCACTTGCACTCGGGGCGATCAGCATAGCTCTCTTTCCCCTAATCTCTTTGGCCGACATCATCGAGCTCAAAGACGGTGGGGTTATCTACGGAAAAGTCCTCAATCCTCAAGGCGGTCAAATGGTGCAGATCGAGGCCGAAGACGGCACGCTCATCGAAGTCGAACGGAGGATTGCCCGTATTCGCATCTCGTTGGATCGCGATAAAAAGTACGCCGAAGAAATCCTCCAGCGCGGCGACTCCCTCGAAGAGCATCGCGCGATCGTCGAAAAATGTGCCAACGAGCAGATGAACACCATCGCCAATGCTCACCGGGAAAGAATCGTTGAACTCGATCCAGCAGATCGAGCAACCTGGGAAGCTCTTCGCTACTACCCTGACGAAGCCACCGGGAAATGGCTCCGCCGCGACGTGGTGATGTACCGCCGTGGCAAAATCAAAGGAGACAAAAGCCGCTGGTACACTTGGCAAGAAAAAGCTCTCCTGGATTTCGACGAAAAACTCAAAATCCAAAAACGGGATGCTGAACGCGAATTCGACGGCAAACTCAAAACCTACTTCAATGGCGTGGCTCGCCTAAAGGCCGATGCCCAAGCCTACCTCGAGAGCTTAAACAACCCACTGCTCCTAAGTCGGATTGTGAAGCTTATTCGCGAAGGCGAACCGGCAGAAAAACAACTCGGCTGGCAACTGATCAAACAACTACCGATCCGCACCACGACTCCCGCATTAGTCTCGATCGCCCTGGAGGAGTCCGACATGGGGCTCGTCGGCGAAGCTCTCTCGCAACTGCAAACCGGAGACGATTGGGTCAAAGAATCAGCACTGACTGCTTTTGCCTCTAAACTCGGCAATACAACCACTCGCGATCGGGCTGCTTATTGCATGAGCCCCTTTGTGGATAAACGCTACATAAGCATCCTGATCAACCACCTGCTATCGACCCAAGTCGTCCAGCCTGCTGGCAACCCAGGTGGCCTCAATGCGGGTGTAGGGAACGGAAACATCGGTCTTGGTGGTGGTGCCACTCCCGCCCAACGACGCGTTGTCCAACACAAGGATGTTTTGAACACTCTTGCAAGCCTGACCGGCGAGAACTTCGGCTACAACATCGACCAATGGCGAGTGTGGTTCGCCCAAAAACACGCTGTCCAAAATCTCGATCTGCGAAGAGACGAGTATTGATCTCCAGAATCTACAAGCGGCAATCTCTTGCGTATCGCGGTCTTTGAATTCCTTTGCTCAAGCGGTGCCTACAGCGACTCGGGTCCCGCAGGCCCTTATGCAGCTTTGCTCGACGAAGGTGCTGCGATGCTCCTATCGCTTGCGAGCGATCTTGCTGGCTGTCGACACGAAGTATCGATCGCCCTGGAACCCTCGATCCATCAGGCTTGGAAGAATCACCACTTCAAATCCGCTGCACTGAAACATCTTGAAGTCCACCCGATAACGCCTTGCGAAAATCCGAGCATCGAGCAAATCGCCCAGCAATGGACGAAAGTGTTTCAAAACTCCGATTGTGCCATCGTCATCGCCCCCGAACTAGACGGTCTTCTGCCTGGTATCACCCAAGCCATGAGAGACCGAGGTTGCCACATCATCGCTCCTGAAGCTCCCTTCATCCAGTGCGCCTCGGACAAATGGGAAACGTATCAAGCTTGGCTTGATCATAAACAGATCACTGCGCCGACGCTCCTTGCAAGCCAGTGGATCGAGCATCCAGATAGCCTTGACTCGCATCCTTTGGAGTCCCACGGATGGGTGCTTAAACGCAGATGCACTGCCGGTTCGACCGATATGCAAAGGTTCGCTTCAAAGGATCAACTATTGAAGCATCTCTCCTGCAAGCAAGACCTCCAAGACTGGATCGTTCAGCCCTGGCTAAGCGGTAAACCAGCAAGCCTCGCTGTTATCGGTGACTCAAAGAAGGATCTTAAGTTGCCCTGTGTGATCGGGCCAACCGAGCAGTCATTCGATCCACGTACGGGAAGCTATATCGGTGGCCAAGGCCCCCTGCTTGCCGATCCGACAAGACTCAAGTCCTTTGCGAAAAACTTGCTCGATGCTATCCCTGGCAAGCCAGCCGGTTGGGTCGGAATCGATTTTCTCATTCAAGCCGATGACCTATGGATACCGCTTGAAATCAATGCTCGATTGACATCGAGCTATCTGGGTTACCGAATCCTCTACGGTCAAAATCTTGCAAATGCTGTCCTCGGTATGGCCGTGCTCACCGAGCAACCTTTAGACCCACTAAATCCAATGACTTTTCGCTTTTCGGTCAGCGATTTTCGTGGATAATGGGTTTTAAAGCGATTGAACTTGATAACGCTATAACCTCCCACTGAATCATACCTCCTGTATGTCCCAACGATCCATGTCCCTCCCGAATTTGAGATTCTCAATCCTCGCAGCAATGTTGCTGAGCTTGCTTAGTCACGGTCCGGCAGGTGCTCAGAACATCGATTTTCGAAAACAGATCCAACCGATCCTCTCGGAGCATTGCTCGCAATGCCACGGAGTCGATGAGTCGACCCGCGAAGGCCAACTGCGGCTGGACATTCGCGAATCGGCCATCGCTGGCGGCGAATCTTCCAAAGGAGCGATTGTCCCCGGCAAGGCATCTGAGAGCGAAATGGTTCGTCGAATCCTATCGACGGATCCCGACCATGTGATGCCTCCCCCAAGCTTGCAAAAGCCGCTGAGCAAAGAGCAGATCGTCTTGCTTGAGCGCTGGATCGACCAAGGTGCTCCGTACGATAAGCACTGGGCGTTTGTCCCCCCGTCCCGCACCGAAATCGACCTCAACCAACCCATTCACGGTCGCAAGGTCAATCATGCGATCGATTGGCTCGTGGCCGATACGCTTCACAAAAAAGGTTGGCCAAGTACGGCCGAAGCGAAACCATGGGAGCTGTGCCGTAGGGTCTATCTGGATTTGATCGGAATACCTCCAACGCCTGAGCAAGTCGAAGCGTTTCAAAACGAAGGGCTAAGTGCCACGGTCGAGAAGCTCTTGGCCGACGATCGCTTCGCCGAGAAATGGGCTCGTCCCTGGCTCGATGTTGCTCGATACTCGGACACCAACGGGTACGAAAAGGACTTGCAACGCGACCAATGGGCTTGGCGCGACTGGGTGCTCGATGCGATCGCTAAAGACATGCCCTACGATCAATTCATCATCGAACAGATCGCTGGTGATCTTCTCCCAAACGCAACGCAAGAAGAGGTTATCGCGACGGGCTTCCTCCGAAATAGTATGATCAACGAGGAAGGAGCCATCGTCCCTGAACAATTCCGCATGGTTGAAATGTTCGACCGCATCGATTGTATCGGCAAAGGAATCCTGGGCATGTCCTTGCAGTGCGCGCAGTGCCATACCCACAAGTTCGATCCGATCACTCATGATGAATACTATGGGATGTTCGCGTTCCTTAATAACACCTTCGAATCCCGTTCCTGGGTCTACACCCCTGAACAACTGACCATCATCAAAGAAGTCCGCGATGGAGTCGCTTCGGCGATCTCGCAATACAAAGAATCCCATCCCGATTGGCAAGCGAATTTCCAAGCTTGGAAACAGCAAGTCCTTGCATCG
>Ga0315904_10000764_pt1 | contig 51293 bp, 80 predicted proteins | sample LakEriMetagenome_6_FD_203529 | JGI IMG/M metagenome (GOLD analysis project Ga0315904, IMG submission 203529) | Freshwater fungal communities from buoy surface, Lake Erie, Ohio, United States - Buoy 12 MA120 | ecosystem: Environmental > Aquatic > Freshwater > Lake | place: USA: Lake Erie, Ohio...
GACTTCCTTTTGCTGAATTTGTTGCTCTTGGAAGCGTTGTACTGGAAAGTGCTAACGCCTATACAAACACTCCAAAAGCAGTTGTTAGATCTGTAGATGGTACAAATTACGTTGATTTCCGTGGAACTCAGCTTTATACTCCAGCTGGAGAAGTTACAACTCACGGACTTCTTTCTGGCTTGTCAAGCGATGATCACTTACAATATCACACAGATGCTCGTGGAGACATTCGCTATTACACCAAAGCTGAAGTAGATACAATTATTGCCGGAATAACCACTCCGGGTGATCTAGATAGCACAGCCTTTAGCTTTGCCAACAATCAAAGTGGCGCAGCAAACGTAACCGGCTTTGCCTTTGCTAATGCCACAGTTCGTGGATTTAACGCCCTAGTAACGGTAGAAATTGACGCAACTGCTGATCTTTTTGAGCAATTTAATCTTCAGGGTATTCAGAAGGGCTCTTCTTGGAATATGTCGATCGAATCTGTTGGTGATAACTCTGGAGTTGCATTTAGCATTACCTCTGCCGGACAGGTTCAATATACGTCTGGCAACGTTTCTGGTTTTAGTGCCGGTCTCATTAAATTCCGCGCAATTGTGACCAGTGTTTAACAACTAGAAGTATAGAATAGGATTTATTTATGGCTTTGCCCAAAAAACCAATGACCGAAACTGAAAAAAAAGCAAAACTTAAGGTATTAAGAGATGCTCACAAACAGACTTCTGACGTAATGACTCAGAGTCTCTCTGGGCGTAAAGATCCTAAGTCATTGAAAGAACATGTAGCGGATATGACCGAAGAAGCCGGGATTGATTTTAAGAACGATTCCGATGAAATTCAAGATCCTAAGCACTTGGGTAAAGTCATAGGTCGTGAAATTAGCTATGAAAATGCAGACCATTCAGCCGACGACCAATCTGTTTATGACGAAAACGATGAAAACTCAATTGAGCAACAAATTCAACGTCTTATGAAGATGAAAAAAGGAAAATAATATGTTTGGAAAAAAATCAATGTCGGAACAAGAGAAAAAAGCCAAGCTTAAGGCTCTCAAAGAAGCCCATGGTATGGCTTCTGGTATGATGAAGGAAGGGCTAGATGGCGCTAAGAAAGTGTCCGTTATGGCCGATTCCAAAGAGGGACTTGAGAAGGGTCTGGATGTAGCCAAGAAAATCGTAGACAGAGGCGACCTGGGTGAGCAGGAAGACGATGACATGGAGCTTAGTGGCGAGGAATCCGAAGAACAAGAAGACATGGAAGAGTCTCAGGAAGACGCTATGCCCATGGATGAAGAAGAGTTGGACAAAGAAATCCAGCGATTGGTGGAGCTTAAAGCTAAGCTTCGGGGGTAATTGAACCATGAAGCTACCATACTATACGGCTAATACGCTTATTGAAGCGGTTAAACGTAACATTGCTTTTCCAATTGCCCAAGTAACTTTCTCCGAGGCTGACATTCTCCGTTTTGCTGACGAGGAAATGTTCTTGGAGCAGGTTCCTAGTATTTTGCAGTACCATGAAGAGTATCTGGTATTTGAACACGCCGAACCGCTTCGTCCAAATCAGTCTCGATATCCCATTCCGGCTCGCGCAGTCGGTATGCGAATTCGCGATTTGTTTTACCGTGACGAGCGTGGGCAGCTTCGAGATATGTCGAGGATCAATCCTGACGACAAAGCATATATGCAATCCAAGGGTGACACCTTTCCGTCCCCAATTTACTACTACATACAAAATAATTCCGTAGTTTTGAATCCAGAGGTTGGTTCTGATCCAATAGGACACATTGTTTTCAGCTACTATCTTCGACCAAACTCCCTTGTCCCGGATGAGCGGGGCTGCGTTTGTCAGTCTTTTTCTAAAACAGTAACAATTAATAATGCTAGTTTGGTTTCCGGAGACGAACTCTCTATTGACGGAACTGTTATTGTCGCCGGGGTTGATTTTGCAATTGGAGTTAACAGTTCTACCACAGCAAATAATCTAGTTGGGCATATTTCAAGCTTGGTTAATTCACAATTTAGCGCTTCTGACAGCGGGAATATTGTAACGATTGTTTATTCTGAACGAGATTCTGTATTCAGCACTACCAATAGCGTTGCGCTTGCCATCCAGCAAACAATTACAATAAACACTACGGCGGTTCCGTCGGATATTGTTAGCGGGTCTCTAGTAGACATATTACAAACTGACGGCGGGCACTCAACGTTGGCAATTGATGTTAAATTGATTACCAATTCCGTTTCACTTAATAGTTTGACATTCACAGAAGCCCAACTTCCCGATGATTTCGTCGTTGGAGATTATGTTTGTGCTAGATATGAATGTATTGTTCCACAAATTCCAACTGATCTTCACATGCTGCTTGGTGAACGCACTGCGGTTCGTATTCTTCAAGCCCTTGGTGACAAGGACGCGGCAAGAGAGGGCACCGAAAAGATTGGTAGGCTTGAGGCTAAGCAATCTACAATAATTGACAATCGGGCAGAGGGATCTCCTCTTAAGGTTGTTAATAGGAACGGTCTTCTTTGGTCCGCTAAAGTTAAGTTTGGTCGTAGAACTTCCGGTTAATAGGTTTCCATGCCATCACAAACTGTAATCCTCAATGCCGCTGGCTTAGTAACTTCCCCTAACGAGCTTTCTCGTGAAGATGGAGCCCTTATTGAGGCTTCTAACGTTGTTATTCGTCGCGATGGTATCATCGAGCAACGTCGTGGCTTTAATTTGTACGGTTCTGAGCTTCCCCTCATTAACGAGCGGGTAAAACAGCTTGCTACATATAAAAATCGAATCTTGCGCCATTATTCAGACAAACTTGCATTTGACTCCAATGGAACTGGGGCATTTCTTGACTTTGCTGGATCAATAAATGAAACAGAAGGAGGGTTGCGGATTAAGTTTGTTGAGTCAAACGGAAATCTATACTTCACAACTTCTGATGGTATTAAGAAACTATCCGCTAGAAATGCTGATGACTTTACCGTATCAAATGGTTTTATTACCTCTGCGGGGGCGGTTAAAGCCGTTGACGTAAGTGGGCAAATAATTTATACTCCAAACTCACAGTCTGCTTTTCTGCCACAAGATGCAGCGGTGGCATATAGAATCGTATGGGCATACCGGGATATTAACGCAAATCTAATACTGGGCGCCCCTTCCCAGCGTGCGGTTGTGGGAAATTCGATGATCGAACTTCTTATTCGTGATTTTACTAGACTCCTAAGCGCCCTAGATGGCCTTCAGAACACCCCGCTTACGTCTGCCCGAATCAATGACAAGAACTACGTGCAAACGCTGGGCTTAACGCTAAATGCTAGCCCAAGTGATCTTCGTATTAACTTGATTGCACTGGCTTCAAAGCTTGACAATGATATATTTCTTGCTGACCAGGGGGCAGTTGCTCCTCTTCAAATTGGATCAGCTTCCATAGCCTCTGGAATATGCACAATTACGTTCTCTTCTGGAAATCCAACCCAATATTTAATTCCGGGCAGCAATATCTTCTTGTCTGGATTTGCTCCCGCAACTGGGACTCTGAACGGCGCACAAGAAATTACCACCGTAAATGCAACAACCCTGACTTTTAATACAACTGCCACTGGTGTTGTGGTAGTGAGTTCTGGGCAAATCCGGTATAACGAATTTAGATCATTAACTACCCCGTCCGTTCCAAGCCTTCCTGCAACTAACGACGAGTTGGTTGAGCAGCAGGATTACATTAGCGAAATCCTACAGGTAATGTCCCTGACTCCAGACACTATTATTTCCGCAGCGGATAAAGTAGTGACTGACGAACTCGACGTTACAACCACTGCAACAGTTCGATTGGATATTACCATCCCCGATGGAATTGATTCTAATTACTTCTATCAAGTATATCGGTCTTCTGTCTCTCAGGCAACTGGCGCTGGCTCGTTTGAGGACGTAGTTCCTAGTGATGAACTACAGTTGGTATATGAAGAGTTCCCAACTGCAACTGAACTAGTTAATAGACAAATTACAATCGAAGATGTTACCCCGGACGCATTCCGAGGCGCAAACCTGTATACAAACGCCTCGACTGGCGAGGGTATTCTCCAGGCAAATGAACCACCTCCTTTTGCAAAAGACATAAATCGCTATCGTAATAGTGTATTTTATGCCAATACCAGAACAAACCAGAGCATGGCGCTTAGTTTGCTCGGTGTTACCCAGATGATCTCTGATTATGATAACGGAAATATCCCTAAAATAACAATTTCTGACGGAGAAACGACAAACACATACTCGTTTATTACCGGACAGCAGGAAATTAATCTGATTGAAACTGTAGCGGATGTTGCAAATTCTCTAAATTCTAAGTATTTCCTCATCAACTCAGTGAACACGGCGTACTATGTTTATTTTCAAACCACTACTGCTATTGATCCTGCTGTTCCTGGTCGCACAGGAATTAAGGTTATAATTCCAACTGGGGCAACCGCTAATCAGGTAGCCCAGGCTCTTAGAAACCAACTGTCTACATATTTGGATCAATTCATTGCTACCGTAAACGCGGATGAAGTGGAAGTGATTAATTTCGACGTTGGAGAGGCTGCCGACGCAGAAGATGTGAACACTGGCTTTACCTTCCTGAATACCCAGCAGGGTCGTGGCGAGCGCGTACAACCCCAGATTACGGATGTTCAAGCTATCCCAGCCGCAAGCTTTATTGCAATTGGCGCAGCTGATTATTTTAAAATAAACACAACCCTTGATCAAAACCGTTACTATGTATGGTTTGCCGTCGGGGCAGCTACTGATCCGGTTGTGGCAGGATTCTCTGGATTAAAGGTCACACTAGCTGGCACTGAAACTGCTTCACAGGTAGCACAGGCTATTGCCAACGTACTTCCAACCACCGAATTTGAAGCCGAAGTTGTCGGTTCGATTGTAACTATTACAAATATTCAATACGGAACTACCACAGGTGCCACAGATTCGGTTGTTAACGCAGGGTTTACAGTCACTACAACACAATTGGGAGCACTTGATGTGCTTCTTAGTCCGCTTGCTTCTCCGGCTAGGGCTGTTGATGCTACTGCTCGCAGTTTTGTACGTGTTATTAATAAAAATCCCGGTGAAAGTCTATATGGATATTACCTGTCAAGCGCGTTCGATGTTCCGGGAAAGATGCTTTTACAAGCTAGAAGCCTTGAAAGCCAAAATCCTTTCTATGTTTTAGGAAACAATAACAACACTGGATTATCTTTTAATCCCAATATTAGTCCAGACGATACAATTGTTAGTATTGGGACTGGCAGTACTCCCGTTGTAACTACTTCCTCTGCTCACGGAATGTTGACTGGCGACCAGGTCATGATCACCGCCACTAATTCTGTTCCTCCTGCCGATGGATTGTGGACGGTTTCAGTAATAAGCCCAACTTCGTTTAGCTTGAATGGCTTAACTGTAGATTCCGCCGGTACTGCCGGGTCGTATATTCGCGCAACAAATGCGCTATTCTCTGAAAACGAACAGAAGTCCAACCGGGTTTACTTTTCCAAGTTTCAGCAACCAGAAGCTGTACCACTTGTCAACTATTTCGACGTCGGCGCTCAGGATAAGGCAATTTTACGCATATTCCCAATGCGTGATTCCTTTTTTGTGTTTAAAGAAGACGGATTATACCGTATTTCCGGTGACAGCGCTTCGTTCCAATTGGAACTGTTTGATTCTTCTTTTATCACTATAGCTCCAGATTCTGTTAATATTTCAAACAACGTAATCTACACTTGGACAACCCAAGGCATCCAATCGTTGACCGAAGGCGGGGGCGGAGTAATTTCAAGGAAGATTGACAACACTGTGTTAAAACTACAGTCTTCTAACTACTTAAACTTTAGAACCGCAACTTGGGCAGTCGGATACGAGTCGGATAATTCCTATATCGTATACACGGTAAAAGACACTGAGGATACCGACGCACAGATTGCCTACAGATATTCCACGTTGACAGACTCTTGGACAACCTTTGACTTGTCCCACGTTTGTGGTGTCATTAATCCTGCCGACGACAAGATGTATATTGGTGCGTCCGATGTGGCATATATTGAAAAAGAAAAGAAAACATTCTCGCGCCTTGACCACTCTGATAGAGAATATTCTACGATTGTTGCTAATAATGCCAAGATTGGTAACAACATTATTCTCCCTAGTGTTACACAGTTCTCGGTTGGGGATGTTTTGGTTCAGGATCAAACCATTACTGTGTTTCAGTTTAATACCATGCTGAACAAGTTGGATTTGGATTCTGGGGTTGCTCTCAACAATTACAACACACTCGCGTTATCGGCCGGGTCAAATCCCCGCGCTGGCCTGGTTTCTCTGGCAACAAAGCTAGACACAGATACTGGAGTTTCCTATAACCAGTTTTTCAACAATATCGAAGACAAGAATGGTGTTATAACTAATATTTCAGAAAACGCAAGTACCATAATTACGTCTACTGCGCACGGATTGCTTACTGGCAGGGTTGTTCTAATTGACAGCTCCAATTCCACGCCTTCTGTTAATGGAACTTACACGATCACCGTAGTGGATGCCAACCGCTTCAGCATTCCAGTTAGGGTTGTTATTGGGGGCAGCTCGGGTAACTGGCAAACTGTCGATGCTAACTTCTCTGATATGAAGGTGTGCTACAACTTTATAATGACAACGCTTAATAGCGATCCGCTGGTTGCCTTCAACAACTACCCACTGATTAACAATAATACAATACAAGAAGCTATTATTGACAGTATTAACCGTATTACTAAAACGGTAACACTTAATCTTAATCTTGATTTCTTGGTTGGGGAAGTTGTGGTTCACACCGCAATTCCTTCTACCTTTACGTATTCGCCAAATACGATGGGAGATCCCCTTAACCACAAGCATATCCGAGAAGCTACCCTGATGTTTGAGACTCGGACTCTGACTCGCGGGACAATGTCCTTCGCAACGGATTTGTTGCCAGAGTTCCAAAACGTAGCGTTTAATCTAGACGGCAACGGCATATTTGGACATGTTCCTAATTTTGGAGATGGGTTCTTTGGTGGCCTTTCCAACTCCGCTCCTTTTAGAACCTACGTTCCGCGCCAATGCCAACGGTGTAGATTTGTTATTGTAAAATTTAGCCACAGGGTTGCTCGTGAGGATTATAGAATCAACGGAACTACCATAACCGGAGAAGCCGGGTTGTCTAGCCGGGCATTCAGGTAATATATGCCAAGACTCAAAAGTTATAAACGCATCATTACTTCTGACTATAAAAAAGAAGACCAGGAAGTAGTTGAACAACTGGGTGATACGCTTAATGACGCCTTTGGTGATATATATTATGCCTTGAATGGTCGAGTTGAACTTAACACCAACATTTCGTGTTCTGTTCGACTTGTTGATGTTATAGTGGATTCGGCCGGGGTACCTGTTTCTAGAATACTAATGGGCCTTAATGGCATATTGCCAGTTATTGGGTGCCAGGTAATTCAGGCTATAAACCAAACAAATTCAAACGTATATCCAACTGGGGCTCCTTTTATTACCTATACCCAGCTGGACCAAGCTATACTTATCAATCATATCACAGGGTTACAGGCGAATATGCGCTATACTCTTAGAATTGTTGCATATAACTAGTCCAAACTTAACAACTATATAGGTTAAAAGGGACCTTAATGGCAATTCAGAAAGGCACTGGCTTCACCAATCTTAATCGCATCATGCAGGCAAACCGAGGTAATAAACTCGGCGCTACTGTTGCGGGCGGAATTAAAGGTCAGGTTGCTGATGTTAAGACTGGCGTAAAGTCTGCACAAGAACAATTCCAAGAAGAAGCTCAGAAAAATAGACTTGACACCCAAGAAGCCGCCGACAAACGCAGTGAAATCCTTGGTCGATTTGCACCGGCTAGTGGGGCAGCTAACGTTCAGCAGGCTCCTGTAGCGCAACAAGCTGTCCCAGCAACCCAACCAGCTGCTCCAGTTAATCCTAGCGTTACTGAAAGAAGTCTTCAGGTTCTTGAAACTCCTGGAAGAATTGTCACCCGTCCTACTCCCAGCGGAGGGCTAGCAAAAGGGGAAGTTTCAGATAATCTAGGTCCACAAATAAAACCATCTCTTCCGGGAACCCAGGCAGCACTAGCACCAACGCCAGCTCAATCTCCCGTTTCAGAAGAAGAAATTAAAGACTTTACCAAGTTTAGAACTGGAACATACACCGGACCTAAAGAGCTACAAGACGCTACCAGTCTCTATGGTAAGGCTCAGCAAGCCGAGGCGCTCGGTGGGTTATCTAGGTCAGAAGGTGGAAGGCAAGAGCTTCTCCGTCGATTTGTAGGCGGAGGTAACTATACCCAGGGTCAGAGGCAGCTTGACTCCAGCATTCTAGGTCAGCAGCCGGGTCAACTAGGTGCCGCAGCCAGACAGGCTCGCGGTGCTGGTAATATTGTTAATGAAGCTAATGTTCAAGCTGCAAACCTTGCCCAAGAATTCACAAACCGTGCCAAAATCTTTGGTGAAGAAACCACAAAAAAGATTGGGGAAACAAAAGATCCCCTGAGTAAGTCTCTGGATGAGCGAGTATCTGCTGCGCAAAAAGCAGAAGAAACCAGACTAGCCAATGTGAAACAAATTCAGGATCTTTTGACTGGAACTAGTTCAGATTTTAAAGACTTAGATCAGTGGACTAGAACTGGATTGGCGCTTCAAGAGTCTGCAGATAAAGGATATATCGGAAAATCCGATATTGCTATGCTTCTTGGGGCTGGTGATAAGATTGGCCTTCTTCAGCGAGGTGGAAACCTTGGTCTGAACATGGGACAGCTTATTAATGAGCGTATGACAAATGAAGCCGCCAAAAACCTAGCCAGAACTGGGATTGCTTCAGATGAGGAAATTGCTCGATTAAACGCTCTGGATCGACTTGCTGGACGCCAAGGTGCAGACCTTGAGTTTCTTGAGGGACAAGGTGATTTTGCGGCTGGAAAAACCGGATTTAACATTGGAAGCTTGGAAGAATATATTGCTAAAACCGAAGCAGAAAGGGCTAGAGCTGATAAGGCTTATGCCGACAAGCTTGCTGCTGAACAAGCCCGCTATTTGAATCGGGCGATAGCTGGGGGTATGCAGGGAATTGGCGGAGCTATGCAAGCCACCGGGGGCGCATTATCTCTTGGGGCAATTACTGAACGTCCTGGAGATACTCCTCAAATTATTGGAAATGCATTAGATGAATATGTGACTGGCGTTGGAAATTCCTGGGCTGGAACCGTGGATGCTGCAACTCAGGGGGGAGCTGCAATTCTTGAAGGAATAAACAAACTTAATATTGGCGGAAATTCATTGGCTAATACTGAGGGTGGCAGGCAACTAGCTAGAGCGATTGATTTGTATTCCAAGGGTGCCGGAACAGTAACTGGCGGCGCTAGGAATATTACGGGTTCAATCGGTGATGCAGCTGGTGATCTAGGAAGGGGAAACCTTGCCGGGGTCGCTGGCAATTTAATTAACATTCCACAAGATATTTTGCGGCAGGTTACAGGTGGAACTGTCGGAAGAGCAGTAGGCAATGCTGTAAAGAATATTACTGGCGGAGGAATCAAAATCTCCGACGAAGACCTGAAAGAAGACGTCGAGTATAACCCAAAAGATGTTCAGAAGTTTATGGACCGGATTACTCCGGCTGCATATGACTACAAGAAAGAAGTTAAGGATAGCCCATTGGCTTCCAAAAATCGCGAGCTTGGCGTAATGGCTCAAGACCTTGAAAAGTCTAAGCTTGGTAAAGAAGCGGTGAAAGACACCGAAATGGGCAAAGTTGTCGATTATGACAACCTGGAACCCAAGATGTTGGCTAGCATTGCGGCTTTAAATCGCAGACTTAAAGACGTAGAAAACAAATAATGACAAAACAAGACCTATTTAATTTTTACAGCTCTGACCCGGAACTGCTTGAAAAGTGGCACATTCGGGCTGGACAAGAAATAACAACTTGTGTGGAAGATACTTGGAATATTATTAAAAGCCACGAATTATATGTATATGATTTTGGTTATTTTAGCGTAGACAGGTCGGATTTGGTAACTAAATTGGGTGGGTTTTTTATTCTACCGGAGTTTAGAACACCAGAAATCAAGCAGTTGTGGTATTCAGAAGTTTGTTCAAAAATGCCTTCTGTGTTTACAACCGGCCTACATAATAAAAACGTTCGCGGGATTAAGTTCCTAAATAGCTTGCCCGGGTGCCAAATGACAAAAGTTACTGACAACTATACGTTTTTTATATTTAGACAAGGGAATTTAGTATGCCGTTAATGGCTGGAGCTACGATTGCGGCCCCCATTGTTGGTGGTTTGATTGGTAACGTAATGGGTGCGGGTGATCGCAAGGCCCAGAAAAAAGCCATGAAGCAGGCTCTTGCTGAGCTTGAGTCAGTTGGTTTACCCCCTGATCTCTCCAAAGAAATTATATTCCAGCAATTCCAGCAAGTTGGAATTCTGACCCCTCAGCTAGAGGATGATCTAAATAGCTCCATTGCAGAATCTGAAGTTGCTAGAATTAAAGAAGACCCCTCTCTCCGTAAGGCTCAGGGTGAAGCTCTGGCTATGATGCAGCAGCGGGCTAAGGTTGGCTTGTCTGCCGAGGACAGAGCTGGTCTAAATCAAATTAGAAGTGAAGTGCAGCGCGATGCGGAAGCAAAGCGTCAGCAAGTCTTGCAGCAAATGCAAGCACGCGGCATGGGGGGTTCCGGAGCCTCCCTTGTCGCCCAACTACAGGCTGGACAAGATGCCCAGAACCTTGCTTCTCAGCAATCTGACAGCGTAATGGCACAAGCCCAACAACGAGCCCTCCAGGCACTTGGTCAATCTGCCGATATGGCTTCCCAAGTGCGCGAGCAAGATTTCGGTGTAAATCAAGCTAGGTCACAGGCACTGGATGAGCGGAATCGTTTCTTGGCTGAGAACAGCATTGCTCGTCAATCTCGCAACGTTTCTACCCTAAACGCAGCGCAATTGCAAAATCTTGAAGAGCAGCAGCGTATTGCCGATGCTAACATACAACAAGCAAATGCAGAAAAGCTGCGTCAGGTCAATGAGCAGGGGGGGCTATATGATCGAACCCTTGGTTATAAGCAAGCTAAGGCTAACGCTCTTACTGGACAAGCGGGCTATTATGGTCAGCAAGCTGCCAATACTGCGGCAAGTTTTGGTCAGATGGGAGCTGGGATCGGTTCGGCCGCCGGTGCTATAGGTTCTGCCGGTAAAGACAGTGCGTTTGGTAAATGGCTCGGCTCTGGAAGCGCTGCCGCTCCCGCGCCTGCCGTTAAGTCATCCGATGAAAATAACAAAGAAAATATTGACGAATCCGGAGATGAAGTCCAGAAATTCATGGACCGCATATCTAAAAAATTTAGGACATAATTTATGGCTCTCAGCCCGGCACAATTGAAAAAACTACTCGACAACCCAGCTAATTTTACAGCTGACGACATGGGATTGAATGATCCAGAGCCTGAAATGCTAGAGCTTCCAGAGGGCGAGGATGTTGAAGCTCCTGAAATGGAGTCAGAGGCTGAGCTTATGGCAGATGCTGAAATGGAAGAGCCAGAGCAGCTGGATCAAGAATCAGAAGAAGATGCCAAGATGGCTAAGGAGAAGGAAGATTTGGATGTGCAACAAAACGCATCCCAGATTATTTCCGATACTGCGGCTCCAATGGAAATGCGCAAAAAAGCACTGCAACAGATTAAAGCTAAATACCTAGGACGTTAGTATATGTCTAATTTCTTGAGAAAAATACTCAGTATGGGTTCTCAGACCGCCCCGCGCGTTGCTGACGATCTCGTAGAGTCTAAGGCATTGCAGAAACGTATTGCTGAAGAATCGGTTGAGCCCGAGGTTCTTGGGAAGGCAGCCCCTCGTGCCGGCGCCGCTGATGATATCTCCGATGCGGTATTTGAGGAAGTCACCCCCACTACTGGAATAAATGACCTTTCTTGGATGAGTCGGATGGACCCACGCCTTAAGAAATATGCCAAGGGTGCAGGGGCTGTTGGAGCTGGAGCAGCTGCTTATTCAATGATGGGGGAGGATGAGCCTTCCGTTCAAGTCCCACTGGCTCCCGTTGAACCAATTAAAGCGGAGTCTCCAAAGACTCCAGAAGAAATTAAAAAAGAAGCAAAGAAGACCGTTCGCACTGAACCACCCAAACAAGACGGGCTTGACTTTGATGCTTTATCGAAGAAATTTGACGAAGAGATGGCTAAGCTTCCTAAGGATCAAGAGCCAGACGAATTTGACATTGCTAGTCGTCGGGCTAATGATAATATGCTCATGGCTATGCTTGGCAAATCCGCCACTCAGATTGGCGGAGGGATTGCATCGCTGGGTGCTGGATCTCAGGTTAAGATTGATTCTTCTGGGTTTGATGACTTGGCTAAAATTGCCGATCGTCCACTAACTGAGTTGCAGGAAAAACAAAAGTTTGGTCAGGCAAAAGCTGAGCTTGACGACGACAAGGCAATGCGCGATCCTAATTCCGAAATATCCAAATTAGTATCTGGTCTTGCCGTTAAGACGGGGCTTGTAAAGCCCGGGCAGCAAGTTTCTGCCATGTCACTCAAGAATTCTGGGGTAAACCTCGGAAACCTGTTGGCAACAATGGAAGCAGCTAAGGCTAGGAAAGAAGCCGCCGCTTTAGCCAAAGATGCTAAGCTTGCTCAAAAAGAAGAAAAACTTAGTGAGGCTCAGAAGAAGTTTACCCAGGGTCTCCGAAAAGAGGCAACATCTGGAGTGCTTGGTAAGCAGTATGCAACCTTCGCTACGGGGCAGCGTATGGCTGGCTCCCTTGAAAAGTTTGCACAGGACCCATCTGGTTACAAAGATTACGCTAGTTTGATGGGCGGACTTAAGGCGCTGCAGGGCGATGAATCCGTTGTTCGAGAGGCCGAAGTTCGCATGGGCGTTAGCTCTACTTCAGCAATCAATGCTGCACTTAACCACCTCGACAGACTGCGTACTGGTAAGACATTGCAGCCGGAACAACGTAAAGAAATGGTTGATACCATTAAAATACTGACAGACGCTTCTCGTCAACAGTATATGTACTCAGTTCAGCCGATTCTGGAGCAAGCCAAGATGGAGGGAATTGACCCCGAGTTGATCCTTTCTGGTTCACTGAGCCCCGCTTCCGGTCAAGCAGAGTCATTAACAACTGGAAATACCAGAACTTTTAAGTCTAAACAGGCTCCCGGTTCTGTTGTTACCGTCAAGTCTGGTAAGAAGTACAAGATCGGTGAAGATGGTGTTACTGGCACGGAGATTCCATAATGGCTCAAAATCTTGACGACGATGATATCGTTTCGGTCCAAGGTCCAGATGAAGAAGACGACATTGTAGAGGTGGCCCCGGCTCCCTCTATGTTGCAGTCTATTTCAGACAGTGCCATGTCCGCCGCTTCTCCAATTCGAGAAGCCTTACAGACCGCTCAGGATTTCTCAGTTGGGACCGCTCGTGGTCTAACCATGAATGCCCTGGATGAGATTGGTGGAGTAATCGGAGCTGGCGTAGAAACTGGTCTCGGGAAGCTTGGATTTGGCCCAGGAGCTGTCGACGAACAGCTGAAGGCTCAGGGCTTTGATGTCCCTGAACAATCGTTCCTAGAGAAGTATAGAGATTATCAGCAGGCCTCTGAGCAGGCACAGAAAGAAGCCGCTGAACGCAGTCCTGTTGCCGAAACCCTCGGCCAAATTGGCGGCGGTGTTACTGGCGGTATTGCTTTAGGTGGATTGCTTGGAGTTGGCAAGGCTGCCAAAGGTGCCCAGGCCATTTCCGATATAGCAAAGAATCAGGGCAAAGCAAAGGCTGCAATGGAGCTTCTCCGTCGAGGAGGCTCTTCATATGCAAAAGCTGCGCCACTTATTGCTGCAGAATCTGCGCTTACCTCAGAAGAGCAACTACTCGGTGAACAAGCTAATCCTGTCGGAGTAGCTGCCGATGTGGCCGGTGGTCTTGCTTTCGGTCTTCCTGCCGTTATAGGATTAGAAGCTGCTACGCAGGTTGCTGCTCCTTCTATTCGTGGGAAACTGGACAAGGTAGGCGGTAAAATTAAGGATGCCTTTGAAGATGAGGGAAATCCCCGTCTTCGCCAAATGGCTCGCGCTTACCAATACTACGGAAAAGACCTAGGAATTCATCCCCGTTCTCACGGAGAAGACATTGCCGGGATGAAGCTTGCTCAGCGCGATTCTAACGCAGCGGGAACTCTTGCTAACGTTATGGATAGTGCCGACAAGAAACTTGGTCAGGAAGTCGGACAAAGCATTGAGAAGGCAACCCAGCGTGGTGCTATCGTGGACGTAAGTCCTGATATTCAAGCTGCCGCACAGCGCGTTGCAGGATTGGCACAACAACTTCCAGACCTCGGGTCAAGCCGGAAATCCCAGCTTGCATTTGAGAAAATACTGAAAGGGGAGGCTCAGCTTTCCCCCACTGAAGTCAAGAATCTTATTGACGACTTAGATGCTGCCATTGGCACATTTAAAGCCGCTACAAATAAAGATGCCGCTGCAGTCGGTACGCTTAATGAGCTTATGCGTCACCGTAAGGCTATTTCTGATACGTTTAAAAAATCAGTTCCAGAGTATGCTGAAGCCGCTCAGCGATTTGAGTCATTTCGTAATGTTTTGGAGCAGCTCGTTAGCGGTGATCGCCCAGCTGACGTAACTCAGACGTTCTACGGAAGTCTTCGTAACCAAGATCAGAAGGTTTACGATAAGTTAATCGACATGATCCAGAACGTCCAGAAAACTGGCCAGTCCTCGCAGTCTTACCGCACCGCGTTCACTCTGTTCATGGACGAAATGGAAAAGTTCCAAGCCAAAGAAGCTGCTCGTCTTGGTAAGGGCGCAGCTAAACAGGTGCTCCCCGATACTCAGACTCTAAGAAAGTTCATTCTTGGTGCTTCAGACGACTCGGTATTGCGCGGGTCTGTTCGTCAAACGATGGAATCTCGCTCTGTTGTTCCTGACATGAAGGAAGCAATTATTGGCAAGGCCCCAACTTCTGGAGCCTACCTCGCCGGTAGAGCAATGAAGTCTGTTGAAAACATTGGAAAAAAGCCAGTTGTTCAAAAAACCGCCGCCATCACTAAAGCTATCTATAACGCCCCAGCTCAGTCCGTGGCAAACCTAGCTTCCAAGCTTGAGGCTAGCGGTAACTTCTCCCAAGTCGGAAAAGCACTTCGGGAGTCACTCGAAAACGGCGATACTGCAAAGAAAAATGCCGCACTGTTCACTATTATGCAAAACCCCAACGCTAGGGCTTTTATTAGCGCAGAGGACTTCCCTGATTCAGAAAATGTAGAGGAATAATGAAAGACTGGGTGATCGGTATTAGTTTGTCAGCTCTAGCAGTATTTGCCCCAATTAAGGCATTGTTTTTGGTCACGGGGATTCTAATCCTCTCTGACCTATTTACTGGAATACTGGCAGCTCGCAAGCGTGGGCAGAAAATTTCTAGCGCCGCTATGCGTCGAACCATCACCAAGGTTTTTGTATACCAATGTGCAATTGGCATTGGCTTTCTTATTGAAACCTATATGCTGGACGGTTTCGTCCCGGTATCAAAGATTGCCGCCGGACTTATTTCCTTAGTGGAAGGCAAATCTATTTTTGAGAATCTGGATGTAATCAATGGTCATCCGATCTTTAAAACCCTAGTTGAAAAGCTCGGGTCTGTAAATGACCTGAAGGAAGTGCTGCCACCGTCTGACAAGAAAGACGGAGAGTCACTTTAAGTCCTCTATCCACTCCATGAAGTCATCGGACTCAAGATCCTGTTCTTCCCCATGTACCAGCCGTTCTAGCTGGTGATCGTTCTCAACTAAATTTAGTCGGTTAGCAGCCGCCTCTTCGCTATACCAGCACCTATTCCTGGCATTATTTTTGTCATTGCAAATCTTACGAGTTTCAGCCGTGGTGTGGAATACGGCGTCCTGAGTTGAGGCATCGTTGTATTCTTTCATGAACTGATTCATCCAGGCTTTGTCCTCAGCGCTTAGCTTATGGGAGTAGCTAGCCACATCGTCAACCTCTTCCCGACGCTTTAGAAGGGCAACAGAAGGCTCTAGGTAGGGATATTCAAAGTCACGACGCCGAGGACGTTTCTGTTTGCCCGCTGGCTTTTTCCTGACTCCGCCCCGTTTTTTGCCTTGCTTGTCGGATTCTTTCACATTCATCCTCGTTAAAAATAGTTGCAGTTTCTTTGTTGACTTTAAACCATAAAGATCTGTTTTCGTTGACCCGGCGAAATGATAAGTGTAGCTTTAGGAATTTATGGAAGTTAACGTATCCAAGTTTGGGATTAACCCTGCGCGACCTACAAAAATCTTTGTATATGAAGAACAGGATAAACCCTTCAATCCAGACATTCCCAGATTTGACATTGGCTTCTTGGAGAAACCACTTGAAGTGTTTTTGATAAGTCAGGCTTTTGGTTTTATCGCGAGTCTGCTCGGCTCGATAGATGTGATTTGATACTGAAAATGTATTAAGATTGATTTGGTAGTATCGCCCAGTATTATCCAGGTAATTGCCAACTTGAATATTGAAGTTTAGCTGATCTAGAGGTTCTTTGGAGTATGTCTTGTAAAGTTTGTATAATAGCTTTTTTTTAACAGGGGCCTCACCGGGGACGATCTGGTAATGACTTAAGAATGGCACAATGTCGTGCTCGTAGTCGAATACTTCTTGAGTTTCAGGCTCGGCATCTCCGGATTCTAAAAGCGATAGAATCTCTTCATCGCTTAGCTGGGATGGAAGAAGTTTAGGCATCTACGATTTCCTGCGCTCTTCCTCGGTGCTTATTAAGGATAAATCCCCAGTTATCAACTAGTAAGTTGAAGCAACGATACTTTGTGTATTTTTTTGAATCAGAGTGAATGTAGTAGTCTTGGTTGGAATCCGTGAATGTATTTACCTTGTTGCGCTTACGGGCAAAGGTGTTCCCACCGTAGGCAGTGGTTCCGCGCTTAGACTTAATCACCGGGCAAGCCCCGCTGCGCCATATACTGCCAACCCAGTTGCCAATACCCCAAGCCCAAACCAGATGTAGTTCATGGTGTCTGAGCGATCGTTTACCTTGAGCAGTCGCTCGTTCTGTTTGCGATAAAGCTCAATCTCTTCATCTTTGAGATGTTGAATAGTTAGAAGTCGCTCAGTGCGATTCTTCTCTGTTTCCAGTTGGATTTTATACTTGTCGCCATCGAGCAGGTCTACTCGGAGTTGCTTGGCTTTTTCTTCAGTAAAAAGAATCCCGGAGAAGGGCGCCGCTTTTCCCTTGTCCAGGAACACACTGTCCTCGGCGCTCGTGCTGACTGCGTCCAAAAGGAATACAGTATCCTCAGCGCTTGCGGCGATTGAACCACTCAGCAAGGCTATTACCAGAAGGCTTGTCATTTTGCTTTTTAGTAATTTCATCGACTTTCCTTTTAGTTTCCTTATCTTCCTGCGACTGTTCGCCCTCTAGTCGAGCTTGGATTTTATCGAAGTCTCTGGCGGTCATCTCAAGCTTGTCCTGGTGCCTGGAAACATTCCACTTGTCCACCGAGCGCAAAATCAATAATCCAGCTCCGGCTCCAAGAACCGCCGCTAATAGCTCAATCATACTTTCTCCTTTGCATTGTTGTCAAGTAACTTTTTCTTCCTTGTATACTTCTTGTCTGGAGTTAGGTCTGGAATTCCCTCAACTTTTGTTTTGTAGTGCTCGCGCATGGCATCTTCGACTCGGGTCTTATTATCGTGACATTGTTTGCAAAGCACTGAAAATCCCTCAGCCGGGCAGAAGAGTCGATTAATGTAATCATCCCAAGTTGTGAATCCTTTTTTTGGGTCAACTACCGGCTCGTTATGGTCCAAGTCTACTTCCTTGGGTCCAAACAAGTCTTGACAGCTAGCGCATTTGTATTTTCCTCTTTCTACACGGGCAGCAGTCATGGCTTCAGTGCGGGCTTTCCAATGGAATGTACCGCGACGTAGCAGGCCCTTTACGAAAGTGTTGAGGTTTTGTTTACCCCTGGCTTTCTTGACTACAACCCGGCCGGACTTGTTTTGGTCATCTTCCATCTTCTACCGTAACCTTTAGGAGTAGTCGATCACCAGGAACGAGTCCCGGTTGAAATGATTCACTGACTTTATGATAGATCCTTCTATTTTCTAAATCGCAGTATGTAACATGTAGGGAGCACTTTAGAACTTCACAATCAGCCGGTTTAACTCCAATGACCACATCGTGAACCCCAGCCCAAATACCAGGAGCCCAGTCTTCTTTAGCAATTGTAACATAGGCATAACCAATGTTCTCAATTACTCCGACTTGGTTTATTACCTTATAAGGCGAGTGAATCATTTGTTTATAACCTTCCTCCAGCCACATGCAGCTTTGCACAGTTGCATCGTTGCATGGGGAAGCTCTGTTTTGTTAACACTAGACCCACAGTCTGGACAAGCTTCATCTTTTGGCACTGCTTTCTTTTTCTTTTTAGGGTTCTCGTCTACTGGAACTACTACTTTAGCTATTTGCTTTTTAAGGCTTTTGATTTCTAGGTCTCTGTTTGCAAGTTGCTCTTCTAGGTCTTTAATTTTACGTCTGAGTATATATTCCCGATCACTGGGTCTTGGCATACTTTCCTTCAGGTTCCGGACGAGCCATACCCCCCGCTTCCGCGTTCAGTTGCGTCCAATTCGGTTACTTGTTCAAACTCTACGTTTGGATAAGGAATTACTACAAGTTGTGCAATTCTGTCTCCAATCTCATATATCTTTGGAAACAGGTCTGAGGTCTTCTTAAATCGAACAGTAACCTCTCCTCTATAGCCACTGTCAATTACCCCGACCGCGTTGGCAGTAGCCAGGTGATACTTGCTAATACTGGATCTAGGGAATACGAGTCCAACGTGACCCTCTGGAATCTGCATGGCTAGTCCGGTTCCATATTCTATATACAACTGATTCTCATCCTTACTGGTTGCAGTAAGATCGAGGCCTGCATCTCCCGGCTTGGCGTAAACCGGCACGACTGCATTATTGTTTAGCTTCTTAATCTTAACATTCATCGAGACACTCCTCCGCGTTCCAAGTACAGTTCTTTGCTAGTTTTGGGCTGCGGTTTAATTATATTGTCAGTATTGGTTGACAGTGCCAGAGTAGACAGTCCCAGAAGTACGGCAAAAATAATCATTGTTCATCCTTTGTATATGGACAGTGGGGTTCCTGGCAGGGCTCTTTCGGCGGACAGAACGGGCACTCGTCTAATTCTCTTACGCCATCGGCGTGCATTTCGTACCTAACTGTACTCTCTTTCATTTGCCGCTCAACTGCGAGATGCTCTCGGACGTGATACTCGTGTTCAGAATTAAGAACTTCCCGCACGGACTTAATAAGCATTTTACCAAAGTTACTCATATTTCCAAACCCTATAAAGTGTAAACATATGCTGACTTGTAGAATACCACATATCTACATTTGATATGTATTGTTGCAGAGTGCCGTCGTTAGAGAATATTACGTCGTAGTCGTCTTCTGAGCCAAGGTCAAATTCGTGCTCCTTAGAGTTTCCATTGTCATTGCGCTTGATCAGACATTTAATTGCCCCGATTCCAGCGAAGAAATCACGCTCATTCTCAAACCGACAGTCAGTTACTACGATTTTGCCACCCAGGGCTTTAATCTTAGTGGCAGCCAGTCGAACCCAAATATCGTCGTCTACGTGATTTCTGAGAATCTTAGTGCCTACGTGCCTGAGCAAATCCCTGGGAGTGTCTAGCTCGACGCCGTGGGACTCCTCCATTTTATTCCTGGAATCCTCGGAGACAGTGTATCCCCACTCTGTTTCTACAATATCTCGAATCTTATCCAAATGATGAAAGTCAATATGAACCCTATCCATTCTGGCATCTTTCTTGTTGTCGTCCAAGAAATCCTGGATATCCATACTGAATACTTTGGAACACAATTCCCGAAGTGGATCAGCAAGCGCAACTCGTTGAAAATTATATCGTTTTACTAAAACATTTGCAAAGGTGTCTTTACCGGTTCTTGCTTTTCCAGACAAGGCAATAATTGTCATCGAGTCTCCCATGGAACCATTTTACTGAAAGAATGTGTGGTTTGTCAATAAGATTATTCGTCTTCTTCGGAATTCAGAAACGTGGCTACCAATATTTCCATAACGATCAGCACTAGCCCAACTATTCCGATTCCGATAAAAACAGACTCGACATTTCCTTTAATAAAATATATTGAAAGAAGTGCTACAATTATAGAGATTTGGAACATGGGATTCCTTAGGCTGGTTCTTCTCCAAGGATTTCATCAATCAATCCGAGTTCTAACGCTTGCTCTGCCGTTAGAAATGTGTCAAATTCCAGCATTTCTTTTATTTTGTTAGGGAGAAACTTTGGGTTTTTTTGCTTAATTCGATCTAGTAGGATCTTTTCGGTTACCTTGTCGAGCCTTTTGTTTTCAGCTGCGATTCTCTCGAAGTTTTTAGACGCGCCATCCGCATTGATGTACCCATAATGAATCATTAAGGTGGAATTTTGCGTCATAACACGCTTATCCGCTGCCTGGAGAATTATTGACCCCATTGACATGACGTGTCCATAAATAACAACGGTTACGTGGTTTTTGCAGGATTTAATTGCGTCGTAAATAGCCATGCCGTGGTAATAGTCACCGCCTGGGTTATTCATGATGACGGTAATAGCCTTGTCGCCAGTGGGTGCCGACGTGTCCAGTAGGTGGAGTCCCTTAATTGCCCGCTCTGCCATTGCGGCGTCGGTCCCTGACTCTCCATTGCTTATGTCCGACTCAACGGACCCAATATAAATGGTTCTTGTCTCCGTGTAGATGTCGTAATCGTAGAATCTGTCAATTGACTCTTTATTTATCCGACCCATGGTTAGACCTTTAATTCAGAGCGACGCTCTTTGCTAAACAAGTTCTGGGAATCACGGTGAATTTTGCCACAGGTTGGGTTACTGCAGCGATACAACTGAAACCGAGATTTCTTTGTGGTGTGGTATTTACCTTTTAGTAGTGTCAGCTCGTCGTTGCCACAGTTGCAGCGGAATTTGAAGCTATCTGAGTACGCCGAGAAGTTTGTAGAGTCGTCCCAGGCCATGAAGTGATTAAAATACAGTTCTTCCAGGGACAGAACGTCAACCTCATTGTACTGCTGCATTTCTTTCCAAGCTTCTAGGTTGCCCTTTAGGCACTCTTTCCAAAGCATGAACCCGGGAAACTTGGCGTGGGTGAGTTTTTTATGCTTGGTACACAGCGTTGCCGTTAAGTGTGCCAATTTATTGGAGTCAAATCCGAATTTAGACCTGGCAATTTGCAGTGTATCTATGTGCTTGAAAGTACTTGGAGGAGTCAGGCCATGCTGAACAAACCGATAATTGAGTTTCTTGATATCAAATTTCTTGCCGTTTTGAGTAACCACAACGTCGGCCTCATCCAGCAAATCGCGGATAATACGGACAAGTTCCTTATCGTCTCGCACATCTTTAGAATTCCGCAAGTCACGATACATGACCTTATCGTCTCCCCTCCACTTAGCCGACCAGCTCAATACGGTTGTGTGGGTTTTGACCATGTCCAGCCCGATGTTCTGGTCGAACAACCCCCAGACATAAGCTTCGATCGGGGCGGTCTCAATATCCAGGATGAGGATTTTGGGAGCTAGCTTCCGACCCTTGGGCTCGGCATCATCCCTGCAATAGCGATAGAATGCCTTCCTGGCGCAGTTTGGGCTGACCTCCAGCTCGTTGGCTACCTCTTCCCACGTCCTGCCCTCTAAACGCAATCCTGTGAGTTTGGCGATGCCCTCATCTGTCCAGTTCTTGCTCATACTTTAACCTTTGAAGAATTTCTTGCTTCTTTTCTTTCGTGGACTTTACTTCTTTATATAATACAAAAAGATCATTAACGCGGTTGCGTACGCTGCTGTAATGGGTATATTTTGACAACCCCTGCATTGCAGACTTGATAGCAGTTGTTACCTCGACCAGCTCTTTGATGTTAGCATCTAAAGCCTTGATTTTACGATGAGAAACGAGGTCTACCACCTCTGCCATTATTCAACTTCCCATTTGCGAACGTATAACTTAGAGTCCTCTCCGCGAAAGACATGGCCCATTGCATCCCTGTAGTGAGTCTCTACATATTCCGCTACTTCCGGTGGGGCAACTCCAATTGCCTCCAATTGTGCTAAAATTAATTCAGCTTGATTTTCCGCAATATGACGTTCGTTAATCATTAATCCGTCAATTAACTCTGTGATTTGTTTTACAACCTCACTACGTTTCATGAAATAATCCTTGAGATGGTGTATGCAATTACAAAATCAACCGCAAACCCACCCAGTACAGCAAATGGAACTAGGGTTGTAAGGTTTCTTTTTACGCAAACATACACTGCTAAAGTTGCCATCTATTCTTCCGTTTCCCACCGTGAATAAGACTCTGATGTATCGCGTTGCTGAGAAGAAGCGGGAATCATCCCCAGTTGCTCGACCTCGTTAAGAACCAAATCGGCCAACTCCTGGCTAACATATTTACCGGGCAGTTCTCGGCCAAGTACTATCTTAATTTGAGTTACTACATCACTTCGTTTCATTAATCATCCTCAAAGCTTACAAGTCCAGGACGCATACTCTTTTCCTGGAACGCTTTATTGTAATCGTCAATCTCTTTAATCATAGCCTTGATTGTTTCCGAGGGCTTCTGATCGTAAATTGCACTCCGCATGATCGCTTCCCGCAAGTGAGCCGGACTGAAGTTTTCACACTTTTTAGATGCTACCAGCTTAAATCCTTCTTCGTCAACTAAATTTTCTTTATCGTAGAAACGAAGTAGCTGCTCCCGAGCACTTCCACTAGGATAGCCAACTCGAATCTTGTCGTCAAATCGGTTTGGGCGGTTAGTAAGGTTGCCCATAAAGTTTTCTGGGTAGTTTGTGGTAGCGGCGATGTATACTGGGATCTTGAAGGTTTGCTCCTGGTTGTCCAGAAGACTCAGCAGGGCAGACTCAGAACGAATCCGAGCCTGGTCAATTTCAATACCGCCGATGTCTTCAGCTACAAGAATCATCTTTTCCACATTCTCATACTGAAGATGTTTGATAAAGTCTTTTACGTCCCCGGCTTCAAACTTATCAGTATGCCAAAGAAGAATAAAGGTTTTGCCATCGTCTGCGTATTTGCGACAAGACTCGGCAATGATTGTAGTTTTACCAGTTCCGGCTGGTCCGTACCATAGTCCGCCGCGCTTTGGGAAGATTCCGTATTTGGCGTAACGAGGGATCGCACTAAAGAACTTGTCTAGCTTTTCAGTAGATTCTCTGGTTGCCAGGAAGTCTTTCAGTACGTCGTCGCGAGTAAAGGCAGTTCGCTCAAGCCGTAGGCCTGACATGGTTTTGATGATACTGAAGATTCCAGGTTTGGCAATCTCGCCCTTGATCTCTTCATCTTCTTCAATAAATTCAAACTGACAGAAGTTCCCTTGTTCGGTAAGTGATGAAAAGTCGGACTCTTCAATCCTTTCGCCAATCTTGAGATCATCAAGTCTGGTTTTAGCTTTAAGTCTTAAAAATCCCATTACCACCCCAACGTTGTTTTAGCCAAATGTCCAAATATAATAATAACAAATGGAGCACCAAGAGTCGCAATAAAGCGCATGAAATCTACCTGTAGCTTTCTGCGTTCGTATGCTGTCATTTGTTTAAAATCTTCTTTGATGTGATTCATTTTTTGATTCGTAGGGCCGCAATGAAAAATCCAGCCGCTACGACTCCAAACCCAATTCCGGCAATTGCAAATCGGGTGTCAATAAGCATGATATTTGCAAGAGTTAGCAAGTATCCACAAGTTGTTAGAAACATTTTATGTTGCACTCATTTCCTTTTCTAGAAACAGCCTACCATAAGATATATTTATTTGTAAAGAAGTTTTTCAAGGATTGGGTGATCCTTGTGGTATTCTTGTTGGGCGATGTCTCGCAAGTCATACTTTGACTTGTAGCACTTATCAATAATTTGATCTACGATTGTTTTGTTTTTTAATAGCTTAAGCTGGAATCCAAGAATCCGCTTGCCGGGGGTCCACTCTTTGCTTCCGTAAATGGTAAACAACTTTGCCACTAAAAACGCAAGATTCTCGTATAGGCTTGGGGATACGCCGAGGTGTCGCTTGATTAGGTATCGTTTCCAGCCGCCTATATGATAAGCAATGGGAAAGACTACTGGATAGTCGTAGGTTGCGTGTCGAGCCTTCTTTCCAGAAGCTTTGTTGGTTTTAGTGTATTCCTTGTCTAGCTTATATATCTTGTAAAAGGAATAAATAACCTTTGGCCAATTTAATTTATACCACGGAGTTGGTTTAAAACCAGCTATGTCGCAGATTTGCCAACGTTGTGATTCCCACTTGTTTACTTGTTTTTTAGCAAGGTGGGGATAATACAGCCCTTGTAGGTATGAAATGCCAAACATCTCGTCGTGTGAGATTCCAGGGTTTTCAACGTCCGGGTGTCGCGTGTAGCCATACTCAGTGTGGCACAGCAGAATTGCCGTCCGGAGCTTCTGCTCGTCGACCGGAAGTCCCACCGCCATTGCCTCTGCGGTATAGATCCATCCGTTGCCAGACGAGTATTTGTGGCCCTCTGGGATGGGTTTGTGATGCCAGCGCGACCACTGATCTTGAAAATTCATTATGACACCTTTGTTAGAACAAGGCCAATTACAACCATGATACACCCAACGGCTGCAACTGGGGATAGTTTAATGTTATAAAACAATATTGGAATGATGGCATAGGTTCCAACGATCATGGAATCCCAAGCTAGGGCTCTAATGTATAAGGAGTTACCAGAGGAAGTCTTGGCTAGGTATAGCCAAATTGTATTTGTGCCAAGGGCAATTAAAAGACCGGCGGTATAATAATAGGGATTTTTTTTGAATGATTCGCTATAGGAAATAATCACAGTTAGGATATATAAAATAAAGCCAACCGCAAAGCCTAGATAAGTCATGTATTCCTTCCAGCTACGAAGATACTACAGTGTCTGGATATTTGTCAAGTAAAATCTTGAAGTGTTTCTTCAATGCGTAGTTTGGGAATAGTTCTTTAACTGGTAGCACGGTCCCAAAGATTTTGGCAGTATCGTGGATGTTCTTAAGAAGGCTTGCCTTGTCGTATACTCCATCAAAGTGCTCAGCAAGTCGGAGGCTCTCGTCCGGCATACGGTAGACGAAAAAACGATCTCCTTCTCGGTAGTCGGTGCCCTTGATTGCATCCATCACGCGAGTCTCGTTGGTTCGGTCGGATTCTTGCATTGTGCTGGAAAGTGTCTTGCGGGCAGACCACCGCTTGATATCAGATACTGACATTGCCTCTTCTACATATTTAGTATACAGGTTTTGAAGCTCGGAAAGCATGTGCTCCCGGTTCTCTACGTAGGCCATCGTCTCTACGAATTTCTTCATAAGCTCTTTAATGGCTTCTGGACGGGTTGATCCCTTGAGAGCAGACCCCTTGATCTTGAGCGGCTTCTTCTTATCCTGTGGGTTATACAGAACGTAGTTCTTAGCCTTTAGAGCAATAATTGTTTTGTATACACCGTCGTCCTCCCACAGCACCTTTTCGGGAGACTGTTCGTTGATCTCAGCCAGGAGCTGCTTGATCTCGGAATCAGAGAAAGGAGACATGTCAGCCTTACAGAACGAGATGGAGTCCGTATCGCTGGGGGCTATTATAAAGTCGTGTTGGTATTTTGTTGGCAGTCCGACTTCTGGCAGCGAGAGGTACACCCGGTCTTCTTCTTTCTCCCCCACGGCATCGTAAAAACGTGTAGCCCAATAGTGATAGGAATTACCACTACCCCAACGAAGAGCCATGTCAATAATGGCCCTTGACTCAAGTGTAATCTTTCTAGCAATGGCAGAAGAATTATAATTAAGACCCGATGTGTTAGCCACACCATAACTAGAGTTAATAAAAATTTTAGCCATAGCGTCAAGGTTTTTATAAAATGTGTCTCCGGTTGCCAACATTTGTTTTTTGTATTCAAATCGTTGGAGAGTAAAATGTTCAACTAGGTGATAGTAATAAGCTTTTGGGTCCTTGCGCTCCTCGTAGAGCTTGAAGCGCAGGATTTGGCTGGGGTAGCACGACTTGATGTCGATCTTGAATACGTTGTTATAGATGCCAGGTACGGCAAATGAGATTCCTCCCTCTACCTTTTCGTCTTCGAGATTATCAGCCTTTGCTACAGAGTGCTTATCTTGCAAATAAGCGCGGACGAGAAGCGAGTTAATTTGCGAACCTGTCGCGGACTCAACAACCAACTGAAAAGGCTTAGGAATACTTTGAGTGAGATAGAAAGTAGGAGCAACCATAAGATCATACAAAACAAGCGAATCGTCAGAATCATCTTTGCAGTACTCTTTAATTTTGGCAAACTCGACGGGGTCTCTGTAGTTGTGTCGGATTTGTCCGGCGTCATAGAATACCCGATCCTTTTTCTCAAGTCCCTCTTGTGCAATAATTCGCTTCAGTCCGTATGACTCGTATTTCTTTTCCACCGCGTCGTACTTGTAAGCCAGGAACATAGTGTCCACCAGCTCTCTACCGTATACTTGGCACTTGTGATAATGCAAGTCGCGGCTGCCGTCAATCCGATACTTAGACTCGTATTTGTTAAAGTGGACTGGCTTGTCGTTCCGACCAAGGGGGAGGTTACCCTCTTTGTATCTGTTGTAGCAGAACTGGAGGTATCCAAGGTCATAAGCGTAGATGTTATGACCGCACAGAATACTGGGGTCCATTTGTCGAACCCAGGCTGCCCAGTCGTCAATCATCTCTGCGCAGTTCTCGTAATCTTCGTATGAGAATAGTTTGCGGGTAGTCTTTCCCAGCTTTCTAAACGTGTTGGAAATTAGGATGATCTTAGAGTCTGCGTTGTGGTCTAGCCCGGTAGTTTCAATATCGAAGGACAGGATTGATACTTGGTCGTGCTTTAGGCCCTTGTAGTAGGTGTATCCGTCTTTGACCTGTAGAGCTTCTACTTGGTTGCTAATCGTGTAGATTTCCTGGTATGGCAGGGCTTTCTTCGTCTCAAGCCAGTCGATATACTTGGAGAACTGCTTGCCCCACTTATAGTCCTGGTCGCCCTCTAGCCTGGTCCACCCGGCTCCAAATGGACGAGTAGCAAGAATCCAGAACTTATTGGGAACTTCCAGGGCATTTACGGTTCCGTCTTCCATCTCTTGAAAGATAGTCGCGACGTTGTTCTCTATTTCAATAGAAACAATCCGCTCTAGTTGGTTTTTTCCGTAGATGAGTGAATTGGAATACACGCCAGCTCGCTGTAAAAGTTATTGTTTGTTATTCTTATCCAGCTCCTCCATCGTCAAGTTGAACCAGCTATCTTCCCTAGACAGGATCTCAATCTGACCAGTTAGTTCAAGCTCTTTAATTAGTTCCTTGACCTCGTAGTTTTTGTCTTTATGTTGCAGTGGCTTTTTCTTGTTGTTTTCTTTATATTTCATAAAGTTCCTTTTGTTAACCTACAGTTTACTATGAACTAGTTATCTTTGTCAAGCAAGTTATGAGCCAACTATCCAATGTGTTGTATTTGCTTTATATTTAGGCAAAGGCTCTTGATCTTCTAGAAGGGCTTTGTCGGTAAATTTTATTCTATATTGAGGATAAAGCATCAATCTTCCTTTTGAATTTATGGCATGTAGTTGTTTCCAATGGGTTGGATGTCTAGAAAATCCATCCGTTACAAAATCCACAGTAAATAGGTACTCTCCTGTGTAGAACTGATTTTCACTCCCACAAACTTCACAATCGGCATATTTAAGAGATTCCATTGTAAACAAATCAATGTGATTACTTATGCAGTCCCACATTTGTGCTTCCTGTAGGGATAGAATTTCGGAAAATTCATTTGAGTCAAACGTAATAGAGTGGGCGGGAAGTCCTGTAAAAAGTGCTCCGTTGTTTAATAAAACGTTAAACTGAAGGGCTTGATTTTGCTGAGCACGAACTGACATTAGTGTTCCGGGGGTTTTGCCCACGAACTGGCTATCACAGTCGTGTAGGAATTTAGTCCATACAAAACAGGGGATGGGTGGTAGGCTTGCGTTTGAACTCATATTACCTCTTAATTTAAAGCATCCCCCACCAAAAGAACCTTATAGATTCTACGTCCGCCCTATGTTGTTCTAGAATTCATAGAGAATTTGTCCTTACGAGTAGGTCGAAACCATCCCGGGGGGCAATTATTTAATAAATTCTAATTCATTAATCCTATAATCGTTTGAATCCATTGAATCTTTTGTATTAAAAAAAACAATATAAAAAGTACCAAGTTCGTTTAGATCATTAATATGTTTGATAATCCCTAGTCGACCATATTGTGTTCCAGGCCTAGTGATAGATACGATGTCCCCAATATTAATCATTCCCATCCTCCGTTCTTATCTTCTTTGCTTATGGTTTTTAGCTTCATAAGCTCCTTGAGTTCTTGGCGCTCGTGGTCTTCCAGCGTGTAAATCTCACCGGTCTTACCAACCCAGCCCATCTCAAAGCGATCTTGGCTGCCCAAGTCGTTCTTGAGGATGTTAACAACCATGTACTTGTCAAGGTCCTTTGTGTCCGGCGTATAAAACGGGCGACTGAGACTAATAATTCCTCGGAAAGACTGATACAAGAAGCTAGAACCCTTAATTGCGGTATAGGATTTGATCTCAGTGTCTGGTCCGCCACCCAAGGAGAACTTGTTTGGCTGTACCAGGGTGATAGCAGCTACGTCCAAGTCGTTTACAAGGTCCTGAATCTGTCCCGCAACCTTCTTACTGGAGGCGGTATCGTCTGAAACGTCAGAACTAATGCGCTCGAAGTAGTCGAACATCACCATTTTGATCTTTTGTCCAGTTTTATTCTCTACGTCCAGCGTATAATTGCGAATATCGTCAATTGTTGCTGAACTTCTGTCGTAGAACCACACGTTGCCGTAGTGTTTCTTGACAAGGTCCGTAAGTTCCTTACCTTTGCCCGCTTTGAACCGAGCATAGACTTCTTCCCTAGCCAATCCAGTCACGTTGTAGATGACTTTCTCGAACAGGCGGTTACGATGCATGTCCAAGGACGCAAACACCGTAGGAATGCCGTTTTCGGAGTTGTAGCGCAGGATTTTGAGGGCCAGGGCTGTCTTACCAGCACCGGCTGCAGCAACTACTCCAATGTTTGATCCTACCGTAATGGGCATTGCCTTGTCAAGCTCGTCAATCCCAGTCTTTACGGTATTCTTTTCAATGTTCATGATGTAACTAGTGAACCCCGCACTAATTCCATCAAGAGTAGCCGGACCTTCGTCTTCCTTGACGTTAAGTCCCATCTTCTTGCAGTATTGTGCCAACCAGTTACTAGGGTCTCGGGTAGTGAACTGCCCGCCCTTCCAGTTGGGTCCATATACTTGATTGATAATCAGGTCGATCTCACGCTCCGGGAACTGATCCTCTCCTGTTCGAGACGATTGCAGCTCTGCCGCACCACTCAGCATTCCCCGAGTAACTTCCAGTGGATAATTGAGATTGTGCAGGGTTGAAGCCAGGCACAGCATGGAGTGGTTTCGCTCACCACTACGGAAAAACCCATTCAGTAGAAGGTGACGGGCTTCGTCAATACCCTTCGGGCGAGCCTTCATATCCAGACTGGAAATATCAAACGTAAGTTCTTTTGCAATTACGTCGACACGTTTTTCAACCACGGGCTGCACTTCCTTAATGTTCTTTGGAAGGGTGGCTACCTTAAGCATCCGGTTAGCCCTTGGGTTTTTAGCCAGAACTTTAATAGCCGAAATGTCCAGGTTTACAAGTTCCTCTGGAGTCAGTGGGATTTTGTAAAGCCCAGAGTTCTGGTGCTTAGTATTTGCAATACGAACAATTCGATTTGGGTCTGCCACTACTTTGTCGAATGTTTCTAGATCACCTGCTACGTCCAAGGTGATAGCCTTGAACTTATCTGGGGTCATGTATTCGTTGGTCTCAACCTCAATGCTGAAGCCCTTGCCCCCAGTAAAGTAGCACCCAATGTTGTCTTCATCGAAGCCTCGGGTGATGAGGCGGTTTGCCACTTCTAGCGCGTCCATACGGGCTTTGTCGAGGTTTTGCTTGGAGTCGAAGTCGAAGTATAGGTTGTTGGTTGTGGTGTCTCTAATGCCAGCCAGGGTGCCTTGAGCTTCGAGGTGTTTCTTGTGATCTTCGTTATATTTATACAAGCTTACATACCAATCACTATCGCGAGTGGTGATGTATTTGTTGATGTCTTCTTTAATGTCAATAAGCATAGGCTTGGAGTTCAAGCCTTGGCGAACGTTCTGATACAATGTTGTCCCCTTGTTCATATTAAGCTAGTATATCCTTGAATCGTTTTTTAAATGTTTCTTCAAACTCAGGAGGGGCTTTCTCTCCAACAATTCGTTGTAATGTTACCACGGGTTCTTCGTAGAAGTCAATGACATTGTGGGTTTCTTGATAATAAGATCCCGACTTTGATTTTGTTATGTTTAGCCCAACGAGAATCTGATTGAATCTAAGGTCGGGAAAGTCGTTAACTCGCGCGGCAATTAACTCTAAGATTTTTATATTTGCTTCTTGTCGAGTCATGTTTCTATATTCCTGTTTTAAAAAATGCCCGTCTTTCCGGGCTGTCAGCAAACACTCATTACTAGAGTGGCATAGTGTCTCTGTCTTTTCCAGATTGTCATCCGCTTTCAGGGGCATACGGAACGCCTCAGATTCCTAGAAGGGGGTGGACTAGGATTCTTTGGACACTTGCAATACTTCAAAGAAAAGCCATTCTGGAGTTTTGTTAATACGCTCCAGTGCTTTCTCATAATTCTCTTCAGACATCTTGTCTTTGTTTGCCTCAAGGGACGCCAGCTTGAAAGCCTTGTTCTCAAGGTTGAGATATGACCCGGCTTTAAGGGTAATGTCTTGCTCGATCTTCAAGCTAAATTCGGGCACGCCTTTTTTTGTAACGTTACCTTGTGCGTCTTTAACATCTTTGAAACGCTGTTTGTCTGCGTCTTTTTTAGAAATCTTGCCAATTTGTTTTCGGTTCCAAGTTGCCATACAATTGTCTCCCTATTAATCTTGATACGTTACACCGGTTGTGCCAGTTGTGCCAGACGCAGTACCAAACAGACCGACGCGAGCTTCATTGCCAACTGGATATTTTCTCATAATAAAAATGGTAGTGTTCTTTACTGCGTAATTTTCGTAAACTTCAAACCCTTGATCCAGAAGCTCGTTAAATGCCTTAAGGTTGTTTGGATTCTCAACGGCGATAGCTATTTGTTTCATTATACGGTCTCCTGCGTTTGTTTGTCAACTTGTTTATGGAGAGCTGCGATATCCTCATCGCTAGCTCCCCCTGCTTTCAGATCGGAGATTACTTGGGCTGCCTCTTCTTCAGTAAGGGGGCTGTTCATTGCCTGATGAATCTTTTCAGATTGCTCATTAAATGTCGCCAGGATCATTACGAATTTAGCCTGGACCAGGGTATTGATAAGCTCCATCATCTCGCGCTCGTGAGCACTGGCAGCGCCGATCTCGCTCTTCTCCAGAGGATACTCTACAATGAACTTAACAATACGACGAAGTGCTCTAGACGACATCTTCGGCAAGTTTGCTCGGTAGTATGGCAGGTAGATGCGGTAGGTACTGGCTGCGGTTTCTACTGGGTCTTCAGCCCGCTCCTGTGCAATGCGTACGAGTTCTTCTTCAATCTTCTTAGGATCGAATTTTAACTGCTGTTCCTCTGCTTTAACTTCTTCTTGTACTTCTTCTACTTCAGACATTTGCTTCCTTAATTTAGAGAGTCTTTGTATATTGATGGTGGAATTTGTTCAGTATAGCTTATAATTACCGTGTTGATTGGTCCGTGATGTTCGTATGCCATGTCTACGGGTAGCAGTCCTTCTGGAGTATCAACCCAGACTTCCGTGTCCGGGTCAAGCTTTAGAAGCTGCTCCACTAACTGCGTGACAGTCATTAGGTCCAGCCGTCCTCGGCTCCCGCTGTCACAGTTTCAACCACTGGCGCCTTTACTCCGAACCCAGCTCGCTTGGGAGTTTCTTTAGTTTCAGTCTTGGCTGTTTCCGTTTTGACAGTTGTTGTACTAGCTGCGGGCTTTACGTTACGACCCATGGCTTTTTCACCATCGTCATCCTCAGCACCAATATTCACCATGGACTGCAAGCCATAACGACGAGAGTAGCTGATAGCTGCGCCCAGTGCTTGTGGGTCATTCTGCTTGGATACAACAACCTCGTACAGCCCCGAGATATACTCTCCGGATTCATGAAGAAGAAGCGTCTCGACATAAAGCTTACTGTCAATTACTGAAGTGGGCTGCAATACAGAAACGCCATGTGCATTCAATGCGGGAAGACAGGCTTCTCGTACCGAGTTCAGGTCAGCAAATCTGGATTTGAAGAATGGGTTGGCAGAACCCTTGACTGCGTTACCCATTTCACTCTGGGCTTTTACGAGAGCAGCTGCAAGCTTAGCAATTGAGTCTGATCTATTCATTACAAAATCCCCTGTCTTACTACGTTAATCTTGAACATTTCGTTGGCTTCCCACTTACTGTCCACAACACCCAGTACTTCGGCTGGACCGGCGATAAGGGTGTCTGGGTCTACCAACAACTTAACTACTTTATATCCACCCTCTTTGTTTTTGAAGATGCCAAGAGTGGGAATCGTAAAGTTATGCTCCACTTTTGCTACTGGCTCAGATTTAAGTGCTGCCTCGAAGGTTTCGTCGCTATGAACCGCTACTTCTTTTTTATTCTTTGACATAATATTCTCCATCTACAAGTTTAGAAGCAGTGCCAAATGAGATTAGCAGAGAAGGCTTTCGGTTGTCAAGCCCAATTACTACTCCAGCCACGTTATCAAGTTCTAGAACCTCTGTGATTTTACGAACAAAGGCTACGTTTCCGTTCTCATCTTTTATAGGATAATCTTTACCAATGAGTTTCTCAACCATATTCACAAGTCTCTCCGAATGTTTTTAACTACTTCAGCCCGGTTCTTGAGTCGAGATCGAGCCCGGGCTTTCTTTTTTCTTGAGGCCGTCCATTGCCCCAGAGCGACAATACTCAAAATAAGGGCAACGCCTGCCATAATAATTATCGCATTTATCCCAACATGGCTCAAAGTTACCTTCCTTAATTTTATCTACAGCAATATTAAATTTGTCAATTGTGGCTAGAATGAAATCTTCTGGGATCTCATCATGGATGTACTGTACCACGGCTTCCAGGGTAGTGTCAACGGAAAACTCCCCATTGCATCGATCTTTCTTCGTCCCAACAGCGCAGGTCTTTTCCCTTCCGGTAGTTACCGTCCCACACTTAAGACACGTCTTTACTCGGTTCTTCTTAATCTGCTTATTTAATACAAGGTAAGCTGCCCTTTCCATGTCTGGATACTGGGATTGCTTTAGGTAGAAGTAGTACAGCCCGAGCTGCTCCGATTCCTTTACGGAATTGCGTGGGTAGTATCTTGCCGAGGTCTTAAGGTCAACCAGTACTGGCTTGTCGTAGCCTTTGAGCTTGATTACAAAGTCTGCAAGCCCCGGGACCTTATTGCCATCCCCGTCTTCCAGTTCAATTTTAACTTGGGTTCCGAGTACTTCCTCGACGTTCTCATCCACCCAGTCCATGAAGCCCTTAAGCAGAAGCCTCCCCTTGTTGAACATGGATAGCCAATAAGTTCCAGCTACTCTTTCTCTGTCCGTTCCGTCTTTGATAACATCGGATAACGACGCAAATACTGAATTTTTAATAACATAGTCGTAATGGGATTCTGGGATAAGCTCAAGGTCAAGGTCATTAGCAGAGTATTCAATCTCAGTGGACCCATGAATCGTGATAATGTTTCCGTCGCCGTCTTTCTGCTCATACCACAGTTCCTTGAATTTATCGCGACAAAGCTGACGATTTTTAGTATTGAGGTATTCTTCCGCTGCCTGGTCTACGGCGGTCCCGAACAATAAGGTTGAGTTAACCCCAGCTGGTCGAATCTTTTCCAAGTAGTGAAGCTGATACATGCGAGGGCACGTTTCTAGCTTTTGTCTGGCTGAATGACTTAGATTGATTGGTTTACTCATTAATGGGCTTTGGCATGGGCTTGTAGATTCGAGTTCCCATAAACTCCTTACAGGCAAGGTCGTCAATATAGAAATTAGGCTTGGTCATGACAGCATCGACGTATTCTTCAATGCCAAGCTTTTCTACGACTTCTTTTGCCCATTCCCATCCGCCAGCTGACCAGACGATAATGGTGGCTTTGTCGAATGTCTTTGCTTTCTTTAGATGTGAGATATGTTCTTGATGTGGAACCAAGTTTTCTTTGAACCCGTGGCAATTGAATAACACTGTGTTAGCTTCGGTCTTGTAGATATTATCCCACATAACGAGGGTATCGTCACAATCGTAGTAGTAGCAGTTGTCGCCTTCAATTATTTTCATTACTTAAACAAGTCCTCTACTTCGGGCTTTGGTCGAGCGCCCCCAAGTTGCTTGGTTACTACGCCCTCTTCTACTCGAAGAAGCGTTGGAATACCTCGGATTGAATAATGACTTGCAATGTCTGGGTGATCGTCTACGTCCACAACAAACACGGTAACACCGGGATTCTCAGCTGCAACCTCATCAAATACTGGAGCAAGGGCTTTACAGGGAGGACACCAGCTTGCCGTAAATCGCAATACTGCAACTGGAGTTTGTTCAATTTCATAGATAGTCATTGGTTTCCTTTATTGCGGTTGCATTGCGAGCAGCAAACCTGGAGGTTGTATAGTCCGTTTTTGCCGCCCCGGCTAATTGGGACGATGTGGTCTACGGTAAGAAGGACGCCCGTGGCTTCCCACTTTCGATCCTGTTGATTGCCTGTCCCGGGAGTCAGGGGTGACCGCTTGCAAATCTCACAGGTGTAACTGCCATGCTTTTCTAGGTTAAGCTTGGCAATCTTTTTCTTATTCTTCTGGAACTGAGCCCCATATACTGACATGCTTTCCTTTCCTCCTATAGTCTTTCTTGGATTTAAAGGCAACGTTTGGTTTCTTTGCCACGGGTTTACGTTGCTTCGGTCCCTTCCCTTTTATAGTAAATGACTTCTTCATACGTTGTCAACTTTTATCTTCCCAGGTCCCGTTCTTAACTCTGGCTATCCAGGATTCGATTTGTGAAATAGCCACCGGTCGATAGTCATTAGCTGGAACCCCTACGTCAAACTGACGCCCGTCGGTTCTAAACTTGTCATTACAGGGTGCGCTATGGATGTGTCCGTGAAGGTGGAACTGACCCTCGTTGGCAACTGAGTACCTCCCGCTCTTGTGTTCTCCGTGCCAGTTTGTATCTACTGGTCCTCCTTCTGCCAGGTCTCGACTGGAGTATGCACTTCTAATGTGCTCGGTTCTTTCCCGAAACACCCCTCGCAACGGACAGTGAGTCATGGTTACACGTTCTTCGGCTATATACAAAACCCCAGCGTTAAGGACAACATCGAACCCGGCGTTATACATAGAAGAATAGTTCTTATCGTGGTTACCCAGAATCAATACTTTGGTGCCATTAAGCTGTGCCATGATCTCAGCCATTGCCTCAGTGCCAAGCATCCCTACGTCGCCCAGGAAATAGCATACACCGTCGGGGGGAACCTGTGAGTTATAGTTATTGATTAGAACCCGATGCATGTGGTCTACATCTCGGAATGGTCGCTCATCGAACTTCAAAGAGTTAGCGTGGCCTAGGTGCCAGTCGCTTGTGAAGTGTATAGATTTGCGATTAGACATACTTACTTCTCCATGATACATCGTTCCAGGGCTTGCTTCTCGTCAATCTCAGATCGCTTCTTTGAGACACAATGGAGATATGATCTATGACATTCAACGATTATTTTTTCACAATATGCAGTTCCGTATTTAGTAATGCAGCCGGTGTGGATGTTGCACAACAGTGCAATTGCTTGAATTAATTCCATTGTCTTTCTCCTGGCTTTGGTTACTAAATAAAAAGCAAGGCAGGACGCGACTCCTGCTGGTTGTCATTGGGCGTAGCCTCTGCCCTACGCTCATACCACATCGTCCGGTCGAGAGGATGTGTCGATGCCAATTAAAACGGAGTTGCCTCACTCCTGCGTGTCTCCAGGCATACCTCGTATGGTTGATTCCACCGCTTTAAGGGCTGCAATCCGCCCACCAGCTTTCCACGCCGCTTGCTGAATTCAAGACTACTACGACTCTGGATGATTTGTCAAGGTTAATTTGGTGAAGTCGCCTTCCTGGGATTCGGTGACAAGAATATCAAGCATTACTGGATCGTAGCTGTGATATTTGTTTTTGAAGTATACCTCCCGTATTCCGGCTTGGAACATGGTTCGGATACAGTTTTGACATGGGGACAGGGTGCATACCACCACGGCATACTTAAGCGCCAATCCCCGGTTCGCAGCTGCAAATACTAGGTTAGCCTCAGCGTGTTGCATGAACTCGTACTTATTTGGCCGAGTATTTGGCAGACCCTTGGCTCCGTCTACAAACCGATTGGTTTCTTTTACTGCAAAGTATGATCCGATTCGATCGGGGTTGAAGTATGATTTGTATACAGCAATAGCTCCGACCTGTGTTTCTAGATCAGAGGACTTAGCCTTGGCATACTCTTCGGCTTCATCATGGAGGACTTGAATCTTATCCAGCATTTGACTTTGTTCCCCTGGTGAATATCTTTGCGTAGTGGTCTCTTACATTTCCACTAGACAGAATCTTGTTCTTAATAGATTCAAGGTCATACGCTGGGTTGCAGATGTAAATGTCTAGCGTTAAGTAGTTATGCTCTGGGTAGGTGTGTACTGTAAAGTGTGACTCACTCAATACGTATACAATGGTTCTACCCTGTGGCTCGAAGGGCTTAATGTTGCGCTGAACCACCGTAAAGTTTTCGTCTACTATGTTACAGATTTTGTCACATACTTGCTCGACGTCATCGTCTAGCCAGATATCCATAATCAGATGCTTGGACTCTATGTTCATTCTTCCTCGGATATATACTTAGCTAGCTGTATGATTTCATTCTGCTTTACTTTCGTGGCATTCAGTATTTCAGCCGGGTTAGAAACCCCGTCTCTGGATAAAAAGATTGTGCGTTCGTATACCTTAGTTACTGCATACGCCATGGCTCGCCTGTTATCCTCTGAGTCCTCGGCCGCCCCCAATGCATTAACCTCATCCAAGTGTTCTGCTAATGTAGCATCAAGCCCAACCCCTTCGTCAAGGGAAAATGCAATAGCCAGCGCAAACTTGTGTAGAAGGGGGGTGCTGAATACTCTCTTAACAAGCCACATTTTGTCCTCAAACACGGGCAGGGGAAGGGACAGTGCCTCGGCTACGGTTCCTTCAAACTCTGGGTAATTGCGTTTAAACAGGTCATAGCGCCCGCATGGTGTCATCTCTCCCATAGCTCGGGTGCTAGTCTTCACAGCTTTAGATTCTCCATTTCTTCTAGTCGATACTCAAGTGCCTTGTTATTGCTTACAGTATTAACTTCTACTTCTTCTGTGGACACAAGCCCGGGGCGAAGTCGACACATTGCATTAGTAAAGAAGTCCTGATCCATAGTATTCAAGCCGGTAGGGATTGTAGTTTCAATTGGTTCCGAGTCTGATCTTTTGCACAGGTTATAAACAAGTTCCCCGTATGTTGTTGGCGTGTAGTAAGATCGTATGTTAAAGCCGGAGAATCCAAGTGTATCCCTAATGCACGGGAAGCACTTACTATTGGGAACAAGGCTTCCCGATTGTACCGCCATTGCCCCGTCTTTGACAAGCATTTCTCGTAGCCGGGTGTATAATTGCTGGCTATACAGCTTATTAAAAATGTCGGTGTCTGGGTCTGGGAAGTCGCAGATGATTACATCATACTGATTGTTGTCACCCAAGACATACTCAAAAGCATCCGCATTAATAACTTTACACTTACCCATGGCTCCTTCGTTAATCTCAACCATCACTGGGTCATAGGTAAACAAGTCCGTGATGTTCTTGTCAAAATCTACAAGCGTGACCTTGGTATCTGGATAGTGCCTGAAGATTTGCTTGGCTGCTAGACCATCTCCTCCCCCAAGGATCAGACACTTACGGTTCTCTTTTGCTTTGGCTGTGGCAAACGCTGGGATAACAAGGGCTTCGTGGTAGATTTCCTCAGACTTGGTATTGAATTGAATCTGGGAATTAATGACAAGCATGTAGTCATTATTCTTCTTAATTAATGAAATCTTCTGGGGTCCGTTGGTATTGGAGTACACCACGTCAGAGTGGGGCAGCGGGCTTACTACGCTCTTAGCCTGGGCGGCAAAGGCTTGCAATACTTCGATCTCGTCCCGGCTGATTTCAGTCGATACCGCCACGTTGCCGTCGCTTACCGTAAGGAAGTTTGGTTCAATGTGGAACACCAGGTCTGCTACCTGGATTATAAAGCTACGGGCAATGCGATTGTTCTTTAACATTATGTGTCTTTATGACAACCTCAAAAACTGGCTTACCCAACTTGAGCATTGTCTCTTTCATGTTTTTAGAGCCCCGGCTTTCTCCGTCCCAGATAAGAAGCAAGGCATCTGAGTAGTCTGCCATTTGTTTGTTACGAATAGGACCGGCTGCCTTACCGTGAGTGTTCCAGTCGGCTGGAAACTCTTTGTACTTCCCCTTAAGTCGGTGTTCCAATAGAGAGTCCACGAACAGTACTTCGGTAAGGTACTTAGCCGCTGCGTCTACTCCGTCTGCTCCACCCGATACTATTTCGTCGGGAAATCCAACGTAGGTTAGAATCAATCCCTTGAGGAACTGTGGGTTGGGTTCAATGGTTCGGCTACCGGCGATTAGCAGTTTCATTTAGCTGTGTTATATCCAAGTAGGTATACTCGATCAGAGTCGGTATACTGGACGAAGCTATAGACTGACTTGTCTCGGAAGTCTTCCAAGATAACGCTCTTGGTTCCATCGGGGAACACGGCACAATCCAGGACGTCGAGGCGCGTTGCTTTCATTCGAGACTGGGCTAGCTCGCGTCCAACCTTCTTGCAATAGTTGTCTTCAATAGAACATACTGCCTTGCCAATGCTTTCCTCAAAGAATGTTCCGACCGCTAGTGTTTTGAAATACCACCCTGGAATTTGCGACATGGCGATTGTGACCCCGCCCCGTGGGAACAGGTTGCCGCTTGGAGTATAGATGCGGACGTGATGAAAGGCGGGTTTGTTCATTTGCGGGTCCGCTCCTTAATACGCTGACGGTTTAGCTCAAGTGCTTCTGTAGTAGGATTATAATCGTTATAGTAGGGGTTGTCAACTACAAAGATACGGGAGTCCCTGAAGGTTGGGTTGTATCCGCGCTTTAGCATTTCTGTCACAAGAGATTCAAAACGTTTTTGCAAGAAGGACATCTTATCGTAAAAGAACTTTACGTGACCAGGGCCAAGCACATACTCGGGTGGGATCTCCAGTAAGTTGAAGGGCTTGCCTTTTCTGTCTAGTGATTTTTTAAGGTTGCCAGGCAGTCTAGTAATCTCGCGGTACTCGGCTACAAGATGTTGCTGGGAGAGTTCTTCTACTGGAACAACATTAATCCTAGTCATACATTCCTTATTAGATTTCTACCACCGTTGCAGTGGTTAGCATGTCGCTATATGGTATACCACACATGGCAGCGTTGACAACTTGTATTTGCTCAATCTGAGTAGTTCCCCTGGATTCATGGATATGGCCTGTGACATACAGCTTTAGCTTGTTTAGATTGTAGAGCTTCTCTGACAGTGTGGTGCTGCCACAGTTAATCCCATCCCTATTGACGTCTAGAACGCCCCAGGGTGGACCGTGGGTAACCAGGATATCCGTATCGTCGTGGATCATATCCCAAATGCGTTTCAGTCGATCCTCGGGCTCCCCGTATACCCAGTTACCGAACTCCACAGAATACGGGCTACCGAATATCTTATAACCAGCTATTACAACGTGCTGGTTTTTAAGTAGAGTGATGCCTTTCTCCATGCACCACAGGTCTAGCACCCTTGGTCTCTTTGAGATTATCACCTCGTGGTTCCCACATACAAGTATCTTGTGCTTGGCTGGCAAGTTACCATACCAATCTATAAAGGTCTTTACTTCTTTAAAGTCACCTCGATACGTGAAGTCTCCTGCGTGGATCACCATGTCACACTCTGGTACAGTAACTAGTTCGTGGTGCGTATGGGTGTCTGACAGGCAGGCTACCTTCATCAGGTAATCTCACATTGCCCGCCGCCGCAAGCAAGGGCTTCCGCTCGGCTAGTGTTGTCTTCCATTTCCATAACCCGACCCAAGTCAATGTCATTCACCATCTTGTCATACTTCTCAAAGATTTCTTTAGTGCACGACTCGAATGGCGCTTGCTGATAAACAGAGTCATCTGATGGCAACAGGCTAACCGCGGCATACTGCTCTCTATCATCCCACAGTTTTTCACGTAGGGCGTCTACCTCGTCTGGGCGATAGTTGATTGTGCAGCTTACGTTGTGTGTGTTGACTCCGGATCGGTGACCTGGCATAATCCAGCTGTTGTAATATAGCTTTACTCGATCAAACAATTCAATAGCGGATTCTTTGTTACGAAGTACTGCTCGCTCTGGTGACTCCTGGGGAATAGTGACAACCACCCCAGTCTTACTGAACAGATCGTCCTCGATAAGCTCCGGGATAACAGTGCCGAGGTACTTAGCAAGTTCGTCGTCTCGGTTCATCCTAACTCGACGTAGGTAGTATTGGTCGTGGCGGGCGTGAATGCCTGAAGAAGAGCCGAGGACGCAGCTTGCTGTTCCTTCAGGTTTGATTGCAGTAGTTCTAGCTGACTCATTAATTCCGAGTTTTTTGGCGTATTTAGAATTAACCTCCAGCACCAAAGCCGCTGACGACTGTAGTTGAGTTCCAGTAAGGCTAGTTGCATCCGCAATTCCAGTGAAGCTACAACCGATAAGGGCTTCTCGCTCCGTAACTTGCTTCCAACGTTCTCCAAGGTATGGGAAGTCTGTATAACTAGCTTGGAGAGTTCCAAGAAAGCTTGCTGCATAGACTCGGTTTTCGAGGTCTCGTTCATTCTTAATCCCAGTTAGATTAGTGGTGCTTAGATTACAGAACTGATTTGACTGCAATGCGATCTCAGCACAGGGATTTGTGCCCCAGTCCGGGTCGTTTGTCCAGAAGAATCCTGGTTCTCCAGCGTTAGACTTGATACACATGTCGTAGATGTGGAAGAACTCGTCGCGTGACACCTCTCCACGCGGCAATACTGCTGAATTGTTAGCGCGAGCACGCTGGGGATTCTTTTCCCACCAGTTTCCGTGCTTGGAAGTTAACATTGCCTCGGAATCTCGGTCGAAGAGACTAATAAGTGCAGCACGGCGGATACCGCCAGCCAGTACGCAGTCTGATACAAGGCAAATGACGTCATGCACCTCAAGGTCCGTCAGCTTTCGGCCAATTGCAGCGCGAAGCATGGTCTCGACCTTGTTCAACATGAGCTTGAGTGGTTCAGGACCGGGTGCCTTTGCCCCGGACGTTACAAGGTAGCTGCCTTTTGGGCGGACCTGACTAAAGTTGAACACCGGACGGATGCTTCCGTAGAAGTACCCGTCCATAAGTCGGTTGAGTGCCTCTGCCCAACCCTCGATACTGTCATGGACAAGGTAGCTGCCCTCTTCCTTTGGCATACGTAGGCTTGGAAGCTGGGAGATGTGTCGCTTTTGTACTGAAAAGCCAAAGCCGGTACCTGAAAGCAGGAGGTACAGCGCCTCGGCAAACACTCGGGGGTATGAGATGTGAGAGAATGCACAGTTGAACAGACGAACGTTGTTCTTTACGATGGCTTCCCCGCCAAATTGCAGGGAACGCATGGATGGCATGACTTTCAGGTCGTGTACTTGCTTGTATGCCTTGATGATATCCCGGCTAAGCTTGGGGAACTTGTCAAGATGCATGATCATGTTGCGGTTGATCGTCTCAGTTAGCGTCTCGCGCCTGTTAAGTGGAGCAAGGTACTTTGCATACGTACGATAGGCTACAACTTCACTGAGTAGACGATTTGATTTGTTCATTATTCCCCTAAGTTAGAAAGTATTGCTTAATAAGCAAAGCAAATACCAGAACGATCCCAACATTCTTAGTAATAGTTCCAATCCCGTATGTAACGGCACCAACGTAGAATCCAAGCTTGTTTTCTAGTTCTTTCTGGGTTGGAGTATTACGGATGTAGTAGTATAGCCCGGCGGTACTTAGAAATCTTAGCACGTAGCCGATCAATATGACAAGTAAAAAATATCGCATGATGTATTTTCCAATAGATGTTATTGAACATCGGAGGTGTATACTGAGAGTTGTTTACCGTCGATGCATTCTACACTCACGGTAACTTGTTCGCCATCGGCTACCAAATAGTTGATTCCCATGTTGTTTTCGCACAGTAGATGGGCAATCTCGATCTGTTCTCCAGTAACCCTTTGTGAGCAGCTAGTAACGAGTAGCAAGATTACAATGCTTAAGTATTTCATTCGGTCTCCAGTGCAACAAAGAAGTTAATGCCATTAGTTTGGTTATTGCCAACCACTTGAATTACGTTAGGTCCCACAACGTTGCAGGTATACAGCACATTGGAGTGACAGTCTACCAGTTTCTTTTCTTTTACAAAATACAGACAGAACATTAGTCCGACTGACAATCCAGCAAACAGGGATACGATATTGTTCTTGATCATGTGATCCTTAGATTGAGGTTAGATATGAAGAAATGGCATCGGCTAAAAAGAATCCGGTTAGAAATAGTAGAACTCGATCGAGCAATCGCTTTATGTGTCCCCCATGCAGTTCTCGTCTGGCACCAGGCGCTTGCTAAGCGTCCGGTCTTGCCAGAAGTACTTGCCGGTTACTTTCTCAAACAGAAAGCATTTGGATACTCGACAATCGTTGGTAACTAAAAAGTCCCCATTAAGGCTAAGGCCCCATCCAGTCTGACTATTAACGCATTGCCAACCATAAGTCCGAACCAATAGATTAGTCTCGTCGATTGACCTAGCGCAGGATGTCAGTAGCAGTAGTGCTGCAAATACTAATTTCATTTCTTATCCGTAAGTACCAGCGTCTCGCCTTTCATGTGCTTAGTCTGTGCTTCAAGAGCAAGCTCCGAGGCAGTGGGGCCAAGTCGTAGGATGGGGTCTAGTACAATGGTTCCCTCTTCGTCTTCCTTGTTGCGCTTAGCCTTTTTTACTGGAACAGTCTCGACTACCATTGCCTTAGGTGGAGCCTTAGCTCGCTGCTGCTTCATGAGTCGCTCTTGTGCAAACATAGCAGCGTACTGGTCGATGGTGTGCAGTGCCTCGATAAGTTCTTGTCCATTTATCACAAGGCGATTTTGTCCCAAGCTAAGGAGAAAGAAGCCCGGATCAGTGTCGAGGGCGTTGACCTTAATGAACTCTCCCTCCTCATTTGTTTCGATATGGGCTACAATTTCTTTCTTAATCATAAGTCTCCTATGGTTACTTATAACTTATACTACATGTATAATGTGATTGTCAACAACTATCTGAAATGATCTCGAACTCGCATATACCAAGGGCGTTGGCGCTCAGCCTCTAGTCGGAGTAGCTCTAGTCGACGTTGCTCTAGCCGTCTTTCAGTTTCGTTTCGGCGTTCAGTTGCGTCTCTTTCCCACCGTTGACGTTGCTCCCTCCTGAGTTCTTCCATGCGATCTTCGTAGGCTTGGTTTAGGTTGGAAGCTACTTCGGCGCCCAACGTGATGGACCTAGTGTTATGGTTCACGTTCGTTACGGTAAGGAGTTGCCCTACATCTTGTCTCGTAAACGAGTGGGGATAAAAGATGGCTGAGTTTCTAGCCGCCATGTTGTATTCTATCTCGTCAACGATGGCATTGTAAACTGCCCCGCCTTTCGTTCGCTGAAACTTGCCATCCACACGTTGTATAATAGACAGCGGGCCGTTGTCCGTTTCTAGCCGCAACAAGAATTTCATTATACTGGAACTCCGTTAATCTCGTCTAGCTCCAAGTCTCGCTCGTCAAGAAAGTATTCATCCTTATCAACTGTGTACAACATATCTGAATACATCTTGTGCTTCACTACTTCTGAGCCTACTGTAATCATCCGACAGTTGTTGTCTGCTACTGCTCCGATGGATACTTCGATATCGAGGTCCTGCTTTCTGATTGGACATTCGGGGAACAGACGATTGAAGGTTTCTACATTCTGATATTTATTAGAATCAAATATATTAATTCGAGTGCCTACTGTATTAGCTAGTCTATTCATATTAAAGAACTCCTAAGTATTCCCATCCGTCCAGAAGAAACTTCTGATGCCCGCACAAGTAAACCTTTAATGGGATGTCTGCAATTATCCAAGGGGTTGCGTCTGGATATGATCCATAGACTAGGCAACCTGATTTATATTCAACTAGTTGCCCAGCTGGTCCCATGTATACACCTGCTTTCATTTACCACCCCCCAGTACATCCCCAATCGTCATCGTCTTCTCCTTCGCAATAGTCAGATGTTGCATGTTCTTTCTTGATGCCGCAATACTCACAGTCATATACGGTAGAGCTTAGTAGTAGCGTGGCTTTGTATTGGTGTTTCTTTTTTGCGCTCGACCTCCCGTCTGGTTCCCATACGATCGGGGTCCAGGGTGGCAGGTTTCCCCATGGGCTATTCGACATTGCAACCCCCGATTGTGAATCATTAGTTATATACGAACCACAGTCTAAACGAATTTAGGTGCTCGGCTTGACCCAACTGCTCACCGGTCCAGAGCCATGGGGTCATGGGAGTCCCATTGGTTCTGGCTTTCATCCATTGAACATCGTTAGTATCAATGATATGATAACAATGACCTCCGCTAGTTCCGTCATATCCACCTCCAGTTTCAAATAGTTTGCCAGTATACTGAGTTACGAGCTTAATCATAATTTTTCTTAATGTTGTACGATTTTACTTGACAAAGGTTTTAGGTGTGAGTATACTTAATATATCGGGTTAAAATAACTTACGCTTAGGTTTAAGGATAGCTCTAATAGATAAGCTCAAGCCGAAACATTCTGAGGTGTTCGTGCGCCGGGGACCAAGGATCGTCCCATCCGTACCCATAACCGTCCCAATTAGCCTTAGTTGTTTTTACTTCTCCCTTGTAACAGAGAGCAAAGCTCCAAATTGGAAGTCCGTCCCACCCAGTTCCACCCTCTTTTCTGTGTCGGTCGTTATACTGGACAACCTTCATACTTTATTCCTGCGATTTCTAATCTCTCCTACAAAGTTAACTCCGACTCCAGACAGAGCAAGCTTGAGTGCAGACTTGGCATCCCTAAGATTGCTGCAACCTCCGCCTACCACGAGTTCTCCACCTAGCTGTGTAACTCGATAGGTAAAATCTTTAGTATCTATGATACCTCTAACCACAAGATTTGGACCAACCGTAAACCAATCGGTTTGAAGCAAGTTCTCATATTCAGAGTATCGAATCCTAGTCGTCATATATTAACTCCATTTTAAATTTATTGTTTGTATTTTTTTTAAAGCACTCGTTAACTCGATTGGGTTCAACAATCCAAAACCAGTCGCCAGTAGGGGAGTATTTACAGAAACCACTCCTTGACATTATAACTATATTAGCCCATAAAGGATGGTCAAAGGTAGTTTGAAGCTGACCGATAAGCTCAATCCTCTTGTTCATAATAACGATCTCCGTATAGGGGATATACCAGGTCTTCGTCGATTACAAAGCAAGCTCGATCTCTGTCCACCTGCCCAATTGGCTGCCCCATTTCTATGGTAGTTACGGGAAGCCCCGTCGCCATCTCTGTAGCCAGTACTACCAGCTCCTCGGCTGTAAGCTCTTGGATTTCTTCAACGGCTATGAGTTCTAGTAATTGTTTTTGGATTTGGTCTAGGATAAGCTCAGCTTCTTCGAGCTTTGTCAAGGATTATCCTTTGATGAGAGTGAGGCGGAAATTTGTGGTGGCGAACTGGTGCATGTTGGGGATATCAAACCTAATCATGGCACCAAACTTAATATGGAATTGCTGGATAACCATTTGATCACCTCGTTTTAAAGAATAAATACCCCGCAACTAAGGGAAACATAAAGGTGCCTAGTAGTATAAGTCCCCATTCTGCAATTGTCAATACTGAATACAGAATAATATTGCCGGAAGTTTTTGGTCCTAGTAGGTTTATCATTAAGAGACTAAGAAATACTACAAAGATAAGGAATGTCATTCGGTATAATCCAAGCTTTCAATCTCTTTCTCGGATTCGATTATCATTTTGAAGTTAGTTCGGAACTCTCGCCTTACATGGTAATGCATTGCTTCCCCCTCGTGGTGTACTAGATAGTATAACGATCCTGTATATTTACGAACCCTGTCGCCAGCCGACCCGAACAAGTACTCACCTCCCGCGATACCATTGTCCCGATTCGCCTTAGTGTTACCAAGTTGAATGATATTATAGTTAAACATTATAGGCTCCTAACTATTCGTCTATTGCAATAGGATTCAACACCGCGTGAACCGCGATGAGTAATACAAAGGATATGTAATTCATATATTAGTATACTAGCTGTAAGAGAAACCCGCCTCGTTGATCGTCATCTAACTCCACTGGGCGTGGAAAAGATGGTATCTTATAGTAAGATGATGAAATAAAGTAATTAATACCAAACTGAAACAGGTAATCCGCACGTGCTCGACGTTTTAATTGAACAATAGTCATGCACTCTCCCTCTTGTTATAGGTGTCTTGGAATTTAATATCCATGTGGGATTCTAGGATAAACTTAACCTCTTGAATTTCCTCTTCAAAGCTTACTCCGTCCTTTGCAAAGTACATGACAGCTGCCCGGATCTCTCGAACCGGAATGTACATACCCTTACTGTAGTGTTGCTCAAGCCCCTGAAAGATAATGTTCTGTGAGTATTCGTTTAGCAGCCCCAGCTTCATGGCAGCCACCATACTAGCAACTTCGGCAATGCACTCCTCGGTCTTGTGAGCCATGCTCCCTACTGTATACTCTCCAAAGTTATTCTCAAGGCGCTGGAAGCGCATAAGACGTTTTCCATGCGCGGTACTGTGAATCATTTCATGTAGGAATATAAACTTAGCGCAGCCCGGAAGCTTCTTCATTAGTCTTGGGTTCAGGATAATCATATCCTTGTTATCCCAATATTGTCCGTAGTATGGAATGGATGAGGAGAGTCTAACCGGAACATTGAACTTGGGGAACAAATCTTTAATCTTCATAGGTTAGCTCCAGTTTAAAGTTTGTATCTATGTCACGATTCCAATCATCGTCAAGACTTTTCCAGCTCTTTTCTCCGACGGATCTACCTAGCTCCCCGTTTTCGTGAAAGATAAAATGATACCAGTATCTCTCATGATATCCTATATAGTCTACAGCCGGGGCTGCCTGGATAATAGTAATCATAACTACTCCCTATTATAATACTCCTGAATAGCCTCGACCCATCGTCCGACGTTCATGCCGTTCAAGCCGGGCGCTGAGTTTACTTCGCACACGGTGAAGTTACCACTCTTGTCGCGGATAAGGTCGACCCCTCCGAACGTAAGTCCAAGACTTTGAACTGCCTTCACGCACATCTCTCGCGCCTGCGCGTTCACGCGGCATCCCTCAAGCTCAAGATTGCAGCGAACAAACTTACAAGTATCTGCCTTGAAAAGCTTGGGTCGGTTTTCCGCGCCTGGGACTAAAGGCACCTTCTCATAAGCCCCCAAGACCTTGTTTTCAAAGACGTGCACCCGGTATTCCCTGCGTTTATACTTGATTGGACGGCTGTAGTATAGGTCTGTAGTCGGGCTAAAATCATTTCCGTAGCGAACGATGCCATTGCGATTGCGAATATAGAAGTTGCCACTGTTATCAAAAAGCTCTGCCATAGTATCAGGTACATTGTTAAACTCCAAGGTTTTAATACCCGCATCTCGAAGAATCTCAAGCATCTTAAGCTTGTTTACTGTATTCTGCACAGCTTCGAGGCTATTGAGTTCTTTCTTGTATCTGAGATTGTTAAAGGGCTCGGTGCTACCCCATCGAATGAATAGATCACACTTTGCTCGACGATCAGTGCGCTTGCGCATGGCATTGAGAACTACTCGAAGCTTTTTACCAGTTAGGCATCCCCGTTTCGTGTAGGCGATCATTGTTTTCATATTCTAATACCGATTTGAAGTTTGTTTTACATACATTAGCCAACCTGGTTACTATTCTTTTCCTCCGTCAAACTGTCAAGCAATCGGCGAACTCCCTTGGCGCCCTCAAGTCGATCAGTCTCCTCGACGAAACTTTTCAAGTCTTTAGGTAGCCCTTCGTACTTAGCTACATAACTCCTGTTGTAGATTATATCAAACAATTCAAGCCGATCAATCAAAGGCTCGCTCTTGTCATTACAAGCCCACTTCACTTTACGGTAGTCAATCTTTAGATTATCAATGGTGGAGTTAAGATCGAAGATATCAGGGAGAAGGGCTAGGGAAGCCGGGTCATCCTTGACAAGCTCGACCATATCATAAAGCCGCTGAGCCATACGAGTGCGACTAGGCTGACCGAAGGAGCGGGAGGTGCTAGTCGTAGAAGTCGTCCTCCCCCCATCCTTTGGGTTACCCCACCCCCAGTACTCACTAGTGGTTTGACTTGGAGTGTAGTATACCTTAGGTTTAATCGTCACGTTCTCAAGTAGCTCGCCCGTGGTAGCGTCGAAGCGATACATGCTGTCATAGGTAACAAGCTGTGGAGCATTGTCAAACTCAAGATTCATATCCTTCATTACAGATTTTGCATCGACGTCGTCAGTCGTAAAGACTTTGCCCAGTCCGGGAATCTCCATATAGTAGAGCATAGAACTTCCTCGAACCACATCAAGAATCCGATTGCCTTGCGAGTTACGAGAAAGAATACCAAAAGCCCAGCCACCGGAAAGAAGAGTAAGCCACTCATTAGTCATTGAAGAATCAAGGTTTACCCCTTTGTCGAGGTACGTCTGCAATGCTGCCTCGGAATCACAAGTTGAAATCTTATTAACATTAAGACCCTTGCGATGCTGAGTATCGAATGCGTTGGTGATTGTACCATTGTGGATCAGAGAGGTGTCCTCGAAGATAAAGGGATGGGTGTTCTCGAAACCCTTCCCGCAAGTAGCGTATCGAGTGTGCATTGTTACTGATCGAACGTCGGACAAGTCAACGTTGCCGAGCTTGGCGTAGTTAGTATCAAGTGCGCCAATGGGAAGACGATTCTCCCATTGCTTAAGCTCCCGCGCAATAGCAGGAGTCATGATATCCTCAGTGCTAAATGCCTGATAGTTATTGTGCCAACGCTCAGCAAACAGCTCACCGTTTGGATTAACTGCTGTATAGCCTAGACCATCTTGGTTGTTCCTAGACATAGGTACAGCCATGCGCCGCATGAATTCCTCTGCCCGTCGACCGTCGGTAATGCCGGTCATAATTAGAAGCTTACACATCTTATATCCTTTTATTATACTGCTACTGACAATGATTTAAAGCGGTCGATACGGCGGTCAAGGTAGTCGATAGCATGGAGCGGAATTTCTACGTTAAACTTCTCGACAAGATCCTGAGCCTTGACACAGTCATTGACTGGCAGCTCCTCCTTGTGATTGGCTACAGCATCTAGGAATGATACCCAGTTGTAAATAGATTCACAGTTAGTCGTGCCCTCATGGATACGAATCTCGATAGACTTGTGTTGGCTATAGGCTAGTCCGTTAACGACCCAGTAGCGTTGCCCCCGATTTTCTTCCTTATGAATTGAATCCATGAGATCGTCAGTAATGTTCGCCTTACAGTATTGATTGTTGACTCGACCAACCGGCTGCGATCCGCGAAGTATTTTTTGGATACGAACCATATTGCGGTATATAATCTTGGCGTCGCGATTGCGGGCGTCCAGATGTACGTGCACTCCACAAGATCGGTTAGCAAAGCCGTCGATTCTGGGATCAGCGAGCACTCGATCTAATCGCTTGAGAACGTCTTCGACCTCCGTATTCTTACAGATAAGATTAAGCTCTTTGCCCTTGTATGCTTTTGCATTGTGACATGGTTGAACTGAGCCATCATCCTTAAGGCAAACATGACGATGTAACTTGTGCTCGATTAGTAATTGCTTTAGCATGTCATACTTGCCCGAGTAAACAAACTCGACCTCAATCCCAACGTATGTTGCCCGAGGATCAACGGGTTTCTTATCCGTCTCTAAAGTTGTTTTCATCATCTCCTCGTATGCTTTTAGGAGAGAGCCAGCTTCAAGATAAACTCCTCCCTGTTTTGATACAATGCTTGTACCAAACACAAGCTTACTCTCTACGTTCTGAGTCTTGCGTACGTTACGCTGCGCTCGAATCTTAGAGGTAATAAGTCGCTCGAACTTCTTAATAGATTCGGGATCTTGCCCAGGCATATCTTTTACTTCCAGAATAAAAGACATTTTTTGTTTTGGAAGCTTGACAACAATTTGACCGAACCCATCGGGGAATGGTCCGGCAATCTCGCCGCGCAATACTTGAATTTGACGCCAGTTCTCTCGCATCTCTTTATGCCGCTTATCCTTGCCACGCTCACGCAGAAGGCTACGCTCTTGGAAAAGATCAGCAATCACTTCATCTTTAGTTTTGGCTGTGACAATCTCGTAAGCTAGAGTGATTTTAGTATTGGCTAGAACAATATCCTTTACTAGAAGGATAATCTCGCCCTCATATTTAATTTCCTTAACACCGGGGACAACAGTCTTAAGAATCTCCGGGTTAGTAATGGTGCACAGAACAATCTCTCCATACTTTGGATCTTTCCTAACCTCGATGATCTCGAAAGTCAGGTGCCTAAACAATCCGGGGATTCCCAATTCGCCAATCAGATCGTCGTTTTTGGTGCCCTCGGGTGTCAAGTCAGGGTTAATACTAACAAGATTTCCTACCACAAAGTTTGACATATTAAACAGCCTCCTCAAACAATGGACAATCTTCGTCCATGACAATTATAAAATTACTATACTCCATATCGTCAGCCTTTACAATAGTCTCAAGGTTTTGACGATGGGAAACT
>Ga0315904_10000767_pt1 | contig 51102 bp, 37 predicted proteins | sample LakEriMetagenome_6_FD_203529 | JGI IMG/M metagenome (GOLD analysis project Ga0315904, IMG submission 203529) | Freshwater fungal communities from buoy surface, Lake Erie, Ohio, United States - Buoy 12 MA120 | ecosystem: Environmental > Aquatic > Freshwater > Lake | place: USA: Lake Erie, Ohio...
TACCGTCCGCCGCGGCGGACTGAGTACGAGTACGAGAAGAAGCACAAGCAATGCATCGCCTCGGATTTCGTCGTACTCGTACTCGTACTCAGTGAAACGGTACTCGTACTCGATGGCTGTTCGAAACTGCGGCGATCCCAATCGTAGATCGACCCGGTTCGCGGGAACTTACCGACCTATTCGTCCTTGGCTTTCTTCCTCGCAAGCCGATGATGCTTCTCGGGCCGGGTGTGAATCCCCCATCGCAACGACTCGTCTTGCTCATAGCGTTTGTTGAGCGTCAATGCAGTCAGGGCCTTTGAGAGCTCGAACCCCAAATAAAACGCATGCGATGGATCCACATTTCGCGACTCGGGAAGCTTGAGCAACTCCTGCATGATCTCAAAAGGATCGGTTCCTTGAAGATGGACATTGGCACTCATGAGGTGGATGTTCTGGCCATCGATTGCAATCCGATAGTTGTTATCCTTGATTTGCTCGGCCAGAGCGATCAAGGTCGATGGGCTCGGGTGGATGCTGCTCGTATCGCGAAGCATCACCAGTCGCTCTTCAAGATGCTTAGGGGGAACCCCATGTCGGACTGAGTATTCGACCAAACGTCGTGCAAGGTCACATTCTTTAACGCTCGATTGAGCCCATGAGATGACTTGGGTTGTCAGGACGCTGTGGATTTCCAACTCGGCGCAGAAGCCCAAGAGCAAGGTGTTGATCGCCGCTGAATCCGCATCGGTCAACTCGGTGATGTTCCCAATCCCCATCATGATCGCAGCCTCGGGGAAAAGGGCTCGGGTCTGCAAGTACCTTCCTAGCGAATTGGCGAATCCACAGCCGATAGGCTCGAGGATTGGGTCCAATCGAAAGGGGATCCTGTTCTCCGAGAGGAACGCTGCGGTCTGGACCATCGAGGTCTGGAAATCCGCGGGATCATCAGGGATCGCCACTACCTCAACTCCCCAGTTTAAAGCCTCTTTGCGATTGCTCGAATTGACCGATAGGACCAGCGTCGCTCCGTTGCGGACGGCTTGCTCGACCTCCCATGCATCGAACGAATCGATCGAGACGGCGATGCCCTGGTCGGTGATTTCTCGAACCGAATCGGCGACGTCCGACCAACGCATTCCCGGTTCGCACCCCAAATCGATGCGATTGGCACCATGCTCGATCAAACGTTGAGCCTCAGCGACCAAGGTGCGGCGAAGAAGTCTCGGTGCGTAATTGATCTCCGCGATGATCTCGATTTTGTATTGACCATAATCCTCCGATCGATGGCGTTTGCTACCGAAGACCGTGGGTAGATCACGGACATCCTTCGGCCCACAATCAACCCGGCATGAAAACTGCGGCCGAAGCTCGTCGAGATGCGGAGCTAGATATCCTGGTAACACGACGCGCGTCGTGTTACCAGGTACATCGATATGACGCATAAGCCACTTGGGTGTCATCAACGCAGCGACTGTGATCGGAAGCACATCGATGCTGTAAGCAAATCTATGCTTGTGCGACAACTGAGAGACGATCTCTCGCACTGCCGACTCGGCCAAGCGACCGGTGACAAAGTGTATCGACTCTTGCTGGTCAGCCATCAAAAAATTTCCCTGACTTCATTGCATCGCGATTGAGAGTCCCTATTGACCCGAGCGCCATTTTGCTCGAACATAAGCTCAACGAGAAGCACTAATGAAACATAACATTCGGACATGTTGGTTTCGTGGCCGGTGTTTCTCGTTTTTTTTTGCCCCGATGGGGCTGTTGTCTGGGGCTATTGTCGCTCGATCGTCTCTAGGCTGCAAGCTTCGCCATGCAACGTGTTACCTGATCCCAAGATGCCCGATCCCAAAGCCATCGAAATCCTGATCGACGACCCCTGGTTCTTGGTCGTCAACAAACCGATCGATCTGCTGACCCAAGCCATCGACACTCTCCCAAGCTTGCAATCTCGGCTCATCGAGCAACAGACCAACGACGCTACCCCCGAACCCTTCATCGGTATCCCTCATCGGCTAGATCGTATGACCAGCGGAACGGTCGTCGTGGCTAGAAACCGAAAATCGCTTCGACAACTCTGCCAACAATTTGCGGCTAGGATTGTCGGCAAAGAATACCTCGCTTGGGTCTCAGGAAGCCCTCCTAGCCAAGGGACCTGGGAGGACTCGATGCGCAAAGTCCCCAACGAGCCTCGGGCCGAACTTTCCAGCCTCGATCAAGAACACTCCAGGACAGCAACCCTCGAGTACCAGGTCCTGCGTCAACGCACCGGACCTCAAGACCAAATCGAGTCTCTTCTGCTGATCCAACTCGGAACCGGACGCATGCACCAAATCCGACTCCAATGCGGCTCACGCGGGTTCCCTATCCTGGGCGACCGCCTGTACGGCAGTCACAAGTTATGGATGCCAGAAACCGGTGCTCCTAACCCCGAGTATCGCGAACCCCCAATCGCCCTGCACGCCTACAGACTAACTTTCCACCACCCGCAAACCGCCGAGCGAATCTCAGCCACCGCACCAACACCAGCGGAATTCCCTTGGGGAAACGGACCTCTCTAACCTCGCGAAACGACCGTTTCGCTACGAGGCCTACCCCCGACTGCTTGGCTTGGCACGCCATATGCGGTAAAGTGTTCCAGTCAAGGGAGACTGCCAATTGGTCCAACGCATGCGACGGACACCAGAGTAGACCCTTTATGTGCCACTTCATTTCCAAGGAGAGATTGCCAGATGGGACACGCAGCGGAATTCACCGATGCCGGTTTTGATAGTGATGTTTTGACCTCGAGCGAACCGGTACTCGTCGACTTTTGGGCCACTTGGTGCGGACCCTGCCGACAGATCGCTCCTCTGATCGACGAACTGGCATTGCAGTACCAAGGAAAGGTCAAAATTGGCAAGGTCGATGTCGACCAGAACCCTGAATTGGCCACCAAGTACGGGATCAACGCCATTCCGACTCTCTTGCTCTTCAAAGATGGCGAGATCATCGAGCGTTTCCAAGGCGTTCCGCCACGAGTGAAACTCGAAGCAGCCCTGAACTCCTCGGTCTAGCATCGCAGTTCGGTCGAATATCCCAATCACAATATCCAAAAAGATAAGGCATGTCTTGCATCGAGACATGCCTTTTCTTTTTTACAAACTCCTAGCAAGGAGGACTTAGCTAAGCCAGGATTTTCTCAAGCACCTGACCCGACACGTCAGTCAACCTGAAGTTCCGCCCGTTGTAAGGATAAGTCAACTTCTGATGATCCAATCCAAGCAGATGCAAGATCGTCGCGTGCAGATCGTTCAAATGGACCCGATCGACGGCAGATTTATAACCGATCTCGTCGGATTCTCCGAAGCTGGTTCCTCCTCGGATTCCGCCACCGGCCATCCATGCAGTGAAGCAATGTGGGTTATGGTCTCGCCCAGGCTTACCCCCAAGTTGGGCGATCGGCAATCTACCGAACTCACCGCACCAGATAACCAAGGTGTCTTCAAGCATCCCGCGTTGAGCAAGGTCCGTTAGAAGGCCCGCCACAGGACGATCCGTCTCGTCGGCAAACTGTTGATGGTTCCCTGCGATGTCAACATGCCCGTCCCACGAACGTTCATTCTCCATTCCACCGGAGTAGATCTGCACGAACCGAACCCCACGTTCGAGAAAACGACGGGTCATCAGGCACTGGCGTGCGAAGTGATCGCATTTCGGATCACCGATTCCGTAAAGCTGATGAATGTGCTCAGGCTCGTCGGCGATATCGAGTGTCTCGGGGGCTTTGCTCTGCATCCGAAATGCCAGCTCAAAGCTCTCGATACGGGCTGCAAGATCGCCCTCTGAGGCATGACTCTGCAGATGCATTTGATTCAGCTCCGAGAGCGCATCGAGTTGCTGACGCTGGATGGCAGTCGTCAATGAAACCGGCGGCTTGAGATTCTCGATCGCATCTCCAGTAGGCTTCAAATAAGTCCCTTGATAAATTCCAGGGAGAAAACCCGCAGACCAGTTGGCCGCATGCCCCTTGGGTAAACCACGTCCCTTGGGATCACTCATGACCAAGAACGCAGGCAGGTCCTGCGTCTGACTCCCTAACCCATAGGCCACCCAGGACCCCACGCAGGGGAATCCCATGCGAGCCATGCCGGTATTCATTGCAAAAAGGGCTGGGGAGTGATTGTTCGATTCGGTGTATCCCGAATGAATAAATGCCATCTTGTCGACATGCTCTCCGAGGTGCGGGAAAATCGAAGAGACCATCTTGCCGCATTGGCCCCTGGGAGTGAACTCAAAAGGGGACTTCATCAAGTTCCCGACCGCGTCGCGAAAAAAACCAGTGGTGTTCGAAAAAGAAGAGTCAAACTCCTTGATCGACTTGCCGTCGGCTTTCTCAAGTCCAGGTTTGTAGTCCCAAGTATCGACCTGGCTGGGACCTCCGTTGACAAAAATCCAAACGACTCTCTTGGCCCGCGCTGCGAAATGGGGCTCGCGTTCGGCAAGCGGATTCCTCGCACGATCGCCGAGTCCATCGCCGAGTCCATCACCTAGTGCTCTTGGACTGAGAGCACACTGAGCCAAAAGACTTTGGAGTCCTAGCCAACCAAATCCGCATCCGGCATTTTGCAACCAAGCTCGACGCGAATGCATGGTCGAGCACATACGTGGGTACTTTTCAATCGACATAGATAAACTCGTTGGCACAAAGGAGGATCTGGCAGAAATCAGCAATCGCCATCTTCTCGGGTTGCGGGACGTTTTGCTCCTGCCGAGTCTTCTGCGCCTGGGCAATGAATCGAAAGGCCGCTTGTCGCTCGGCATCCGTCGGCGATCGGGAAAGAACCTTGAGGAAAACCACATCGATCTGCTGCACATCGGAGATTTGATTTGACAACGCTTCAGCCGCCGCGCGAGCGATCGGATTGTTCATAAATGCCAAGGCCTGCGGCGCAATCGTCGTCGACTGTCTCTGCCCGATACTGACCAAATGCTCAGGCCAATCAAAGAGCATCATCATAGGAATCAATTGACTGCGTTTAATGAAAAAGTAAATGCTCCGACGCTTCATGTTCGGATCCAAGGTTCCAGGCCCATACATCGTCCGATCGAGCAACCCGGAAACGACAAGCATCGAATCGCGAATCGATTCGGCCTCGAGTCGCCTCGGTGAACGATGCCACCAGAGCAAATTGTCTGGATCGCTCGTCAATCGCGGATCTTCGGGCTTGCGATTGGTCTGCATATACGTCTGACTGGTCATGAGAAGTCGATGCAGTGCCTTGAGTTTCCACCCCTGATCGATCAATTCCTGGGCCATCCAATCGAGCAGTTCCGGATGAGTAGGCTTTTGCCCTGTCGATCCGAAATCGTTAGGCGTCGCGACGAGCCCTCGGCCAAAGTGGTGTTGCCAAAGCCGATTGACGATCACCCGAGCGACCAATGCCCCGGTGCCGTCGGTCGTGTCGGTCAGCCATTTGGCCAACGCAGCCCTTCGGTAACTGGACTTGGAATTCGACTTCGTCGAATCCGCCCAAGTCAACTCAGCAGGTGCATTCAGGTCCTTAAGAAAGACCTTAGGAAAGCCTGGGCTTACAACCGAGACCTTCTGATCAACATCCCCTCGTCGGAGCAAATGCGTCTCGGGATAAAAATGAGGGTACCCCCGACCATCCGCATGATGGGGCACGTGCGGTTCTCCCTCGGTGGTTACCAAAACATTTGTCCTTCGCAACGCTGGACCATCTCGCTCGTGCTTCGACAGCTTGCTCGTGAGCTGACTCCATTGCGGATCTGCCGATCGGTACCATGCCACCGCGGTTTTCCACGCGTCGGTGCTCTGAAGCTCCGAACCCATTATCAACTCCGCAAGGTCGCTCGAAGCCTCCTTGGCAGTAGGTATTCTCTCGGCGAGATGCTCGATCGCTTCGAGAACATCGGCCGGCGGAGCACTACCACCGACCTCTACCGGGGGATTCGGTGCGTTGGAGATCGAGAATCGCATACGACCCATCGCATGCTTGGAATTGGGATGATGGAACCGCAGGGTCATGCGAAGACGGTCTTGCGCTCCGGATGGCAAGGCTGTTGCGATCCTAAAAACCGCCGCTTGGCTTTTGCCAATCTGCCCATCGACGGCCCATCCGGATACGGGATCGTCGTCGATCGATGCGGCGATCGATAGGGAGTCTCCGTTCTGTTGGTGAGTCGCTTGGGGTTGCTCCAAAACCAACTTCTTCGGTTCATGTCCTTCGACCAAATGCTCGACCGTTAGATTTCCAAGGGCAAAGTTTCCGTTGCCAGCCCGACCAGGGCCCTGCCTAGGTAGCGTCGGATCTGCCAAGGCTTCGATACGAAGCGCAGACCACTCACCGGCGGGCAAGTTCGCAGTAAAGGTGATGGTCTCTTGATTGGGCGCCTCGCCTGAGGCCAAGTAGGATCCATCGGTTTGGATCTTGAAATCGCTTGCGGCACTCGACTGAATCTCTCCTCGAATGTTCCTCCACGGATCGCTCGAAATTTTCGCAGGATCGTTGGCATGCTGCCCGATGAACCGGGCAAGCTCGAGCGGCAACTGCTCGGCTTCATAAGTCATGAGCTCTCGGCGCAACTCTTCGAGCTTGAGCTTATGATCCGCAGCGATCTTTTGGTTCGCCTCAGGATCCAAATCCAACGTCTTTTCTGAACGGATCGCAGCGGTAAACGAGGCAGCGAAGCGGTAGTAGTCCTCGCTCGATATCGGATCGAACTTATGATCATGGCACCGGGCACAACCGATCGATAACCCTAAAAAGGCTACACTCGTCGTGGCCGTCATGTCGTCGAGTTCATTGTAACGAGTCGACTCGAATTCCCGTTCCGTCAACTGCGTCGGAAAAGCCCCAGCGCCGAGGAATCCAGTTGCCATCCAAGCCAATGGGTTCTCAGGAGCAAGCTCGTCGCCAGCGATCTGCCAACGCACCATTTGATCAAAAGGCATGTCTTGGTTGAAAGCCCTGATCAAGAAGTCGCGGTAGTGGTAAGCATTCGGTCGATCGTAATCCTGCTCGTAACCAAAGGACTCGGCAAACCTCGCAATGTCCATCCAGTGGCGAGCCCATCGCTCCCCATACTCGGGCCGCTCGAGCAACCGATCGATCAGGGCGCTCCAGGCCTCTGCCGAGACGGTTCCCTTTTGCCCCTCGGGAACCTCAAGCGATGCGATCGCCTCATGCAACTCCTCCGGAGTCGGGGGGATCCCCAATAGATCGAACCAAGCTCTCCGAACGAGCACCCTCGGATCGGCCATCTCTGAGGGTGTGAGATTTTTTGCTACTTGTGCAACGTGGATAAATGCATCGACCGGATGCGCATCGGATGCAGGCCGAATCAAGCCCAAGGGCTGGAGCGACCAAAACTTCCGACCCGACTCCAGATCCATCGCTTTTTGCTTGATCGGCTCGGCAGCGCGCCTCGGGTCGATGGCTCCTTGCGCGACCCATCGCTCGAAGTCCTCGATGATGTTGGCTGACAATTTGCCCGAGGGAGGCATCTCGTAGTCTTCATACCGTAGCGCTTTGAGGATCAAGCTCTCCTCGCTAGGCTCGGAACTAAGAGCCGGACCGGTATCTCCCCCTCGAAGCATTCCGTCCCTGCTATCGAGGTACAAGCTACCCTTGAGCTTGCCCTTGGCAGCCGCCTCTTGAGAGTGGCACGAGTAGCACTGCTCGACCAGGACCGGACGGATCTTGCTCTCGAAAAAAGCGAGCGACTCTTGAGATGCTTTGAACTCTGGCTCTGCTTCGCCCAGGGATTCGCGTTGTGACTGCGGCTTGCCTTGCGCTACTGCCGCGGATATCACAGAACTTACCAATAAGGCAGAAAACAACACACCCTTGGCAAAACGGAAGCAGGCCATCGGTAGGATCCACATGGAATTAGGGAGTGAGCCGTCGGTACGTTTCGAAACGCTCGGTCGTAGGCGCAATCGGATCAGCCCACCTTAGGGGGCTCAGCGATCGAGCAAACCGGATCAACCGATCGAAAGGATTCCGTTGGAATCACCGAAATCACCCCGGTCTGCGCCGACCGAGTCGAGCATTGCGCGGAATAGGTTGTTCAACGGTGTGTTCTTGGAATACTCAAGGACCCGACCGGTACTGAGTTGCCGTCCACCGCGACCTGCCAAGAGAATCGGGAGATCATGGTGGTCGTGCCGGTTGCCGTCATTGATCGCACCGCCGTAGACGATCAAGGAGTGATCGAGCAGGTTCCCATCACCATCGGGAGTCTCGCGCATCTTCTTCAAGAAGTAAGCGAACTGCTCGCAATAGTAGCGATCGATCTTGGCAATTTTCTCGATGTTTTCCTGCTTGTTTTCGTGATGGGAAAGTTGATGGTGACCGTCTTTGACCTCGATCATGGGAAACGCGCGGTTGCTTCCCTCGTTGGCTAGCATGAAACTGGCGATTCGGGTCGTGTCGGTTCTAAAGGCCAAGACCATCAGGTCGTACATGAGCCGAATGTGCTCGGTCGCGTCGCTGGGCTTCTCCGTCGGAGTTTGCGTCCCTTCAGGCAACTGGATCGGGGTTGCAAAGCGCGAGATGCGCTGCTCGAGTTCTCGCACACTGGTGAAGTACTCGTCGAGCTTTCGCGAATCATCGGCTCCGACCTGGCTGACCAAATGCTTGCGTTGGTCAGCGACAAAATCAAGAATGCTCGACTTGAGCCCCTGTTCTTTTGCATCCGCCCCACCAGCGACTCCAAAAAGTCGATCGAAGGCCCGAGCAGGTTGGATCTCTTTGCCCGTCGGGAGCGATTCGCTCCTCCAGGATATATTGTTGGAGTAAGCGCACGCATAGCCTGAATCGCACGAGCCTGCATCTCGCCCCTCTTCGGTTCCGAGTTCGATCGATGCGAGACGAGTCTGCCGCCCATAAGTATCGGCGGCGATCTGGTCAGCAGATCGTCCGACCCGGATCTTCGAGCCAGCGGTCTTAAATGGGTGTGCTCCGGTCAAATAAGCGGCGGCGCTGCGAGCATGATCCCCAGGTCCGTCCCCTAAGGACTGCGCGTTGACCTGAGCGAGTCCCTTCAAGACGTTGAAGTCGTTTCGACAGTCAGCCAACGGTTCGAGAGTCGGCGAGAGTTCCCATTGCGTACCGGATCCCTTAGGCTCCCATCGTTCTGCGTTGGTGCCGTTAGGAAAAAAGACCCAAGCCAGCCGCACCGGTCGTTCGGCACCCTGGGAAGCCTGCACAGGTCGCATGATGTCGAGCATCGGAAGAGCCACCGAGGCGGCCAATCCATGGAGTCCAAACTGACGTAAGACCGTTCGTCGATTGATTTGCATCGAACGGTGGTAAGAACCCGAGGGTAAGGATGCATCACGACTCATGGCTCAGTTCCGGTTGGCTTGTGTTTGAGGCAGGGAAGGGGAGCGTTGGAGGAAAGGATCGCTTTGGATAATCTGAAGGACTATCTCTTTGATTGTATATCGATTCGGCTTGGTGTGGGCCAGTATTTTATCGACATCGCAACGGTCAGCCCGCTGCAAACCTCTTCCAAGAGCGTAAGTTATCAGGCGTTGGGTGAAGTTTTTTGCGACGTCATCGGTTCTTTCGGTAAGAATTTCAATGAGTTCTGTCGGGCCTGTAAAGGTTTTTCCGTCTACCAAGGCACCTTGGGCGACGATCTGACGGCCGTCCTCCTGATCTCTCCAACGGCCCGTTGCGTCAAAATTTTCGAGCCCAAGACCGATCGGGTCGATCAACTTATGGCAGCCGGCGCAACTTGGGTTGGATCGATGGATTTCCAAGCGTTCTCGCAACGAAGCTTTGTCATCTGCCTTGGCTTGCTCAAGCGATGGGACGTTGGGAGGAGCCGACGGCGGGGGATCTCCTAGGACCGTTTCGAGCACCCATTTGCCCCGTTTGACCGCCGAACTGCGAGTAGGGTTGGATGTTAGGGCCAAGGCGGCGGCTTGGGTCAAGACCCCCTTGCGATTGACGGGAAGCGCAACGCGAATCCAACGGTCCTCCTCCTCGTAAAGGCCCTGGCGGCGTGGGTCCCCGTCGTTCTTGCCCGGTCGACGACGGTACATTTCCGAAGGCTGTTTTCCGTCGAACTCCATTCCGTAAAACTCCGCAAGCCTCGGATTGACAAACGTGTAGTCGGCAGAGAGTAAGTCTTCAATCGAACCCTCATCGAGCAAGTGCTTACAGAAAAGCTCGGTCTCTTTAACCATCGATGCACGCAGGCGGTCGGACCAAGCTGGGAATTTATCCCGATCGATCTCAATCTTCTGGATGTTCCTAAGCCCGAGCCACTGCGAGAAGAATCCTTGAATCAGCGACTCGCTCCTGGGATCTTTGAGCATTCGAAACACCTGGGACTCTAGTTCCCCAGGCTCATGAAGCCGATTCTCCGAGGCGAGATTCAACAGAGTCTCATCCGGAGTGCTCGCCCAGAGGAAATAAGACAATCGCGTTGCAATTCCGTAATCGTCAAGCCTTCGGACCCCATCGCTCTCGACCAAGTTTTCCGATCGAAACAGAAACTGCGGAGCGACCAAGGCACCTTGAAGCCCGTACCGCAAGGACTCTTCGTAGCTACATCCCGCATCTGAAGCCTTCTGGCAAATCATCATGACCGCGTGGACCTCATCCTGGCTGACCTTGCGTCGGTAAAGCCTCGGAAGCAACGCCGAAAAAACCCGCCGAGTCGCTTCGGAAAACCCTATCGGCATCGAATCAGGCTGATCTCGGTCTTCGGGGGAGGCGATGACAAGCTGCTGGTGGATTTTCGGAAAGGCCGGATCCCCTTGGTCAGGTCCAACAAGTCGCACCGTGTGAATGATCAGCTTGCGATTGCCGGCATTCCTGGTCTCAGGATTCGAATCGTCGCTGTACTGGACCCTCAGAGTATGGTCCCCGGCGGTCGTCTCCATTTCGTACTTGGCCGTCTCATCCTTGGGCTGAACCTCCCACTCGGCAATCAACGCCTCGTCGAGAAACAACTTGGCTTTACACGTGTCCTTTTGATCGTCGCCGAACCTCGTTCGGATGCTGATGGTGTATTTACCGGCAGCCACATGGATCGGAATGCTCAGGGATTGATCGAATCCAAGCTGCTCGCCCTCGAAACTCTGCTTGCGAAACGATTCGCGATCGACTGAGATGACCCGCTTGGAGATCAGTGCCGCCGCTTGGAGATACTTCTCAAGAGCGATCGGGGCAAGTGTCAGAACCTCCCCTTGGTTATCGAAACCATTTCCTACATCATCCGAGACAAATCCGATCTCTTTCGAGGGACGGAAATCCACGCCGAAAAGATCCCGGATCGTATTGTCGTACTCGAACTGATTGAGTCGGCGGATCGTCACACTGGGGGTCGCAGGACGATGGTTGCAGTCGACTTCATGCAAGGTGCGTTCGATCCATCGGGTCAAAAGCGACCGTTCTTCAGGAGACATGGTCGAAGTCTCCGGCGGGGGCATCGCCTCGGCTCGGATCACGCCGCGAATTTGCTCCCAGGTGCTTTCATGGGAGCGAATTTTCTCTAGAGTCGAATAATCGCCCAAATTGACACCCGCCTCGTTGGCTCCATCCATGTGGCATTCGCCACAGTGCTTCTTCATCGCAGGCAATACACTGGACGTCCAAGCTTCGGTGAGCTCTGCGTCCAATGGATCGAGTTCCGCCTGAGATGCCGTTTCAGGTGTTTGCGCCAAAAGCATTGGGTGGGCCAAAAGGCACCATACCAAGCAGATCCACGCTCCGTTGTTGCCCGATCCCAAAGGAGCGATGCCCAGAATCGATTGCAGCGATTTACGTTTCATGGTCGGTGGGTCTGCGTAGGCGGGGGGACGGTCGCGGTAATTATAGGTAAATGAGCCGATCTTTACGAGAGGGAACCGCTATTAACAAGGCTTCTTTTGCGTCGCTGAGCAGGGTTACTCCTCTGAGGCACTGCTTGGGTGCTACCCGTCAGAGGCTACACGGGGGCAACACCGGGGGAAACAAAACCGGGAATCAACTTGAAATCTGAGCAGGAAAACAAAAAACCCTGTGCTAGGTGCCAGCGCCTCATAACGCTAGCAACTCGAGCTCGGTGGTTTTGGCCTTTCGATACACGCCGTGCATTTGCTAGAACGCACTTGACTGTTGGATCAAGAAATGGATTTCAGATCAAAGGTGATCGGTAGATGTCGCGATATGCATTTATAGCGGCGGCGACCTTGTTTACTGGGTTGCTGGTGGTATTGACCATGGCAATCGCACAACGCGATTCGAGAGTTAGCAGAAACATTTCGGATCTCGATGCGAATGCCTACTCTGCTGTCTTGGCCAAACCGATTCTGGTGTCCTCCGATGCGCTTGGACCCGATGGAGGGCTGGCCCCGAGCCTTCCCCCCCGAGTAGATCTGCCAGAAAGAGTGGATCTGCCAGAAAGAGTGGATCTGCCAGAAAGAGTGGATCTGCCAGAAAGAGTGGGTCTGCCAGAAATTCCGTCTGACATTCCAGTGCCAGTCGAAGCCTCTGGCCCTACGCTGCCCGGCGTTCCCGAAGTGTTTTTGGCCACGGAAGGTTTTGTCTCTGGCGAGCCGAACGACGTCGGTCCACCGATCAATCCCTACGAGCCATCGCCCCGCACCGATTCGCCCCGCACCGATTCGCCCCGCACCGATTCGATCGATGCAGCCGCGCCGGTCGCCTGGGCCTCTGGCCAAGTCCCAGCCAATCCGGTCGCTGAGCCTCCTAAATTCGATGCATCGCGGATTGTTGCGCCCAAACCACGATCCGACTCGGTTCCGACGTTGCTGCCTCCCGGCGGCATGCCACCGACGGCTCCACCACCTGGCGTCACTTTACCCCCGATAGGTTTACCGCCGCTGCCTGAGCTTGCCGCACCGGCTGCCCCTGTCTCAGTGCCTTCGGCAAGCACACCGTCGCTGGGGCCCCCGGCACCTTTATCTCCGGCACCAGCAACGATTCCCAATACCTTCGCGACACCCACGCCGGTTCTCCCGGACACGGCTTCGCAACCACTGCCTTCTCAACCACTGCCTTCTCAACCACTGACTTCGCAACCACTGACTTCGCAACCACTGACTTCGCAACCACTGACTTCTCAACCACTGACTTCGCAGAGCCGAGTGCCTGAGTCGCTGGTCCCCTCGATGGATCCTCCCTCTCTGACCAGTCGACAGGCTCCCGGATGGGCCATGTCGACCTCGACCCCTGGATCGCGTCAATTCGAAGGTTCCCAGAACCCAAGCTTGGAAATTCATAAACGGGCACCTGCGGAAGTTCAAGTCGGCGTGCCGACGTCCTTTACCGCTGTGGTTCGCAACGTCGGCAACGCGACGGCTTTCGATGTCCAGGTCACCGACGCGATTCCCAAAGGGGCCCGATTGGTGCGTACATTTCCAGAGTCGCAAAGGGTCGGTAATGATGGCTTGGCGTGGAATCTCGGTGAGCTGGCTGCCGGGCAGGAAGCGACCATCAGCATGGAGATTGTCCCGGAGACCGAAGGGGAACTCGGTTCGGTCGCGAGTGTGAAATTCGCCGCCCAAGCATCGGTTCGAACCATCAGCACCCAACCGCGACTGACGGTCAAGCAAACGGCAGTCGCCGAAATGCTCGGTGGAGATTCAGCCACGATCTTCATCGATGTGATGAACACCGGAACTGGGGTTGCTCGCGATGTGAGACTAGAAGAAGACGTTCCCAAAGTGTTTCGACACGTCAGCGGCGCCAGCGCGTTGCAACACGATGTAGGCGATTTAGCTCCTGGCGAATCTTTGCGTTTTGAGATTGAACTCATGGCCTTAGAGGCTGGTAAAGTCTCGAACGTGGTTCGAGCCACTTCGGCCAATTCCGCCATGGCCGAGTCGTCCTATCCGATCGAGGTCAAAGCACCCAAACTCCAATTGCAGATCGTCGGCCCGAAGCTGCGCCATCTTGAACGGCCAGCACCCTACGAAGCCGTCATCGAAAATTCCGGAACGGCTGTTGCAAAAGACTTATATATCACCGCACGCTTACCGCGAGGAATGAACTTTATCAGCGCCTCGAACGAAGGGACCTACCTCCCCGATCAACACTCGGTCGTCTGGAATCTGATGGAACTTGCGGCCGGCACCAAGGCCAAAACAGAGCTCGTCCTCCTGCCGGTCGAAGAAGGTCGCTTCGCGATCGCAATGACGACCGACGCCGAAGGTGTGCGCGCCGATCCTACCGAACGCGAGGTACTCGTCGAAGGCCAAAGCGAACTGACTTTTGAAATCGACGATGACAACGATCCGATCGAAGTCGCTGGCATGACCACCTATTCGATTCGAATCAACAACATCGGCACTCGACCCGATACGGAAGTTCGATTGGCTGTCGAAGCACCCGAGGGAACCACCATCGAACAAGTCAGCAGCCCGATGAAATACCAAGTCTCAGGACGACAGGTGATTTTCGCTCCGATCCCGAGCCTGGCATCCAAGCAACAGGTGGTCGTCAAGGTCAGCGTCAAACACGCCCGAGAAGGAACGCAGGTCCTAAGAGCATCGCTCCAGAGCCAACTGCGAGCCGTGCCGGTCATCAAAGACGAGAGCACCCAGGTTTATCGCGACCGGTAGTGGCCTACCACCACCAGGTTTTCCCCGTCTTTTTCCAGAATTTGCCCTCGACCACTCCCCCTTTGCCAATAGGTTTCCTTGTCGGAGCCGCTCCGGAAACTTAACCTTGGCATCATCTCAAATTAACAGAACGGGGGCTACTTCATCGTTTCTTAACAAAATCCTCACATCCGCTTCACGGAAATGCTAGCCTCGGTCTTTAAAGTATTCGCCTGTCGTTAAGCAGGGACTTGTCGGGGTTTTCGATGCGAGCCAAGTTGGCACCGCGACCGCAAGGACAGCAGCCCTGGTCAGACAATGGTCAAAACCGGCCTAGAGTCGTCTGAAGCATTCACGAGGAAGCGAATTTATGAAGCGAAACAAGTTGGTCCTGCGTTCGGGTTTCACACTGGTCGAGTTGCTTGTGGTCATTGCGATCATCGGTATTTTGGTCGGATTGCTTTTGCCAGCGGTTCAAGCCGCTCGCGAAGCAGCACGTCGCATGAGTTGCAGCAGCAATGCCCGACAACTCGGCCTAGCATTGATGAACTACGAGAGCGCCTACAAGCGACTGCCGCCGAGCCGCATTTCGACGAACAACCCCGTCTTCCAAGTCTCTTGGCCCGCGATGATCTTGCCGATGATTGAGCAAGGTCCCAATTTCACTCGCTACAATTTCAACTTGCCTTGGTACGCTCCGGCCAACGATGTGGTCACCACGACCCAAATTCCGATCATGATTTGTCCCTCGTCGCCCTCGCCACGCGATACTCCACCGCAGAACCTCTACGCCGCGATCTCCAATAACTTGCGAACTGACTCGCCATTGTGGGGACATGCGGATTACGGTTCAATCAATGCAGTTCGCAACTCGGCTTTCGTCGCTGCTGGCTTGCCAAGCATCGGGACTCGCGAAGTCATGGGCGCCATGGGCCGGGGACCTGAGGGTGTCAAGCTTGCGACCATCCGTGATGGACTCTCGAACACCTTGGTTATCGGAGAAGGCGCCGGTCGTCCAACGATGTATGTCAGCGGCCGCAGGGTCGTCAACCCACGCACGGGGAACATCGCTGCCGGCACCAACGTCACAGCAGACGGTTGGGGATGGGCTGACATCAACGGTGGATTCAGCGTCGACGGTTCCAACGCCCAAGGATTGCAGAATAACACCACCAGTGCAGGTGCGACGACGATCGTCGGAAATTGCTTCATGAACTGCACGAACGATTCGGAATTCTATGCCTTCCACGGCAGCGGGGCTCATTATGTCGTCGGAGACGGATCGGTTCAGTTCATCTCGGCAAATATCGCTGGACCGGCTTTCGTCGCCCTTTGTACCCGCGATTTAGGGGATATCGGAAACTTCGGCGATTAATCAATCCCCGCCTCCGGTTCGTCGGTTTTTCGAACCGGAAATAGTCCGACGACCACAATGAGCTTACACATACTTTCCTGTGTAAGCTCTTTTTTTTGGCAGCCGAACATTCGCTAATTCGAAGAGAGACGTTATCGATGAAATCATCAAGGAAGGAACCATTTGGCTCCTCATTGCTCCGAAGGACGGCTCTGGCTGCGGTAGGATGCGTGCTAAGCTACTCGGCCTTGGGCCATCGGCTTGCATCGGCGCAAGTCGAATACCTCGGGTCAACCCAAATCTCAGGTAAAACCACCGACAAGAGCGGTTTGACCGGTTTACTCGAGACCAACACCCCCATCGATGCCTTTGGTGGATTGTCGGCCATCGACTACACAGGATCGGGAAACCGCTATGTAGTCCTCTCCGATCGCGGTGCAGGCGACGGAGCCGCTTCGTTCCCCTGCCGGTTTCATACCGTCGTACTGAACATCGATCCGAAAACCCGAAATATCCAGTTCCAACTCGAAGGAACCACGATGCTCCGCGACGCAAGCGGCCAAGCGATGACCGGGAGCCTATCGGTGCTCAAAGATTGGGACAAAGTCGAGCGCTGCCCAAGTTACGATCCAGAAGGCATTCGCTATCTGGGGCCTTCAGGCGTCGTCATAAGCGATGAATATGGTCCGAACCTGGATCAGTTCTCCAACGAAGGACACTTGATCAAAAGCTTCGCTCTCCCACCGGGGTTTGCACTCAGCGAGAAACGCTCGCCTCCTTTCGAGCAAGGTGCTTACAGCAATCGTGGCCTCGAAGGCGTTGCGGTGAGCCCTGATGGCAAGATCCTCGTCGGCGCGATGCAAGGGCCTTTGGTACAAGATGGCCGAATCGAGAAAAAAAAATGCTTGGGCCTTTGGACTCGCTGGATCGCTATCGACACGACCAGCAGCAAAACCAAACAGCTTGCCTATCGGCTCGACGATGAATCGACCGGGATCAGCGAATTGCTGAGCGTCGATGCAAACCGCTACCTAGTCCTCGAACGCGATAGCAATTCGGGGAAAGAGGCCAAGATCAAGCGGATCTACTTAGCCGATGCGACCGGTGCGAGCGATATCAGCCAAGTCCCATCGATGCGTCAGGGATTGGATACCCAGATCACACCGATTCGCAAAACCTTGCTGATCGACTTGCTCGACCCCGCCTACGGGTTTTCGGGAGCCAACGCGCCGGAAAAACCCGAAGGAATCGCGTGGGGGCCGAATTTGGCCGACGGCAGACGCTTGCTGGTAATCTGTTTCGACAATGACTTCGAACCTGAAATCCCCACCATTTTTGTTGCCTTTGCAGTGAGAATTTAGCCGTCCGGTGAAAAATGCAAGCGGAACGGCGCAAGCCGTCCGGTAAGTCACGTACGTTCAGGAAAAACCCCGAGCCGCCCGCGCGGCTACCCCAAAAACTCAATCCTTTTCCAACGGGCTCCGAGGCCCCAGCCAAGTTGTAAATCGTTTCGAGCCCGTTAGAATTCGGGTAAACCTCCAAGGTGCTGTGCAAGCGTTTGCACACCGGAGGTCCTAATCTGGATTTCTCGGATCCCCATGCAAGAGTACCTGCTCGAGTCCCCATGGATCATCGGACTGCTGGGATTCTTCCTCGCGGCCGTCTTGATCTACGCTTGGATGCAATCCGGTAGAGACCTATTCTGGAAATCGAGTCTTGGAGTCGCTCTAGCGACGGTGGCTCTGCTGGTGATCAACGTCACCTACAAGACCGATCGCGAGGTCCTCGATGAGTTCATTCATAAAATCGCTGCGGATTTACAAGCCAATCGCTTCCAAGAAGTCGTAAAGTCTGTCCATCCCGATGCAAGCGAGGAACTTCGATCCCTGAAATCCCAACTCGAAGCCGTCGAATTCGAATCGGTCCAAATCAAGAAAATCCACGGGATCGATCTCGGGAAATCCACAAACCCAAAAAACGCATCGATCCGTATGAACGTGTTCGTCCGTGCCTCGCGTGGGCAAAACGCCGGATCCGTTCCGCGTTGGGTTCGAGTCCATCTCGAACAGGACCGTGGTAAGTGGTTCGTCGTCGATTACGAACATCGCGACCCGCAATACGAAATGCTCAACCGCGACGGTCGCGAACGCTTGGATTCCCTCTATCGAAGATAAATTTCAGAATTATTGGTTGACTTTTCCGCCATTAGATCGAATCATACATGAGCTGCGCTTTGCTTGCACCCACGTTTTGAACCGCGGACATGCCAAAATCCATTTCAGGAAATCGCTTTCGATCGATCGCCCTTGGGGTGATGGCTCTTGCGTTGCTTCTTGGTTGGGTCTCCGAGGCTTCTGCCCGATGTGGAGCTTCCCCCAGACAGATGCTTTGGCGGAATGCGACGAATGAAGAATTGATCCGCATGGATCCGTCCGATCTTATGGCGACGGCGAGCCCCAAAATCCCTGCGATTTTTGAGCAGGATTTAGGGATGGTCCATGACGATAGCGATCGGCCTTGTTCGTCCTGCCGCTGCAAAAACCAAAAAGACCCCGGAATTCCCCTCGAAACAGCCCAGACCGATTCGTCCCCTCTGCCGATTTGCCGGTTCCCAGGAAGTCCGATCTCGTCGCGTACACCCTTCCTCGGAATGATGATTTCCTCGGTTTGCGATACCTTTCTGTGCCCATCTCTCGGGCTTTTGGATAGACCCCCACGGGTGCTTTGCGCTTAATTAGTAATTCGATTTGCGAGACGGAAAACTTTTGCAAGCAAACGCTTACAAAAGCCTCTAACACAATCGATGCCCTAGCGATGCGGTTGCGCTAACCCAACCTGCATTCTCAGCCACCCACCCATCTCGTTCGGTCCCGTCCATTTTCATCTATTCAAGAAATACCATCCCTATCATGCTTAAAATTTCCAAACGCGCAGAACGTATGCAATCCCCGAAGGGCTTTACCCTTGTCGAACTGCTTGTCGTCATCGCAATCATTGGAATCTTGGTCGGATTGCTTTTGCCTGCTGTCCAAGCTGCCCGAGAGGCCGCTCGACGCATGCAGTGCAGCAACAACATGCGACAGATCTCCCTTGCGGCCATGAACTACGAATCGGCTTACAAAAGGCTCCCGGCATCTCGGATCTCGCAGACCGCAGACCGCTTGGGTCCCGCAAGCGGCATCTCGGTCCACGCGAGATTGCTGCCATTCATGGAAGCCAGCCAAATCTACTCACTGGTGAACTTTGGTGCCGAATGGAATGACCCTCGCAACGATGCTGCAAGACTCACCAGCGTCGCGACTTTCCGCTGCCCATCGGATCCAGCCTCTACGATTCCAGGCACAGCCGGCGGCGTCAACAATTACTATGTCAATTCCGGAACCATTCCTCTCTGGAACCGAACCATCGCCAGCCCGCTTCCTCAAGTCCCCGATTGCAACGGAGTGTTCTTCCGAGACTCGTTTCTCAAACTCGCTTCGATCACCGATGGATTGAGCAATACGGCCGCGGTTTGCGAGCGACTTACCGGTGATTTTTCAAACACCCGATCAACTCCCAAAACCGACACCTACAATCCAGGAACCAATATCCTCACGGCCGACGAAGCTCTCCGAGATTGCAACGCGGTAAATGTCGAGGACCTGAGCCGACAAGGTTTCTCCGATATCGGAGCTCCTTGGATACGTGGCTACCACTCCACGACCGAGTACTACCACATCAACACACCCCATGGCCGCTCATGCATGTTTCCCCCAGGCCGGATCATGACGACGGCAAACTCCCAACACGGCAATTTGGTGAACATGGCCCTGGTCGATGGCTCGACCCAAAGCCTTTCGGCCAACATCGACTTGGTCATCTACCGAGCCCTCGGAACCCGAAACGGTGGCGAGATTGTAAACCTCTCCGAAATCGCTCCCTAGCCTAGAAGAGAATCTCACAGGACTCAACATGATGAAAAACCACTGCATTGCTTCGCTGGTACTTCTAGCCATCGCCTCCGGATCGACGCTCGCCCAAGAAGCAACCTCGGCGAAAACCAAAACGATCCCGGCGACCCGTTCGGAGCTCAAGGAAGTCCTCGGGCAACTCAAAGATCGAGTCCCCAGATTGCCTGTTCCCGAGACGGTCCCCGGAGCTACCAATCCTGCCAGTTCGAATGTCATCAATGGTCGAGCCCGACGTTTCTACCTACCGGAGTCCTGGCTCCAAGCTGAGCGTTGGGGAAATGAAGCCGAATCTAAGGTGTCCTATGAGCTCAAGACGCAGTGCTTTTGGGTCGTCTCTCGGGGCAACAACTGCCACTACTGCTTAGGGCATCAGGAGCACAAGCTCAAACTGGCCGGCCTGAGCGACGATCAGATCGGCGCATTGGATCGCAACTGGGATTCCTTGGACCCTCGAACTCGAAAAGGGGTTGAACTGGCCAGGAAAATGACGGTCCTGCCATTTGCCCTGAGCGATCGGGACGTGGCTACCTTAAAGTCGGAATACTCCGATGCGGAAATTGTAGAGTTGGTCTACAGCATCGCGAGGTTTAATTCCATGAACCGATGGACCGATTCGATGGGCTTGCCCCAAGACCCCCAAATGCGAGGTGAGAGCGTCGAGTTCGACACACCGACGTCCACCCAATGGAATCAAGGTGAATCGTTGGTCGTAGCAGGATCCGACATCGTTCGCCCCATGGCTTGGACGTGGCAGGAATGCCAAGAGCAATTGCAGCATTCCGCGACGCGAAGAGCTCGAGTTCAGTTGGTATCCCAAGATTCTGCGGCGGAAATTCTCCAGATCCCAGTCGATGAAGTCCATGATTGGCACCGTGCCATAGCCACCCTACCGGCCGCAGGTCCCGAAATGGTCCGAGCTTGGACGGCCATGTTGAGCGATACGGAATTAGCTCCGGAGATCAAAGCCGCGATATGTTGGACCACGGCGCGACACAATCGAGCCCCGAGCTCTCTGGCGATGGCCAAAGCGTTCGCCGATCGACTCAAGCTCACCGAGCAACAGATCCAAGCGTGGGACGCCAGCGATGTAGAGAACTCAATGCCTGGATTGGTCCAAGCCATCGAGTTTGCCAAGAAGCTGACTTGCGATCCGACAAAGATCTCCGATGCGGACATCGCTCGTTTGCGTGAAGTCTTCAGCGATCGACAAACGGCTCATGCCATCTATACCGCTGCGACAGCCAACGCCATGGACCGCTTCACCGAAACACTCGGACTGGCGATTCGCCCATAAAAAACTACACGCGAACGCGAACACAAAGGCTCAAACGGGAAAGCCGGAGGAAGGGAACGCAAAGACGCAAAGTCGCAAAGTCGCAAAGGAAAACAAAAAACAGAAAAACAAAAAAATTAAACGCAATAAAAAACGAACCAAAACAAAGCAACGCAAAGCAAATTTCCTTAGTATTGTTTTCCACCTCCACCCATTTCCCTTTCTCTAACCCCTTCCCCTGTTCTCTAACCCCTTCCCCTGTTTTCTAACCCCTTCCCCTGTTTGATTTCTTCTCTTCCCTTTGCGTCCTTGCGTCTTTGCGTCTTTGCGTTCCCTTCCTCCTGCGTTCCCTGCGTTCCTGTCTTTCTATTGGTAAATGCTTCGATAGCGATAAGGAGATCGCGATGGGGGAAAACGAAACGAGTAAGTTGATAGTCAGTGCGGCGATAGAGGTGCATCGCACGTTGGGTGGTCCGGGTTTGCTTGAATCGGTATACGAGGAGGCATTGGTGTGGGAGTTAAGGCAAGTTGGTTGTCGGGTCGAGCGTCAGGTTCAAACACCGATCCTGTATAAATCGGTCACATTATCGACTCCGCTTCGAATCGATTTGTTGGTCAACTCCTTGGTCATCGTTGAGTGCAAAGCGGTTTCGATTTATCTTGAGTTATTTGAGATCCAGACCCTGACTTACCTGCGTCTACGGAACTTGCGACTCGGGTTGGTGATCAATTTTGGGGATAGGCTCGTCAAAGACGGGATTCACCGCGTGGTCAATGGTCTGTAGAACGCGTATAAGAATAAAACGAGGATCAGAACAAAACGCAAAGGCGCAAAGGCGCAAAGACGCAAGGGAAAAACCAAAACCAGAACACATCCCCTTCCTTCTCGATACCCCTTCCTTCTAAATACCCCTTCCTTCTAAATACCAATCCTTTTTTTTATTTTCTTCTCTTTGCGCCTTTGCGTCTTTGCGCCTTTGCGTTCCCTTCTTCCTGTCTTCCCGTCTTTGCGTTCCTGTCTTTGCGTTCCCATCTGTTGGCAAGTCGTCATGAACTCTACAATTCGGCGATGCGGCGGGTTTCTGTGCCGTCAAGATTTCCAACCAACAGCAGGTCCATGCATCCGTTCGAGAAATACCTTCGAACCAACGACAGTTCTTTAATGTCACTTCTGGTACGGGGTGCTCTTTGGGGAGCTTCGTTCCCTTACCACGCGGCGGTGGTATGCCGCAATCAAGCGTATCAGCGAGGATGGTTCGAGATAGCCAAGGCTGCCGCACCGGTGATTTCGGTGGGAAATCTCACTGCGGGGGGTACAGGAAAAACGCCCGCTTGTGCTTGGATTGCCAAGTGGATGCGGAGACGAGGGATTCGCGTTGCGATCCTATCGCGAGGTTACGGAGCGCTTGCAGACGGGCTCAACGACGAGGCCCGGGAACTCGAGTCGCTGTTGCCGGATGTGCCGCACTTGCAAGCCTCCGACCGCGTCGCGAACGCTTGTCTTGCCGTCGAGGAGCTCGAGATGCAGGTCTTGCTTTTGGACGACGGATTCCAGCACCGGAGACTTGCGCGAGACCTCGATATCGTTCTACTCGACGCGACGAACCCCTTTGGTTGGGGTCATTTGCTTCCCCGAGGATTGCTGCGAGAGCCTCTCAAGGGGTTACGTCGAGCCGACTTGGTCATCGTCACTAGGTGCGACCAAGTCTCCATGCAGGATCTTGCCAATCTCAGGACCAAAGTCCAGAGGGTCAACCCCAAGGCGGCATGGGTTCAGAGCATTCATGCCCCGGTACGATGGAAAAATGCTTCAGGGGAATCCCTTGACCTCGGGGCTTTCGAGGGAAAACCTGCGATGTCTCTGTGCGCGATTGGAAACCCAAGAGCCTTCGTCGATACACTTGTAGACCTACGGATACCGGTTATTGAAAAAGTTAGTTTTCCGGATCATCATCCCTACAGCCCCATGGATGTGCAAGGCATCATCGAACGTGCCAGCCAGTGCAGCGTGCCCCCGCAAGTCATCCTGTGCACCGGCAAGGATCTTGCGAAACTATCGAGCGACCGAATCGGACCGATTCCACTTTGGGCTCTCGAAATTGAACTTCAGGTTGTCTCCGGATCCGAGGTGCTCGAGGAGCATCTCGAAAGACTGTGCGAATTGATCCGAAACCCGTAGCAAGAAATAAAAAAAGGCTCCCGGACGTGAACGAGTCCCAGGGGGGACGGAGGACTACGAGCTTCCGGGAGCCAAAGGTCATACGAAATAAGCAATGACTTGGTGCGAGAAAAAGGCTGAAGTCAAACAAGGGAAATCCGTTTCCCCTGTTTGCTCCGTGGACCTTCGTTCGTCTAGGATTTTCCGAGCCAGAAACATCCTTGCTTCTGGAGTTCGAAGTCCCTCTTTGAGAGCGACGAGCGAAAGCCTGCCAATTTCTGCGTTTGATTTTCAAAGATCTGATTCTCGGCCTTGCGACCAACGACGAGCCGTAGCTTAAAAAAAATCCGACTCAAGCGTCAACATCGATTTGCAATCCGTTTTGAAAAAATTGCCGACTCTTTGTAAAAAGCTCCATTGCTAGCAAAGCCAGGCGGCGACGAAACGGGCATTCGATTTGTTAAACTAGAGAGCTTGCACCGAACATGCAGGACCGGGTATAAGTTGCTGACGTCGAGACGGTCTTTTTTAGGGAACTTGCGGCGTCCTGAAGCATCATTGGCACAGGTGTTGCAATACAGTACCCACATGGAGACGAATGCCAAAAGGGACTGCCGCGACGAGCAATCGTAACAGCAGCCCCAAGGCAAAAGAGTTCCGGAAAATCGATCGGATCGTTCGATACCGGTGAGGATCTGGGCCGCCAAAGTTCGTACAATGGGTTTAATCGGTAGGAGACCAAATTCGTTGGATTTGTAGAGATGATCATCCGATGCAACCGGACGCTCGCATTTTGAGTCGTCTCTTTGCAAAGTCGCCTTGACCGGTACGGATGGTCTTTCTCTGCGACATGGACTGCGAAGATTCCAAGGGTGTCCTGGTGTGTGACCAGCGGCATCCGCGAGCAGATACGCAGTCCATTCCACGAAGTGTTCACGGGAGAGATAGAGCTATGCAGATTTCGAACAATTTTTCCGTTTCCGGTGCCGATGCACTGCGGTCGGCCTCCAAAGCTTCGGCCCCCAACGAGGGCCAAACGCTCGCCAAAGCAGGGGGAATCCAAGAGCCAGTCGACCTGATCGAACTCTCCCCGGAAGCCCTCTCGGTCGGCGGTGCCCAATCGACAGAGACTTTCCGCACCGAAAAGGTCACTCAAATGCGCGAAGCCATCGCTACAGGTAAGTACGATACCGACGAGATGCTCGAAAAGGCTTTCGACCGAATGCTCGATCGGTATCTCTAAGCCCGAAGCGATCGGCACTCAAACCATTCGTGAGCTTCTCGGGCCAACCGAGAAGCTCCTTGCGGACCAAAACAAATTTTCTAGCCAAATCTGCGCACCGATCTGCCAGCATCGCTCAGAGATAGGCAGAATTCCAGTTCCGTTCAGTTCAACAGCGGTAACAACGGTGGCTCTGGGGAACGTATCGACTCACCATCGCTGCAAAAACGCGCTTCAGAATACTCCGCAACCTGCTCGGCTGTCTCAAAGTACATCTCGTAAACGGCGTCCTCATCAAACTCGCAGTTTTCCGTCGAGTAACTTCGACAGATCTGGGGACGAGTGTAGTAAATCCCGCACCGATGGTCCGACTGCAAGTGCTTGCACGCTGTATGGACAAGCAAGTACCAGACTTCGTCCTCGACAAAGACACTGGCGCGGTCGTGCAACAAATACCAACGCATGAAGTCAAAGTCCTGATCGGTCGTAGGTTCCTCGATCGGCAAAGCAAAATATCGGCAGCACTTGGCCGTGCAATAATCGCACAAGCTCTCGGACTTGGGCACGTCCTGACGCTTGGGCGTCTTGCCGTCAATGGTCTTTGCAGGGGTCAGGATCGGGTCGATGATGGTCGATGCCATAGGAGTTGTTTCTAGATTTTCGAATCTGCAGACAATAGCGTTCTTGGACCGAATCGAAGATCATGGTCCAAAATCAACCCACAATCAAGTCCCCGGTTTCAATCCAGGCAACTCCTGATATCCAACCTGGACAAATTCCAAGGCGATCTATCCTAACGATTTTACTTATGTTCGATCAATTCGAATCTCTGATCGGGCCCTCGGAGGTCGAACCCTTTGCCCAAGCTCTCCGAGGGCGGCCCGCCAAATCGATCCGACCGAGGGTCGATCGAATTTGCCAAAACCTCCCTTTTGCTACCGCTCAGGTTCCTTGGTTCCCCGGAGGCTTGAAAATCACGGGAGGATTGAAAATCACGGGGGGCGTAAATGCCACCCCCGAGCCGGTTCGGCCAGGCGGATACCTCCAGTACGCTGCGGCCGATTACTACATTCAAGACGCAGCTTCGATGCTCCCTCTGGCAATGCTCAAACTCGATCCCGATGACTGGGTTTGTGATCTGTGCGCTGCCCCTGGCGGAAAAGCCTCGGCGATCGCCGAAAGGCTCGGCACCCATGGATTTCTTCTTGCCAATGAAGTCATCGCTAGCCGCCTGGACGTCCTTCACTATACGCTTGCCCGTACGGGTCGAGCCAACTTCCTCGTCACCAACAGCGATCCTCAAGACCTCGCCGTTAGTCTAGCCGGTCAATTCGATAAGGTCCTCGTCGACGTGCCCTGCAGCGGCCAATCCTTGGTCGCTCGCAAGCAGCAGACGCAAAGCTCTTTTTCGGAAAACCACGTCGAACACTGCGCCGCACGCGCATTTCGGATCCTCCAATGCGCTTTGCAACTGGTCCGACCCGGTGGGCTGCTGGTCTTCTCCACCTGCACCTTCGCGATCCAGGAGAACGAGGCCCAAGTCGCCGCCTTGCTCGAAACCTATCGAGACTCCCTGTCGACCGGTTCCTACCCGGAACTCGAGCCCTGGCGATCCCCACTGCTGGCAGGTTGCTATCGCCTTTGGCCTCATCGCGACGATTGCGCAGGTGGCTTTGCTGCGGCGATCGAATTGTCCGATCCGATCGAACCGACGAACAAAATCGACCGCACTAAGTCCACCCACGGCAAAACGACACCAAGCCGCCAAACCAGTAGGCGGAAGCCCCAGGAGCGAAAACCCAGGGGCCGCAGCAAGCTAGATTCTGCAGAACCGATGCTCGAACTGGGAGAGTTCCATCTGCAAAAACTCGTCGAAAATCACCATTGGCTCGGTTATGAACCGGGTGCCTTTGCCTTCGTCGAACGGTTCGGGCATCGACTCGGCCACGGACTTCAACTAGCTAGGATCGATTCGAAGAGGATCGAACCCTACCATGGCTTATCCATGCTTCTACCGACTCTCTTTACACCCGCACATCGAATCGAACTCGATACCAAGAATGCTAAGGACTACCTGATCGGAAATGCGATCGCTCGCGGTCTAACCGACGAGTCCTCTGCGACCCCATGGTCTGTTGCATGTTGGAATCGCAAGCCACTCGGGTGGCTCAAAGCAGCATCGAACCGATGGAACAATTACCTACCTGCCTGGGCGCGGTTCACAAGTTTTTCAGATGCGCAGGCCAATCAGACCGCTCCTGAGCAAACTAACGCTTGGCCCTCAGACGACGAACCACCCGAATGATCTTTTCGGCACCGGCCAGAACCTGTTCCTCGGAGGTTTCCCACGAGAGACTCAAACGGATGGCACCTTGGACGATCGACTTGCCAAGTCCCATGGCTTGGAGTACGTGCGAAGGCTGGCTCGAACCGCTGGCGCAAGCCGACCCGGTGCCGCAGGCGATACCTTCGCGATCGAGCGCCAACTGCAATAGTTGTCGATCCAATCCTGGAAACGAGAGACTGGTCGTATGGGGCAACCGTGGGACTTGTGAGCCCAGGACAACCGTGTCGGGGATTTCGCTCAAGAGGATCGACTCGAGGAGCTCTCTAGCTTGCGTCATCTTTCTGGAGCGATCAGACTGCTCCTTGACGGCCAATTCCGTAGCGAAGGCCATGGAGCTAGCAAGTGCGGGGCTTTCGGTTCCCGGACGCAACGAAGCCTGTTGAAATCCTCCAAGGAACATCGGTTCGAGTGGAACCGAATGCCGCACAAGCAACGCTCCGACTCCGACCGGTCCATGAAATTTATGGGCCGTGAGGGTCATGAGTTGCACATCGAGCGCTTCGAAATCGACGGGGATTTTCCCAAACGCTTGGACTGCATCGGTATGCACAGGAATACCGACGGGTTTGCTCAATGCGGCCAATTCGCTCACCGGTTGAAGCACACCGGTTTCGTTGTTGGCCAGCATCAACGAGACCAACGCGATCGACTCGCTCCGAGCGATCCAATCGCGAAGAGGTTCAAGATCGATTTGCCCGGTCGATGCGCATGGCAAGTAACGAACCTCTCGGCCTTGCTGCTCGAGCCTCTGAGCCGTCGCAAGGATACTTGGGTGCTCGATCGCAGATACGACGATACAACCGCTGCGTTTTGCGGCAAGACCGCAAAGAGCCAGATTGTTCGATTCGGTACCACCGCTTGTAAAGAGCGCCGTATCGCTTTGCATGCCCTTGGTACGGGCTTTGCAGAGCTTGAGCAACAAATCGCGTGCATCCTCGACTGCGGTTCGCGCCGAACGTCCGGCCGAGTGCTGGCTCGCGGGGTTGACGAGCCTTTGGCTCAGAACCTGAGCAAGATGCTCTGCAACACGCGAATCGATCTGAGTGGTGGCATTATTGTCGAAATAAATCACGGTGGAGTCTACCAGTTTCCAATGGATCTCGATCCTATCGGTGGGCTAGTTCAACTAGGGCGTGCAGGCCCAGTGGGCTTAAGCGAGCCCAGGCCGCCATCGACCGCAAGTGCCTGCCCGGTAATCCAATTGTTCCTAGGATCGATCAAGAAATGAATTGCCCGGGCAATATCGCCAGGTTCGCCAAATCGACCCACCGGGTGCATTCCAAGGGAAACCTCTGCGCTGCGAGGGTTATTCCATACTCGTTGGGTCAATGGCGTTTGGACCAAACCCGGGGCGACGGCATTGACACGAATCCGTTTTGAAGCGTAAGTCATCGCCGCCGATCGTACCAGACCCTCGATCCCAGCTTTGGCTGCAGCAATCGCCTCGTGATTCGACAAGCCGATGTGAGCAGCGGCCGAACTCATCAAGACGATCGATCCTCCTTCGTTCATCCGAGCGACAGCACTGCGCAAAGCACCGGCGGCGGCCGAAAGATTCGCTTGCATCGTCGCGTCCCACTCGGCGCGGCTCGTCAAATGCATGGGCTTAAGCAACACCGACCCGGCCAAACAAACGACGGCATTGAGCCCTTGCATCACTTCGTGCGCTTCTCCCAACGCACGATCGATCTGATCCCAGTCTGCGGCATCAGCAACACAGCTCCCACTACCGTACCCTTGAGCGAGGTTTTGAAGTCTTTCCGCGTCGCGACCAATAAGAAACATCGTAGAGCTGGTCTGCGCTAGCTCCATACACAGAGCTTGGCCAATTCCCCCGTAGGCTCCAATGACTGCGGCTTTGATCGTGCTCATAGTAGAGTTGTCCTTCGTGGATAGGAGGCGTTGCTCGAACACCATTTGGTTCATCGGAAGTCATTAATCTTTAAGTGTAGATACCCGTCAAGTGGCCACTGACTCCGATCCGTCGGAATCAAAAAAAATCGTTTTGTCAGTTGACAACCTACATACAGTGAATCGTCCTCAAAGACGCAGGAACGTTGTGCCGAAGCCCACCGTGGGGTTTCGATCGTCAACGGGTGCCATTTGTCCGCTCCGTTTTGTTCACAGGGATCATATTGATGAAGAAGATTGTTTCGTTTGCTTTGGCAACTTGGATGTCCGTTGCCTCGATGTCCGCTTTCGGTTTCGAAAAGAACATTGTCGACACCGCAGTCGAAGCTGGCAAGTTCAAGACCCTTGCTGCCGCCTTGGGCGCCGCAGGTTTGGTCGACGCGGTCAAGGGCCCAGGCCCATTCACCGTCTTCGCTCCTTCGGACGAAGCTTTTGCAAAGCTTCCCAAGGGAACGGTTGAAACTCTGCTCAAGCCAGAGAACAAGGATAAGCTCAAGGCGATCCTGACCTACCACGTCGTTCCTGGCAAAGTCATGGCTAAGGATGTATTGGGCGTTAAGGGTGCCAAGTCCCTCAACGGTCAACGGATCGACGTCAAAGTCGATGGCGGTAAGGTTATGGTCGACGGCGCTCAAGTTGTCGCCACTGACATCGCCTGCACCAACGGTGTGATCCATGTCATCGATTCGGTGATCCTCCCTTCCGAAGATAACATCCCAACCGTAGCGACCAAAGCTGGTAAATTCAACACCCTTCTAGCTGCTGCCAAAGCCGCTGGTCTGGTCGAAGCTCTCAGTGGCGACAAGCCCTTGACAGTGTTCGCACCTACCGATGACGCATTTGCCAAGCTACCTAAGGACACTGTCGCTTCTTTGCTCAAGCCAGAGAACAAAGATAAGCTTAAGGCCATCTTGCTGTTCCACGTCGTCGAAGGACGCGTTTACTCCGAAGACGCTTTGGCAGCCAAGACCGCAGCGACTCTCCAAGGATCCAAAGTCGAAATCACCGTCAAGGACGGAGCAGCCTACGTCAACGGTGCCAAGATCTTGGCAACCGATGTCGACGCCTCCAACGGTGTGATCCATATCATCGACTCGGTCATTCTTCCACCGGCCAAGTAATCGACTCTCAGCGACCCGTCGCTCAGAATCCTTGAAACGACCGCAATTCGTCAGCGAATTGCGACTGAACTCCAAAAAAGCCGAGTAGCGCACCCTTGCGAGACTCGGCTTTTTTTCATTGGCGACCCATTCGCCGGCTAACCAACACCCCGACGGTTTCCCCCTCGCCTTCGCTCCTGGATTCGCAGAATTCGGTAGAATAGAACCGATGTTCCGAATCCCAGTAGGAATAGCCAATGTTGCAAACCAATCAGGCGATGAATTCGATGATCACTTCGAACCGGTGTCATGAACAAAATTTCCTTCGTATCTGCCTTTGCTTGGCCATCGTATTCGTAGCCGAACAATTAGGGTTGTCCCAAGGTTTTCAAAACCGTTTCTCGATGCCCGAAGGGCTCCTGATGACCGCACCTCGCGAAGTGGAGGTCCTGCTGAGCGATGCGCAAGAAGCGATCGAGGCAAAGCAATGGGCCGAGGCGAGCGTCACACTCGGGCAACTTCTAGGAATCGAAGAATCCGCTGGCGATGGTCCGCTGGGCGAAGACTACTTTCTTTCGCCAACGGCGAGGACCAAAGACGGGGCACAAACGGTTTTAGGGCAAGCTAAAAAGATGCTCGAGAATCTTCCCGAGGAAGCCAAACAAGCCGTCGAGTTAAGGTATGGAGTCAAAGCCCAGCAACGGCTCGATCAAGCCATCGATCAAAACGACATTGGACTTTTGCACGAGCTATCGAGCCGCTATGGATTCACCGACGCAGGGCGCGACGCATCCTTGCTCCTAGCCGAACATCTGCTGACGATCGGCAACACCGTCGATGCGACTAACACCTTGGAACGACTCTTGCGCGATCGCTCTGCACGAGACCGATTCGGTGCAGGCCTAGGCGTATTGGCCGTTGCATCCAAGCTAACTTCCAGCACGACGACCCAAGCCGGAAAACTGCTGGTCGAAGTCCGCGAGTACTTTCCGAGCGTGTCCTTGGACTGGGCCGGATCCAAGATCGGATGGAACGACAAAACCACCAGCGAATCGATCCTCCAGAGTCTATCGAAAGAAGATTTCAAGAAAATCGCTTTGCGCACAAGTCATCCTCGTTTCGAAGGAGGAGGCCTAGATCGAAACGCCAACACCGATGCGGGCCAGCCGATTCCTATCCTGCGATGGAGTGTCGACTTGCATGAATCTGCCCAGCACAAGGAGAATCTCGAGCGAACGCTGCGCAAGCAGTTGGCCGAAAGGCGTGCACATCTGGTACCAACTCGTTGGCCGATCAGCTCCGGGGACTTGATATTCCTGCCAACCTACGATCAGCGCATCCTTGCGATCGATGCGAGATCCGGCAAGATCCGCTGGCCGATCGTCTTTAGCGGTTCGCCTTTGGGGTATTCGATCGACCGAGGATCGAATCGAGATAGCTATGCCTTGGGCCTACCGGCACCAGACTATTTGGTCCGGAGGGTTTGGGGGGACTTTGCGACCAGCCAAATCTCGACCGATGGAAAACGAATCTTCGGCTTAAGCGGATCGTCAGCAGCCGAGGTCGGTGAGAGCTTCGCCGTAGGACCCAATGCGAGGTTGAATCGCAACCCGATGATTCGAACCTACAACGTCCTGCAAGCCTGGAGCATCGCCGAGGAAGGAAAGCTGCTTTGGGAATGCGGCGGGGTCAATCGCTCCAGTGCACCTGACCTTAAAGGAGCACTTTTTTTGGGAGCTCCGATACCCGTTCGGTCCGAGCTTTTGGTTCTTGCGGAACTCAACGGAGAAGTTTTCCTAGTCTCCCTTGAACCAGGCACCGGATCGATGAACTGGAGACAATCCTTGGTCGCCAACCAAGGCACTACCATCGCGTTGGATCCCCAGCGGAAAGCTTTTGGGCTAAGTCCCAGTCTGGAGGGTTCGCTGGTGATTTGTCCGACCCTTTCAGGTTTCCTGGTCGCCTACGATCTGAACCGACGCGAGTTGGCCTGGAGCAAGAGCTACCCCATGAACCCGTCGTTGATGCCCGGAGCGGCTTTCAATATTGTGGGCGGAATGGACCTTCGGGAAACCGACCCGATGCTCTCTCGCTCCTTGGATACTGCCGTGGTAGTGCACGATGGAGTCAGCGTCTTTGCCCCCTCAAACGGAACGGCGATCTACGGAATTTCCAATGCCGATGGGGCCGAATTATGGCAAATCGGCCATGATGAAGGATCGATGTTCCGGTACGTCGCAGGGATTTGGAACCAGCTTGCTGTGTTGGTTTATGCCCAAGAGATCGTCGGAGTGGATTTGCGGACCGGACAACCGGCTTGGGCGCCGATACCCATTCCCAACGGAGCCCACGTTGTCGGCAAGAGCGTCCGATCCGATTCCAACCTGATCGTTCCTTTATCGAACCAGCAGCTCATCGAGATCGATTTGTTGCAAGGCTCGGTGCTTTCCGAAACACGTTGCGAGAAGGCGTTAGGGAATCTCGCGGTGGTCGACAATAGGCTCCTGAGTGCCAGTCCATTCGAATTGACCAGCTATTCGATCCGGGATCGCTTTCAAGCCGATCTGATCGAAGAATTAAAGAACGCCCCAGGCACCGCTTCGGTGCTCCAAAAAGAGGGCGAACTGGCGCTTGCATCGGGCGAAATCGACCAGGCGATGGCCAAGCTCGAAGAGGCCATCGCCTTATCCCCCCAAGATTTCGACATTCGCCGATCGTTCATCAAAGCATTGACCATGGCGCTGAGAACCGACTTTGATCGCTACATCGAAAAGGTTCGAAGTTACGAATCATTTGCCAGCGATTTGGATCTACCCACCTATTTGAGAGTCATGATCCATGGCCTCGAAAAACGCCAACGCTGGAGCGAGGCCTTTGAAAAATTGCTCGAACTTTCCGATACCCGACTCTCTCGACGGATCGATCAGATGATGGATGGCAACAGCATCGATGCAAGCGCCCGATGGACCATTCACGAAGACGCATGGATCTCGGCCCATTTGGCCAGGATCGCTCGACGTTTGTCAGACTCTGACTGGGAGACACTGCGAGTCTCGATCGAAAAGCGACTCGAAGTCGACCCAAAACAGGACCCTTCGATGGTACGTTTGCGTTTGCAGCATTTCGACGGATTGCCCTATACCCAAACAGCTCGATTGAACTACGCAAATTCCTTGGGGATTCGGAGCATGGTCGATGCAGAATACCTCCTGACCTCATCGAATCCGTCTGGGCCCACCGTTGACGAAACCGAGCAAGCGATTCGCAAGGCCAAAGCAAGGCTCTACCTCAAGAGCGAACGCCCTATGAAATCCTGGCTAGAACTCGGCAAAGACGATGAGGCTTTTCTGACGTTGGCCAAAGACCTAAGTGGCAAAAACGGACCGGGAATCCTCAGATACAACTCACCGAACGCGATGCTCATTCGCTTCAAGGAACGCGAACTGGCCGATCTGCAAAAACATATCTGGCCCCAAGGTAAAGTCCAAGTCACCTCGAGCTTTGCCGAAGCCAACGCTGTTGGCCAATTCCAATCGACCCACGAAGGCTCGAACTTATGCCAGATCGGAAGCATCATCGGAGACTCCTTCCTGGGCTGGCAAGCCTACTTCAACAATGGACTGCTTCATTTGGTCCAACCTCAAACCGGCGAAGAAGTCCAGTACCTGCTCGATGTCGCAAGACTCGACAGGACCATCACTCCCCGGATCCATGCGATCAACAGCATCCTGATCATCGAACTCAAAGACCAGGTCGTCGCACTGGATTTATTCCATGCAAACCTAAGTCAACAAGACGGTCAGCTTTGGAATGCCAACTTTGGAAAAGAAAATCTCGACCCAGAAATCCAAGGACCTGGACGAGGGAGATCCAACACCATCGAACGCAATGCCTGGGGGTTACCGATCCCCAAAAAAGGATTCCGGGTTGTCGACGTCTCTCGCTGGGGGGTCATCGTTCAATCCGAGAATGAAATCATCAGCTTTCATCCCCTCCTGGGAACCAAGCAATGGAGCTTGCAAGGCTTCCGAACCGCGTCGTTATTGAGCAAAGGTGGATTCCTCTACTCTTTTGAAACGGGGGCCAAAACGATCCAGAAAATCGACCCCAGCGATGGATCCATCGTCGAGGAAATCGCCACCGAACAAGAAGGCTGGACGCCACTGACCGTTGTAGCGGATCGATGGTTGTTTCAACCCGTGCGGCAAGCCAACGCGGATCAAACCAGCCGCATGAAACTACGTCTCGTCGAACCCTCTACCGGTGAAAATGTCCTTCAAGCCGACCACACACTCGATACGCGTTTGGCAATCGCAGGGGACCTCGGAGTCGTAGCCCTTCGAAACGACGGAAACATGCTTTACTGGAACGCAAGGAAAGGGACCGAAAGCAAGTCCCAGGTCGACGTAGAAGGCAAATTCAGCAGCATTACGGCACAGGTCTTTGGCGATATCGCCTTGGTCCTACCCCATGCCGGGGCGATGGAACTGGACAATGTTCAAGTCTTCCCCCAACTGCGAAGCGATCCTACAGTCGCGGCTTGCGCAGGACGCTTATTCGCGATCCAAATCGAGGATGGATCTCTTGCTTGGGAACGTTCTCAGAGAGTCAAACACTTCCTGTTCCCGCTGAGCCAAAGTCGACAATCCCCCGCTGCGGTCTTTCTGCGCCGACTGACCCTCAAGAACGTTCGTGGCATGGCTTTGGATTTCACAAGCATCGCTCTGATCGATGTGCGCACTGGAAAATTGCTCTACCAAAAGCATGACTTACCAGCGATCCGAGGGGATTCATTCCGGCAGTTGCTCCTGCCTACTCAAAATCAAATGTCGATCAAACTCTACGGAAACCTTTTCCAAATCGTCTGGACCGATGAGCCTTGGGAGCGATCCGACCCGGACCCAGCAAATGGCGAACTGGCAATCGGCGAACTCGACTTGGATTCCTTCCAAGCTTCGGCCGAGGAACTGGCCGACAAAATCAAAAACGCGCCGCTCATCCCGGGCAACCTACCTCGAGAAAACGGGAATTTGGATCCTCAGATCCCTCGATGAGAATCACCTCGATACCTCGATACTATCGGAATCTAAAGCGATGGCGGGAGATCATCTTGATCCTGCGTCGCTACGGGCTTGCCGATTGGCTCAGCCGCCTGAGGCTGGACTTCGTTCGAGATTGGATCAAGGACGATCAGGGGGTCCCATTGTCGAGCTACTCCCGCGAGGCGCGCGTTCGCATGGCACTGACAGATCTAGGGCCCACGTTCATCAAACTCGGACAGGTCTTGTCCTTGCGTCCCGACCTTGTCGGCAGCGCCCAAGCGGCCGAGTTGCAGATGCTCCAAGCCAATGTCCCCGCGGATCCTCCTGAGATCGTCAAGACGACCATCGAGTCGGAACTCAAAGATTCTCTCAATCAACTCTTCGCGTCCTTCGAACCGGTGGCCATGGCCTCTGCCTCGATCGGACAGGCCCACCGCGCTAGGCTCAGCGACGGCACCGAAGTGGTAGTGAAAGTCCAGCACGAGAATATCCGAGCCAAAATCCATGAGGATCTCGAAGTCCTCGCTGGCTTAGCGAGCCTAGCAGACCGAATCCCCGAGTTCGCCGTTTGGCGACCGCGTGAAATCGTCAGCCAACTTTCCCGCTCCTTGAAACGCGAGCTGAGCTTCACTCAGGAACAAGCCAATTTGACCATGCTCCGCGAAGCGCTCGAAGGCAAGCCGGGTATCAAAATTCCCGAGGCGTTTGCAAGCCATTCGAGCGCTCGGGTTCTGACCATGAGTCTGCTCACCGGAGAGTCGATCCATGCGGCGAGCGACCCGGTGAAATTCTCTGACGCCGACCGCGAGCAGATCGCCCGCAGGATCGCTGATCTGTACGTCGAAATGATCTTCGTCAAAGGACTCTATCATGCCGACCCACATCCTGGAAATATACTCATCGAATCCGATGGTACCCTGGGACTTCTGGACTTTGGGATGGTCGGTCGAATCGACGATACGCTCCGCGACCAAATCGAAGAAATGCTCTGGGCATTATCCCTCAAGGACTCTGGGCTTCTTGCTGCCGTCGTCAAGAGAGTAGGCAAGGTGCCGCAGAACGTCGATGATGCCATTCTCTCGAACGATATCACCGACCTGATTGCCACCTATGGAAATCAACCGATCGAACGAATCGATTTGGCCAGCGCCCTCAACGATGCGACCGATATCCTACACAGGCATCGCATCGTCTTGCCAAGCCAAATGGGGATGCTGATCAAAACCCTAGTCACCCTGCAGGGAACGATCGGCCAAACGAGCCCAAAATTCAGTTTGCTCGAAGCCATCGAGCCGATGTTCAAACGCTTGTGGAGAAATAGGCTCTCCCCTTGGCGACAAGCCCGCCGGATGCGGCGCCTCTACGTCGAGGTCGAAAGCCTCGTCGAGAAACTCCCGCACCAAATCAGTTCGGTCATGGATCTGGTGCAAAGCGGAAAACTCGACGTGCACCTTTCGCACCGTGGACTGAGCCCATCGATCAACCGATTGGTATTGGGTCTGCTGACAAGCTCCCTGCTGCTCGGTTCGTCGGTTCTACTGGCTTATAAGGTCCCACCGTTGATCTTCATGAACCAAGGCCCCTTGGGGTTGAAAGACATCTCCCTGATCGGCCTCGGTGGTTTTATCCTAAGCATGATCGTGACCATACGAATCCTCTTTGCCATCAACCGCTCAGGGCACCTGGATCCTCACGGCGAGACCGACGACCAGGAGCCTTGGACCTAACCGAGCTCCTCGTCGGAATCCCCTTCGAGATTCCCGTCGAGATCCAACTCAAACTTCGTCGAGTCGTACGAGCAGGACTCAGGAATGTCCTGGGAATCGTCGGAGGTAAACGCCGGAGCGTCGAGGATCTGAAGGTAACTCTCGTAGCGCCTTGGGTCGAGCCGTCCATCGGCGACGGCATCCTTGACCGCGCAGGGCTCCTCGTGGTTGTGAGAACAATTCGGATAGCGGCAGTGGGAAGCAAACGGCCGCATATCGCGAAACAGTCCGGTAAGTTCCGCCGGTACGATATCCCAAAGTTGAAATTGCCTTACGCCAGGCGTGTCGATGATCGAAGTCGTCTGATCGATTCGAAACCACGCTGCAGTCGTTGTGGTGTGCTTGCCTTTTTGATTATCGAGACTCACGGCTTGGACGCGTTGTGCAAGCCCAGGGATCAGGTCGTTGAGGATACTCGACTTTCCGACGCCGCTTTGACCGATCACGGCGGTGCATTTGCCCTGAGCCCATGATCTCAGAAGATTCATTCCCCAGCCTCGCATGGCGCTGACCATCAAGGCCTTGTAGCCCATCTGCGAGTAGCTTCCGATAAGCGGCTGGAGTCGCTGGGGATCGATCAGGTCGCATTTATTGATGCATACTGCTGCCTCGATCTGATTCTGCTCGGCGGTCGCTAGGATCCGATCGATCAAATTCGGTTTGATTCCCGGTTCTGCTGCGCTCGTAACGACGAGGATCTGGTCGATATTCGAGGCGATGACATGCCTGCGATTTTTGCTCGTACGGCACAGTTCGGAAATCCTTGGCTCGATGCGAACAATCCATCCCTGGTTGCCCGATTGGGGTTCGATACGTACCCGGTCCCCGGTGACCACGACGTGCCGTTGGGTCGTCGAGAGATTCTTCAACACCCTTCGGACCGCGCATCGAAGAATCGTTCCATCATCGAGCTCGACAATCGATTCGAGTCCATGGACCCGAATCACGCGGCCTTCTATCGTCGTATCCGAGGCATCGATCTGGATGGTGTGGTACGAGTCGCGGTGCTCGGACTCGACCAAATTTCCCTTGACGGTACGGTGACGCGTCAAATCCCCTTTGCCGGTGATCCTCTGGGAATTTTGTGTGTCGATTTCGTCCTTGGAGTCGGCGTATTTTTCCGTCAGACCTCGCTCACGCCGCTGCCCCTGATGCCCTTTGCGAAATTCGATTCGGGTTTTATTTGACTTTTTCTTGGGCATTCGAATTCCGGTGTTTTAGTATCCCTGTGCTTAGCCCACCGAAGCGGTCGAATCGCTCAGATCGGTTTCCGAGGATCCGTCGGATGTCGAATGAACACTCGGTCCGAGAATCGCCTCGATCTGCTTCTCGTCGAGCTCTTCCTCTTCGATCAGAGCATCCTTGAGTCGCTCGAGCGCATGGCGGTGTTTTTCAAGCAGCTCAAGAGCCGATCGGTCGGCCAACCGCAGATTCTCTCCGAGTTCGGTGTCGATGATTTCTTGAGTTCTTTCGCTAAACTGCCGTTGTTGGTGCATCTCGCGTCCCAAAAACGGATCGCTATCGGAAAGCTTGTAGGATACCGGGCCGAGTTTTCTGCTCATGCCCCAGTGGGCGATCATGCGACGCGACAGGGAGGTGGCCCGTTCGAGATCGTTCTCCGCACCGACACTCGTTTCGTTGTAGATGATCTGTTCGGCGGCACGCCCTGCAAGGAGCACGACGAGTTGATCTCGAAGCTCCCGCTCCGACATGTTCATGCGGTCTTCGGAGGGGAGGATTTGGGTGCTACCTAGGGATTGTCCTCGGGGGATAACCGTGACTTTATGGACTCGCTGCGCACCTGCTAAAAACCAAGCGGCGATGGTATGACCGGCTTCGTGGTAAGCCGTCTTGGCCTTCTCCGATGGGGCCATAACCTCTTCGCGTTTGGCCCCCATGAGGACCTTGTCGCGAGCATATTCAAAATCCTCCATGAACACCCGTTTCTTGTCGTTCCTTGCCGCCCACAAGGCCGCTTCGTTGACGATGTTTCGCAGGTCCGCACCCGTCATGCCGATCGTCGCCTCGGCGACGCGTTTGAGATCGACGTCCGCATCGAGTGGAACGTCGCGCACGTGAACCTTGAGGATCTCTTGACGGCCTTTGAGCGTTGGGCGTCCGACGGTGATGTGTCGGTCGAAGCGACCGGGGCGAAGGAGTGCAGGATCCAAAACATCAGGTCGGTTCGTCGAGGCCACGACAATGACCGACTCGGTTGGGGAAAAACCATCCATCTCGCTCAAGATCTGGTTGAGCGTCTGCTCGCGCTCGTCGTGCCCCCCACCCAGGCCTGCCCCGCGCTGACGTCCGACCGCGTCGATCTCATCGATGAAAATGATGCCCGGAGAATTCTGTTTGGCCGTAGCGAACAGATCCCGAACACGCGACGCCCCGACGCCGACGAACATCTGGATAAACTCGCTGCCGTTGACCGAGTAGAACGCCACTCCAGCTTCTCCGGCGATGGCTCGTGCAAGCAAGGTTTTTCCCGTTCCTGGTGGACCGTTGAGCAAGACTCCCTTGGGAACTCGCCCACCGAGCTTCTGGAACTTCTCAGGGGACTTGAGAAAATCGACGATCTCCTTGAGGTCGGCCTTGACCCCGTCAAGACCCGCGACGTCATCGAACGTGATGGCTTGGTCGGTCGCTTCAAAACGCTTGGCGGTCGATCGGGTGAAGTTGCTCAGGAAATTCCCACCCATCATGTTGTCTTTGGATCGCTTCATGAACAGGTAGATCCCCAAGCCGAGCAAGCCCAAGGAAGCCAGCGAAAGGAGCAAATACAACGGGCTCGAATCGGAACTGGGCACTACGTCATAGACCAACCCGGGCTTCTCGCTGGCCGAATTCGATTCTGCTGATGGCTTCGAATCTCGGATTGCTTCTAGGCGTTCAAAAAGCGCCCGGCGGACTTCCCCCTCGTTGGGCAAAGACACCCGGAAATTTGGCTTTAAACGCTCGATACTCCCACTGGTTCCTTTCTTAGGGGACACCGGATTGCCCTGAAAGTCAAAGCTCAGGGGTTGCTCGGGTGGCGCGATAAAAGTCCCCTCGGCGGCCGTCGGGTAGATCGTCAGCCTCTGGACATTCTGTCGATCGAGTTGTTCGAGAAAAAAGCTGTAGTCGATGCGGGAAAACTCGCCCGAACCAGGCATAAATAGCAAAAGTAAACAGAGAGACAACAGCAGTGCGAACCACCAAAAGTTGCTGCCGTTTTTCCTGGCCTGGGTCACTGTGGGAGGGGTCTGACCGTCGGGTTTCGATGGGTTCATGAGGCTGCGGCAAAGGTGGAATCAGAACGAGAGATTTCGCCCCGTATTGTAGCAACACTCCCTGAAAAATGGACCGTTTTAGAAGTTTTTAAAAACCCTAGATCTGATAATTCACCTCGATCAATGTGTCGTCGACGGTGCCATTGCGTATGCGGACCTTGGGTTTTTCCAAAACAACCGTTGTATGGGGGGTCACACTCGAGGTGACCCACACGCTCGAACCGATGATGCTGTGGTGGCCAACAGTCGTATTGCCCCCGAGGATCGTCGCATTGGCATAGATCACCACATGGTCCTCAATCGTCGGATGTCGCTTCGTACCCCGTACCAACTCGCCATTCGCGTCGGTCGCAAAACTCAGAGCCCCAAGCGTCACGCCTTGATAAATCTTCACATGATCACCGATCTGGCAGGTCTCACCGATGACCACTCCCGTGCCGTGATCGATAAAGAAATACTCACCAATCGAAGCCCCAGGATGAATGTCGATCCCCGTCTGCTTGTGCGCCCACTCACTCATCATTCTCGGAATAAAAGGGACCTTCAAACCGACCAACTCATGAGCGATCCGGTAGATTGTCACGGCCTCGAGACCAGGGAAGCAAAAAACAATTTCGTCCCGATTTTTTACGCTCGGATCCCCTGCAAATGCCGCCTCCACATCCTTGGATAACGCTTGGCGAATCGCCGGTACACGCTCGAGCAACCGCATCGCAATCGTTTCGCCTCGAGCCTCATAGTCGACCATTTCGCGACACCCTTCGGTGGGCTCTTGATTGACCCGATCTGCATGGATCAAAGCTCGCGTGATCTGCTTGGAAAGTTTCGCTAAAAGCGAATCGACCAAATCGCCGACGTAATAAGCAACATTCGAGGCGTGCAAGCCCTCACGGTTTCGGAAGCCCGGATAAAAAAGATCCTTGAAATCCTCAAGGATCCCAATCACCACATCGTACTTCGGTAGCGGACAATGCCCCAGATGGTGAATCCGATCCGACTGCGCATAACTGGCAACAATCGACTCGGTCAATCGAGGAAGGAACTCTCGGCGTTGATCGTCATTGGTCATGAAGGGTCGCTCAATTGCAGTGTTTTCAAGTTCTTTTGGACAAGCTCGCATCGCCCGAAGGTCCCATCGCCAAAAGATCCTATCGCGCAGGTCTTGCCCCGCTTGGACAAACCCACGAATTCCCAAGAATCATTCATTCCCATGAGTCTATCGGCCGACGGGCCCCGATAGATCGACCTATTTTAAACGCTCCGAACCGGCTCGTGCGACGCGTTTTGGACCAACCACCCTGGACTCCGCGGGAATGCTAGCACTGCATCTGGAGCTAGCAATTACACTCATCGCAAAATCTAGTGGAAAACTTGCTTCGTGTCTCAGGATTCCCTACCTTACCGCCTCTCGCAAGTCACCCGGGGCCGAACGGATTCGGCTCACCAACGGACTTTCTCGTCACTTGCGAGCCTTGTCGCAAACAAAACTCGAAGGATACACACATGGCACGCAAACCCCTGATCGGAATGAACTGTGATTACCGCGGATCCCACCAAGGAACCCCTGCTTACGCTTTTCTTGCTGCCGGGTACTTCGACGCGATCACCAAGGCAGGCGGGATTCCTGTGGTCGTCCCTCCGACGGAGGATCTCAGTAGCATCGGCGAAATCCTCGACTCCCTCGACGGATTTGTTCTCGTCGGCGGTGGGGACCTCGATCCCCGCAAAGACGGTTTCATGCTCCACAGCTCGGTCCGCCCCATGGAAGCTCGACGAGAAGACTTCGACCGACAACTGGCTCGGGAAATCTCCCAACGTCGCTTGTCGTTGATGGCCATCGGAGCCGGACTCCAACTCATCAACGTCATCGAAGGCGGAAATCTCTTCTACCATATCCCTATCGACCTTCCAAACGCACTGCCTCACCTCGATCCCCAAGACCCCAGCCACCGACACTCCCTGGTCGTCGAACCGAAGTCCATTCTCGGCCGCGTCTATGGAGAAGGTGAAATCCGCGTCAACAGCCGACACCACATGGCCATCGATCGACTCGCCGATGCTTTCAAAGTCACCGCCCGTTGCCAAGATGGAGTCATCGAAGGCATTGAAAGCCGCCTCGACGACTGGTTCGTCGTCGGTTGCCAATTCCATCCAGAATCGACCGCTGCAAGCGCCCTGGATGCCCAAATCTTCGAGGAATTCATCTCCGGAATCCAATCCCTGGCCGCCGCTCCGCAAACCCTCGAACTCGTAGCCGCCTAAGACCTGCCTCAGGCCCCCAAGCACACCCGATGGGCTCGGATGCCAATCGGATCCGAACTATCCATCCAGCAAAGAAGAACATGGCACGGACGCCGATTCTCTGTTGGATGGATAGTTTTTATGGTTTAAGCGATCGCAAGGAGCTTTTCCAAACCAAGCCTTGCACAGTAATCCCCAAAGGACTCCTTGCCCTCTCGCTGGGATTTAAATGACTCGAACAACGGCAACAAGGTCTCGGTGATGCTCTCGAGCGGAACAAGATCCTTGTAGATAAACGCTAATCGAGTTCCCAAACGAGTTCCACCGACATACAGCGTGTACTTGCCCTTGGCCTTTCCGACCAAGCCGATGTCGGCATTGTATGGCCTTGCACATCCATTGGGACATCCGGTCATCCGAACCGTGAAAAGCTCCTTATCCAAACCGAGCTCCAAGAGCTTTTTCTCCATCACATCGATCACACCGGGCAAGGCTCGCTCGCTCTCGGTGATCGCAAGACCGCAAGTCGGCATCGCCACACAAGCGATCGACCAACGCCTCACGTTGGAAATCTCCTCGGTCAGCGGTAGACCACGACGCTTGATGATACTCTCGAGCTTGGGCTTATCCTTGGGATCAAGATTGCAAAACAAGATGCTCTGATGAGCGGTCAATCGGATTTCGGGTTGGAATTCCTCACAGATCTCCCGCAAGGCTTTCTTCCAGACTCGGTTCTGATCGTCGTAGAGTCGTCCGTTCTCGACGTTGAAGCCGTAGAAACAGCGTCCGTCCCCTTGATCGTCCCATCCCATGTGATCGCGATGCTCGATGACATCATCGGCCGTACAATCCTTGAGCTTGCTGCCGTAAACCTCTTCGACTTGATGGCGCATCCAATCGATCCCGCGGTCATGCACGAGGTACTTCAGGCGTGCCCTTTTTCGATCGTCGCGGTACCCATGATCTCGCTGGACCTTGACGACCGCTTCGGCAACCCCAACGGCTTGTTCCGGAGTGACAAATGCCATCCGTGTTGCCAATCGGGGAAAGGTCTTTTTGGCGCTCGGAGTGACCCCCAACCCACCTCCGACGACCACGTTATAACCGATGACCTGACCGTCGCGAACCACCGCGATGAATCCCAAGCAGTTGGTGTAAACGTCGGTGCAATTGTCGTCGGCAAGCGCGATCGCGGTTTTGAATTTCCTGGGCAGATAGGTCTTTCCATAGATCGGCTCGACGATCTGATCGCTTCCCCCTTGAAGCGTCTCCTCGCCACTTGCCAGATCCTTGAGCCAGAGTTCGTAATACGACTTGGTCTGTGGAGACAAATGGTCCGAGAGGTCCTGAGCTAATTTCTGTACCGCCGGTCGGAGGTTGTCTGCATAAGGAGCCGGGCAAGCCATCGTATTGCGATTGACGTCACCGCATGCGGCTAGGGTCGTGAGCATGCAATTGTTGATCTTTTGCATGCACTCCCGAAGGTCTTGTTTCAAAATCCCATGCAGTTGCAAGCCTTGGCGGGTCGTGATTTTTAGGGTCGTATTTCCAATCGTATCGCATAGATCCAAATGCGCCAGGAGTTGCTCCGCATTCATGATTCCCGCAGGTATCCGCGAGCGAACCATGAAGCTGTACTCTTTCTCCGACTTGCCGGAATCCCCGCCCGACTTGCGCTGCTCGCGATCGTCCTGCTGATAGGTCCCATGGAACTTCAGCAGTTGAAGATCCTCTTTTCCGAAGTGGGTCGAGTCGGCCAAGAGCTCCGTGCGAATCGAGCCTCGAAGGTACCGGCTGGTCTCCTTGATCAACTCGACGGCGCTGAGCTTCGGTTCGTTGTGCGTTTGGCTGGCTGCTGAATCGCTGGTGTCTTCCGACATGTTTGGCCCGGGTTCTTGGAATGCTTGGTGTAAAGTCCACAAAGGTCGCAAAATTCTAACCCATCGCTGGGATGGGAATCTAGCTCAAAGGCCCCTTCGCGGCACCTTGGACTCAGACTATAACTGCAAGAATCGTAGCATAACAATAAAAATCGATTTGAAATCCGCCCATCGATCGACTCACGCGATGGGCCTTGCCCCCATGAGCCTCTGATGACCGCTCGTATCCTCGATGGTAAAGGAATCGCTAATTCCATCCGTGATGAAATCGCAGCGCGCGTTTCTGCCTTTCAAGAAAGATTTTCCACAGCACCAAAATTAGTAGCCGTTTTGGTGGGAGACGATCCGGCCAGCCAAGTCTACGTGCGGAACAAAGAGATCGCTTGCCAAAAAGCAGGAATCCAAAGCGATATCCATCGACTCTCGGGAGCGACGACCACCGAGGAACTCCTTTCGGTCCTCGACGCACTAAATTCCGATCCGAATGTGCACGGGATCCTGGTCCAGTTGCCCCTACCTGATCCCATCGACACGAGGTTGGTGCTCGATCGAATCGATCCCAAGAAAGATGTGGACGCTTTTTCACCGGAAAATGTGGGCCTGATGCTCCAGGGCCGACCGCGTTTTTTACCCTGCACCCCCCACGGAGTCATGCAACTCCTAGATCGCTGCGGAATCGTCGTGCAGGGCAAGCAGGTCGTCGTCGTAGGACGAAGCGACATTGTGGGTAAGCCTCTAGTGAGCCTGTGCATGCAGAAAAGTGGACCAAGGGGTCCGAGCAACGCCAACGCGACGGTCACATGCTGCCACAGTCAAACGCCTGACCTCGGGGAAATCACTCGCAGGGCCGACATCCTGCTCGTGGCGATCGGTAAGCCAAACTGGATCAACGCCTCGATGGTCAAACCCGGTGCCGTGGTCATCGACATCGGAATCAACCGCGTCGCTGACCGGCTCGTCGGTGATGTCGACTTCGATTCGGTATCTCAAGTCGCATCTGCCATCACTCCTGTACCGGGCGGCGTTGGCCCGTTGACAATTGCAATGCTTCTAGAAAACACGCTCAGAGCTGCCGAAGAACAACTCTCGAGCTGACTGCTTTTTGACAATGACCTTAGCAAGCCTTGATCTGCTCGATGATAATCAGCAGATGCTTGGCTCTCATAATCGAACCTGCGGTCTTGACAAACGCTACACCTGCTTCGAGTTCTGGCAAGCTGATGCTCGATCCTGGGCTCGTCAAACCTGTGCCGCTCGGAGCGGTTTTCTTCGGGGCAACAGGGGCTGGAGTCTCGCTCCGCCTGATGCTCTCTCCGGTCGATTTTCCTTGACGTTTCGCAATACTTTTCACATTGGCAACATCGGCTGCGGTAATGCTGAATTGCTGAAGTGCCTCGACGACATCGCGATTTCGCGCCTCGGGATTGTTCTCCATGAACAGACGTATTCTCTGTGCCTTGCTGAGCTCTTTCGACATACTTAATGGGTCCTTGATAGAATAATTGACTTCTTCGACGACACTTTGGGCCGAGCTCATTTTCTGCTCTGCCTCGCGAACCAGAACTTCCGGTACGCTCTCGACTAGGTCGTCTAAAGTGATAAAACGATCGGTATCGATCATGAATTCGGCCTCCTAATAAGTCTCGCCTCTCGTTCGATAACACCCACCTCAACGATTCGGCAAATCAATAGCGGAAAACACAACAAGTGACTCATCACGAATATCCGTCTGGATCACTCGGCTTTCAATAACGGGGAATCAGCCGCGCAGAAGCTTTGCGTCGGAGTGATTAGTCGCCATAACGACGAGCAAACACGCTTCGATCTGAAACCGATTTGCACCGACGTTTTCCAGGATGGCAACTGGATGATATGCGATAATCATAGATCTGAGTTGGAGATGGTCAAGTCGAAAAAAAGCTTATGCTAGCGATCTGAAACCAAAGTAAATCTACCGCTTAAAAACCGATTGGATCCCATCGAAAAGCGATTTCTGATACAATGTTTCCGATAGCGAAAAAGGGGTTATGCCTCCACCTCGCGACCACGAAAAATCGGGACCTGAACACTCCGATCGACGAAGAGTCCTTGTGACAATTCCCCCTGAGTGTTTTTACTTCAGACTCCCCCATGAGACCACTTTGCTTGAATTAGGACTCCGATGAGCAATCCAAACGACGACGCAACCCCTCCGACGAGCGAACTAGGTTTGGAGTCGGATCGCGGCGATTACAACGCAGAAGACCTCAAGTTCCTCAACGACCTCGAGCATGTTCGGGCCCGACCCGGGATGTACATCGGCGATACGACCCTCAAAGGACTCCACCACTTGGTCTACGAGGTCGTCGACAACTCGATCGATGAGGCCATGGCCGACTTCGCCAAAACCGTTTCGGTCTCCATCAATGCCGATGGCTCGGTGACCGTCGAGGACGACGGACGCGGAATCCCTACAGAACGTCACGTGGACCTTTCTGAAAAAATGGGACGCGACATCAGCACCCTCGAGGGGGTCATGACCGTTTTGAAGTTCGGTGGAAAATTCGAGAAGAAAGCCTACCAAACCTCCGGGGGACTCCACGGCGTGGGAGTGACAGTCGTCAACTTCCTGTCCCAATGGTGCGAAGTCGAGGTCCACCGCGACGGAAAAATGTGGACCCAGTCCTACGAACGCGGGGTCGCGACAGGACAAGTCCGCGAAGCGGGAGCTTCCACCAAACGCGGCACGAAAACGACGTTCAAACCCGACAACCAAATCTTCCCCAATACCAAGTTCCTCTACGATACCCTCGCCAAACGACTCCAAGAACTCGCCTTCCTCAACAGCGGTGTGCGAATCCGAGTCCGCGATGAAAGAAGCGACCTGGGAGATGAATTCTGCTACGAACGTGGCATCGAAGAGTTTGTCGAATTTCTCAACCGCGCCAGCGATGTCGTCCACAAAGATGTCATCGTGATCGAAGGGACCCGAGATAGCATCGGATTTACCATCGCACTGCAGTACTCCGAAGAATACACCGAAACCCTCCAATCGTACGCCAACAACATCCACACCCTCGAAGGCGGGACGCACGTCTCTGGGTTCCGCGCGGCGCTGACCCGCACCCTGAACAACTACGGTAAAAAAGAAAACCTCTTCAAAGACCTTACTCCCACCGGCGATGACTTCCGCGAAGGCCTGACCTGCGTGATCTCCGTGCGGGTCCCACACCCACAGTTCGAAGGACAAACGAAAACCAAACTCGGTAACTCCGATGTCGAAAGCATCGTCACCTCGGCCGTCGGCGATGGACTCTCGAAATACCTTGAAGAAAACCCCAAAACCGCCAAACTGCTGGTCCGAAAAGGTATGCTTGCAGCCGAAGCCCGAGAAGCAGCACGCAAAGCAAAAGACGCCCTGCGAAAACGCAAAGACGTCCTGGGAGGCGGGGGACTCCCCGGAAAACTCCGCGATTGCAGCAGCAACAAAATGGAAGAATGCGAATTGTATCTGGTCGAAGGTGACTCCGCAGGCGGAAGCGCCGAAGGTGGACGGTTCCGAGAAACACAAGCCATCCTCCCGCTCCGAGGAAAAATCATCAACGCCTACAAGAGCCGCGAAGATAAAGTCCTGGCCAACGAAGAAGTCATGAGCATCATCCAAGCCGTAGGATCCGGTATCGGCGATGACCAAGACGTCGCCAAACGACGATACAACCGCATCATCATCATGACCGACGCGGATATCGACGGCTCGCACATCCGTACCCTCCTGCTGTGCTTCTTCTACCGACAAATGTACCAACTCGTCGCAGGTGGACACGTCTACCTAGCTCAACCACCCCTGTTCCGTGTCGTCCGAGGCAAAAAAGAAAAATACTACGTCCAATCCGAAGAGGAAATGAAAAACCAACTCCTCGAAAAAGGGCTCGGCGATAGCTCCCTGGTCCGAGAAGATGGATCCAAGGTCGAAGGGGATCGAATGCAGTCGCTGTGCCGCTCCCTCTCGTCGCTCGAAGAAGCCATCCTGACCCTCGAACGAAGAGGAATCTCCCTAAAGGTCCACGCCGAACGCATGGATCCAGAAACCAAACGACTCCCAGTCTTCCACCTCGATCTTGGCCCCGAAGACCACTGGTTCGTCACCCGCGATAAACTCGACGAATTCCTCGTACGACGACAAATCCAAGTCGAAAGCACTTCAAGCGAAACCTCAAAGATCGTCAACTCCGAGCCCTCAAGCGATGTGGCCTCCCCCAAAGCCGCTCACATCTCCGAAATCTTCGAAGTCCGCACCATCAACACCGGTCTCCAAGAACTCGCGCAACACGGTTTCTCCATCTCTGACCTCATCCCCAAAGAACGTACGGGTGCGACCGACTCGCGATTCTATCTAGAACGCGAAGATAACCTCATCGGTATCGAAGACCTACGCGAACTGCTACCAGCCATCCGTGAGAGCGGGCGAAGAGGCCTTACCATCACCCGCTTCAAAGGTCTCGGTGAAATGAACGCCGAAGAACTCCGCGAAACGACCCTCGATCCATCCAACCGAACCATGGTCAAAATCGAACTCACCGATGCGGCCGCCGCCGACGAAATGTTCCGTGTCCTCATGGGGGACAAAGTCGAACCAAGACGGGAATTCATCGAAAAACACGCACTGAGCGTTCGAAATCTCGACGTCTGAGCCTAATCCCCACGACTCGATGCGAGCAAATGAGCCGAGGCCTTGTCGCTGATGTCCTTGCGACACCAAGCACCAGGCCACCGGATCTCCTTGACCGCTTTATAAGCATTCAGCTTGGCCAACGCCAAACTGTCGCCAAGGGCTGTGACTCCAAGCACCCGGCCTCCCGTCGTGACCACCTTGCCATCCTGCATCGCAGTGCCAGCATGAAAGACCTTCACGTCGGGAATCTCTGCGGCCGCTTCCAACCCTGTAATCTCCTGACCCGTGCTATAAGGACCAGGATACCCAGCACTTGCCATCACCACGCAAATCGAAGGCCGCATATCCCATATCGGAGCGTCGATCTCTCCGAGACGTCCGTCGACGGTCGCCTCGAGCACGTCGAGCAAGTCACTCTGCAAACGCATCAAAATCGGCTGGCACTCCGGATCCCCAAATCGAACGTTGTACTCGAGAACCTTAGGACCATTGTTGGTCAACATCAACCCCGCATACAATACCCCACGAAACGGTTTGCGACTCCGCTTCATGGTGTGAATCGTCGGTACCAAAATCTTGTCCTCGACCGTCTCGAGCAAGTCCGCATCGATCACAGGCGTGGGTGAATAAGCCCCCATACCACCGGTGTTGGGACCCTGGTCCCCATCATAGGCAGCCTTGTGATCCTGCGCAGGGGGCAATGGCAAGATCGTTCGACCATCGGTTATCGCCAAAACACTCACCTCTTGACCCTCGAGCCGCTCCTCGATGACCATCGGCAAACTCGCCTTGCCAAACTCCATCTTCCTGCCCATCCGGTCAATCGCCTCGAGGACCTGCTCGCGCCGCGAACAGACAATCACACCCTTGCCGCTGGCCAATCCATCGGCCTTGACCACCAAAGCCGCCTTGTCCCGCTCCCCAGGATAACGAGCCTTGACATAGCGCGTCGCACTGTCGGCATCCAAAAACACCTGGTATTCGGCTGTCGGTACGTCGGCCTTTCGCAAAGCCTGCTTGCATGCCACCTTGCTACCCTCAAGCTGGGCAGCGGCCCTCGATGGACCAAAAGCTCGTATCCCCTCCTGCTCCAACGCGTCGACCAACCCAAGTGTCAACGGCAACTCAGGCCCAACGACCACAAGGTCGACCGACTCCTTTTTCGCAAAACGAACCAAACCAGCGATGTCGTCAGCCGAAATCGCAACGTTTTCTCCCTCCAGCGCCGTGCCGGCATTCCCAGGGGCGATCCATAAACGTGTAAGTCGCCGACTTTGTCGGATCTTCCAAGCCAACGCATGCTCTCGTCCACCATTGCCAACCACTAATACTCGCATCTCGTTGGATCACCTTATCGCCATTTGCCCACGGAAACACACACCCAGTTCCTCACTCACTGCGGCCAGCATTCTATTGGATTCCGAAAACTTCCCAAGCCTAAGGCGTTTTGCAATGAACTTTTCACCGATCTTTTCGGTTTGCTATGATACCTAAGTACCCCCAAAAACAGAGAAACGGCCCAATGGATTCCACCCCTGGCAAAAAGATCGCTCTTGTGTCCTCAGCACCCTCCCTACTTGCCCGCCTTACGGCCTCAACCATCCTCCTTTTTTGCCTAGCGGCATACGCTCCGGCCCAGGATCCGATCAACGACCCACTAGCCAATCCCACCGACGCTCCGAAAACCAGCGACCTCAAAGCTTTCGTCGACTCCCGGACTAAAAATCGTGATGCCATCGAAGCGAGCCTCCGAAGCCAATACCAAACTCTGCAAAATTCGATGTCCTGGAAAGCCAAAGCCGGATACGAACGATTGACCCAAAAAGTCTACCTGCCCGCCGACTTCGACGAAGAAGTCCTCAAGGGCCTCGATGCTCTCGATCATCGATGGCCTTTTTTGGATCTCCCACTCGAGAAAAACACTCGACAAGCAACCTGGCTGGCCCACGGCCTTTCCGCTCGACCCGAGGACCCCAAGCGCCCCCTGCAGTATGTCGTGACACCCACTGGCCAGTACGTGATGAACTGCTTTGCCTGCCACGGTGGGAACCTCTACGGCGCAAGCTATCCCGGAGCACCTAACACAACCTACGCCCTTGAATCCCTAACGGAAAAAATCCGGAAAACCAAGTTCAAACTCGGCAAACCTCTGGCCCAAATGGACCTCGGCTCGATGGTCATGCCCTTGGGAACCTCCAACGGCACGAGCAATGCAGTCATGTTCGGCGTGGCGCTGATGAACTTTCGCGACGCGGATCTGAATATCCACACCAACCGTATCCCCGCACCCATGGTCCACCACGATATGGACGCCCCACCCTGGTGGCACTTCTACCGCAAGTCCCATCTGTACATCGATGGCTTTGCCGAAAAAGGCCACA